>Ga0180219_1000019_pt1 | contig 346658 bp, 320 predicted proteins | sample eDN3rd30CBELigMG_FD_151338 | JGI IMG/M metagenome (GOLD analysis project Ga0180219, IMG submission 151338) | Enriched Miracle-Growth compost microbial communities from Emeryville, California, USA - eDNA 3rd pass 30_C BE-Lig MG (version 2)... ...
GGGCGCGCGAGCGTCGTATTGGTCGCGATCAAGCCATCGATCCCAGTTGAATGGCTGACTTCGGCTATATCCCGGATCTCGGTCTCATTAAGGTCAGGTGCAATTTTCACCAGAACCGGCGTTCTACGACCTTCGACGGCGTTGCGGGCTTCTACGATAGCAGTAAGAAGTTCGCTTAAACGCTCTCGGCGCTGAAGGTCTCGGAGGCCTGGTGTGTTGGGCGACGAAATGTTGACAGTCAGGTAGTCCGCGAGTGGCGCGAAGAGCGAAACGCCCTTCACATAGTCGTCAATCTCGTCCGTAGTATCTCGATTCTTTCCAATATTTACTCCGAGTACGCCCCGCTGCTGCCGGTGCTGTAATCGAGCCACAACCGCGGCCGCTCCTTGACCATTGAAGCCCAAACGATTGATGACGGCTTGGTCCTCGACGAGCCGGAAAAGTCTCGGTTTTGGATTACCTGCTTGGGGCCGAGGGGTGACCGTTCCGACTTCGACAAAACCGAAGCCGAGATTGAACAGGGCATCAGGGATGGCTGCATTCTTATCGAATCCGGCAGCCATGCCGACCGGATTTGGAAAATCCATTCCACAAAACTGCGTACTTAGCGCTGGATGCGCTGGAAGCGATTGCGATCGTCCCGGCCGCAATCGAAGCGCAAGAATTGCGAGGTTGTGGCCGACCTCAGCGTCTAACGAATAGAGGATTGGAGTCAGCAGCGTTCGATAGAGATTCAAGAGTGAACTCACAGATGGTGGTCAGATGGATTCTCGTAGCCTGCCGGCTCGATTATTGACGGATCAGGTATACGTGTTCGGTCACATCCTCGAAAAGGGGGCCATAGTTGCAGCTTCGGGGCAGTCCATTTTAGTTGTCCCGCTCTCGCCGATGACCTTGGATTTCCTTAGAGGTACGCAGCTCCCAGAATTTACCAATAATCTCCTGACGAACAAATGTGAGTTCGTCAATAACTCGATCGTTCTTGCGGCTGAACTCGTGGAAGGAATAACGATTGAAGAACTCCAAGAACGCTATCTAACGGACATCGCGGGACGGGTCTCGAAGATTACTTGCGAGACCTACGTCCGCCTATTCGGGTTTCTCATCGAAATTCTGGGCGAAGGAAGGCGAATTAAATCTATTACACGTGAAGATATGCTGAGGGTGCGTGATATTTTCTTCCGGATACCGTTTATGGCGACGCGTCTATGCCGCGGTCTCAATCTAATGCAGGCAATCGAGAAGGCTGATCAGGAGGGCCTTCGACGGATCAGTGAAAAGACCGCTAACTACCTTCTCTTTCGCATAACGGCGATTTTCAACTGGGCGGAACGACAATGGCTGATCGATCGTAATCCGGCCAAACGGTTGGGGCATATCGTCAATCGTTCAACCGCGAGATTTAAGCGTCGGCCGTTCACGATCGACCATCTGCAAAGGATATTCCATACGCCGCTCTATACGGGTTGTATCGATGATGCCCTAAATTACCGTCGGAGGGGCCCTAATCATCCCCGAAATGAACGTTTTTGGATTCCGCTCGTAGGGCTATTTAGCGGTATGCGAATCGGCGAGATTCTGCAGATGAACGTCGCCGACGTTGTCAATCGAGAGGCTCTATGGTGCTTCCATGTCACCAATCAATCCGACGACGGCAAAAGGGATAAACGTCTAAAGACCGCAGCTGCCGAGCGTTATGTTCCGGTCCATTCGGTTCTCTTGCATATCGGATTCTTGGAGTTTCTTACTGAAGCAAAACAATCTGGGCGACAGAAACTGTTCCGTCGAGCGGCTATGGACAATCGGGGTCTGTTCAGCGAGCGCTATAGCTCCTGGTTCTCCCAGAACTTCTTGAAGAAGCAGTATCTCTACCAGCCCGAAACGACTTTTCATTCGTTCCGACACAATTTCCGAGATGCGCTGCGCAGTGGGAATGCCTCGGTTTTCATGATGAAGGAAGTTTGTGGCTGGGCGACCAGCGCGGTCGAATTTGGCTATGGAGGGCCCCCGGCGATTCCTGCCTTGGCAAAGACAGTCGAGCTCGTCCGTTATCCTGGACTGGACCTCAACCATTTGTTGACCAAGGTTGGGGAAAAAGCGGCCAAACGCCAACTCAAGGCTGTGCTTGCTTGGACGGCGTCGATCACGCAATTTGACCAAGTTTTGCTAAAGCGCATATCCAAGCAGGGATCGTGAGGTCTGTATGTTCGTCGTGTGCTATGTCCAAACTATGCCCACTTAGATCGGCGCTCTGCGTATTGAATCGCATTAAACCGGTTTAACTGTATAAAAGAGACTGATCGCGCTTCCTAACCTATTGATTTGCAATGTATTTGTTCGTTGTGGAGTTGCTGCTATGCCTTCACAGAGCAGCCGGGCTTGAGCATGTGGACGCTAATCGGTCCGAATGGCGAAGAAGCGCGCTTTGAACATGAACCTCGATTGGCCGCATCAGATTTCGACCTGCTGCATTCCGCTGCTTTGCGCGGAGTAGGCGTCGCATTCTTACCGGAGATGTATTCCAAGACAGCCGTTGCCGAAGGCGCGTTGGTTCACGTGCTTTCGGATTGGCATTCTCGCGAAGACATCCTGCATCTCGTCTTCACATCGAGAAGAGGAATGCTTCCGAGCGTCCGCGCAGTCATCGATTTCATTGCTCATTCCATGGGAGTCGAGATTCAATCGTGGGAGTCAGCAACCGCGGCAAAGTAATCATTCAGCTTGATGCTCCTTGGCGATGCTCTTCGGAGAGGACGACCTGACAGCTTTTCAGAATCAGCCTTCGATTCACGCCAAGAACTTGGGTGGTTTTGCGGGCGTCAGTCGCTGCAAGAATCTTGCATCAGAGGCCCTATCGGCACCGGAGCGTAAAGCCTGCGGCATTTCAACATCTAGTTGACCATAAAACTACTATTTCATGGTCAACTAGATGCGATTAATTCGCCTAAAACGATTTATCGGATCGTCCGTCTTTGCACCACGGTTTGGGCGACAATTCGCCGGTTGATTTTGATCTTCCACTCCAGCTGCTTGGCCGAGAAGGTTCTTTTCCGGGCCATTTGCTTTAGGAAGGTGTATTCGCGCTCATCAAAAAGGTAGCCCATGCGAAATGCGTGCTCGATTAGGTCGATGTTTGCGTTGGCCGTTATGTCATTACGTAGGCGCTTTAATCCATCAAACAGGTTTCCGGTGTCGATTTGGATGAAACGATTGATACAGACATTGCCGACATATGTTTCGCGCGATGTAAGACGATTCTTAATATAGCAATGTTCTTTAATGTCTTGGCCACACGGACACTGATCGAACTCTTCGCTGATTTCCACCGCGATCAGAGACCACTCTGTTCTCGCTGTCTCGAAATTCTGCGAGATCGACAACGGAACGATATGTGTCTTAAGCCTCTCAAAGCTATGCCCCTCCATCAGAATCCTCCCCGGCCGTCTCGCGCTGTTCCTAGGAATGAACCGGCTAGTCTTCCTCGACAGCAAGCAAGCCAAACTCAATATTTTCTTCGGTTGAGATGAGGTTTGCCCGAGCATCTAGCCTCGCGATGCGTCGGCTGATGTCTGGATCACTCGTTCTCTCTTCTGCTTCCTTCAGTTGCCGTATCGCGTTGTCAAATTCTGTGCGCTTCTTGGTCATACGCATCAATTCGAGCGCAACTTCGCAATAAGCCGTCAGAACTGATTTATTCTCCTTAAATTTGAATGCCGCGGCAGCAGCTTGTTCCCGCGCTTTGTCCAATAACACGAGGCGGTCCTCATGCATTAGTCCCGGTGACTTCACGGCCCGCGCTAGCGCCAAATCGATTTTATAGCGCGCCGCAGGGCCATCGAGACGGAAGTCTTTTTCGAATAATTTGATTTCGATTTCTGCTGCATCGTAATCTGCAAGTGAGATCAAGTTGCGAATTAGGCGGTGCCGGGGCACGCGCTCTCGCGGCGCGGCTGAAAGCATCTTTCGCAGCAAAACGTTTTGTTGCCGCCGGTCGCTGATGGTGGCCAATCCGGTCTCGACGTTACACAACTCCCGTATCGTCCGAATTTCAATGTCATACGTGGGAGAAATAGCGTCGATTACCTTCTCGAAAAGATCGTATCGTTTGTTCTGCTGGTAGTATTTATGTTGAGCAATAATTGTCATGATGACTAGGTGGCGGCCTTTCCAGGCATATACGCCTTCGCGAGCATCAACAGTCTGCTCGTGTATGATATCCGCTAAGCCATCGAGTAGCGCGCCAATCTTCTGCGGATGGATGCCCAGTAATCGAATGATCAGCTGGCGGTGCACCCGGACCCCAGCGGCCTCCATGGCCGCTACGATTTTGTAGATATCTTGCAATGGTTGGGCGAGCGTCGCGTACTCGCGAAGCATGATGTCGTCTAGTTTGTCGGAGGAAAAAATATTCTTTAAACAGACAAACATGTCTGCTTCGCATCTTTCAGTAAGACGCATCCTCCGCTCACTTCTCGAGAACCCTGCGAAATTTTCTTCGACGAGGCTTTTCACTGCCGTGACGTTCTCGGCAAGATCGAGTAGGCGATCAATTTCGTTGCCGTGCACTCTGTTCAGTGAATATTCCACGCCGCCTTTGTGAAGGCTCGGCGTTTTAATTCGGGGATGCCATTGACTATTAGATGAGACCAGAACCAATCGCAGAGATTTGTTGTTGTCGGATGCAAGGTAATCCAATAGGTCATTTACTTCGGCTAACTCCGTATGCGCGTCGTCGATGAAGAGGCACCCATTTACGTTGTCCGCTTTCAATTGGGCAGCCACATCGCGCCATTCTTCGATCAGGACACTTTGGTCTGACTTGTGTTCCCAGCACAAAAAGCCATTCCGAAACAGCGTTGATAGCGCCTGCCTGGCGGCGGTTGTCTTGCCTACTCCGCTGGGTCCCAAGATCACGGCGATATGACGTTCATTCTTGGTCAACTGTTGTACGAGTTGACCGGCCAACTCCCGATTGAAAGTAAAGCCAGCCGCTATATCGGCGTAGGAAGCAGGCCACCCATTGAACATCGCGCCGACATTGGTCGCTACTTGGGTTCTTTGATGTCCCACATCTAGAGTGGCCGGTCGTAGCGCGGTTCTTGTATCTAGAGGGTCTTCGGAAGAAGCTGCCGGAGGAGTTATGGTAATGCGTGCCGCAAGGCCAGCAAAGAAGTCGTCCAGACTCCCGAAACACACGGATAGGCCGCGTGACTCAAATAGTGCGGCGCGCCCATCATCGCGGTCATAAGATAGGATGGTGATGTGGCCCCCACCTCCTGATTTGGAGTTCAGCAGCAAAGCGCGATCAACGACGTCCTTAATGTCTGGGTCGCCTAGCGAGTGGCCAATAATGATGAGATGCGATCCGGCGAGATCAGACTTCAGACGGTCGAAGAGTTGTTCACGATATTCAGATACTAGGTCATAGTCGTTTGCGGTCAGAACTATGCGTGACCGGTGGCCGTCTGATACGTCCTGTTCTATCGTCCCATGCAATTTGAAAATCTGCACGGCCGAAGGATCGGAACGGACGCCAAAGTCGAAGTTTGAGGTATATACAGATTTTGCGCGGGTTCTGCGTGTATAGCTGTCTTCGATCAGCTGATCGTAGTTAGTCGTAAAAATGCTCTTCCAGTCATAGAGCGGCAGATTCAGAAGCGCCCCGGTTGGGCGAAGACCCCGAAAAGTTGATCTCAATTCGGCGATCAGGCGGGCCCTATCACGTGTGCGGTGCTCGATAATGGCGGTCTGCTCGGCAAGGGTGTAATCCTTTCCCGAGATACTGAAGATTTTTTCAAAATGCTCCTGAAGATCGGTAACGCTAGGCGCGCCTGAAGGGCGAGAAGACCCCGCACCAAAAAGCAGAACCGTGCGATTTGGCTGCAGCTGATCGATTAGTTCATCTACTTTGACTGTCATTAAAATGCCCCCTGTGACCCCAGGGAACGTTATGATTCACGCCGCGAAGTCGCAAAGCGATCTCTAGCACCTCGCAGGTGCATGGCCGATGGATTTCATTCCCCGAGAAAAGGATATCATGACGCAAGTTGCGGTCGAATCTAAATTGCACCGTCTCCATCGGATGCCGGTCGCAGATGATGTACTTTACGAAACATCGATGGTACGCGGCGCTATTGCCGCCGTCATTTTCAGAGGCTTCTCATAGCTTCTTATTACTTGCGAGCCGCCATCAGTCGCTGCCACTGATGGTTTCCAATCGGCTGATCAAGAAATGCACCTGAATTAATATTCGAAATTCAAGTTCGCTCGGTTAGGATGAGCGTTCCGCCAACGGGGGGCAGGATATTGAACGCATTCGCTCGACTGCTGTTAACAAGCACCGCATTGGCGCCTGTCGGTATCACTTATGCCTGGGTTGCGTACATCCAGGAGATGCTTGAAACGGCTCTCATAATTCTGGGCGTGAGCCTAGCACTATTGATCTTGTGCTTGATCGTTCTCAGTAGCGCCCGAAGGAATTTGGCTTCTTCAAGATTCAAGCCATCTGAGATCGAGGCCGCCGATCACGAGAATACCGCGTTTCTTCTGTTATACGTCATGCCGTTGTTCACTTCGCAGTTTAACACCCTAGATTGGCAGTTCTGGATTCCGACTGTGGTGATCTTCGGTGTCATCACGGCGACGGGTTACACTTATCACTTCAACCCAATGCTGAGTTTGCTCAGATGGCATTTCTACAAAGTAAAATCTGCGGAAGGAGTGACATTCGTCCTAATCACTAAAAAACATCTTAGAACTGCGGCCACCGAGTTAAACGTAGGCCAACTTACGGAATACATATTACTAGATTTGGGGGGTGATTAACGTGGGAGACCTTTATGCCGCCTGTCGGCCGAACGGACCATTGGAGGTTCGTCACGTCCAAGTAACAGCTCAAGTTGCGGGGCAGCTTGATCCTATCTTTCAAGCACAGGGCGCCGCATTTATGTCCGGAGTGAACGCGGAGATCGATTTCAATGGAGATTGGAAGCCGGACGATGACGAAATTCTCGTTGTGCGAGGCTTGCCCGAGGCCCAAATCCTCATCAATGCCGTGAATCAGAATGCGATAGCGTTGCCGGTGCTCGACGTTGCCAATTTTGACGCTGAAGGAGTACGTGCGCTTTTTACGACCGATGGCGCGGGCCCAAATTTGCGAATCCTAGCCCAAAATTTTGGGCCAAATCAGATCCTCTCCAATCGAATGTCTTTCCTTTACGATAACAATACGTTTCGTCGTCTGACAGAACCGGCGTTTACTCTTGGCACGCAACTGGTGGCAACCATCGACGCGCAAGGCGATGTACGTTTTAAAAGCTACCCAATGTTGCGACGCATCCTTGATGTTAAGCCGGTCTTTAGAGCGGCGACGGATCGAGAGTTGACTACATTCTGTGCAAGCCCATGCCTCGCAATTGCTGATCGTGCGGGCTTTATCGGCGATGCAGACGAGGTAATTCGCAAGCAGGTACTGGCAATTACTAAATCTCAAGTCTTAGTTGATCACACGGTTGATGACCTTGAGGCGTATGCAAATGCGATTGGTTTCGACCTTGTGGTAAATGGTGGGCGTATCCAGATGCCTGATGAGCGGAAGGCAAGGAAAAACCTCCTCAGTTTTTTGTTGAATCGCGTCTACCTGGGCCCAATCAACCAGCAACTGTTTATCACCAACTCAACTAGACCGCTTGCCTGACATAGCCGCGACTTGGTGATGGATTCGAAATGCCGTACCTCTTTAGCAAAGAAGGTTAATCGATGCGGCATTCGGGCCTTACCGCAGGGGGCGATCGACTTCTGCCGCATATATTCGCGAAGATCGTTCACCAAATCGGCAAATGCGGAGTTCGTTTCAATCAATAGATCGAGGTTTGCATTTTGTGCCACACGGCGCATGGCTTTCGCGCGGGCCCCGGTGGCTGCAAGCGCGTTAATGTAGTCCGTTGGGCAGGACTTTCTAACCAGTCTGCTAAACTTGGGGACCCGAGAACCAGGTGCGAGAGACCTGGTTCAGTGGTGTCGGCACGAAGCTGCTGAATGATGTCTTCCGGCGCATCCTCGGCGTCCAGAAAAGCCGCAATTTTCTGATGCCCGGTTTGGGTAAGATTGCGCGCTACAATTGAATCATTTGCGCAATGGCGAGCAAAGACTGATTCGCATTGTCGTTCCAGATGCTATCGGAACGCCGTCAATTCCTTGATGGCATGCATGGTGGGTAGATTGGTGGGTAGAACAAACCCGAACCGTTGAAAAACGGCGATTTCTCAGCAAATCTAGCCTGGGAATGGCGGTGCTTGTAGTCTTGAGCGAACCGCTCTCCGCTGCTGTTCCCTGATAATCAGTATAAAACAGGGATTTTGCTAGAAATCGGGCTGAAAAATAGCCAGAGATGGCCAGTTATTGGCGGACTTCAGCCGATTTCCCGATTGTTCTAGCGAAATAAAACAGGGAATCGGGCTTTCACTAACAGGGAGACGGATCCCTTCGAACAGGGTGGCAGCTGTCCGTCATCAGGACGCGCGCTTCATAGCAGCGTGTTTCGCGATCGTTCCTCATGCCGTTTTGATAGGCTAGACTTTCCGGGGGAAGATAGAGAGGGACAGCCATGGATTTTGATGATCTCGTAACGGCGATCGAGCCGCCGGCCAATCGGGTTGGAAAATCCGAGGGCGATTATGAGCATCACCTCTATGAGGGCGCCGTAATGGTCGCCTATGCCATGCACCTGCTGCGGACGGCGGATACCCGTCACGTACGCGTCCATCCCGACGGTGAACACGGTAAGCAATTCGACTTTGCAGCCTGGCTGCTTCGGCGAGGTTTCGTGAAAGTCTCCAGCACTGGAAGCACCAGCTATGGGGGCACATATCGGAATTCCGAAGGCCAGGAGATAACGGTCAATCCCAAGTCAGGTTTGGGGGATGTGGTCGCGGAAGTTGGTAACCAGGTCATCTCGGCCGAATGTAAGGGAGGAATTATCAATACTAAGCATCCAGGCCAGGTATCTCGGCTCTACAAAGGCCTTTGCGAGACCGTAGGATTATTGATGGCGACGCCGTCAGAGGGGCGCCAGGTCGCGGTTGTTCCCTTCACGGAAAGGACTCTTCGACTGGCAGAACGATTAGCCCCCCGGTGTGCGCTGGCTGGAATTGAAATTGCCCTCGTGGGCGCCCGCGGCGAGGTCAGAGATGTGACGCCCGCCACGGCGAGAGAGGCAGGTCGTGGCTGAACTCCTAACCCTGTCCCATGAGACTGTGCGTGATGTCGAGCTGCGGCTCGTCGAAGAGCTCAAATGCAATGAAGCGTTTGTCCGATGGTTCGAGCGCAGAATTGGTCTTGAAGAGACCGACCCCAGCAAAACAGAGATCATCCATAGTCATAGCCGGGCCAGAAATCGTCGCCAAATCGATATTGGTTTCATTGTAGGAAACAAACGGCAATATGTTGAATTGTGTTAGCGGGATGTTCCCGCGTTTGAAGCCTGGCTCCTCAATGCTGAGGCAGGAGGGGAGTTAGCATAAGAGCCAGACCATGATCTTCGATCCGAAAACTCTTCCTGCTGCATCATTCTTGCCGCGTATGCGGCTGATCCATTCCATGAGAGGGAATGTAAACGTCAATTTCTTTGGGTGGGGTGATCATATCAACGAGCTCTGGCCTAAGATCATGGAGGATATCAAGGATACGCCGTTTCATCTGTATAACGACGTTAATCGCCGTGGCGGTAGCTCATCTCTGATGTTGGTGGTTACGAGCTCGGAAATTGATCCACTCGGTGACTTCGAAGACCAGAAAACGAAGATCATAGAGGGCCTCGAGAAAACCGATAGCTTGAGAGCTTGGTTAGAAAATAATATCGGCCGGGTTGAACATTGGGCTGCGCCGATCCCCAAAACGCAGTAATTGCCCGATTCGGGGCTAAAGTGGGGAATTTTCAAAACTCCGAATCTACGCGCGAACTGAAAGTAGGCCGAGCAGGGTTTATTGGGCTGTTGGCGGCGCTTCTGCGCCCCGGGGACGCGGGAGCTGTCAGCTTGAATTCGCGCGGTGTTGTGCTCGAGTGGTTCTCAAAATCTCTGGCTATTGGTTTCGGGCAGATTGAATCGGTAGACGCCGATCAAGGATGGTTAGGCCACAGTGTTCAATTACGCTTTGCCCACGGGAGTAAGGCGGTCTCGGGTCTATCTCGAACGCAAGCTAAAGTATTGGTCGATCAGCTGGAAATCGGGCGAACCCTTTGGTGGCAAGGGGCTCTGCGCGCGCATGCTCCTGGGCTCCATTCCGTAAGCGAACAAATCTCTAGTTTGTCTTCGCCAACCCAATATATGCGCTTGAGCCTATTCTCCACTCTAGAGCGCGATGCTACGGAAATTACTCACCACTTCCCTGGTAATTGGCCCGTTGAACTCCCGGGAACGGACAAAATAGGGCAGCTATCCCTAATCCGGAATTTTCTTGCGGCTCCCGATGCATATCGGTCCCAAGCCAACCAAGCCTTCCTAAATCAAGAGCTAATTCGATCAAAGAGTTTTCTCGATAAAGTCGAGGCCAGGCCACTTACAAGTGAGCAACGGAAGGCTGTCGTCGTGGACGAGGATCGCAATCTCGTCGTTGCGGCTGCAGGAAGCGGCAAGACTTCCGTGATTGTGGGTAAGGCTGGCTGGCTTGTCGAAAGAGGCTTCCGCACGCCATCCGAGATACTCTTGTTGGCTTATGCTAAAGATGCTCAGGAGGAAATGAAGGGGCGGGTCGGTCTCCGTCTCGGCGCGGAAACGGCTGCGGACCTCACGGTTCAGACATTCCATGGCTTCGGCTTGTCGATCATTGGAGAGGCTGAAGGAAAGAGACCGTCTCTCGCGAAAGTGGCGGAGGATAATCAAGCCTTCTTCGACTTACTAAAGGAAATCCTCGCTGAACTTCTCGAAGATCCTAAGCATTCGAAGTTGATGGTCACGTGGTTTCAGAACTATTTCGCACCGTATCGCAATGAAACCGAATTCCGAACGCAGGGCGAATATTGGAACTACATTCGATCCCACGAAATCCGGTCGCTACAGGGCGAAAAACTGAAGAGCTACGAAGAATGCGAAATCGCAAACTTCCTCTTCCTCAATGGCATTGCGTATGAATATGAGCGCTCATACGAACATGAGACCGCGACCAGAGAGCGGCGGCAATACCAGCCCGACTTCTACCTCACCGAGGCCAAGATCTATATCGAACATTTTGCACTCTCGGCTTCGGGCGATACGCCGCCATTCATCAACAAGGAGGAATATCTCAAATCGAGAGAATGGAAGCTGGCGCTGCATAAGGCTCACGAAACGGTCCTCATCGAGACCTTCAGTTATGAAAAATCGGCTGGTCGTTTAACTGAGAATTTGGCCGAAAAATTGAGGACTCATGGGGTCGAATTGAATCCAATACCGCCGGCGGATATGTTCGAGACCCTCATGGAGCAGGGACGAGTCGACCCTTTCACTCGGTTTCTGGCAACCTTTATTCAGCATTTCAAAGGGGCGCAGCTTTCAATTGACGTGATCACGCGGCGTGCAGCTGGAATGCGTGATCATCAACGTGCGCAGGCCTTCATTAAAATATTCGAGCCTATCTACCGGAAATACGAAGGCTGGCTGGCTAAGCATGAGCAAATCGACTTCCACGACATGATCCTCCGGGCAACTGAGCATGTTGAAAAGGGGCTCTATGTCAGTCCTCATGACTACATCTTGGTCGATGAATTCCAGGACATATCGCCCGACCGGGCACGGTTACTAAAAGCCATATTGGATAGATCCTCGACGGCACAGTTGTTTGCGGTTGGGGATGATTGGCAATCAATCTATCGTTTTGCGGGTTCGGACATTGCCGTCATGCGCGAGTTCACCGAGAGATTCGGTGTGAGCGAGCGGGTAGATCTCACGACAACATTCAGATGTGCAGAGGGAGTAGCCTCGGCCGCAACAAAGTTCATCCTCAGAAATCCCGCCCAGCTCCACAAGGATGTGTGCGCCACGTTTAAGTATGGTGGGCCGGCCATCAATATCGGCTTATCGATGTCGTCGGATTCTAATCTTCTTGTAGAGACGCTTAACGCGATAAGTGCTGATGCTGCAAAGGCGGGGGGACGGGCATCAGTCTTATTGCTGGGAAGATATCGACATTCCAAGCCCAAAGAGCTAGCCCGCGTCGGAAAATTGCATCCGAATCTCGATCTGTCGTACGTGACTGTTCATAGGTCGAAGGGATTAGAGGCCGATTATGTCATCGTGGTTGGCCTTTCATCGGGAAAGTATGGTTTTCCGACGGAAATCACCGATGATCCACTTCTCGATCTCGTACTTGCGACGCCAGAAGGTCATCCGAATGCTGAGGAGCGTCGCCTCTTCTATGTCGCGATGACGCGCGCCAAGCGGCGCATTTTCCTCTTGTGTGAAGACCGGGGGCCGTCACCCTTCATCAAGGAGTTATTGGAAGACGGTTATGACGTTAGCGTGTTCGGTACTCCGCTGGATCATAACGTTGCCTGCCCGACCTGTGTCGAGGGGAGCCTAGAGCGTCGTAATGGTTCGAATGGCGTCTTCTATGGATGTTCTAATTGGCCCTATTGCGACTACACCCAGGCTGCTTGCCCTCATTGCTCCGAAGGACTGCCCATCAAACGTGCGAACGGTTATTCGTGCTCAAGCTGTGAGAAGCAGATTGAGAGCTGTGTCGCGTGCGACGGCTGGATGCGCAAAAGAAGCGGAAAGTATGGCCTATTCTGGGGTTGCTCGAATTGGCCGACCTGTAACTACACCCGCTCGTTTTCGTAGCTCACGTCTTAACTCATCGCGTATCGGCGGCGAGTGCCTTGAAACATCCAGGGCATTTAACGGTCCCGACTCGTCCTGCCCGGAGGGAAAGCGTTGTAGAACAATAGGGGCAAGGCACCACTGCACGACTGGGTTGGCTGGCCCTGCCCTAATTTTCGTCTGCTTTATCTTTACGGACCTGATCCAGATACCACTTCGCCATTTTCGAGCTGTTTGGATTATCCTGGCGAGCTAGCCACTGAAGCCAGCCCAGCATATCTGGATCTGTTTTGGCCTCGCGCCAGTGCCGACCTTTATGTTTGCCAAAAGGTAGATGGTCGGCATACCCGGTTCCCTCGAGATATCGCGCTATCGTTGCGGCATTGCTCAAACCCAATTCTGTCAACCGCGGCCTGAGGGCTGTTCTCAGAAGATCGACAACGGTCTTAACATCACCAAGTGCCGAGTGGGCGTCCCGTTCCGGTAATTTGAAATGCTCACGCAAGGATTGGAGTCTGTAGTTGCCGGCTGGCGAAGGGCTGAAGATTTTCTGCGTTAGCCTCATCATGCAGAAGCCGCGTGGCGAGGCGGTCGGAATGCCCATACGCTTCCATTCTGGCGCTAGAACCTTGTCATAGTCGTACGGCAAATTGTAGGCCGAGATCGCAGTACCTTCGACATAGTCGGCAAAAGCTCGGTGAGCCTTCCTGGGATCTATGCCGGTACGAGAGATAAAGTCTCTCGAATAGCCATGGACCTGTTGGGCGCCCCAAGGGATATCCACCTCATGATTGAGGAATACCCTGAATGGCTGCCCAATGGGTTCGAGGCCGCGCATGCGTTGCGCGGCGATCTCAAGGGTATAAATCGGGGCCGCGAGACCAGTGGTCTCGGTATCAATGATTGTCCATTCTTCCCCGGACATAGGATCTCCCAAGAATCTACCGCCTAGAATGGGGCTCCAAGATCGCGATTGTCTAGCGGTGTTCGCCAATTGCATCATCCAATTAAATTTCCAGATTTTTGCCGCCTAAACTGTCAGGCTGACCACGAGTTCGAGAACTTCGGCGATGGCATTGCGTGCTTCGACCAGCTTCTTGGAAGCGAGACTCTGTTGGCGTGATGCTAGGCGAAGGAAAATCTTGAAGACCGCATCGGAGTTCTGAGCGAGCAATATTAGGTGCTCGCCGCTGGGGCCGCACGTTCCATGAAACCAGTTCTTCACGGTGCGCTCGCTTGCACCCGTCCATCGCATGACGGTTTTGATGGCTTGATGTGAGGCACCGAGTTCCGACTTGAGAGCGTGAGCGATCAACGTAGCGTAATCTGCGATAAGCTCATGCTCGCTGTCGTCCGTCGGCAAAACTTTGCCCGTTTTCGGCAACATCTTTCCGCTCCATCTCGATAAGATGGTTGAGCTAAACGGAGAGCGCCGAGCGCTTCCTCAGGCGTTATCCGTTTTTCGGATTTCGAGACCATTGGCAGAAATGGGGATTCTCATGCTCTCAGAAGCGACTTTCCCTGGCTCAGATCTAGAAAAATCCACAAGACCACCACTGCGCGCCGCCGAATACGTTCGGATGTCTACTGAACATCAGAGGTATTCGACGACCAACCAGGCCGACGTCATTCGTCAATACGCTGCCCGCCAGGGACTTCAGGTCGTCAAAACCTATGCGGACGAGGGTAAAAGCGGCCTTCGGTTGGACGGTCGAGATGCCTTGAAACAGCTTATTGCCGACGTTCAGGCAGGATATCCGGGATTCGAAACCATTCTCGTTTACGATATCAGCCGCTGGGGGCGGTTCCAGGACGCGGATGAAAGTGCCTATTACGAGTACATCTGCCGCCGAGCTGGTATCTCGGTCCAATATTGTGCCGAGCAGTTCGAGAACGACGGAAGCCCGGTGTCGACCATCGTTAAAGGCGTGAAACGAGCGATGGCCGGGGAGTATAGCCGTGAGCTTTCCGCCAAGGTCTTTGCCGGCCAATGCCGGCTTATCGAAATGGGGTATCGACAAGGTGGTCCGGCCGGTTACGGGTTACGGCGCCAGTTGGTCGATGAAGATGGTGATCCGAAGAGTGAGCTCGCAGTCGGGGAGCACAAAAGCATTCAAACGGATCGGGTGGTCTTGATTCCTGGCCCCGACGACGAGATCGAAGTCGTGCGGGGAATTTATGAGAGTTTTACACGCTTTGATAGGACGGAGGCCGAGATAGCCGCGGGCTTGAATGCCAACGGGGTCATTTCTCACCTTGGGCGCCCTTGGACTCGGGGGATGGTCCACCAGATCCTCATCAACGAGAAATACATCGGCAACAATGTCTGGAATCATTACTCCTATAAGCTCAAGCAACGCCGGGTTCGGAACAGCCCCGAAGTGTGGATCAGGGCTGATGGGGTCTTCGAGTCCATTGTCGATAAAGCCTCCTGGGAGAAGGCGCAGGACATCATCTGCAAACGGGCCAACCGCTATTCTGACGATGAGCTCCTTGGCGGCTTGAGGCGTCTCTACGATTCGACGGGTTTTTTGTCCGGCCTGATCATCGATGAAGATACCAAACTGCCTTCGAGTAGCGTCTATCGTGGCCGGTTTGGCAGCCTGTTAAAAGCGTATGAGTTGGTTGGATTTTCTCCTGATCGTGACTACGAGTACGTGGAAATAAACCGATCGCTTCGGAGTCAACACCCCAAGATCGTTGAGCATGCCATCTCAAATATCGAAGACATCGGAGGCCATGTAAATCGCGACAAGGCAACTGATCTCTTATTTATAAATGGTGAATTCCGGGCCTCAATCGTAATTGCACGCTGCCAAGAATCCTACACGACGCGGCAGCGCTGGCATTTGCGGTTCGATACGAGCCTGCGGCCAGACGTTACGGTTGGCGTCAGGATGAAACGGGGAAACGAGGAAGTCCTCGATTATTTCCTGTTCCCGCGGATCGATGTTTGGGCCGAAAAGCTTCGACTGGCTGAATGGAACCCGGTTTGGATCGATACCTACCGGTTCGATGATCTCCAATATCTATTCGCCATGGCGGCACGAGCCTCTCTCACGGAGTGGCAGGGATGAACGATATCTCGCCCGCCATCGAGATGATCCCGATCGAACAGATCAAGGTGATCAATCCACGTGTCCGCAACCGGAAGATATTCGGCGAAGTGGTTGAAAGTATCGCAGACCTCGGCCTCAAGCGTCCGGTCACGGTGTCGCGACGCGAGTATGAAAACGGGACGACCTATGATCTCGTGTGCGGGCAAGGACGTCTTGAGGCCTACAAGGCGCTTGGCCAACAGGAAATTCCTGCCCTCGTTATCGAAGGTGATACCGAAGATTGTCTGGTCATGAGCCTAGTCGAGAACCTAGCCCGCCGTCAGCATCGGGCGATCGACCTATTGGAGGATATAAATCTCCTGAAGGAACGCGGTTATTCGGATGCCGAAATCTCCCGCAAGACTGGCCTGTCGCTTCCCTATGTGAATGGCGTTACCCGGTTATTTGAAAAGGGTGAGCTACGCCTTCTGCGTGGTGTGGAATCTGGCCACATCCCGCTCAGTGTCGCAGTCCAGATTGCCGGCGCCGGCGATGAAGAATCTCAAGGGATTCTGCAGCAGGCCTACGAGAGCAAGCAGCTCAGGGGTAAGAAGCTTCTCGCCGCACGGCGCCTGTTGGAAACGCGCCGTAGGCGCGGTATCGGGCTCGGGACGCGTGGCATTCGGAATTCCACGCGCATAGAATCATCTGAAAATTTGGTCAGGACCTATCAAGAGGACGTCGAGAAAAAGAAGCTCATGATCCGCAAGGCGGAGGCGACTCGCGGACAACTTATATTCATTGTCGAGGCGCTCCGAACCTTACTTGAGGAGGAATCGTTCGTAGATCTGCTCCGATTGGAAGGGTTGGATACATTGCCCCGGCATATCTCCGAACGCCTAAGTGGAGTCGAACCAACGTGAGAGCGCGCCGTAAACCCATCGATCGGGTGAACCTAGCATTTGAACCCGTGAGCCGGAGGATTGCACTGGATGACATCCATCCGATTAGGCTCATAACAGATGCGATCAAGAAGAGTCCGAAATATGGTCAGATCGCCAGCTCCATACGAGAGATTGGCCTCGTAGAGCCTCCAGTGGTCGTTTCCGAACATGGCGCACCCGGGAAATATCTTCTGCTCGATGGCCACCTGAGATTGTCAGTCCTGCGTCAGATGGGGGAGCCCGAGGTCACCTGTTTGATTTCGACGGACGACGAATCCTTCACCTACAACAAACGCATCAATCGCATGGCGATCATTCAGGAACACCGAATGATCGTGAAAGCGATCGAGCGAGGTGTTTCTGAGGAACGGCTCGCTAAAGCTCTAAATGTCGACGTTGCAAATATTCAGCGAAAACGCCGACTACTCGAGGGGATCTGCCCTGAGGCCGCAGAGCTCCTCAAAGATAAGCACATTGCGATTCATGCCCTGTGGCAGCTGAAGAAACTAAGACCTTTCCGACAAATTGAGGTGGCCGAACTCATGGTCGCTATGAACAAATACTCGATCAGTTATGCGCGTGCCCTCGTCGCTGCTACGCCTCCGGCTCAGTTGGCCGACTATAAATATAAGAGGGTGAGGGGCCTTACGGCCGAGCAAACAGGATTGATGGAGCGTGAATCCGCTCTGTTGGATCAGGAGTTTCGCGCGGCACAACAAAGCTACGGCGCTGATCATCTCGACCTTGTGTTGGCGAAGGGATATCTCGCCAAGTTACTGAACAATGCCAACGTCGTTCGGCATTTGGCGCAGCATCAGCCGGAATTCCTGGCGGAATTTCAGCGTGTCACGGTCTCCGAACGATCATCTTGAATTCTGTAAAGCAGATGGCCGCTCGGAATATTTTCGGTATACCCGCTATCTAACTATGAGCTCTTTGGTCTCTAGAAGCGTCTTCTCGGCGTTTTCGTGTTCCTGATTTGCAAATTCGATTAGGGCTAGGATCTGGGGCAAAAGGCCGGTCCCGGCTTCTTCCAGACTCGCTAATTTATCGAAAATGTATTGCCGCGATTTTGGGTGCAGCACCGCAGTCACGACGGAGACGATCAATATGCACCTCCCCCAATCAGGCAACCTCGACACTAGCAAGCCAACTCCACGTAAGATCACAGAAAGGACTGCAAAGCCCATGGCTCCTAAGAATGTGCCGTTGACGTAGATCGAAATAAAACAGGTTTCTGATCTCGCATAACGTCTGCTTCGAAGCACAAACTCCAATCCCAAAGCACGTCCACCGAGTTGTTTGACGTCTTTGTCGCGGCTCAAGATCCCGGCGGCTTGGATGCGCTTCTCCAATTCGACATACGGGATATCCTTCTCGTCGACGGCTCCCTCAGTCTCGAATGTGGCGCGACAAAACTTGTCATCCCATACAATTAACTCTCGGTATTCGAGCCACAAAGTGTGTAGGTCTGCCTCACTATACCCCTTTTTGCGCGCGACCTGGGGGATAGTGCTTTTCGTCATTTCTTCCTCGAGCCAAGTGGGTGCACATACTCGTAGTACATTTGACCTAATGCACTCTTGAATAGCTGTTTGCTTTAAAGTGGGATGTTCAACTAAGTGCATTAAATCCGAGATGGCTAGATTTGCATCGAGTACCACAGTGAACTGAGCAGGTACGCCAAGTACCTGAGCTAATGACGGATACGAAATCAGAATTTTCCGCAGCTCTGAAAGGTATTTCGAATCGATAAAGGGGTCGTTCATCGTCAGGTAAATCATAGTTGCCCGGGGAAGTGGCTAGACAATCAATAAAGCCGTTGGACAGCATTTATCGACTCGGACGTCTGGCAAGATCTGAACCTTGCAGCTTTGAGTCGGAAGAATCCCAGAAGTAAGTAGAATAAGATGAGATCCGTTCGGTAAAATCTAGTACGCCTGGTTCAGGAAAAAGCTCAACGCGGTTTTCGCATCGGACAAAGAAAACCGACGATAACTTGGATGGTGCGTTGGCATCGCCAGAAATTGGTGATCTCGAAAATAGTAACGACCAATGGGGAAGGATGTGCTGAGCTGCGATGTCGCGTCTTCAAAGCGCCATTCACCGTCACCATTGTATGGCATATTGCGCCATAAGGTGCTTCCGCAAACCCACACATGTGTAGGCTTCAGAAAACTGGTGACCTCTCCGAATGCGTCACTCGAGGCAACGAACTGGGCGCGAGATGGTCGCTCCGTAGGATCAGACATTGGGAACTGAACAAAATTGTAGAAGGCAACCTGATGCCAAAATGCTTCGCATAGAGCTTGATTTGCGCTTACTGCTGCCGGCTCAATGTTAAAGACAGCGGCCGCGATCCTTGTAAAGAATCTGTGGTGCGTGAACGCCAAATCCTCAATCACAGCGTTCGTCAGATTTGACTCTTCGGCGCTGCTTTTAAATCTTCCGTAAACATAGTGGGACTCCCCCAGTATTAGTAACCTCACGGCCTGGGAGAGGTTGAGAACCCTTTTTGAAGTGGCGTCTCCAAAAAAGTGACCTATCCATGGCCGATACCTTACGGAAGACGAGAACGATTCCGGGTTTCCGATATCCATGGGATAGTTTTATCCAAGTTGTCGTCGGACGCTTCCTGCAAAAGCTTGAGATAGAGCTTTACCACTGCTCGGCCTCTGCTCGCGCACTGCAGCTGTCCGAACGGCGAGTGCAACCTTGCGCCCGATCGCACCTTGAGGAATTTCATCCATATTGAACTGCCGGTAAGCTGGCTGGATCATTGCTGTACGAGTCGTCACGCAAATTTCGTTACCTTGGGACAGTACCCGACGCCCGCTGTCAATATTACTATTTTTGGAAGAGTCTACCTCATACCGTTAGATCCAGTGTTCTTATTAATAGTGTTGATCCGTAATGAGTTTTGCAGTGATACGGTATTATTAGGGGGCTAAACAGTAAGGAGAGAAAGCGTGTCCTGTCTTCCCCCTCACGGTCGTGTCTCATGCACGAAGTGTCATGGTGACAGCCCTGTAAAATTCGATGAGACCCGCAGAACTGATGGGGAATGGCGTATTACCGCAAATCCATTAGCGTGGGGAAATCCCAATGCGGATATCGTGGTCTTAGGATTTTCCAAAGGGCCTACTCAGGCCGGCGCGTTAGCGAGTGCTCCTCATGATGAGATTGCTTACAGAGGCGGACGTCTCGCCGTGGGCAAGATACTCGCGCATATTGGTTTGATCCCTGAGGGAGACGCGGCCTCGCTTCGAAGAATGGTCGATAATCTCATTGCCGCCCGAAACGGCCGTTTCCATTTTGGCTCACTGGTCCGTTGCACAGTCGAGAAATATGACCGAAAGGCCGACGCTTGGAAGGGGTCGGGAGGCGGCATGTTAGACAAGTTTGTTGCAACGCCATTCGGATCGGAAGTGACTACTCGTTGTACCGCAACCTTTCTGAGTGGTCTACCCCCACAAACGAAGCTGGTCGTTATGTTCGGGCTGGGATCTCGGGGCAATTACGTTCGGGAGGCGAAGCGCGTAATCTCGTCTGTTCGTCCGGAAACTTGGCGCGATGTAAACGAAGTAGCCTATACAGACGGGAAAATCACGGTCGTTCATGTCGAACACTTTGCCGCACAGGGGCGTTTGCTGCCGAATTGGTTGGGCGTGAACAATCACGCTCGCGCAGCATTAGGTTTGCTGGCACGCGAAGCGGTCGAGGGTGTTTTCATCGGGGGAAATAGGAGCGACCCCCTCATCAAGCCAATTTGATAACACCTTCGGTATTTTGCATGAGCGAGATAAGACTTACGCCGCTTTCAGGGTATTAGCGACCTGATAGCCCTCATGGGTACCTGAAATACCTCGCCCTTACCTTCACGGTCTCGTTGGTTCTTCGCTGAATTTCGATTCGCGCCGATTTGAGACGTTTGCAGTTCGACCTCAATTCTTCGCCTCGGGCGCTAAAGGTAGCATGTGGGATTTCATGGCCGCGAAATGGGATTTTTGCCGTCGATCGCTTTGACTGATATAAGTGTATTCAGAACAGCGCATGTATAAAACATGTATAGCCTATCTTATTCCATAGATTTATCTCAATTTATAAGTATTGTCGGCGATTTTTCAGGGAAAAACAGGGAATTATTGCAATAATTTTAGGTATTCGGCCTGAAAACTCGTTTTTGGGCTTGGAGTTTTGAAGAACGTCATGGCAACTTGGTCGTGTTGTCGAAAGAGATGGACATGAACGACCAAACCATAGGACAGGCGAAGGCTCGCCGTGGCGCTCATGCGATCGAAGAGCGGCCGATCTCCGCTCTGAGGCCTTATGGGGGCAATGCTCGAACACATTCGAAACGTCAGGTTGGGCAATTGGTCGAAAGCATCAAGCGGTTTGGCTTCACCAATCCAGTCTTGATTGCGGACGACGATATGATCCTAGCCGGACACGGCCGTGTTTTAGCTGCAGAACGGCTCGGTATGACCACTGTGCCGACCGTCCGTTTATCACACCTGACGCCGGCCGAACGCCGGGCGTACGTGATTGCGGACAATAAGCTCGCAATGAATGCGGGATGGGACCAGGACCTATTGGCGATCGAGCTGCAGGCACTGATCGACTTGGATTTCGATCTCGAACTGACAGGATTTTCGTTAGCCGAGGTCGACTTGGTGCTCGATTCTGCTAAAGAGCGTGAGGTCCATGGGTCCACGAACGCCGAAGACTCGGTACCGCCAGTTCCTTCGTCTGCGGTGAGTCGGCGAGGCGATCTATGGGCATGTGGTCGGCATCGGCTTCTGTGTGGCGATGCGCGTACGGATACGGATTACAGCGCCTTGCTCGGATCTGAGCGCGTCGATCTGATTTTCACCGATCCTCCTTATAATGTGCCCATCGATGGGCATGTCTCTGGTCTTGGCCGCATCCGTCATCGTGAATTCGCGATGGGTGCTGGTGAGATGTCGGAGGCGGCATTCACCACGTTTCTGACTGAAACGCTAGGTCCGGCTGCCCATCGGTGCCGGGATGGTGCCATTGCCTTCATTTGTATGGACTGGCGTCACATGGGCGAGTTGTTGGTGACCGGCCGGCAGGTCTTCACCGAACTCAAGAACGTCTGTGTTTGGAACAAGACGAACGGCGGTATGGGTACCTTCTATCGGTCCAAACACGAACTGATCTTCGTATTCAAGATCGGAGACGCTCCGCATATCAATACCTTTGGCCTTGGTGATACTGGCCGATATCGGACCAATGTTTGGGATTATGCGGGGGTCAATACGTTTCGATCCGACCGAGAGGCAGAATTGGCTATGCATCCGACGGTCAAGCCGGTGGCTCTTGTAGCGGATGCCATACGCGATTGCTCCAAGCGTGGTGATATCGTGTTCGACGGATTTGCGGGATCGGGGACGACCTTAATCGCGGCCGAGAAGACGGGTCGGCAAGCTCGCTTGATCGAATACGATCCTCGTTACTGCGATACGATCGTCCGGAGATGGCAGGCTTATACGGGTAAACAAGCGACTCTGGTGGCAACGGGTGAGGCTTTCGAGGATGTGGAGGAAGTGAGAAGAGAACCGACCATCTCGGAGCGAACGAAATGACCAAGAACCGACGCGATCTTAACGGTAGAGATTCCGTGTGGCCGGAACGAACCTACGAGGTCGGTTATGGTAAGCCACCCAAACAGACGCGCTTTGCCAAAGGTCAGTCCGGAAATCCTTTAGGACGTCCACGCAAGCTCAAGCCGCAGCCGATCCGTTTATCCGATGCGCCGTCCGATGCCTTCTTGGAAACGGAAGCTTATCATCTGATCACTCTGCGCGAGAACGGTCAAGAAATACAGCTCCCGGCTATGCAAGCGGTCCTACGTGCCATGACCACCGGTGCGATCAAAGGAAATCGGCTAGCGCAAGAATATCTGATCGAGTATCTCGCGCGCGTCGAAGAGGCGAGTTTTCGTGCGAAGGTGGAAAGGTATAACCGCCTAAAGGCGCTGAAACGCGAGGGCGAAGAAATTCTGGCCAAATACAAAGGTAAGAATACGCCGCCTCCGGAGTTCTTTCCGCATCCCGACGATATCGTCCTGAATCCGGTGACCGGAGATGCCTGGGTCAATGGACCTTTGAATCAGGACGAAGCGCATCATTATGATCAGACCGTAGCCTTGCGGGATCATTTGATGATGCGTGCGGCGAATATGGAAAGCACTCTTGAGCATGCGACGGGATCAAACAGCGATCGGCCAATCAACGCCTATATGGTCTTCGCGCAGCTTTTGAACAATGTTCTGCCAATCCGGTATCGCTGGAAGGATGGCGATGATTTGTTGCTCCTAATGCGGTCTATCGATTTGCCCAGTAAGGACAGAGAACGACGTATCGCAGAGGATTATAAGAATTTGCTGGCTAACGAGCCGAAAATGTCCATGTTGTCGCCTGCCCAGAAAATGCAGGTGCATCAGTTGGCCGATCGTTGGTTCGAAAGGAAGAGGCTCCGAGCCTGAGCTCATCTGGGCGACGCAAAATGACCGAAGACGAAAAATTATCAAAGGGACAGAAGAAAGGCTTCTCGAACTCGGTCAAGGCTCGCGATCAAAGTTCGGCAAACACGACGCGGGTGGATGATGGATTCATGCCCGGCACGTGGATTGAAGACGAGAAGCTCGGAGTCGGTGTCCTTCTCTCGATCGATGGCGAGGTACTGACGGCGCGCTTCTTTGGCCAGACAATATCATTGGGCATATCTGGATCATTAGGCATATCTGGACTCCGGAAAGTCGATAAACCCAAACTCGATCTGAGTCTTCCGCGCGAGCAGCGTCGCCTCTGGTGTTGGCTCGGACGACGGTATCAACCGTGTCCATGCTGTGGTTATCCAAACCTCGGCAGTGGTTTCGATGTGGAACCGCGACAATGCCTCGTCTGTGGCTGGATAGATGAGGGCGATGGGGAAGAAGACGCAAACGAGGTGCGGCCCATTCCAGACCCCAACGATTGGGAACGGCCGAATTGGGGTTACAGCCTGTCCGAAGCACGCCGGAATTTCGAAGTGGATAGCGTAATGTTCCAGGCCGACGATCCACGCAGAGCCGAATTCGCGGCGTTATCTGAGCAACGCCGGAAGGCTATTGACTTGCTCGACCGTATCATTGCGGAGTCGAGCGACACCGCCGAAAGTTGCCGTGCCGTCGAGCTAATTCGAGAGACTCTCTTAAGTGCGTTTGCAGCTTAGGACCTCTAATGTAGGGAGCCTATGCGGCGCTCGGCCGATAAACAGAATTCGGACCCTAGTTCGCTGCGGACCAGACCATTGCGCCAAGTTTGCCAAATTTTGGCAGTTCAGATTCGACACAAAATGACCGGACTTCCGGCGCGACAAGAGCGTGCATTGTTCTCGGATGACTGAACGCAATCTGACTCTCGCTCATCAAGAGACGATTGTCGAGCTGGTCTGCCGATTTCGGGAGATTATTGCCCCTGCCGTAACAGGCGTCCGTGAACTGACATCCTTTTCGTCGAAGTACTTACATTGCCACGCACCTTCCGTCGTCATCTACGACAGTCGTGCCCGCCGCCAAGCGAAGCAGCTCCTTGTAGCGGCGGGTCTTGAGCCAGTTCGAGAAACGAAAGATCGGTTGAACAAACTTCCAGCATGGGCCCAACACGGATATGGGAAGTATGTATACAGATTCGGACTGCTGTTGCGGCACTTAAATGATGTGACTGCCAACCTTAGGGCCCGCCCCCACATCTCTGTCCAAGAATTTGATTTCTGTTTCTATAAGATGGATCAGCGTCGAGAACGTGACGAAGAGTGACGTTGAAAGCCAAGATTTTAGTAGCCATTAAGTCGGCGTAAGTCCGCGGACTGAGATTGCTTGTGCGAAACTAAAACCTGCCACTTAGTTTCGACCAATTTGGCATATATCCGACCTTGGTTATCTTGGCCGTTCGAGAAGTGACGTTCCCACCAGTGAGCTACACCCTTTACAGACTTCCAACCCTCCGGTTGCCCTCGATCCTGCCGATCCAGGGCCGACAATATCTTCCAAACTGCTGACCGATCCTGAAGTTCGACCGCAATAAACTTGATGCTATCCCCGATTAAGTTCACGCGCGGCAACATGGCCTCGGCCGCTGCCGCGAGTTCTTTGTCTATTCGGCTAGTCTTCGATGTCGAAGGGGAAGTTAAAGTCAATTGTGACTTCAACGACGCTATTTCAGCGTTCGCCCTCTCGAGCTCCTCACCAAGAGCAATCAAATCGCTTCGCAAGTTTCGTAACTGCTCGGCCTCAGCAGAATTCTCAGCCGCGGCTTTCTGTAAGTTATCTATCTGACTCGTTAAAGAACGACGCGCTTCCTGACTCCGACTGAGCGACAGCATAAGGAGACGTTCGCGTAACGAAGACGTGGCTTCGGATGCTGGCTCGTCCGGTAGCTGGCCGAAAATGTCATTTAGCTGAGCAGTAATATCCTCACAGAACTGATCGATCCGGACAAACCAGTCACCTGGTCCACCCGAGAGGTTCGGGCCACTCCGAACATCGCGAATACCTAATGCGGCGAACTGCCGCATAACGGTGTCGCGAGTTTTAGAACTTCCCTCGAAAAATACGTACGCGCCGTTGCTATCGGATTTCGAAATCGACCATCGGGTAGTGGGTTCGATCCAAGCTCTGCATAAGCTAGGGACGAATCCATCCTCGTCGATATTGATGCGGTCGCCATCATGTAGCCGAAATACTAGACCGCCCCATTTTGCGCCCAGCGAGCCGTCAGGCACAAAATAGAGGTCTGCTGCAGCGCGGCCGAACTCCGCGCCCTCGCGAAGTGCGGTTATGTAGCGAGATTCCGTCACGATCGGTCCCCTGCGGCCCCTTGCCTAGCATGTCGCTGTTAAATAACATTTTCAACTAGGGGTGATGGGGGAAATGACGTGCTTGAAGCTCAGTGGGGCGAGCTCGCCAAAGCTTTTCATGATAGCAATCTGTCGGGCATCGCAGGCAATTGGCTGACAATCAGCGGGTTATCACTCGCACTGATCATCTGGGCCGTTGTTGCAGGCTATCGTCTTATTAGTGGCGTTAGGCGCTTTCGCGGTATTCTAAGTGACTTCAGCTTAGTGTTGTCGGCTACTCCTTCGCTCAGCCATGAATTCACCGGCTCATATGAGGAAGTAGCCGCAAAACTGCGGCGGGCTCCAGTTATCGGACCGGCATGGCGAGATTGGGCCGCAACATTGATTACGCCGGCATCCATATCTACGCCGGTCCGATCAACCAGCCGCCCGGAACGCTACTTTTCGTTAGATTTGCTGCGGTCTTGTAACATTAATCCGAGACTGCATGCGTCGATGCCCAACCTTCTCGTCGGCGTCGGTTTGCTTTTAACGTTTATCGGTCTGGCCATCGCGCTACACGCGGCGGGGTCCATAGCGGACCAATCCGTTGCGGCTGCTGTGCGACAACAGGGACTCAAAGAGTTACTCGATGTTGCCTCAGCAAAATTCGTTACCTCACTCGTCGGCCTCTTTTGCTCCCTCGTTTATACCTCGGTACGTGGTGACCAACTCGTAAAAGCGGAGAGGGCGCTTGACCGTTTTCTGGCCGCTCTCGAAGAACGGATCCCGCTGGCTGCTCCTGCGAATATGCAAGCCGAGACAAACGCGCTGCTCGAGCAGTCATTGACCATTCAGTCTCAATTTACGACCGAACTCGCGGTGAATATCGGCGGCAGGCTCGACAGCGCTCTCGATCAGCGCCTTGGCGAACACATCGGCCCCCTTCGTGAAGCAATTGAACGGCTTTCTCAGGGTATTGGTACGAAGAGCGAAGACACCCTTCGATCTCTTCTCGAGCAATTCCGCGATATGCTTCAGGGCAGTGCTCAGCAGCATATGGAAAAGCTAGCCGAAGCTCTCGCAGATACCTCCAAGGCTATCGAGCAAATTCGGGGAGGTCTATCCGAAGCTGCTGACAAAATGTCTCTCGCGGCAGATCAAATTGCCGAACAGATGGGCCGTAATGCTGAGCAGGCTATGTCCCGCATTACTCAGCAAATGGAGGGCCTGGTTGAGCAACTCAGGGCCTTGGCCGAGCAATCTCGCAGCGCAGGCAATGATGCAATGGCTCAGGCGGCCGATCGTATTGGTGAAGCGGGGGAGGCTTTCGGTGCGGCCGCACGCGCCATTTCCAGTAGTTTGGAGCAAACTGTGCAGGGCATCACAGCGCGCTTGGGGGGGGAAGCTGAAGCCGCGACCCGTCGAATGGTCGAGGAGATCACAAACGCAATCGCTGCAATGCGAGAGCTAGCCGAACAGAATCGATCGGCCAGTGATGACGCGACCAGGGCAATGGCAGATCGTATTGCTTCGGCTGCGGCTGGATTCGAACGCAGTGCTACACAGGTATCCGACGCGCTTAAAACGAGTGGCTCGGACGCTGCCGAACGCCTGACTTCCGCGGTGGAAGATCTGCGCGATAACTTTGTTCGACTTGCCGTTGACCTCGCATCTAATCTCGAACAAGTAGGCTCCACATTCCGGCGCCAGGGCCAGGACGGAGCTACTGCTCTTTCGGAAGCGGCTCAAGCTGCTGCTACTGCGCTCAGAAGCGGGGGTGAGGACTCTGGTCAGGCTCTTAAATCCGGCGGTAAGGATGCGGGCGCCAGCATAGAGCGGGCGGCGCAAGAGTTCGCCGCGCCGCTTCGGGATCTGTCCCAGCGGATTACCACCTTGCAGACTGAGGCATTGGAACTCGGGCGTACATTGACCGGTATGCGTCAGTCGATAACGGAGGCTGTTACGCCATTGAAATCCACAGCAGCGGATTTGGCCAAGCTTGGCGACGCCGGCCAACGTACGGCGTCTGACCTGAACCTGGCTGCCCAACGTATCGCACCGCTGGGTGACGCTGTTACGGCGGCAATGCTTCAGCTTGGCGAGGCTGAGAAGAGGATCGGTGCACTAAGCCAAGGTCTGGAGAATGCCCTGAGCGGTTTCGCCGATCTCGACACCTCTTTGGGCCGGGTTTTCAAGGACCTCAGGGAAGGGCTCACCGGTTTCGCGACCCAAGTCACGCGCTTCGTAACGGACACCAACAAGGATATGGCTCAGGCGGTCAATGCCCTGAATAACGGCGTCAGCGAGCTCCGCGAGCTCTACGAAGAGACCGAGCCTCGACGCGCGGCTGAATAGGCAGAGCCATGGCCAGATCTTATGAAGCCGAGGATGCGGGAGAGGGATATTTTGCGTCAATTAGCGACCTGATGGTGGGCATTCTTTTTATCTTCCTCCTCATGCTGGCCGTCTTTGCGATCAACTACGCGGACGAAGACAAGGATAAAAAGATCGCAGAACTACAGGCACAAATTAAACAGAAAGATCAGGAAATCGCCGGGCTCGTGAAGGAGCGCGATCAGCTCAGAGCCGGCATCAAAAGTCTCGTAGACGAAGTGGAAAAATTGACGGTCGGCGTTCAGGGCGAGCGTGGCCGATTGGAAGGCGTCCGAAGAAACTTACTCGTCTCGCTTCAAGGCAGATTGGAGGCACGTGGAGTAAAGGTGGAGATCGACGATCGACAAGGCATTCTACGTCTTGCGAGCGACAGTTTATTTGAGGTGAATGAAGATCGCTTCACGGCGATCGGCGAGCAAAATGCCAAGGCACTTCTAGAGGAAATGTCTGCATTGTTGCCCTGCTACTCGCGCACGTCCAGCGTGCCCGTTAACTGCGATAAGCCAGAGCCCATTTTTGAAACAATTCTCATTGAAGGGCATACCGATACCCGCCCCACACAGCGTCGAGGTGGCAACTGGACTTTATCCACCGATCGGGCTCGCGCCTTCATGGAGATGATGGGGCTTACCGGAACACCCCTGAGAGAGCTGAGGAATCCTGATAATCAGTTGCTCCTTGGCCTTGCAGGCTACGGAGACTCTCGGCCGCGGCCCGGAATTCCAGGTGCTGACGACCGAAATCGGCGGATAGAGACTCGGTTTCTCCTCACCGGGCAGTCTGAGAGTTACGCGGCTCAGCTCAGAAATCTCGATACATTGATATCGGGCCTGAAAAGTCTCTATCAGCCCTAATCATGTCAAATCTCTTTGCAGAGCTTGAGAAGCTTCAGGACCTTCTAGGCACGTTGCCCAAGAGACGGATTCTGCCGCCGAATCAGGCACGTCCAACAAGAAGAATTTTAGAGAAAGTTCTGACGACGCTGGATGTAGAGCCGACGCTACCGGAGGCCCGTCTACAGCAGGTCAAACGGGAAATCCTCAAAGCTCAAAAGGCCGGAGGTGGTTTTAACGAGCTTCCCGCGCGTACATTGCGCGATGCGTGCGCGCTCCTGTGGCCGAAGGCGAACGATGGGATAGATCGAGCTAGCTTGGTGATCGCAATATTCGATCAGGCAAAACGTTCATCCTCAACTTTGCGCAGGCTCATCGATAATTGGATCATGCAATTCGACGCTTCTGATACGGAAATGGCTGCGCTGGGTAAAGCATTGGGCGATGCCCTCAAAGATAAGAAAGGTGGCATTCTCGCACAGTGGGGTGCCGCTCACGCAGAGTTTGCGATATTTGATGCAGATCGCGGGCCAATCCGTCTAGCCCAGGCTCTTCAGGAAAATAGGATCCGAGCGTTAGAAGCTTGTCGTTTCGACAACCCGATTCGAGCGGCCGCTGGATATATCAGGGCGGTTCACAAGGAATTCTCGCGGAACCTTCCGAAGTCGCTCGCCACCTCAGATATGAATCTATTCGCATGTGCAATAGAATTCTATGCGCCAAGTGGCGTTCTTCGTTTCAAGGAGGAGATTCCGAACGGTCAAATGGCGGATGCGCTTGTCGCACCGTGGATCGGTAAACAGCGGGTGCCATCTGATGCAATGCGGGCTGAAGTGCTTGCGTTCCTTCGTGATCATCTTGGCGATCCGCGTCTAGATATACGGCGGGGCTGGGCGGGGGCCTCGGACGACACGCGCCAAACTGTCCGAGCCTGGTTATCGCAACTTTCCCTTGATGCGTTCTTCAACATTATTGGTCAATTTGCTGAAAGCGCCGGCATGAACCATCAATGGAAGAGGCGCCAGGCATTTTGGGGTAGCTGTCTCCGAAAGGGCTATATCGTCGATAGCTGGTTGATACTCGGTGATAACGTTGCGCGAGCCATCTCAACAAACCGGGACCTTCAGGGCAGTTATGGTCGCTTATTCGAAGGCCATGCCAATCATTCAGTACTCTTGATGAAGATCGGCTCGTTGATATTTGCGGAATGGAGTCATAATGGAAAGCTCCGCGCCTGGCCGCTGGGGTGGAAGCAAACGCCCCCACTTTTCCGAGCGAGCTATTCGAGATCCGAACTCACGGCTTCCTGTTTGCAATTTCCATATCCGATTGGCCGTGCCGATCTAGGCGCCACTGGGTCGGACGGACTCGTACATATCGATGGAACTTGGCAGGGCCGAGTAGCCGCACTTCTTCAGAAGCGCGAAGGAATCGCGCTATCGCCTCGCGATTGGGGTGGCTGATGAGCTGTGAGATTCAATTCGAAGCAACTAAGGCTGGAACGGAGTTCTATCTACTCTCCGATGGGCGTAAGCAATCTTTTGACGATTGGGCTATTGTAGCGGATCAGCCAACGCTCCCAGCCATAGACTTACTCAATAGGCTTATCGCGGAAAATCTTGCGCTAACGGACAACAATCTTGTCCTTGTCGAAAACCGGGCAGTCGCTGAGCTTTCTGCTGCGGAAGCGGCCTCTCTCTGTTTACCGTCTCTTTCCCCGGCCGTCGCCAGGATAGAAACTCGCGGTCTTATTACTCGTCCCGAATTCTCCGCTTCCATCCAATGGCGAAATCAAACGGGACAAGCGATCGTAGGCGCGGAGCGTATTGGGGCTTGGTTAAAGGTCGGAGGGCGATTTCAGCGATTGTCGTCGCCGATCTATTTGATCGCCGAAGCCATCGACGATTTAAATTCAACAAACGCGGATCCAGGGTCTCGCCTTGTAGCAATAGCAAAGCTTCAAGATCTGTTACCCATCGCCAAGGAGCGCGGGGCCGCGACGGTGGGTGGCATCCTGCCCGTAATTGAAATTACTCAAGCAGACGCGTTCTCGTTGGATCTGGTTGGTGAGGGGACTTCAGCTCGTCTGATTCCCATTCTCTACAGAGCTGGTGAAAACGATCCACTACTTTCGTCGGATCAACAGTCGGCGTTCGGCGACGATCAGTTCAATCGATTCTCGGATGCGAGATCCGTATATACCTTGCCCGGTGGTCGGTTTGTGGTTTTAGCACCCACATTGCGAAGAGCCCTCAACGAGGTGCGCAAGATCCAAAGCGCTTCTTCAAGGGTAAAGCGTAGTTTTATGGCTTCACCACGAGCCTTCCTGACGGCCGCCTTGGATAGTGGTGACGATCCGACGTTGGTCGAGCAGGTAGAGGCTGTTTTCCTCGAAACCCAAGCCTATTCCGACCGAGTGATAGGTCTCGGTCTTTGGACGCCACGGGTCGTACCGTGGATTCAGCGGGTCGGTACGGACTGGTTTGGTCCAGATGCTCCACCGGGTAGGGACTTGCCTGGCGGAATCATGGTCGGCGATGAGCGCGTAGAGCTCGATGCGCGTCAGGCAGAAGAACTTCGTGAGCAGGTCGAGGACGCAATAGGTCGGGGTGACCCCACTATCGTCTGGGCACCTACGGGAGAAGCACCGATCGTAATTCCTGCTAACGAGGAAGTGCGCCAGGCGCTAACAGAGCTCGCGACACAACGAGCCGCTCGCCGCCCAGACACTGAGGATTCTGGAAAGGCAAAATCGGAGATCGAGAGTCTTCTCATCATAACGAATGAAGGGGAAGTCGAGTTCAATCAGGACTTTGTGCTGAGAAAAGGTCCCGAGCTAGGTTTGCCTATAAATCTCCGAACTCCACCAAAGCCTCATCAAACCGCTGGTATCGACTGGCTTCAAAAATCTTGGTTGTCTGGACGCCCGGGTGTTCTGCTAGCCGACGACATGGGGCTCGGGAAGACTCTCCAAGGATTGGCATTCCTTGCTTGGATACGCAGCGGCATCGTTGGCAGGCAAATTGACCGCGCGCCCATTCTCATCGTGGCGCCAACGGGTCTCCTTGAGAATTGGCGGGCCGAACATGATCGGCACTTGGCTAACGAGGGATTGGGACGTTGCCTTCAAGCTTATGGGCCGGGATTGAAGGCCATAACCGTCCGAGACCCCGAGGGCACCCCGTCGCTTGATCGCGAAAAACTCGCGGGCGCCGATTGGATACTGACGACTTACGAGACGCTTCGCGATTATGATCGAGACTTTGGCGCGATCCGTTTCTCAGTTCTGTTGGCCGACGAAGCTCAGAAGGTAAAAACGCCTGGCGCGCGTATGACCGACGCCATGAAGGGTATGAATGCCGATTTCCGGGTGGCGCTAACGGGAACGCCGGTCGAGAACCGCCTCGCAGATCTATGGTGCATCGTTGATGGCATTCACTCGGGATGGCTGCGTGATCTGAAGAGCTTTAGCCGAGAATATGAAGCTCAACTCGATGTTGAGAAACTTAAAAAGCTTAGATCTTTACTAGAGGGATCCTACGGTGGTGCTCCACCGCTGTTGATGCGCCGGATGAAGGAGGATGAGCTGCCGGATCTGCCGAAAGCAGAAGTTTTAATGAGTGAGCGTCCGATGCCAGCGCTTCAGGCTGAGGCTTATAAGGCGGTGATAGCCAACGTTCGCGGACAGGAGAAGAAAGGGGCAGTGCTGGAGGCGCTTCAGAAGCTTCGAACGATAGCGCTTCATCCCGAGGTGAATATGAAATGTGGCGACGATGAATTCATTGTCGCCTCTGCACGCCTCAAAGCTTGCTTCGAGGCATTGGATCAGATCGCACAGAAGAACGAGCGAGCTCTGATTTTTGTCGATAGTCTCGATATGCAAGCTAAGTTGGCGGGTTTGATCCAACGACGATACAAATTGGCCCAAGCTCCGGCTTTGATAAATGGCGAGGTTGCTGGCACGACCCGGCAACGCAGGGTAGATGCCTTCCAAGGGTCCGAGGCGGGATTCGACGTTATGATTCTATCGCCTCGCGCAGGAGGGGTCGGCCTTACGCTGACCAAAGCAAATCACGTCATCCATTTGGCACGCTGGTGGAATCCTGCAGTAGAAGACCAATGCACCGGGCGAGCGCTTAGAATTGGACAGACGCGTACTGTCAACGTTCACATCCCGATAGGTGTTTTGGCAGAAGGCGGAAAATCGTTCGACCAAAACCTACATGCGTTGTTGGAGCGGAAACGTCGTTTGATGCGAGATGCTCTGTTGCCGGGCGGATTCAGCGAATATGACCAGCAGGAACTATTCACGGCAACGACGGCCGGGGCGAATTAGTCCCGCCTTGGCCTCTTTGGTTTAATGTGGCGTGTTCGGGCCTTACTCCGCGATCTTCGGCATTTCTCGCGAATTTCTCCGTGAAAGTGACTGGACTTCCTGCCCGGTAAGAGCGTGCATGGTTCTCGCATGACGACGCCGGATATAGCTGAACTCGACTCTTTATCGCGCGAAAAGCTGTGCGCTAGATATGAAGAACTGTATGGCCAGTCTGTTCCAAAAGGCATGAGCCGATCTCTCCTAATGCGGTTGATGGCGTATCGGATCCAGGAAATCGCGGCAGGTGGTCCCAATATTGCCTTAAATCGTCGCCTCGCGAAACTGGCTGCCGAATTCGAATCCCGTGGTGCTATCTCGGTAGCGCCTCGCGCCCATACCAAACCTGGGACGAGGCTTATTCGAGAATGGCGTGGAGAAACTTATGCCGTCACCGTTACCGACGAGGGCTTCCGCTATCGAGACAAATCATATCGCAGCTTGTCCGTGATCGCTCGCGAGATCACCGGTACGCGCTGGTCTGGCCCGGCCTTCTTCGGATTGAAGAGCCGATCAAACCGCAAGTCCGAAGTCGAAGCGAAACTGAGGGCGGCGCTCGATGACTAAACCAAGGTCGCAAATTCGATGTGCGATCTATACTCGAAAGTCATCAGATGAAGGATTGGAGCAAGATTTCAATTCCCTCGATGCCCAAAGAGAGGCATGCGAGGCCTACATTGCCAGCCAGAGACACGAGGGTTGGTGGTGTCTTCCGGCTCACTATGATGACGGTGGAATTTCCGGAGCGACCCTCGACCGGCCGGCACTAAAATGCCTTCTCGAAGATGTGAAAGAAAAGAAGATCGACGTCGTCGTGGTCTACAAAGTGGACCGTCTTACGAGGGCTCTGGCCGATTTTGCGAAGATCGTGGAGATCTTCGACGCGAGCAAGGTTTCGTTCGTGTCCGTCACCCAACAATTCAATACGACGTCCTCAATGGGACGTCTGACCCTAAACGTGCTTCTGTCATTTGCCCAGTTCGAGCGTGAAGTTACGGCCGAACGTATCCGTGACAAGATTGCGGCCTCGAAGCGGAAAGGCATGTGGATGGGTGGCACGGTCCCGCTCGGATACGACGCCAAAGATCGGACTCTGACGATCAACGCCGAGGAGGCTGATACGGTAAGGCATCTGTACCGGCTATTCTTGGAGCATAAGTCGGTTCACGTGGTCGTCGATACCGCGAACCGCCTCGGCCTACGCACCAAACTGAGACCGCAGCTCGATAGTAAGATGAAGGGAGGGCGCCCGTTTACCCGTGGCCATATGTATCGGATTCTGTCCAACCCAGTTTATATCGGTCAGATCTCGCACAAAGGACAATTGAGCCCTGGCCTCCATCCGCCGATCATAGACGGCGCGACCTGGGAATCCGTCCAACTCTGTCTCGACAAGAATCGTATTCAGCGCAGAACGCGTTCAGAGGCGCTGGAGCCCAGCCTGCTTGCGGGTAAGCTTTTCACCGTTCGAGGAAATCCCTTTACCCCTTCGCACGCCGTGAAGAGTGGGAAGCGCTATCGTTATTATGTCGAACGGCCTACGGAAAAGGGTGTGGATCAAAGCGACTCTTCAGACGGTATGCGAATCCCCGCAGCTACAATCGAAGATCTGGTATTCGATTCGATCAAGAGGCTGCTAGAAGATCCACTGGACCTAATTGCATATCTGGAGTCTGAGCTGACTCCCGCGGGGATCCTCCAGACTATTCGAAATGCATCTCTCACGTTTGCTCGATCCCTACCAAAGGAGAGTTCCGGGCCGAAGCGCGGGTCGCTTTTCGAATGCATTGCAAAAGTCGAAGTCGGCCCGAGTGAAGTAGTGGTCCATCTCAGATTCGCCGCTCTCTTCGGAACCTTGTCGCTTAAAGACTTGGCCGCGAAATTCGTAGACCGAAGTTACGTCGTTACGATCGCCGTAGAGTTAAGGCGCAGAGGCGAAGAGTTAAAGTTTGTGATCGCGAGCACTTCGGCTGGACAGGCGGTTGCGCCCGATCCAATTTTGATTAAAGCCGTAGTCCGCGCGCATGCATGGGTGAAGGCTCTAAACGAAGACGGGAAGATGCTGGACGACATCGCGCGCACGGAGGGGGTCACCAGCGCTTACGTTCGACGAAATCTCAAGCTGACGTTTCTGGCACCTGATATCGTCGAGGCCATTCTCGACGGACGACAAGCAGCGGACCTGACATTGGAAAAGATTACGCGGACTAGCGAATTTTCATCGGATTGGATCGCGCAACGCAGCATGTTTGGGCTCATTCCGTGAAAGGGTGACGCTTAGTCTGTCGGCCAACGTGGCAGGCGCACACTCTATTTTCTGTAGGAGAACCTACAGCAGTTTTAGCCATTGACAGTAAAGTTTTAGGGCGGATACTCTCTGTAGAGTTGGTTACAGAGAAAATTTTATGCGCCTCGCTGATTGCTGCACTATCCATACCGGCTACACGGCCCGCGGCAGACTGGAGCCGGCGGTCGTGGGGGGCGTGCTCGCAATCCAGTTGCGGGACATTTCCCCCGATGGGCTTATCGATCCCGATTGCCTCACCCGCGTCCAGTTGGAGGAATTGGCGGACCGCTATTTTGTACGCGCCGGCGATGTGGTGTTCCGCTCCCGCGGCGAACGAAACACGGCGTCCGCCTTGGACGAGCGCTTGAGGGAGCCGGCCCTTGCCGTGCTGCCCCTGGTTGTGCTCCGCCCAAACCGTGATGTCGTGACGCCCGAGTATCTGGCCTGGGCTATCAACCAGCCTCCGGCGCAGCGCCATTTCGACAGCGCCGCGCGCGGCACCAACATCCGGATGATTCCGCGGTCCAGCCTCGATGATCTTGAACTCGATGTCCCAGATATCGCGACTCAAAAAATAATCGTCGCGGTCGATGCGTTGGTCGAACGGGAGCGGGAGCTGTCCCAACTCGCCGCCGAGACACGAAGAAAGATGATGAGCCTGATCCTCGTCGAGCGAGCGAGCAGGAAGCGCCCCAAGACGAGGCAGGAAAGGAAGTCCAGATGACCGATCAACTTACCCAGCAGCAGGTCAACCAGACGGCCTGGGCTGCTTGCGACACCTTCCGGGGTGTCGTCGATGCCGGACAGTACAAGGATTACGTCCTGGTGATGTTGTTCCTGAAGTACATCTCCGACCATTGGAACGACCACCTCGAAAGCTACCGCAAACAGTATGGCGAGGATGAGACACGGATCCGGCGGCGGCTAGAGCGTGAGCGCTTCGTTCTGCCGGAGGGTGCCAGCTTCTACGATCTTTACAAAGCGCGGAACGAGGCCAACATCGGCGAGCGGATCAACATCGCGCTGGAGCGGATCGAAGACGCCAACCGCGCCAAGCTCGAAGGCGTGTTCCGCAACATCGACTTCAACTCCGAAGCCAATCTCGGGCGCGTGAAGGACCGTAACCGGCGGCTCAAAAACCTGCTGGAGGATTTCGCCAAGCCCGCGCTCGACCTGCGCCCCAGCCGTGTGACCGAAGACATCATCGGCGAGTGCTACATCTATCTGATCTCGCGCTTTGCCTCGGACGCGGGCAAGAAGGCGGGCGAGTTCTACACGCCCTCTGCCGTCTCCCGTCTGCTCGCCAAACTGGCGGCTCCCAAGTCGGGTGATACGATCTGCGACCCGGCCTGCGGGTCCGGGTCGCTGCTGATCCGGGCGGCCGAAGAGGTCGGGTCCGAGAACTTCGCCCTCTACGGCCAGGAAGTGAACGGCGCGACCTGGGCGCTGGCGCGGATGAACATGTTTCTCCACGCCAAGGACGCCGCGCGCATCGAGTGGTGTGACACACTCAACAGCCCCGCGCTGGTCGAGGGCGATCACCTGATGAAGTTCGACGTAGTGGTGGCCAATCCCCCGTTCAGCCTCGACAAGTGGGGGGCGGAGAACGCGGACACCGACCAGTTCAAGCGCTTCTGGCGCGGCATCCCGCCCAAGTCCAAGGGCGACTACGGCTTCATTACCCACATGATCGAAATCGCCAAGCGCCAGAGCGGTCGGGTGGCCGTCATCGTTCCGCATGGCGTGCTGTTCAGGGGCGGGGCCGAGGGGCGTATCCGCCAGGCGCTGATCGAAGAGAACCTGCTCGACGCGGTGGTGGGCCTGCCTGCCAACCTGTTCACCACCACGGGCATTCCGGTCGCCATTCTGGTCTTTGACCGCTCCCGCGAACAGGGCGCCAACGAGGACCGGCGCGACGTCCTGTTCATCGACGCCAGCAAGGAATTCACGCCGGGCAAGACCCAGAACGTGATGGACGAGGCGCATATCAACAAGGTACTGGAAACCTACGCAGCGCGGTCGGAGATCGAGAAATACTCGCACCGCGCCAGCCCGGAAGAGATCGCCGAGAACGACTTCAACCTCAACATCCCCCGCTACGTCGACACCTTCGAGCCGGAGGAGGAAATCGACGTCGCCGCCCTGCAGAAGCAGATCAACTCGATCGAGGCCGAGCTGGCCGAGGTGCGGGGTAAGATGGCCGGCTACCTGAAGGAGCTGGGCGTCGATGTCTGAGGGCGAACTGATCCTTTACAACACGGATGATGGCGCGGCGACTATCGGCCTGCGAGCTACCGGCGGCACTGTCTGGCTGAGCCAGCTGGAGATGGCGAAGCTGTTCGACACCTCCAAGCAGAACATTAGTCTGCACATCAACAACATCCTGTCCGAGGGGGAGCTGGCGGCAGAGTCAGTTGTCAAGGAATCCTTGACAACTGCCGCGGACGGCAAGGCCTACCGCACGAAGGTCTATAATCTGGACGCCATTCTGGCGGTCGGCTACCGGGTCCGCTCCCCGAGGGGCACCCAGTTCCGCCGTTGGGCCACCACTGTCCTGCGTGAATACCTGGTCAAGGGCTTCGCCATGGACGATGCCCGACTGAAGCAGGCTGAGCAATGGGACTATTTCGACGAGTGGCTTGCCCGCATCCGGGACATCCGCGCCTCGGAGAAACGCTTCTACCAGAAGGTACGCGACCTCTACACGACCGCCATAGACTACGACAAGACGTCCGAACAGGCGCAGGCCTTCTTCAAGAAGGTGCAGAACAAGATGCTCTGGGCGGTCACGGGCAAGACGGCCGCCGAACTGATCGAGAACCGCAGCGATCCCGGCGCCCCCAACATGGGCCTGACCAGCTGGAAAGGCTCGGTCGTGCGCAAGGGCGATGTCGGGACCGCCAAGAACTACCTGAAGGCCGAGGAGGTCGAGGAACTCAACCGCATCGTCGTGATGTACCTCGACTACGCCGAGGACCAGGCGAGGCGCCGCCGCCCGGTCAGCATGGCCGAATGGGCCGACAAGCTTGACGCCTTCCTGTCCTTCAACGAGCGCGACGTGTTGACCCATGCCGGGCGGCTGCGGATGGACGTGGCGCAGAAGCTGGCCGTCGAGCGGTTCGAGACGTTCGACGCCAACCGCCGCGCCGCCGAGGCACTGGCGGCGGATGAAGCGGACATCGCTCAGTTGGAGGAGATGGAGAAAGCCGCCAAGGTACGGAAGAAGGGGGGCGATGATGCTTGACGGCTGGAAACGCAGATCCCTAGCGGACCTTCTTGAGTTCCGAAATGGGATGAACTTCACGCAGGCATCGCAAGGTGAACGGGTCAAGGTCATCGGGGTCGGCGACTTCAAAGACAAAGAAGTGCTCAACGACTTCTCGGAGACGCCATCGATCACACTCAATGGCAAGGTCAACCCAGATGACCTTCTCGAAAACGATGACCTATTGTTTGTCCGCTCGAACGGGAACAAGGCGTTGATCGGTCGCTGCGTATTAGTCAGCAGGATAACCGAGCCTATTTCCTTCTCAGGGTTCACAATCAGGGGACGTGTCAAATCTGATGAGATTGACCACAGCTTTGCGTCGAAGCTCGTCCGATCACCACTGTTCAAGGAGCATCTGCACCGAATGGGTGGAGGCTCGAGTATCAACAACCTTAGTCAGGATACGCTGTCCAAGTTCTGCTTTTCTCTCCCCCCACTCTCCGAACAGCGCAAGATCGCCGAGATCCTGCGGACATGGGACGAGGCCATCGAGAAGCTGGAGGCGCTGTGGGCGGCAAAGCGGGACAATCTGACAGGCATTACGCAGCAGCTCATCGGCCGCGGTGGTGTGTTCCACCAGAAGTGGCCGTTGAAGCCTCTCTCTTCCATCGCTGCCCGCGTTCCTCGCCAGAATGGCGGCGGCGATCACCCGGTCATGACCATTTCAGCAAAGTCTGGCTTCCTGATGCAGTCAGACAAGTTTGCCCGCGATATGGCAGGCAGCAGCGTTGAACGTTACACGCTCCTTGAGGAAGGAGAGTTTGCCTACAATAAGGGCAATTCTCTCACAGCGCCGTATGGCTGCGTCTACCGTCTCGACCGACCAGCAGCACTGGTTCCTTTTGTTTACTTCTGCTTCGCGTTGAAGGCGGGCCTGGACCATAGCTTCTACGAACATCTCTTTGCTGCTGGGGCGCTCAATCATCAACTCTCCCGCCTGATCAATTCAGGCGTCCGCAACGATGGACTCCTGAACTTGAACGTTGAAGATTTCTTCTCCTGTCGGGTTCCAGTGCCGCCGCTTGATGAACAGAGCAGTATCGCCCGCACTCTTTCGGCGGCAAAGCAGGAGCTGACTCTGCTCGACGATGAAATTGAAGCTCTCACCCGCCAGAAACGCGGCCTGATGCAGAAGCTACTGACAGGCGAATGGCGGGTGTCATGCTGAATTGGCTGGCAAAACTCTTACTCACCAGCACAGCGATCGCGCCCGTGCTTCTCACCTATGCGTGGGTAGCTTATCAAGCAGACGAAGGAGCGCAGGCTGTCTTTCTGTTGGGCACATGTACTGTCCTTATCGTTATCTGCATGCTTATGCTCAGATACTCCAAAAAGCATCTTGAGCGGGTTAAGTTTTCCGCGACGACGGTGGAAGCTGCCGACCGTGAAAATGTGGGCTTCTTGCTTCTCTACCTGCTCCCCCTGTTTACAGCGCAGTTCACCGCCCTCAACTGGCAGGTATGGGTTCCGGCAATTGTTATCTTCGCGGCGGTCGTAGCGACAGGGTACAGCTACCATTTCAATCCGCTTCTCGGATTGATCGGTTGGCATTTTTACAAGGTCAGCACCAAAGAAGGCGTCACCTACGTCCTGATCACCAAGAAACAACTTCGCAACGCAACCGAGACGATAGAGGTCGGTCAACTGACTGAATACATCGTCATTGATGTAGGGGGGAACTAACTATGCCACAAAACCTTTTTGCCGCATGTCGCGACAATGGCGGACAACTGATTGTAAAACGTGTTCGCCTGGATGCGAATGTCCAACAGGCTGTTGAAACGATATTCGCTGCTCAGGAGACTGAATTTCGGCAAGGCGTGACCAGCGAGGTTCCATTTGATGGAAGTTGGACGCCGGACGAGGATGAATTTCTTACGATCGACGTGCCAGCTGAAGCTCAAGTCTTTGCGGATACTATCAATGCGAACGCGATGGCCATCGCTGATATAAATACCGCAGCGTTTGCAGATGAAGGGATTAAGGCGCTCTTCACGGGCGTATCTGCAAATGGCGCAACTAAAGTTCTGGTGCAGCGGTTCACTTCTCAGCAAGTGCTTGAACGGCGATTCGCGCTTCTCCAGCAAGGTAACGCCTTTAGACGGCTGACGGAGCCAGCATTCACACTAGACAGCAGCCTTGCCTGCATTATCGAAGACGGCAAGATTAAATTCAAAAGTCAGCACAAGCTCCGGTCAATTATCAACATGGTCGATATTTACCGTGCTGCCACGGATCAGGAGGTTCAAGCCTTTGCTGGACACGCCAGTCTCGAAGTTGCGGATGTTGCTGGGTTCATCGCGGCTACCAATCAGGTAAGCCGCAAGCTGATTCATGCAATTACTAATAATGGAACGCTCGACGCACATACGCCTGCCAACATCCAGGCGGCAGCCCAGCTGACGAATCTCGCGATCACGGTTCAGAACGGCAAGATCGTCATGCCAACGGCACACGCCGATATCAAAGCGCTGCTCCAGTTTCTGAACGAGAGCCGCTATTCTGGACCATTATCAGGACAACCATATGTCACGAATTCACAGAGGCCGGCATGAGTGTATGGCTAAGCGGCTTCGATGCGGCTGAGAAACATCAGTCCCAGATCCCGGCCCTTCAGCTGTTGGTGGCGCTGGGGTTCACGCCGCTGTCCCAGGCAGAGGCGGCTCGTCTGCGCGGTGGCCGTCTGCGCAACGTGGTGCTCGACGACGTCCTTGCCGACCAGCTCTTGAAGATCAACAGCTTTACCCATCGGGGGCGGGACTATCCGTTCGACCTCGAGGATGCACATGAGGCCATTCGTCGGCTGAAGCCCACGCCCGACCGCCAAAAGGGTCTGCGCGGTACCAACCAGGACATCTACGACACTCTCGTCCTCGGCACGACCACCACCAAGACGATCCAGGGGGACTCCAAATCCTATTCGTTCCGCTACATCGATTGGGAGACCCCGTCGAATAACGTCTATCACGTGACGGCCGAACTCTCCGTCGAGCGCACGGCCAGCACCCAGACCAAGCGGTGTGATATCGTTGCTTACGTGAACGGCATCCCGTTCCTGGTGATCGAGAACAAGCGGCCCACCGAGAGTCTCAAGAAGGCGGGTAGTCAGCTGATCGGTTATCAGAATGAGAACAACATTCCGCAGCTATTCCACTTTGCGCAGCTTCTCATGGTGATGAACCGTGTCGAGGCGCGATACGCCACCGTGGGCACTCCACGGCAGTTCTGGCAGACGTGGCGGGATGAGGAAGACAGGGACGAGACCATCGATCCGCTGGCCAATCGCCCTCTCACAGCGGCGGAGGCCGATGCGGTCTTCTCGGGCGATTTCGCCTTCGCGCGTGCCCATTTCGAGGCGCTGGTGGCTGAAGGCCCGCGCGCGATCACGGCGCAGGACCGTGCCATTCACGCGCTGTGTCGGCCGGAACGGCTGCTGGACCTGATCCATCGATTCACCGTGTTCGATGGTGGCGCACGCAAGGTCGCGCGCCACCAGCAGTTCTTCGGGATCCGCAAGGCTGTCGAACGCGTACGCCAGTTCAATATGGATGGTCGCCGCAAGGGGGGCGTGATCTGGCACACCCAGGGATCGGGCAAGTCGCTTACCATGGTGATGTTGGGGCGCTCTCTCGCGCTCGACAAGACCATACCCAATCCGCGCATCCTGATCGTCACCGACCGCGACGACCTCGACAAGCAGATCAAGGACACGTTCAAGTCCTGTGAGCTCGAACCCGTACGGGCGACCAGCGGCGCCCATCTGATCGAGCTGATCCGCAACAGGACACCGCTCGTCACCACCATCATCAACAAATTCGATACGGCAGCCAAAGCCGCTGAAGATGTCGACGAGGACGCCAATGTGTTCGTCCTGGTCGATGAAAGCCATCGCTCGCAGACCGGGCGCTATGGTGGCCACAGCCAGTTCGCCACGCGGATGCGCCGGCTGCTGCCGAAGGCCTGCTATCTCGGTTTCACCGGAACGCCACTCCTTAAGAAGGAGAAGAATACCCTCTCGACCTTTGGCGGCCTCATCCACAAATACGCGATCGACGAGGCTGTCGCTGACGGTGCTGTCGTGCCGCTCCTCTATGAGGGCCGCCTTGTCGAGCAGCAGGTCAATGGCGGCGTGATCGACAAGTGGTTCGAAAAGATCAGCGAAGGTCTTACCGACAGCCAGAAGGCGGACCTGAAGCGCAAGTTCTCGCGCATGGACGCCCTGTCGAAAACAGGCCAGGCGATCCGGGCCAAAGCCTTCGATATCTCGGAGCACTTCCGCCAGCACTGGCAAGGCACGGGATTCAAGGCGCAGCTTGTGGCGCCGTCCAAGGCGGCTGCCGTTCGGTTCAAGGACGTGCTCGACGAGATCGGGCACGTCACCAGCGAAATCGTCATCTCTCCCCCCGATGACAACGAGGGCAACGAGGAGGTCGACAAGGAATCGAAGGACCTCGTGCGCGGGTTCTGGGCGCAGATGATGGCGCGTTATAAGACCGAGGACGAATACACCCGGCAGATCATCGAGGCGTTCAAAGGATCCGGCGATCCGGAGATTCTCATCGTCGTTTCGAAACTGCTGACCGGGTTCGATGCGCCGCGCAATACCATGCTCTACGTCTGCAAGTCGCTGCGCGAACATAACCTGCTGCAGGCGATCGCCCGCGTGAACCGGCTCTATGAAGACGGCGCGACCGAGAAGCAGTTCGGCTTCATCATCGACTATGAGGGGCTGCTCGGAGAACTCGACACGGCGCTTACGACTTACAGTGCCTTCGAGGGCTTTGACGCCGCCGATCTCGCAGGTACGGTCCACGACGTGCGCGAGGAAATCCGGAAGCTGCCCCAACTGCACGATCAGCTCTGGGATCTGTTCAAGTCGGTCAAGAACAAGAAGGATATGGAGCAGTTCGAACAGTTCCTGGCCGATGAGGCGATCCGGCAGGAATTCTATGAACGACTGAAGGCGTTCAGCCGCTGCCTCCATATCTCGCTATCGTCTGACAAGCTCTACGACGTCTTCGACGAATGGAAGATCGACGCCATGAAGCGGGACTGGAAGCAGTTTTCCGAACTGCGGCGCTCGGTTCAACTGCGCTACCAGGAGACCATCGACGTCAAGGAGTTCGAGCCGAAGATCCAGAAGCTGCTCGATGACCATGTTGTTGCCATGCCGGCCGAGACTATCATCGAGATGGTCAACATCAACGACCCGGACGCGCTGAAGGCGGTAGTAGAGGAAACAGGAGTTTCCGAGGCGTCTAGGGCAGACCGGATCGCCAGCGCGACACGGCGGACCATCACCGAAAAGATGGACGAGGACCCTACTTTCTACCGCAAGTTCTCGGAGCTGCTGGAGGAGACCATCCGCGACTATCGGGCCAAACGGATTTCCGAGCGGGATTACCTCAAGAACGTTGTCGATTTAGCAAGCAAGGTCGCGCGTAAGGACCGTGGCCGGGAGGTGCCGGACGCGATCAAGGGCAACGACGACGGGCAGGCATTCTTCGGCATCCTGGAAGGTGCGCTCGCGACGGCTGACGGTGAACCGATCGAGGCGCATGATATTGCCGCCATTGCGCTCACGATCATCGAGATCATCAAGTCCCACCACATCGTCGACGTCTGGTCCAACGACATCGCTCAAAACAAGATGCGCAACGCCATCGACGACTACTTCTTTGATATCCTTCGTGATGAACGTGGCATCGAATTGCCGGTCGAGGTGATGGACGACCTCGAACTTAAGATCATGGATCTTGCGCGAGCGCGGTTTCCGGGATGAAGGCGGACCGGCACTGCGTCCAATACGGTGAACACTGGATCGATTTCACCCTTGTGCGCCGCGACCGGTCGACGCTTGAGATCGCCGTCGAGCCCGATGCTTCGGTTGTCGTCGCTGCTCCGAAGGCTGCCACGCTGGCGATGATCGGAGAAAAGGTGCGCAAGCGCGCTGCCTGGATACGCCGCCAGCAGCGATACTTCATCCAGTTCCTCCCGCGCACGCCGGATCGTCAGTATGTGGCTGGTGAAACCCACCTGTATCTGGGGCGCCAGTATCGGCTCAAGGTAGTCTATGACGTCCATGCAAGGGTGACGCTGGCTCGGGGTTTCATCGTGGTCAAAACGTCCAGACCAGAGCGAATCGAGGTCACCCGCGAGCTTGTCGAGGCGTGGTATCGGAAGCGCGCTTATATAAAATTTGCTGAACGCTTGGAGGTTAATCTTCTGCGCTTCCCCGTCCCGGAAGACTTTCGTCCCATAGGCTTGGTTGTCCGCCAACTGCGGCACCGCTGGGGCTCAATGTCGCCGTCATCTCGTCTGCTGCTCAATCGCCGCCTGATCGAAGCGCCGACAGACGCGATCGACTACGTGATCACGCACGAGCTTTGCCACATCGCGGTGCCACACCATGGACCAGAGTTCTTCAAACTAATGGACCGCGTCCTGCCCGATTGGCCAAGGCGAAAGCACCGGCTTGAACGAAGAATGGCATGAGCGCGTCTTGTCCCGATTGTGGAATCATCAACCCGCCCGCGCCAGATCGCGCATGACTTGTAATCGGCAAGCATCTGCTCAGTCGCAGCCCGAGGGAGCAGCTGCTGCAACTCCCTCGCCGCCTGGAGGAACTCCCGGCTGTACGCCGGGACAGGCGGGCAGCCTCCCCCATCAGAATGAGCTGTCACGCATCCGGCGAGTAAGCTCGTCGCGATCGCGAGTACGGCGAAGGTGAGATCGAAGTCGCGTTAGGTCTACGAAAGCGAACCGTCAAATCACCCAACGGAGAAAATCTCGATCCCGCTACCCAAATTTCTCTCCAGTTCGCTCTCCGCTATTTTCGAAGGGATCTCCAAACGCAAATAGGCCCCGGAAACGGGGCCTATTTGCGGCGATGAGGGTCGACAAATCTTTCTATATCAAGGGCTTAGACTTGGTGGCGGAGAGGGTGGGATTCGAACCCACGGTACGCAAGCGCACAACGGTTTTCGAGACCGCCCCGATCGACCACTCTGGCACCTCTCCGCTGTGAGGATCGTGGCTGGGGGCGACTAGATAACCTGTCCCGGCGCCGATGCCAAGTGTCGTCCGAAAATAGCTGCGAGCGGGCGGATTCTCAGGTGATCGTAACGATCTGATCGTCCGACAGGGTTCCCGGCACGATGATCAATGGCACGCGCAGCTTGGCCAGCATCAGCCCGGTCAGCTGGGTGACCAGGGGGCCCGGGCCCTCCTTGTTGGAGGCGGCGCCCAGCACCAGGGTGGTGATAGTGTGATCCTCGTCGATCACCTCGAGCACCTGCTCCACCGGCACACCTTCGCGGATGATGATCTTGGGTTCGCGGCCAATCCGTTCCTTCACCAGTTGGGCGATGACGTTGATCTTGGTCTCGGCCGCCTCGCGCGCTTCGGCGCGCATCAACTCGCCGACCGATAGCCAATGCTGGAACTCGACCGGATCGATGACCAGAAGGAGCGCGACGTCGCCGTTATTGTTCTCGGCGCGGCGGCAGGCATACAGCAGCGCCTTGTTGAGCTCCTCGCTCTCGTCGACCACGACGAGGAAGGTGCGCTTGGCATGCTGCTGACGGCCGGTCTGGTTCGTCGTCTCCGCCATACGTGCGGTTCCCCTGTCCCTTTCAGTTGCCGCCCGGTATGCCGGTCAGGTCCGTGCGCGGAAGAACAAGGTTACCAGCCAGCCCGCCACCAAGGCCAGCACCACGGAAAAAAGGCCGTACAACACGCCATGCTGGTGGGCGAAGCGGTAGACCTGTTCCTCGACCCCCACTTTGTCGACGATGAAATAGGTTTCGCGCTGCGCCGTCACCTTTCCGCTCTTCACCATATAAAGCCGCACCGTGTAGCGCCCGAGCGGCACGTTGGCGGGGATGTGCAAGGTGGTGCGAAACAACTGGTCGGAGACGAACGTCACTGGCGCGGCGCCGTCGGCGTAAAGTCCCTGGTCGCGCTTGTGCGCGATCAGGGCATCGCGGAATTCGTCTGTCGTTGGATCGCCGGGCACGATATCGAACGGCGTGAGATTGAGGCGTGCCGCACCCAGCTCGAAGCGCTCGAGCATGGTGTCGTCGTCGAACATATGGTCGAGCGGCCGGCTGGAGGCGAACGCATAGAAGGCCGGCACCGTCAGGAAGGTGCGTGACTTGCCCGTTGTCCATACGCCCAGGAAACGCTCCTTGCGCCGCACGGTTTCGGCACGTGTTTCACCGCGGATGACGACGATCGCATCGGTGCCGGCCTCGACCAGGCCGAAGACCAGCATCTCGTCACCTTCGAAGCCGATGTCGATATTGATCTTGGGTTCGGCGACCTCGACCACGATCGGCTGGCCGCCGACGGATGCGGCTGTGCGCGCAGGCTGGGTCTGTTGAGCGATGCTGGGCGATATACAGGACAGGAGTGCCGCGACGGTGGCGAGGATAAGGACGAAGCGATGCATCGCCTCAGCCGCCGACCACGATGGAATAAAGATCGCTCGGGGTGGCCACGAGGTCGTAGACCAGCTTGATGCAGACCAGCAGGACGAGGCTCGAAAGCAGGAGGCGCAGCATCACCGCATTCAGCTTGTTGCCCCAGCGCGCGCCGAACTGCGCGCCGATGATGCCGCCCACCATCAGGATGATCGCCAGCACGAGATCGACGTTGCTGTTGGCGGCGGCCTGCAGGAAGGTGACGTTGGCGGTCACGAAGATGATCTGGAACAGTGATGTCCCGATGACCATGATGGTCGGCATGCCGAGCAGGTAGATCATCGCCGGCACCATGATGAAGCCGCCGCCGATACCCATGATCGAGACCAGGAAGCCGATCGCGGCGCCCAGCACCACCGGCAGCAGCGCGCTGACATAAATGCCCGACTTGCGGAACTTCATCTTGAACGGCAGCGAATGGATCCAGTAATGGCGCCGCTTGGCCGGCGGCGCGTGACGGCGGCGCTTGAAGTACGCCCTGCTGCTTTCGATGAACATCATCGTGCCGACGATGCCTAGGAACAGCACGAACGAGCCCTTGATCACCAGGTCGATCTGGCCGATCTCACGTAAGTAAGAAAACAGCCATACGCCGCCGCTGGAGCCGACCATGCCGCCGGCCAGCAGCATGCCGCCCATGGCAAGATCCACGTTGCCGCGCCGCCAGTGGGCGAGCGTGCCCGAGACCGACGTCGCGACGATCTGGTTGGCCTGCGTTGCCACCGCGACGACCGGGGGGATGCCGAAAAAGATCAGAAGCGGCGTCATCAGGAAGCCGCCGCCCACGCCGAACAGGCCGGACAACAATCCGACCACGCCGCCCATCGCCAGCAGGACGAAGACGTTCACGGAGATCTCGGCGATGGGGAGATAGACGTTCATGCCGCGCGCACACCCGAGGCGGAGGCCTTTTCAGGGGCTCGCTGCGACCGTCTAGACACATTTGTGGCGTGGGAGGGGATGCTGTCTAGTGCCGTGGACAGGTGCATCGGCAGTCCCGAATCGCGGGATTATTCTTGCCTGACGGAGTACGCCGGGCCCGTAGGCAAGTCAACGGGCAAGACGATGAAAAACCGCCTTCATGATCCGAAAATCATCTCGCCGTTGCAGCGTTGCTATGGCGCTCCCCCTGTAAAGGGGCGTCCGCATGGCAAGACCTTCGCCGTCGAGGGTCTTGATCCGATCGATTGTCGCCTGCCGATCGCGTTACGTATTGGGGATTGTTGCGGCGGCTATAGCCCGAGGATCATTCCGCCGCCTGCAGCAACCGTCCGGTCGGGTTCTGGGCGGCGCGCAATTGCGCGGCATAGGCATCGTGCCACTCGACCGAGGCATCCCACATGAAATGCCCGCCACGTGCCCCGAGATAGACGCCCGGATCGTCAATCCCGGGCGGCAGCGTGCCGTCGGTCTCGAAGGCCTGGAGTGCCTTCAGCAAGCGGCGGCGCGTCTGGGTGATCATGAGATCGCTCGGCGCCAGATGCTCGGACGTATGGTCCACGATGCCGCCCATGCTTTCGGTCACCGCCTGATCCTGCGTATGGATGCCGCTGATGCCGGTATAGATGATGTCGTTGCGCTGCGCCGTGCGGTCGATCAGGTAATCGTTGCGCAGATTGCGCGTGATGCGCCAGCGCCCCAGCCAGTCGGTGGAATTGGGCAGATATTCGAAGGCGCCCGTCGATCCGGCGAGCGGGCGGCCCGTGGTCGTGTTGTTGGTCGCGCGCTTCATGCCCACCCAGTTCACCTGAACGAACATGACGTGGGTGTCGTCCAACGGTACCCAGGCACGCGAACCGATCTGGCGCGCGAATTCGCCGTTGGGCTGCATGGTGAAGAACGGGAACATGAAATGTGCGACACGCCAATAAAGCTGGCCGGACATCGCCGGGCGGAAGGCCGCGTACATCGTCCCCCAAGGCGTCTCGTCGCTCGCGAATTCCGGCGTCTTGTTGAGGATCTGGTAGCGGCTGAGATCGCCCTCGGGCAGTTCCTCGAGCTTGGTCGATCCGATATGCAGGAAGCTGAAATGCGAGGTGTCGATATCGCCTTCCAGTGCCTGCAGCCAATTGCATTCGCGCATGGCCATGTCGATGGTGACTTCGCTTTCGGGCAACAGATGCGCTTCGATGGCGGGCAACGGCGGTGCCACCTCGCGTTCGCCCATATAGACCCAGACTAGGCCCGTGCGCTCGGTCGCCTTGTAGGCCCTGGCATGGACCTTGTGCTTGAAATCCTGGTGCGGCGGCACATTCGCCATGTCCAGGCAATTGCCGTTCACGTCGAACTTCCAACCGTGATAGACGCAGCGCAGCCCGCCTTCCTCGTTGCGCCCGAAGAACAGCGAGGCGCAGCGATGCGGGCAGCGATGGTCCATGACGCCGACACGGCCTTGCGTATCGCGAAAGGCAATGAGTTCTTCGCCCAGCAGCTTGAAGCGGACCGGATCGCCATCGGCGACCAGTTCGCTGGATTTGAGCGCGGGGAGCCAATAGTTCCGCATCAGCCTACCCATGGGGGTACCGGGGCCGACGCGGGTGAGGAGTTCGCTTTCACGTGCCGTGGTCATGAGCATCCAGACCTATGTTGTGAAGCCGCGTTGCCATTTTGTGGCAGCCATCTCTTGGCAGATGGTCTTGCTCACTACTTTGACTCAAATGGGTTGGCCCGCCAAGATGGCTCCTATGGGAGATACAGGACACAAAGGCATGACCGATCCGGTGAAAACCGAATACGGTCCCGTCGTGGGAGAAGCGGGCGACATCCGCATCTTCCGCGGAATTCCATTCGCGGCCGCGCCCATGGGCGCTTTGCGTTGGGCGCCGCCCCAGCCGCCGCAGCCGTGGCGCGAGCCGCGCGATGCGACCAAGTGGGGCTGGGACTGCCCGCAGAATTATGCGCGCAAGTTCCGCTCACCCGGCATCGGTGAGGATTGCCTCACCGTTAACGTCTGGACGCCGGCCAGGGACGAGGCGGCCAACCTGCCGGTTCTCGTCTGGCTCTATGGCGGCTCGTTCGTCGGCGGCAGCGGGTCCGACCCGCGCAGCGACGGCACGCTGCTCGCCAAGCGCGGCGCCATCGTCGTCACCTTCAATTACCGTTCGGGCCTGATGGGCTTCCTCGGCCATCCCGCGCTCACCAAGGAATCCAAGAACGGCTTTTCCAGCAATTACGGCCTGTTGGACATGATCGCGGCGCTGCGCTGGATCAAGACCAACATCAAGGCGTTCGGCGGCAATCCCAATAGCGTCACCGTGTTCGGCTGCTCGGCCGGTTCGGCCGGTATCGGCCTGCTGCTCGTCTCGCCACTGGCAAGCGGGCTGTTCGACCGCGCGATCCTGGAAAGTCCGGGCTCGTTCCGTCCGTTGGCGAGCCTAGCCGATTCCGAGAAGGCGGGGTTGATGCTGGGCAACGATCTTTCCGCCATGCGCGCCATGACGTGGGAACAGGTTCTCCAGCGCCAGCCCGATTTCATCCCCAAGATGCGCGGGCTGACCACGCCGCGCGTACTGCGCCCGATCCGCGACGGCTATGTGATCCCGATGGACGAGGCCGATGCGGTGGCGGCCGGCAAGTTCAACAAGATGCCGATCCTGGTGGGCAGCCAAGCCGACGAGGGCACACCCTTCATCGGCGGCTGGCCGATCAAGACGCTGGACGATTACCGCAAGGTCGCCGAGGAGAACTTCTCGGCCAAGAACAAGGTCGATGAAGCGCTTGCGGTATTCCCGGCGAAGACGGAAGCCGACATCAAGACCGGACTGGCCAGCATGTTCGGCGATGCGCAGTTCCAATACGGCGCCCGGCGCTGGGCGCGCGAGATGGCACGTGCGGGTCAGCCCGCCTATCGTTATGTCTTCACGCGCGAACGGCCCGGCCTCGGCCGCCCACCGGTCCACGCCGAAGAAGTGGAATATGTCTTCGGCGAACCGACCGAGCCGAATGACGGCAGGTTCGATGCGACGGACGCGAAATTGGCGGAAACCATGATGGATGCCTGGATCCGGTTCGCCGCCACCGGTGATCCCAACGGTCCGGGCCTGCCGGCGTGGCCGCGTTACGATGCCAAGACTGACTCCTACATGGAGCTCGGCGATGCACCGCGTGTCGCGGCAGGCTTCAAGCGTGAACAGCTCGACTTCCTCGATCGTTACTTCGACGCGGCATAAGAGTTCTCGACTCGGCCTAAGAGTTTAAGTGAGCGGACAGATTGAACCGGGCACAGAAACCGGTGTCGCAATCTCCATGGCAGGATTTTACGAGGGAAACCGACATGATCTCCTCTCTGCGATTAACATCGTTTGCCTTGCTCGCCGCCCTGTTCGTTGTACCGTCGCTCGCTTCTTGCGCGATAGCGAGCGAATCCGGCGGCTCTTATGAGCCGTCTGTCGGCCAGCCCGGCAAGGACGTCGTCTGGGTACCGACGAGCCAGGCGCTCGTCGACAAGATGCTGGATATGGCGAAGGTCACACCGAAGGATGACGTGATCGATCTGGGATCGGGCGACGGCCGCACCGTGATCACGGCGGCGAAGCGCGGCGCCAGGGCGCACGGCATCGAATACAATCCCGACATGGTCGAACTGGCCCAGCGCCACGCCAAGGAAGCGGGCGTCGAGGACAAGGCGACCTTCGCCAAGGCCGACCTGTTCGAGAGCGATTTCTCCCAGGCGACCGTCATCACCATGTTCCTGCTGCCCTCCATCAACGAGAAGCTGCGCCCGAAGATTCTGGACCTGAAGCCGGGCACGCGCGTCGTCTCCAACTCGTTCCGCATGGGCGATTGGGCACCGGACCAGACGGAAAACGTCACGGATTGTTCCAGTTACTGCACGGCGCTCATGTGGATCGTACCGGCGAGGGTCGAAGGCACGTGGCGGATGGGCGACCAGGATCTGACACTCACGCAGGAGTTCCAGATGTTGAGCGGCACGCTGGGCGACAAGCCGATCACGGCGGCCAAGATGGAAGGTGCGGACATCATGTTCACCGCCGGCGGCACCAACTACACCGGTACCGTCAGCGGCAACACGATGAAGGGATCGAACTGGTCGGCGACCAGGAAATAAGTTCGCCTTCTTCGGTTAAAAGCGCATTGGACACAAAAAAGGCCGGGACAAACGTCCCGGCCTTTTGTTTTGAAAGGGTGAGGTTTAGCGCCAGACGTCGTCGGCGGTTTCAATCACCAAGCCCAGTTTCTTCTTCTCATCGTCGACGCTGACGAGATTGCCGAGCGCGTTGGACGAAAAGCCGCATTGCGGCGAAAGGCACAACTGTTCCATGCGGACATACTTGGACGCCTCGTCGATGCGGCGTTTCAGATCGTCCTTCTTTTCGAGCTGCGGCTTCTTGGTGGTGACCAGGCCGAGCACGATCTGCATGTCGCCCTTCGGCGTGAAGCGCAGCGGCGCGAAGTCGCCGGAGCGCGCGTCATCGTATTCGAGGAAGAAGGCGTCGACCTTGGTCATCCCCAGCATGGCTTCGGCCACCGGCTCGTAGCCGCCCGAGGCGAAGAACATGCTGCGCGCGTTGCCGCGGCACAGATGTACGCCGACCTTCATGTTGGCCGGGCGGTCCTTGATCGATTCGTTGATCAATTCGGCATACATGGCGGGCAGCTTGTTGGGATCGTCGCCGCGATCCTTGGCGCCTTGGCGGAAATTCTCGTCGCACAGATAAGCGAGGTTGGTGTCGTCCATCTGTACGTAGGTGCAGCCCGCCTCGCCGAGCTTCTTCAATTCCTCGCGATAGACACGCGCGAGATCGGCGAAGAATTCCTCCATCTTCGGATAGGCGGTCTGGCTGATCGCGTCGCGGCCGCCGCGGAAATGCATCATGGTGGGGGACGGGATCGTCACCTTGGGCGTGCGTTTGGTGAGCGACTTCACGTATTTGAAGTTCTCGACCTCGATGCCGCCCTTCGGCAGGCTCATCTTGCCCGGCACCTTCGGGATGAAGGGGGCGGCACCCGTATGCTCCTTGGCATTCTCGGCAGTGCGAAGCGCGCCTTCCCAATCCCATTTCGCTTCGACGCCTTCGACCTTGCTGATGAAGTCGTAGTGGAAGCTCTCGCGGCGGTATTCGCCGTCGGTGATGGACTGAAGGCCGACCTCTTCCTGCAGTTTCACCACATCGGCGATGTGCTTGTCCTCATGCTTGCGCAGTTCGGAGAGCGGCAGTTCGCCTTTCATCCATTTGATGCGCTGATCGAGGAGCGCCTGCGGGCGCAGAAGACTGCCGATATGTTCGGCGCGGAACGGTGGATCTTTTTTCAGAGACATAGTGTGGTTTCCTCCATCTGTTAGCTTTTTGTCGAACATTCACACTGGGTTTGCAAGACGACCGGAACGCGTGCGCGACTTGGGAAACTGCCGTGTCCTGCGTCCATCCCGATGTCCGGCGAGACAGCTTGAAGATAGGCAGCGAAAGGCGCCAAATGTCGCCTTGATTCGGGCGCGTTTCTTGACCCGCACAGGGCGCGATCCTATATTTGTTATTATAATAATGATGTCGTCAGAGGAGACAAGTCATGCCGCGCGGAGTCGTTGATATCGAAGGGATCGATACCCCAGAGGTACAGGGGCTGTTGAACACCAAATCGCCGGTCGACCTGCCGTTCGAGATCAAGAAGCTCGGCCACATGGTCCTGTTCGTCACGGACCTCAAGCGCTCGATCGAGTTCTATACGCAAATCCTCGGGATGCGCGTTTCCGATATCTATCCCGAAACCATGATGAAGGGCGGCATGGCCTTCATGCGCTTCAACAACGACCATCACGGTATCGGGCTCGTGGGCGGCATGGCAGCCGAATCCAAGAACAAGGAACTGCATCATCTCGCCTTCGAGGTGGACACGGTGGCCGAGGTGCTGCAGGCACGCGATCACCTCAAGAAGCACAACGTGAAAATCGATTTCGAAGGCCGTCGCCGTGCCGGCGCGCAGATTGCCGTCGAGTTCCGCGATCCCGACAATCACGTGCTGGAGATCTTCTGGGGCCTCGACAAGGTCGGAGCGCACGAAAAGGCGCGCCCGCCGCAGGAATGGCGCGAGGAATTCTCGATCGAGGATGCGATCAACAATCCGCCCCCGGGCCAGGATCAGATGCTGCGCCGCCAAGGCTATACGCCGCATAAGCCGTAGTAAGGGCCGGATCGCACGTGTCATCCAAGCTAAAGACGGTCTTCGCCGCGCTCACCGGTGGCGTCGGTGCCTTGATGGGGGGCTGCGTCATCGGCGGCCAGACGATCTATCACGTCGACAATCCGTTCCAGTTCCTGGCGCATGCTGCGAGCCAGGGCACCATTGCGGTGATGGTTGTCGGCGAGCCCTATCCGAACAAAGGCGACCAGGTGGCCTCGGTCATCGCCGCCGCGTTCGACCGTACCTTCGCCTCGCTTGGCAACCCGTTCCGCGTGATGCCGGCAGGGCCCGAGAAGGTCAGCAAGATCGTCGTTCTGTTCAACACGCGGCACAATATTTCCGCGCATACCGTGTGCGACGATCCGAGCGAGATCGCCTCGGGTACGCCCGGCATGGGGATGCGTACCTCGGTGCGCGCGATTTATTGCGGCGACGGGCCCTATTCCGAATATTGGATGTCGTTCTTCGCGCCATCCTCGCCCGAGGATGAGAAGTTCGCTCAGTTGATGCGCGAGCTCGCCCTCTACACCGTGCCGCGGGAACGCAATCCTTCGCAATATTATTGATACCTCGCTTTTGATGTCCTGACCGGTACACCGATCGGCGTGGTTTCGCCGTCCGCGCGATGATCGCGTTTCTGCTGGTTGGAACCTTGTTATCGAAGGGTTGTCATGGCCGGTTGGGCGAGGCACGCTATGGCTCAACAGGGATAGGACAACATGAAGCGGCATCACGATCTGGGCGGTGAACCGGGTGGGCCGATCGATCCGGAGACGCATCCGGTCGAACCGTGGGCCAAGCTGATCACGGCCACCGTCGGTGCACTTCGTTCACGCGGGTATCTGACCGTGGACGAGTTGCGCCGCACCATCGAAGACCTGCCGCCCGAAATCTACGATCAGGCCTATTTCGAGCGCTGGGCCGAGGCGCTTGCCGTCCTGATGGACGAGAAGGGCCTGGCGCCGTCGGCCGAGGTCGGCGCGCGGATGGAGGCGTTGCTGGCCGATCTGAGGACGAAGACGTGAGCGAAGCGCCGCCGACATACGCGGTAGGCGACCATGTGCGCGTGATCGCGGCCCATCCGCCGGGCCATCGCCGCACGCCGTTCTATATCCGCGGCAAGGAAGGGGTGGTGGAACGCTATTGCGGTGCCTTCCCGAACCCGGAAGAACGCGCCTACGGCTTCAGCGGCCTGCCCAAGCGCCACCTGTATCGCGTGCGTTTCCGCCAGATGGATATCTGGCCCGGCTACAACGGGCCGATGCAGGACCTCCTTGAATTGGAAGTTTTCGAACATTGGCTAACCCGCGTGGAGGATGCAGCGTGAGCCCACACGATCCGCCAAATAACAGTCATGATCACGACCATGGACACAGCCACGACCATGGGCACGGCCATCATCATCACGACCATGATCACGACCACGCCCATCCGCATACGCATGACGGCCATCCAATTCTGAAATATTCGGATGACAGCGTGCACGATGTGCGCGAGTCGGACCTCTATCCGCTGCTGGCCGAGGCATTGCGCTCGGTCCTGGTCGAACGCGGCGTGGTCAGCGCGGCCGACATCCGCGAACATCTGGAAGCGCTCGACAAGGTCGACGACAGCATGGGCGGACGCATCGTCGCCCACGCCTGGTCCGACCCCGAATATAAGAAACGTCTGTTGGACAACGGCTCGGCCGCGGTCGCCGAATTCGGCATCAATATGGGCGAGACTCAATTGATCGTTGTCGAGAACACCGACGCGGTGCACAACCTCGTCGTCTGTACGTTATGTTCCTGTTATCCACGTGCCATCCTGGGCCTGCCGCCCGATTGGTACAAAAGCAAATCCTATCGGGCCCGCGCCGTCTACGAGCCGCGCGCGGTGCTGCGCGAATTCGGCACCGCGCTTCCCGAAAGCAAGACGGTGCGCGTGCATGATTCCAACGCTGACATGCGTTATCTCGTCTTGCCACAGCGTCCCGCAGGCACCGAAGGCTGGGACGAGGCGCGGCTTGCAACACTCGTCAGCCGCGATTGCCTGGTGGGTGTCGTTCCGGCGTCGCAGCCATAGAAGTTCGGGGGGATGATGAGTGTCGAACGTTGAAATTCTGTCGGTCTCGCCGCTGTCCGCCGAGGATGAAGCCCGTATCCGCGCCGTCGATCCCCGAATCAAGCTGACCAGCGCGGGCGATTGGTTCTGGTCCGAGATCGCCGAGACCTGGCCGGCCCAGGCCGTCCGCTCCTTCGTGACGAAGAAGGACGAGGTCGTGCCCAAGGCCGAACGCGACGCGGCGCTCGCCAAGGCGGAAATCATCGTCCATTCCTTTCCCTATCCATTGGACATGCGCGCGCGCAGCCCGCGCCTCAAATGGGTGCACCAGCGCGCCGCCGGCGCCAATAACCTATGGCGCGGCGATCTGTGGGGCAGCGACGTCACGGTCACGACGTCGCGCGCCGACGTGGCGCCTTATCCGATCGGTGAATATGCGGTCGCGGGATTGCTGCATGCCTCGCGCGACTACAAGCAGGCTTTCCTGGATGCGCAGGCCGGGAGCTTCGATCGCGCGGCCTACAGCCCCGTCCTGCTGGCGGGGCGCACGGTCTGCGTCGTCGGCGCGGGCGGTATCGGTCAGGTTGCGGGCAAGTTGCTGGCCGGCCTCGGCATGAAGGTCATCGGCGTGCGCCATACCGTGCGGCCCGACGATCCCTTGCCTGAAGGATTCTCCGCGATGGGCAGCCAGGACCAATTGTTGGAGATGCTCGCCCAAAGCAACGATGCGGTCATTGCCGTGCAACTTACCAAGGCAACCGAGAACCTGATGGACAAGGCGGCCTTCGCGGCCATGAAGCCCGGCGGCATCGTGGTGAATGTCGCGCGCGGCGAGGTGATCGACGAGACCGCCATGCTCGATGCGCTGGATGCCGGTCATCTCAAGGCCGCGGTGCTGGATGTCTATGCAGGCGAATATGACGGGCCGCCGCCCGCGCGCCTGTGGAACCATCCGCGTGTCACCATCACGCCACACAATTCGCCGCGTGCCGGGCGCAACGCTTTGGCGGCCGGCATCGGCATCCAGACATTCTGCGAGAATTTACGCGCCTATCTCGACGGCAAGCCCATGAACAATGTCGTCGATTGGCAACGGGGTTATTAAGGAGAACAAACATGGATATTCAACTCAGTGTCGGCATGGCCAACAATCCGCGCACGCGCGCGATCTTCGATGGACGGGTGAAGCCGGACGGCATCGATCTGATCTGCACGCCGCTGCATGCGTCCGAATTGTTCTGGCGTCAGCTCCATTTCGGCGATTTCGATGTTTCGGAAATGTCCATGTCGTCGCTGATGATGGCGGTGGCGAGCGGCGATACGCGCTGGGTCGGCATTCCCGTCTTCACGACGCGCAAGATGTTCCACACCGGAATCCTGGCGCGCAACGATCGCGGCATCAACAAGCCCGAGGATCTGAAGGGCAAGAAGATCGGCGTTCCCGAATACCAGCAGACCGCGGCCTTGTGGACGCGCGGCATCCTGCAGCAGGAATGGGGCGTGAAGGCGCAAGACATCGGCGAATGGTGGATGGAGCGCAACCCCGAGCACAGCCATGGCGGCAAGATGGGTTTCAAGGCGCCTCCCGGCGTGAAGCTTTCCTACATCCCGACCACGACCGACATGGGTGAGATGCTGCTCGAAGGCAAGCTCGACGGCGCGCTGCACTACCTGGCGGGCACCAATAACCTAGTCGATCGCTCGAGCGCGGATCTCTACAACCATCCGGACTTCCACACGGTCTTCCCCAGCCCGTACGCGGAAGGCGTGCGTTACTACAACAAGACCGGCATCTATCCGATCAACCACGGCATGGTGATCAAGCGTGAGATCGCCGAGAAGCATCCCTGGGCGGTGCTCAACATCCTCAAGGCGTTCGATCAGGCGAACGCGATCGCCGAGCGCGAGCGTAAGCAGGCCAACGATTACCATATCGAAAGCGGTCTGGTGCCGCCCGACATCGCCAAGAAGCTGCAGACCCCGCTGGTCACGCACGGCATCAAGGCGAACCGCAAGGTGCTGGAGACGGCCGCGCAGTTCTCCTTCGAGCAGGGCCTGACGCCGCGTCTCATGAAACTCGAAGAGCTGTTCGCTCCGTCGGTGATGGAGCAATAAGCATGGCACTTCGACTGAGCGCGGCGCTCGCCTCGAACCCGCGCACTTGGCCGATCTTCCAGGGCAAGGCAAAGGGGGACGGGATCGAGTTCGTCTCGACCCCCTTGCACCCGTCGGAGATCTTCTGGCGCCAGCTCCGCTTTGCCGAGTTCGACGTGTCGGAAATGTCCATGTCGTCGCTGATGATGACGATCGCCGGCGGCGACAAGCGCTGGCTCGGCATCCCGGTCTTCACGACACGGCAGATGTTCCACACCTCGATCCTGGTCCGTAAGGATCGCGGCATCAACAATCCGGCTGACCTCAAGGGCAAGAAGGTCGGTGTCCCTGAGTATCAGCAGACTGCCGCGCTGTGGACGCGTGGCGTGCTGCAGCACGAATTCGGTGTCGCACCCAAGGATATCGAATGGTGGATGGAGCGTAATCCGGACCACAGCCACGCCGGCGCCACCGGCTTCAAGGCGCCCAAGGACGTAACGATCAATCTGATCCCGAACGAGACGAATATCGGCGAGATGATGATCAAGCGTTCGCTCGATGCGGTCGTGTTCTACATCCGGGGTGCTGCCGGCAACCTGGTAGACCGCAGCCGCGCCGATCTCGAGAACCACCCTGACATCAAGCCGCTATTCCCCGACCGCCGGGCCGAAGGTGTGCGCTTCTATCAGAAGACGGGCATCTATCCGATCAACCACGGCATGGTGATCAAGCGCGACGTTGCCGAGAAGCATCCCGAAGCCGCGATGGAGGTGTTGCGCGCGTTCCAGCGTGCCAACGACATCGCCGAGGCTGAACGGCGTGAACATGTCGAATACCACGTCGGTTTCGGTCTGCTCGGCCCCGACGGCAAGTCGGCGCTGGAGACGCCACTGATCCGTCACGGTGTCGCCGCCAACCGCAAGGTGCTGGAGGCCTGCGCCCAATATTCGTTCGAACAAGGTTTGACGCCGCGCCTCATGAAGCTCGAAGAGCTGTTCGCGCCCGGCGTCCTCAATAGTTAGGAGGACTCACGTGAAACTCCGTCTTAGCATCGGGATGTCCTCGAACCCGCGCACGCGCCCGGTGTTCGAGAAAAAGGTCGCCGCCGACGGCATCGAACTGGTGCCGACGCAATGCCATGTGGCGGAACTGTTCTGGCGCCAGCTCCGCTCGGCGGAATTCGATGTGGCGGAAATGTCCATGTCGACGCTGATGATGGCGGTTGCGCAAGGCGATGACCGCTTTGTCGGTCTGCCGATCTTCACCACGCGCCGGCTGTTCCACACGGCGATGCTGGTGCGCAAGGATGCCGGCATCAACACGCCCGAAGATTTGAAGGGCAAGCGCGTCGGCGTCCCCGAATATCAGCAGACTTCGGCGCTTTGGACGCGCGGCGTGCTCCAGCACCATTTCGGCGTCAAGGATACCGACATGGAACATTGGATGGACCGCCAGCCCGGCCATAGCCATCGCGGCGAAGTGGGCTTCACGCCGAAACCGGGCGTCACCATCCATCAGGTGCCGGGCGATACCGACATTGGCGAGATGCTGCTGCAGGGCCGGCTCGATGCCGTCATGTCCTACAATCCAGCCAAGGGCGACAGCGCGCTCGATCGCGGGGCCATCGATCTCGCCAACCATCGCGACGTGAAACCGCTGTTTGCGGACAAATACGCGGAAGCCGTTCGCTTCCGCAACGCAATGAATCTCTATCCGATCAACCACGGCATGGTGATCAAGCGTGAGATCGCCGAGAAGCATCCGTGGGCCGTGCTCAACATCTTCAAGGCGTTCGAAAAGGCGAACGAAATCGCCGAGGCGCAGCGTCTGGAGCACACCGAGTATCACATCGAGGCCGGGCTTCTGCCGGCCGAGGCGAAAAATGCGCTGGCCACCCAGGTGCTGTACCATGGCGTTCAGCACAATCGTAAATCGCTGGAAACGGCGGCGCAGTTCTCCTTCGAGCAGGGTCTGACGCCGCGCCAGATGAAGCTGGAAGAGCTGTTCGCCCCGAGCACGATGGAGCAATAGTCTCTCTCGTTTCCCTTTAGCCCTCATGCTGAGCCTGTCGAAGCATGGGGGCCTCATCCTTCGACAGGCTCAGGATGAGGGGGCTTAGCATGAACCTCCAGCTCAGCATCGGCATGGCGTCCAATCCGCGTACCTGGCCGGTGTTCCAGGGCCAGGTGAAGGCGGAGGGCATCGATTTTGTGCCGAGCCCGGTACGCGCGCCCGAACTGTTCTGGCGTCAGCTGAGCTTCGCCGATTTCGACATTTCGGAAATGTCGATGTCGTCGCTGATGATGAGCGTGGCGGCGGGCGACAAACGCTGGATGGCGCTGCCCATCTTCACCACCCGACGTATGTTTCATGCAGGTGTGCTGGTGCGCAAGGATCGCGGCATCGACAAGCCGGCGGACCTCAAGGGCAAGAAGCTCGGCGTGCCCGACTACCAGCAGACGGCGGCGCTGTGGACGCGCGGCGTTCTGCTCCACGATTTCGGCGTTTCCGACAAGGACATCGAATTCTGGATGGAACGCACGCCGGACCATAGCCATGCTGGCGCCGTCGGCTTCAAGGCGCCGCCCGGCGTGACCATCAACCAGATCCCGAGCGAGAAGAACATCGGCGATATGGTCGTGGCGGGCGAACTGGACGGTGCGCTTTATTACATCAAGGCTCGGCCCGGCGACATGACCGACCGTTCGACGCGCGATCTCGCCCATCATCCGGACGTGAAGTTGCTGTTCCCCGATCCCCATGCCGAAGGGGTGCGGTATTACAAGGCGACGGGAATCTATCCGATCAACCATGGAATGGTGATCAAACGCTCCGTTTACGAGAAGCATCCCTGGGCCGCGCTCAGCGTCCTCAAGGCGTTCGAACAGGCCAACGGGATCGCCGAACGGCAGCGCATGGAGCATGCGGAATATCATGTCGGCTTCGGTCTGTTGGGGCCGGACGGAGGTAAAGCCTTATCGACCCCGATCCTTAGTCACGGCATCAAGGCCAACCGCAAGACCTTGGAGATGGCGGCGCAAATGTCGCACGAACAAGGGCTTACGCCGCGCCGCATGACGCTGGAGGAATTGTTCGCCCCGACCGTCATGGATCTGTAACGCGCGACGGGTGTGGATTTCACAACTCATAAAACCCTCGATTGACCGGCTGCCTCTGAATCGGCACGCTCTGGCAAGATTGCGCTTCGGGGGAACGCATGCCGACGTTAGAACATATTCCGCTCCTGGCTTCGCTGACTGAAGAGGAGCGGCACGATCTTGAATCGAAATGCCGCTGGCGCGATTTTGAGGCGGGTCGTTCGATCATCGATCGCGGCGAAACGTTGAGTGACGTTTACGTCCTGGTCTCGGGGCGCGCCCACGTGATGAACTTCTCGGTCGCGGGCAAGGTGATCGATTACGCGACGTTGCGCGAAGGCGACGTGTTCGGCGAACTGGCCGCCATCGACGGCCTGCCGCGCTCGGCCTCGGTCATTACCCAAACCTCGTGTGTCATCGTCGTGATCCCAGGCAAGGTGTTTATCGGCTTGGTGACCAGCCATCCCCCGATCTGCCTTCAGTTGCTGCAGCGGCTTGCCTCCATCATCCGGCGTGGTGACGAACGCATCGCCGATTTCAGCCTGCTCGGCGCCGAGCAGCGCGTCTGCCTCGAATTACTGCGTTTGGCCGAGCCCGATCCGGGTGCGGCGGGCCGCTTCATCATCCATCCGTTCCCGACGCAATCGACCTTCGCCAACGGCATTGGACTGGCGCGTGAGACGGTGGGGCGTATCCTGTCGCGCTTGATCCGCGAGAAGCTGATCGAGCGTCATGAGAAGGCGCTCTACGTGCACAATCGCGACCTGTTGGAAGAACGCGCACTTTTATAAGCCCCGATAAAAACCCCAAACCTCTCGCGTTTGCTTGCCTCTCTTGCTTGCCTCCAAAGGGGCCATAGCCCATTCTCCGCGCCATGATTGATGGACAAAATCCCAACAAGGAGCATCCCGGCGTCGCATTGGTGACCGGCGCGGGTAGGCGTGTCGGTGCGTCGATCGCGTGCGATCTGGCGCGCGCCGGGTGGGCGGTCGCGGTGCATTACAATTCATCCGACGCGGATGCCCTATCTGTGGTCGAGACGATCAAGGCAGAGGGCGGAAAAGCCGTGGCATTCAAGGTCGACCTTGTCGACGAGGCGGCCGTGCGTGGCCTGATCCCGGCGGTCGAGAGCGTGCTCGGTCCGCTGCAGTTGCTGGTGAACAACGCTTCCGTGTTCGAGAACGATACCCCGCTGACCCAGGACCGCGCCTTGTGGGACCTCAACATGGCCGTCAATCTGCGCGCACCCTTCGTGCTGTGCCAGGAAATGGCGCGCCGCCTGCCCGAGGGTGCCAAGGGCAATATTGTCAATATCGTGGATCAGCGCGTGCTGAACCTGACGCCTTATTTCACCTCCTACACGGTCAGCAAGGCGGGGTTGTGGACGTTGACCCAGACGCTCGCCCAGGCCTTTGCGCCGCGCATCCGCGTCAATGCCATCGGGCCCGGCCCGGTCCTGCCGTCGCCGCGCCAGTCGGATGCGCAATTCGAGAAGCAATACAAGGCGATGCCGCTTGCCCGCGCGGTCAGCCTGGACGAGTTGTGCAACGCCGTGCGCTTTATCCTTGCAAGCCCCTCCATGACGGGCCAAATCTTAGTGCTCGACGCCGGGCAGCATCTCGGATGGGCCCAGCCGTCGCAGCCCGCGAACCCCGAGGAATAGTGTCATGTCGGTCAGCAGCGATAAGGTCGTCCACGCCTTTCGGATCGCGGACGCCGATGCCTCGGTGCGCCACATGTTCATCCGCGACCTGGTGCTGGAAGGCCAGATCGGCATCTACAAGTACGAACAGGGCAAGACCCAGCGGGTACGCATCAACGTGGACATGGCCGTCCGTGAGGCCGGCAAGGCGCGTTCGGATCGGTTAGATGACGTGGTGGATTACGGCGTCGTCGCCGACAAGATCCGCGCCATGGTCCGCTCGGGCCATGTGAACCTGGTCGAGACCCTGGCCGAACGGATCGCCGATATCTGCCTGGAGGATTCCCGCGTCGAGGCGGTGCGGGTCCGGGTGGAAAAGCTCGATATTTTCACCGATGCCGAAAGCGTCGGGGTGGAGATCGAACGCGCGCGCTAGTGAATCGGCTCCCTGAGAACCGCTCGCAAGTCGTTGCATTTTTTAACTTTTCCGATGTCCCCATGAGCGCGAGTTGTACACAGGCGGCTTTCCGCCGTTATTTTACATCACGAATTCGTGAGACCTTTCGATGCCACATGAATGTCATAGTTGACATTGAGAAACATATTTGAATTCAATGGGTTACGTCGATTGCACAATTTGTGGGCAAAGCGTAGAAAGCGGCGGAAATATTGGGGAATCGTCGCGCCGGGGTAGCTTACCAACAAGGATATCCACAGGTTTCGTGGATAGTGAATGTAGCCAATTATTAACGAGTGATTATAGTCACATCGTCGGCTGAAAATGGACGATAAGACGAGCCAAATCGACCTATCAGAGGCCCCGGATTCGACGGCGGAAGCTGCTGTTGGGGTGGACGTGATCCGCGCCCATCTGCGCACGCTGCCGGGCAGCCCGGGGGTCTATCGCATGCTGGGCGAGGGTGGTGACGCCCTCTATGTCGGCAAGGCCAAGAACCTCAAGAAACGGGTCGCGAATTACACGGTTCCACAGCGCCAATCCATGCGCATCCGCCGCATGATCGCGCAAGTCCGTTCAATGGAATTCGTGACCACCCATACCGAGGCCGAGGCGCTGCTGCTCGAGGCCAACCTGATCAAGCGCCTCAGCCCTCGCTACAACATCCTGCTGCGCGACGACAAATCCTTCCCGTACATCCTGGTGACCGGGGATCACGCCTTTCCCCGGGTCGTCAAATACCGAGGTGCCCGCAACCGCGAAGGCGAATATTTCGGCCCCTTCGCTTCCGCCGGGGCAGTCAACGAGTCGCTGGCCGTCCTGCAGCGCGCCTTCCTGTTGCGCACTTGTGCCGACACGGTCTTTGAATCGCGTACGCGACCCTGCCTGCTTTATCAGATCAAGCGTTGTTCGGGGCCGTGCGCCGGCATCGTCGACGAGGCCGCCTACAGCGAGCTGGTGGACCAGGCGCGCGCCTTCCTCACCGGCCGTTCGCAGGAAATCCAGCGCGACCTCGCCCGGCGCATGCAGGAGGCAAGCGAGGCGCTGGATTACGAAAAGGCCGCGGGTTTCCGCGACCGCATCCGCGCCATGACGACGATCCAGTCGCGCCAGGACATCAACATGGCCCAGATCGGCGATGCCGACCTGATCGGCATGCATGTGGCGGGCGGGCAGGCCTGTATCCAGGTATTTTTCATCCGCTCGGGACAGAATTACGGCAACCGCGCCTATTTCCCGAGCCATGCCGGCGATGCGGAGCCGGCGCAGATCCTGGAAGCCTTCATCGGCCAGTTCTATGCCGACAAGCAGCCGCCCAGACTGATCCTGCTCAGCCATCCGGTGGCCGAGAAGACCTTGCTGGCCGAAGCGCTGTGCGAACGCGCGGGCCATAAGGTCACGCTCGAAGTTCCCCAGCGCGGCGACAAGAAAAACCTGGTGCAACTCGCCGTGACCAATGCCGAGGCCGCACTCAGCCGCCGCTTCGTCGAAAGCGTCTCACAGCGCCGCCATTTGGATGGCCTTGCTCAGGTCATGGGGATCGAAGGCCAGATCGAGCGTATCGAGGTCTACGACAACAGCCATATCCAGGGCACCAACGCGGTCGGCGCGATGATCGTGGCGGGCCCTGACGGGTTCATGAAAAACGCCTATCGCAAATTCAACATCAAGACAGGGGCCCAATTCCCATCCGCCAAGCGCGGCGCGCCGATGGGCGACGACTACGCCATGATGCGCGAGGTGCTGACGCGCCGTTTCTCGCGGGCATTGGGTGAAGATCCCGACCGTACCTCGGGCCAGTGGCCCGATCTGGTGCTGATCGACGGCGGGCTGGGCCAGCTCGGCATCGCGCTCGAAGTCTTTGCCGAGCTCGGCGTGCGCGACGTCTGCGTCTGCGCCATCGCCAAGGGGCCCAACCGCAATGCCGGCGAGGAACGCCTGTTCCTGCCGGGCCGCGAGCCTATCCGCCTCGACCCGCAAGACCCGGTGCTGTATTTCCTGCAACGCCTGCGTGATGAGGCGCATCGCTTCGCCATCGGGACGCACCGCGCGAAGCGGGCCAAAACGATGGAAAAGTCGCCGTTGGATGAGATTCCCAACGTCGGCGGCGCCCGCAAGAAGGCGCTTTTGCACCATTTCGGTTCAGCGCGCGCGGTGGGCCAGGCTGGGCTCACCGATCTCGAAGCGGTAGAAGGTATCAGCAAGGGCCTTGCGCGGCGCATCTATGACTGGTTCCATCCAGAGGGCTGACCGCCGAACCAAGCAGACAAAATGCTCACAAATCTTGCGAATATACTGACGCTGTCGCGTATCGCTGCCATTCCCCTGGTGATCGTGACCTTTTACCTGGATGAACCGCTCGGCAACTGGCTGGGCTTCGGCATCTATGCGATTGCCTGCATCACCGACTTCCTCGACGGCTACATCGCGCGCGCCTGGGGGCAGCAATCCCTGCTCGGGCGCTTCCTCGATCCGGTGGCGGACAAACTGCTGGTCTCGGCGCTGCTGCTCATGCTGGTGGCAAGCGGGCGCATCCCGGGCGTTGCCGTCCTGCCTGCGGTCGTCATCCTGTGCCGCGAGATCCTGGTCTCGGGCCTGCGTGAATTCCTGGCGGGCGCCCAGGTCGGTGTGCCGGTCAGCCGGCTCGCCCAATGGAAGACCACGGTGCAGATGCTGGCCCTGGGCTTCCTCCTGGTGGGTGCGGCCGGGCCGGATTTCGGCCCGCTCACGACCACCCAGATCGGCGAGTGGGGGCTGTGGATCGCGGCTCTGCTCACACTGGTGACCGGCTACGATTATCTGCGCGCGGGCCTCCGTCATGTGGACCGGCTGGACAGCGAGAACGCGAATGCCGCGCGCCCTGCGCCGCCGCGCGCGCCCGCTGCTGATGCACGCTGACGGGATGCAGGTCTTCGGCATCGCGGGCTGGAGCGGCAGCGGCAAGACAACGCTCATGAAAGGGCTGATCCCGACGCTGATCGCGCGCGGGCTCAGCGTATCGTCCATGAAACATGCCCATCATGCCTTCGACATCGACGTGCCTGGCAAGGATTCCTACGAACATCGCGCCGCCGGCGCACGCGAAGTGATGATCTCGTCCACCAACCGCTGGGCGCTGATGCATGAATTGAAGGGCGATGCGGAACCGAGCCTCGCCGAACTGATCGCGCGCATGAGCCCGGTCGACCTGCTGCTGGTCGAAGGTTTCAAGTGGGAAGATCACCCGAAGCTCGAAGTGCATCGGCCGAGCGTCGGCAAACCGCTGCTGCAGCCCGACGATCCCAATGTCGTCGCCGTCGCGTCCGATACGCGGCTCAGTGGATTGAGCGTGCCGTTGCTCGATTTATCAGACATCGCGGGCATCGCCGATTTCATCATGCGGCGCAGCGGCCTGCTGGCGGCATGACCATGAAAATCCTGTATTTCGCCGTGATCCGCGAGAAGATCGGCTTCGCCGAGGAGGATGTGACCCCGCCCGCGAGCGTTGCGACGGTCGGCGATCTCGTCGCTTGGCTGAAGACACGGGGCGACAATTACGTCCGCGCGCTCGCCGATTCGCGCGCCGTGCGCGTCGCGGTCAACCAGGAACACGTCAAGTTCGATCACCCGGTGAGCGGCGCGGACGAGGTCGCGCTGTTCCCGCCGGTGACCGGGGGATGATTATGAGCGGCCGAACCGGAGGTTCGCGATGAGCGTCCGCGTCCAGCGCGAGGATTTCGATATCGGTGCAGAGATCGCAGCGGTCGGGCGCGAAGGCATCGATGTCGGTGGCATCGCATCGTTCGTGGGCGTGGTGCGCGCAGGCGAAGGCACGGACGCCATCGGCGCCATGACGCTCGAACATTATCCCGGCATGACCGAAAAAGAATTGGCGCGCATCGAAGCCGAGGCGCGTTCGCGCTGGCCGATCTCCGCCTCGCTGATCGTGCATCGTTACGGCCGCCTGCAGCCGGGCGACAACATCGTCCTCGTGGTCACCGCGTCGCGCCACCGCCATGCGGCGTTCGAGGCCTGCGAATTCCTGATCGACTGGCTGAAGACCAAGGCGCCATTCTGGAAGAACGAGGAAGCGACCGGCGGCACACGTTGGGTCGAAGCGCGCGAAACGGATGATGCGGCTGCCCTGCGCTGGAACGACAAGAAACACTCGTCCTGACGGTTCAATCCCACATATCCATTCAACGCGAGTTCATAGGTTCCTGATGGCCAATACGCCGCATCGCCCGATCAAAGCCTACGACAATCCGGATTTCCTGAAATCGCGCGAGGCGCGGCCTTTGCGCATCCTTGCCGAATATACCGAGCCGGAAACCCGCTTCGAACGCTTCGGCATCAAGGACACGATCGTTTTCTTCGGCTCGGCCCGCATCGCGCCCCGCGACATCGCGGAAAAAGGCCTCGCGGTTGCGCGTGAAACCGGAACCGGAATTCCGGCGGCCGAACGCGCGCTCGCCATGTCGCGCTATTACGAAGAGGCGCGCGAACTTTCCCATCGCCTGACCGAATGGTCGAAAGGGTTGGGCGATGAGGCCGGCGGGCGGCGCTTCGTGGTCTGCTCCGGCGGTGGCCCCGGCATCATGGAGGCGGCGAACCGCGGCGCGTCGGAGGCGCGCGGGCTCAATATCGGGCTCAACATCGCATTGCCGTTCGAACAGCACGAAAACCCCTACATCACCCACCATCTCGCCTTCAATTTCCATTACTTCTTCATGCGCAAGCTGTGGTTCATGTATCTCGCCAAGGCGATTGTCATTTTCCCCGGCGGTTTCGGCACCATCGACGAATTGTTCGAAGTGGCGACGCTGATGCAGACGGGCAAGGTGAAGAAACCGATGAAGCTGGTGCTCTATGGCGCGAGCTATTGGAGTGAGGTGCTCAATTTCGATGCGCTGATCAAATACGGCACCATCGATCCCGATGATCTGAAGCTGTTCGCCATGGTCGATGACGTGGATACCGCCTACAACACCATCGTCTCGCACTTGAGCGGCCGTGCGATCGAGGAGCCGGGATCGAAGCTCTAAACGGGCTTCTTGTCGAAAAGACGAAGCGCCCCGTCCTTCGACAAGCTCGAGATGAGGCGCTGTTTTCGGACCGTTCACGGTCCCTGCTGCATGAGCAGGATCTCCGTATCCATGGGCAAGGTCTCGCGGCTCAGCAGGATCACATTGGAATCGAGCGTCTTGGTCGGATAGGTGCCGCGCGCACGGGCCATGAATCTGCCGGGCCCACCGAACAGGTCCCAATGCATGACGATGACGAGGCGTGGTTTGATCAGCGCGATCACGCTCATCACTTCGTCGTGGCTCATGCTGACATAGCCGTCGATCGGTACGAACAGAACGTCGATGCGGCCGAGGCGGGAGGCCTCTTCCTCGGTCAGTTCGTGATGCAGGTGGCTGAGATGCGCGAGGCACAGGTTGACCGTGTCGAACACGAAGATCGAATTGCCGTTGGTCGTGCGGTTGCCGTAGGTCTGGATATTGGTCGGAACGCTGTAGACACGCAGGTCCTTCAGCTTCATGTCGTTGCGCGCGATGCCACCCGCCGGATCCCAGCCGCGCAGCACGTATTTCAGCGCGGGATCGGGAAAGTCCGTGTAGTGCGTGATGTGGTAATTGTTCATCGTCGCGATATCGGGAACGTAACGCGGCAGGTTGTGGCCGTTCCAATCGGTGGCAAGCGATGCGCCATCCGGCGTCTCCAGCAGGAACGTCGCATGTCCGACGAAGGTGACGCGCAACTGGCCGGCCGGTGCGGCAGCGGCGGTTCGCATCGCAACGCGCCGGATCGGCTTCAGGACGCCCGGCTGCTCGCGATCTACCATGCCGAGCCCGCAGGGGATTGGCGCGCCCTGGGATGCCCCCTCGGACGCCCCCTGAGACACCCCCTGGGATTGGCTTTGTGCGTGGACGCCGTCGGGAACAAAGCCGCAGAGCATCCCTATCAGCGCGAGCGTGCGCAGCCATCCGACCAGTCGCATGTTAAGGCGCATGCTAATAGGACCCGAAGCGACCGCGCGGCTGCATTACCCATATCTCGGTATCGCTCGGCAGAGTATCGCGGCTGACCTGGATCGTATCGCCGAGATCCTTGCGGATCGGAAAGTGACGCTGCGCCTCGGCGATGAATTGCTGCGTCGTCCAGCCGATGTCGTGCATCGGGATCACGATGCGCGGCTTGAGGGCACGGATGTTGTGGAATATCTCTTCATAGCTCTGGGTCACGATGCGGTCGACCGGCGACATGGCGATATCGATGGTGCCGAGCCGGCGCACCAGATCGTCGTCCAGTACATGCGCGGTATGGCCCAGATGAGCGATGCACATCCCGCCGACCTGAATGACGAAGATCGCCGTCTCGTTGGTGCTGCGATCGCCCATGGGGAAGATGTTGGTAGGTTCGCTATAGACGCGCACGTCCTTGTACGTGACGTCGTGATGGGAAATGCCTGCGCCGGTATCAAAGCCGTACAATGCGTGCGCGACGCCCGGTTCGATGTGGAACGTCGCATGGTTGCCGCGATTGGTGTTCATCGTCGCGATGTCGGGCCGCACATCGGCGCGATAATAATCGTTGTAGTCGGTGACGATGTTCACGCCTTGGGGTGAGCGGACGGTGAAGGTCGCATGCCCGACGAATTTGATCGGGATCACATCCGCTTCCATGGCGACGCGCCGGATCGCATCCTGGCGGACGGCGGGCGAGTGGTTCTCCACCATGCCCTGGCCACAGGCCATGCGGGCCTGTTGGGCGGAAACCGTTTCGATAAGGGCGAAAAAGACGACAAGGGCCGCTGAGACGATACGCGCGATCGACATGAGACGCTCCTGGTCCGGAGCGGTCATGTTACACGCTAGACGACTTTCGCGTCCAACTCGTAGCGGCGATTGGGATCCTCGATCTCGATAACCCACAGATCGGGATCGTATTTGCGTTGCTTTTCGATGTAGGCGAGCGCGGCATCGTCGGCGATCCGCCCTTCGACGTCGCTGCCCGACGCCTTGGCCCAGGCGGCGCTGCCGTCGGCCATGCGCGCTTGATTAAAAACGTGTGACGTCCCATCCAGACGGTTGAGACGCAGGATCACAGCGCCGGCATCGGGATCGCCGCGTTTGACGATATAAGCGGGCAGGTTGGCGAGATCACATAGCCGTATCTGGGCTTGTACCCAGATACGCGTCTTGAGGCGATCAATCACGGACGCGCGCTCGGGGATGGTTCGGTTGGCCGAGCGCGCGCGTTACTCGGATTAAATGGAAAGACTGCCACGCGGCCGGAAGGTACTTCCGGGCCCACTGATCCCCGCGTGGCCTGCATCTATTTACTCCGCTGCGCTGGCCTTGGCCGGGATACGTCCGACCAGGCGGTCGTAATCCTCGATCAGCGCCTTGGTGATGGCGCCGGGCGTGAAGGTCAGGTTGTCGATCTTGCCGACCGGCGTGATCTCGGCCGCCGTGCCGGTCACGAAGATTTCCTTCACGTTCTTCAACTCGGACGGCTCGACATGGCGCTCGATCACCTCGTAGCCGCGCTTGCGCGCCAGTTCCATCACGGTGATGCGGGTGATGCCGTTGAGAAAGCAGTCGGTCGGCGGCGTCACGATCTTGCCGTCGCCGAACATGAGGAAGATGTTGGCGCCGGTGGCTTCGGCCACGCGGCCTTTCCAGTCGAGCATCAGCGCGTCGTCGTAGCCCGCAGCTTCCGCCTCGTGCTTCGACAGCGTGCAGATCATGTAGAGGCCGGACGCTTTGGCATGCACCGGGGCCGTATCCGGTGCGGGGCGGCGCCACTTCGACGTGAGCATCGAGATGCCTTTGGTGCGTGCCTCGGGCGAGAAATACGACGGCCAGGTCCACACCGCGATGGCAACGTGGATCTTGGTGCCGGGCGCGGACACGCCCATCTGTTCGCTGCCGCGCCACGCAACCGGGCGCACGTAACCATCTTCGATGTTGTTGGCCTTGGCGACTTCCTTGCACGCCGCGTCGATCTGGTCGGCGGTATAGGGGATCTCGAAGCCCAGGATTTCGGCGGACTTGATCAGGCGGTTGGTATGTTCACGCAGCTTGAAAATCTGGCCGGCATACACGCGCTCGCCCTCGAACACGCAGCTTGCATAGTGCAACGCGTGCGTCAGGACATGCAGATTGGCCTCGCGCCACGGCACGAGCTTGCCGTCGTACCAGATCCAGCCATCCATTTCGTGAAAGGGCACAGTATTCGTTGTCGCCATAGCAATTTTCTTTCCGCTCGTTAATTTATTGCGAAACGTTGTTGCCGTGAGTAGCAATCTCTGGCATATATGTCAACATCGCTGACATAATTTTTTAGGATCGTTCGCAACTCATGGCCGGCACCCTGTCTCCGCTCGCGCGCCCTCCCGATCATCAGCCGAGTGACGATGACGTCCGCCGCGCGATGGAGCTTCTGTTCTTCGCCTATCGCGACTTCATCGCGGAGCCGGACAACCTGTTGAACGAACTTGGCTTCGGGCGCGCGCACCATCGCGTCATCCATTTCGTCGGCCGCAATCCGGGCATCACGGTGAGCGAACTTCTTGCGATCCTCAAGATCACCAAGCAGAGCCTCGGGCGCGTGCTCGGCCAATTGATCGAACAGGGCATCGTACGCCAGGATCCGGGTGCGCGCGACAAGCGTCACCGCCACCTGACCCTGACGGAACAGGGGCAGTCCCTCGAATTGCGCGTGTCGCAAGATCAACGCAAGCGTATCGCCGCGGCTTTCGCGGACGTCGGTTCCGACGCCGTCGCCGGGTTCGAGCGCGTGTTGCGCGCGATGATCCTCGATCCCATCGATCTCTCGCGTCTCGATCGCGCGAAATGAGCCGCCACCTGTGACATGAACGCGATCAACGACGAGCCGGCGCATATCCTGGTCGTTGACGACGACGCGCGGCTGCGCGAGCTGTTGCAGCAATATCTGGCCGAGTCCGGCTTCCGCGTCAGTGCGGCGCAATCGGCGGCCGACGCGCGGCGCAAGATGACGAACATCATGTTCGACCTCATCGTGCTGGACCTTATGATGCCGGGCGAAACCGGCCTGCAATTCGCGAATGCGCTGCGCGCGACCGACACGGTGCCCATCCTGATGCTGACGGCGATGGGCGAGGCGGAATCACGCATCCAGGGATTGGAGGCGGGCGCCGACGATTATCTCGCCAAGCCGTTCGAACCGCGCGAACTGGTGCTGCGCATCAATTCCATTTTGCGCCGCCTGCCGAAGGTCGCCGAACCCGTCGCGGCGACCGCGCGCCTCGGCGAGGTGATGTTCGATCTGACGCGTGACGAGCTGAGCTGCAACGGGCAGACGATTCCACTGACGACCGGCGAGCAGCGCCTGCTGCACACGCTGGCCGAGCGTCCCGGCGCGGTGTTCAGCCGCGAGGATCTGGCGCGCCTTCTGACGCCAGGCGGCGGCGAGCGTGCGATCGACGTGCAGGTGACACGGCTGCGCCGCAAGATCGAACCCGACCCCAAGGTGCCGCGCTATCTTCAAACCGTGCGCGGACAGGGCTACATTCTCCGTCCGGATTGAGGCATCGATGCGTGGAGTCGTCCTATGGCGAGTGTGATCAAGCGCTATCTGCCGCGCAGCCTGTTCGGGCGTTCGGTGCTCATCATCGTGATGCCGCTGATTCTGCTTCAGCTCGTCTCGGCCTTCGTGTTCTATCGAAGCCATTGGGAGAAGGTGAGCGACCGGCTGGCGCGCAGCCTGGTCGGCGATGTTGTCGCCGTCGTCGAGCTGATGCAGCAATATCCATCCGAAGAGGCTCGCCGCAACACGCTGGCGCTGGCCAGAAGTGCATTCACACTGGAGGCACGCTTCAAGGACGGCGAGATCCTGTCCAATGTCACCGAGCCGCGGGGCAGTGGTATCGATGACGATTTCGTCGACGCGCTGAAGGGAAGCCTGCACAAGCCGTTCAAGGTCGAAACCGGCATGCCGGACCGCGATGTCGTGGTCAACATCCAGCTTTCCGACGGCGTGCTTGAACTGGCTGCCGACCGCAAGCGGCTTTTCAGCACGACGACCTACGTGTTCGTGATCTGGATGGTGGGGACCGCGATGATCCTGTTCAGCGTTGCGGCCATCTTCATGCGCAATCAGGTGCGTCCGATCCGCCGTCTCGCGGCGGCGGCCAACAATTTCGGCAAGGGACGCGATTCTCCCACCTTCAAGCCCGAAGGTGCGACCGAGGTGCGTCTCGCCGCCACCGCGTTCATATCCATGCGCGAGCGCATCAAGCGTCAGATCGCCCAGCGCACCGACATGTTGTCGGGCGTGTCGCACGACCTGCGTACGCCGATCACGCGCATGAAGCTGCAGCTTGAGATGATGGGCAATGCCAAGGGCACGGATCATCTGAAATCCGATGTTGCCGAGATGGAGCGCATGCTGGAAGCCTATCTGGCCTTTGCGCGTGGCGAGGGCGACGAGACGCCCGCGCCCACCAACGTCTCCAAGATGCTGGATGATGTGATTGCCGGCGCCAGGCGCAACGGCGCAATAATCGATCTGCACACCGAAGGTGACATTGTCGTCCCGGTGCGCCCCAACGCCTTTAAGCGCTGCGTCACCAATCTGGTCGAGAACGCAGGCCGTTATGCGAAGCATGTCTCCGTGCGTGCGGGCCTGCGTGGCGAAACGGTGGAGATCACGGTGGACGACGACGGGCCCGGCATCCCGGAGGAAAAGCGCGAGGATGCCTTCCGTCCATTCTATCGTATCGAGGATTCGCGCAATCAGGCGACCGGCGGCGTCGGGCTCGGCCTCACCATCGCGCGCGATGTGATCCGCGGCCATGGTGGTGACATCCTGCTGGGTGAATCGCCGGCCGGGGGCCTGCGCGCCCGCGTCGTGCTGCCGATCTGATCGTCTAACTCGGCTGTTCGGAGGCTTCGGCCGCGCCACCTGTGTCCGCTTCGCGCTCGGGTGGACGCCGCGCGTGACGGCGTTCGCGCCAGCGGGTGCGGCGATCGGCCATCGACGTGGCGATGCGTTCGGCACGGGCGAGTGCCTTGTCGAGTTGCGTCATGATGCGCTCGTCGTTTCCATCCACGATTTGCAGCCAGTCATACAGCGTGCGCAGGTAAAGCACCGACAATGCCTTCGTGCGCAGCCGGCCGATGGGGCCGGACGCCGACGTACCTGCCGCTTCGAGGGTGAGCGACATGGATCGTTGCACTGCGCACAATCCCGTGAGGGCGGCCAGCGGATCGCCGAACGTGTCGTTGAGAATGGCGCGGATCGCCGCGCGATGCGGGGTGAGTGCCTCGAAGCGGCGCATCAGCAGATCGAACAGCCGGTCGCGGACCGAGGCTTCCTCGTCGCTCGCCCCCTTCAGCATCTCCGCGTCGATGCGGTGGTTGAAGGCCGCCAGGATGGCGCCTTTGGTCGGGAATTCGGCGTGAACCCGGTCCAGCTTCAGGCCCGCCTCGGTCGCGATGGCAGCCAGTGTCAGCGAGCGCCAGCCCCGGGTTGTCGCCAGGTTCATGGCGGCGTTTACGATTGTTCCGGCGACGTCGGATCTGGTGGCCATGGCCGTCCTCCGAGCAGGATGCTACACTTAAGATATGGCAATCGCGCGTGCTAAACAACGTGGTCCGATGATGGCGGTTCACCCCCCGAAGCGGTTTCTCAACCGCGACGAGGAGCGTGAGCTTGCGCGCCGCGCCGGCGCCGGCGACGTCACCGCCGAGCAGCATCTGATCGCGAGCCTGCAAGGCTTCGTCGTGCGCACCGCCAAGGCCTATCGCCGGTCCGGTGTGCCGATGCCCGACCTGGTCCAGGAAGGCATGGTCGGCCTGATCCAGGCGGTGCGGCGCTTCAATCCGGAAAAAGATGTGCGGCTTGCGACCTACGCCGTGTGGTGGATCCGCGCCGCCATGCTCGATCACATCGTGCGGTCATGGTCGCTGGTGAGGCTCAGCACGACCTCAGCGCAGAAATCCCTATTCCTGCAGCTTCGCCGCCTGGGCGGCGTGATCGACAGCGCCGATGCGCTGAGCGAGGACATCATCCAGCGCCTGGCCGAGCGCTTCGAGACGACGGCTGCCGATGTGCGTTCACTCGCGCGCCGCGTCATCCACCGCGACACCTCGTTGAACCAGGGTATCGCTTCATCCGATGGCGAAACCACCTGGCTCGATCAGCTTCGTGTTGACGAACCGACGGTGGAGGAGAAGCTGGTCATGGATAGCGAGCGCAAATCGATAGCCGATCTCGTCGCGTTTGCCCTCGCACATCTGCCGGCGCGCGAACAGTTCATCATCCGCAACCGCTATTTCTCCGGCGCGAAGCGTACACTCGCCTCGATCGGGCATGAACTGAACCTGTCCAAAGACCGCGTGCGCCAGCTTGAAGCACGCGCGCTCGCCACGCTGCGCGACGTGCTCGGCCAGCGCCTCGCGCAACATCGCTAGGGGCGTCTCGCCCAACACCTGTCGGTTCGCTCTGCGAACTTAACCTGCCAGTTCGCTCTGCGAACTTAACCGGCTAACTCGCGCCCGCGCCGTGCGGCGGCCGCGATTGCGTCCATCATCAGGGATTCGAGGCCGGGGCTCGCCATCAGGACCTTCAGCGCGGCTTCGGTCGTCCCGCCCGGGCTGGTGACGTTCTTGCGCAAGACGGCTGCTTCATCGTCACTCTGATGCATCAACTCGCCCGAACCGATGATGGTCATGCGCGCGAGCCGCATGGCGAGGTCGGGCGCCAGCCCCACTGCTTCACCTGCTTTGGCCATGCATTCGACCAGCAGGAACACATAGGCCGGGCCGCTGCCCGACAAAGCGGTCACCGCATCCATCAGGGATTCATCGTCGATCCAGGCGACGTCGCCGACCGCTTCCATCAGGCGCACGGCGCGCGCGCGATGTTCGGTGTTGGCATTGCGGTTGGCGACGCAGACCGACATGCCGCGCCCGACCGCGGCCGGCGTGTTGGGCATCACGCGCACGATGGCCGCGCCGCCACCCAGCAGGCTTTCGTAATAGGCGATCGATTTCCCGGCGGCGATGGAGATGGTCAGTGCGTTGGCCGCAAGTCCTGCATAAGCCGGCACGACGCTGTCCATGCTCTGCGGTTTGATGGCGAGCACGATGGTGGCAGGGGCGAATCCCTTGGGCAGGGCATCCGGTGCTGCGACGAGGTGCACGCCCAGTGCACCGATGCGTGCGTGCGAAGTGGTGTCGGCTTCGACCACGTAAGCGTCGGTCGGCGCCAAACCTTGTGCGATCCAGCCGGCAAGGAGCGCTGTGCCCATCTTGCCACAGCCGATGAGCAACAGCGTCTCGGCCATTTGGGGTTATGCCTCGCCGATTGGGTCTATGATGGCTGCGCTGAACGCCTCGTTCGGGGATTTGCCGCCCCAGATCAGGTACTGAAAGGCGGGATAGAAGCGTTCGCATTCCGCGATGGCGACGTCGAGCAGGTCTTCGACCTGTTCGGGCGCCAGCCCTTCCGCGCCGCGCAGCGGTATGGCGTGACGGTAGATCGGCAGGCCTTCGACGTTCCACAGGCTGAAATGCCCAAGCCACATCCGATCGTTGATCAGCGCCAGCAGTTCATAGACGAGCTGGCGTTTGCGGTCCGGAATCCTGAGATCGAAGGCGCAAGTCAGATGAATCGCTTCGACTTCCTCGGCATAGGCGAAATGCAGATTGTAATCGCACCAGCGACCCTGGACTTCCGCGGCCATCTCATCATCTTCGACGCGGTTGAAGCGCCACCCCTGGGAGCGGATGACGTGTTCAATGATGTCCATGGGCGGGTCGCGGCGGTCATCGTCGTGGATTTCAATGCGAGCCACAGTCGCTCTCCCGATAGTCCGCCCAAGTGCAACAATATCTAGTGGTTAGCCCCATATCTTGGGGAGCGCCACATTTATTGCACGAAGGGTAGCGTGGCAGAAGTCGATTCAGCGTGCAAGATGGATTTCGCCGCGCACAGGACAGAAATCGCGACACACGATATTTTTTTCGTCTGTTTTCCGAACGACGTCGCCCGCGCGATCACCGCCAGCGGCGAGGGCGCCGCCGTATCGGGCGCGGCCTAGAGCCTATGCAATTCAGCGTCCGGATCTAGCGTTCGGATTTGAGGCGCGCGAGTTCCGCTTCCAGCTCGTCGAGCCGTTTGGCGAGGGCTTCCTGCTCGGCGCGCGCCTTGGCAGCGACTGCCAGCGCTGCATCCAATTCCTCGCGCGTCACCAGATCGAGCTTACCTACCAGGTCATCGACTATCTGGCGGACCCGCGATTCGACCTCACCCTTGAGACCGGACAGGGTCCCGGCTGCGCCGCCGGCCACTTTTGCCATGTCGTCGAACAGGCGATTGCGGCTTTCCATGTCATCTCTCCTTCATATTTACGTAACGCATTACGGGATGTGGGATGAATGCAGCACATTTGTCGCATTTTTGCCACGCACTGCAACGAAATAGACTCGTTTCTTGGTGTCTGCCTAAAAATAAATCGACACAGTAATCGCCTAATTTATAGTCAAAAACGATGTCAACGGTTCGAAACGGCGGTCTGCCGCGGAATCCCTCGACAAATTTGGGATGAAATAAGGAGTACCTCTCGTGAACGTCAAAAAACATCTTTTCGCTCTCGGCCTTGTCGCCGCAATGGCCAGCCCGGCGTTTGCTGCTGACGACATCCTGCCGCCGAGCGATACCGGCCCGTTCAGCATCACGGGCAACGTCGCACTGACCTCGGAATATTTCTTCCGTGGCTTCTCGCAGTCGAACGATTCCCCGGCGGTCCAGGGCGGCCTGAACCTGAACTATAAGCTGAACGACATGTTCACCGCGACCGCGGGCGCCTGGGCATCCAACGTCGACTCGGGCATCGCCAACGGCAACATCGAGCTCGATTACGTTCTCGGTCTCTCCGCCGCCGTGACCCCCGAACTGACGGTGGGCGTGGGTTCGACCTGGTACACCTATCCGGGAACGAGCAACGACGGCAGTGAACCCGATTTCTGGGAAGCTTCGTTGACCGGTACCTACAATTTCGGCCTGTTCTCCGTGACCGGCCTTTATGCCTATTCGCCGGATTTCAACCTGAACTCGGGCGAGGCTCACTACCTCAACGGTAAGGTTGTCGTTCCGCTGGGTTACGTCGATCTGAGCGGCGCTGTCGGCAAGCAGTGGATCGAGGAGAACGAGGCGTTCGGCGCGAAAGACTACCTCGATTGGAAGATCGCGGCCGGCGCCAAGGTTTGGGGCATCGATCTCGAACTCGCCTATATCGATACGGACATCTCCGAGGCTTTCCCGGGCGGCGGCGAGACACAGGCTGCGGATGGTGCCGTCATCTTCACGGTCACCAAGAACTTCTAAGATCGCCTGAACCGCCGCCGGGCAAGATCCCCGGCGGCGGTCAACTTGCCGCCCGTTATCTTGCTGCTTAGGGCGGCGTCCGATAAGGTCCGCGACTGAAAAGTCCGGGCCTTTTTCATGTCTTATCGGGTGATTGTCCTGCCATGATCGTCGTGACCGGAGCCACTGGCTTCATCGGTTCCAACCTGCTGGCCGCACTCGAGGCGGCAGGCTTCGCCGACCTCGTCGCATGCGATGTGCTGGGCCGCGAGGAGAAATGGCGCAATATTGCCAAGCGCGAACTGGCCCAGATCATTCCGCCGCCCGCCTTGTTCGACTTCCTGACCGCGAACCGCGGCAAGGTCGAAACGGTGTTCCATCTGGGTGCGATCTCGTCCACCACCGAGACTGATGCAGATCTGATCGTGGAGCAGAATTTCCGCTTCTCGCTCCGTTTGTGGGACTGGTGCACCGAGGCCCGCGTGCCTCTCATCTATGCATCCTCCGCGGCCACCTATGGCGACGGCACGCAGGGTTTCGAGGACGACGACCGGCCCGAAGCGCTGGCACGGCTTCGCCCGCTCAACGCCTATGGCTGGTCCAAGCATGCGTTCGACCGCCGGGTCGCGCGGATCGCGGCCAATGGTGCCGCCACGCCGCCGCACTGGGCCGGGCTCAAGTTCTTCAACGTCTATGGGCCCAACGAATATCACAAGGGCGGGCAGCGCAGCGTCGTGCCCCAGATCCACGAGCAGGTGCAGCAGACCGGCAAGGCGCGTCTGTTCAAATCGCATCATCCCGATTATGAGGATGGCGGACAGATGCGCGATTTCATCTGGGTCGGCGATTGCGTCGACGTCATGATGTGGCTGGCCGAACAGTCCAAGGTCAACGGCATCTTCAATTGCGGCACCGGCACGGCGCGCACTTTCCTCGATCTCGCGAGTTGCGTGGTCGCGGAAGCGGACCATCCGTCCAACATCGAATTTGTGCCGACGCCGGAAAACATCCGCGACAAGTATCAATATTTCACCGAGGCACGGATGGATCGCCTGCGCGCGGCCGGTTACGCCAAGCCGTTCACGACGCTCGAAGAAGGTGTGGCGCATTACATGCGTAATCACCTGCTGGCGGACGATCCGTACCTGTAAGTCCCTACCTATAAGCGCCCAATAACTAGGCGCGTCGCGGTCATTTCGCGCCGAGGAAATCCGTCATCCAGCGCCGGTAATCGGCCTCACGCGTGACTTTCTTCATCAAGTCGGCCGATGCGGCGCCCGTGATGTCGCCGGGCTCGATGCCGTCGCGCAAGGCCTGCATGGTCGCGCGCGTCGCCTCGATCGCGGCGGCGAAGGGCAGGTGGCCCTGCAGCGCGAGGCGTACGTTGCGCGAGGCGAGGTAGTCGCGATCGGCCAGCTCGCCGCCGCCCGCGCCCAGAAACAGCGGGATTTTCACCGCGCCCGCGATGGCATCCATTTCGGCGCGTGTTTTGACGCCGGTCAGGAACACGGCATCGACGCCGCATTGGGCATAGGTCTTCACGCGCGCGATGGCGTCCTCGAGCCCGTTGATCGCGAGCGCGCTGGTGCGCCCCGCGACGATGAGGGTGGGATCGCTGCGCCCCGCGAGCGCCGCTTTCATCTTGCCCACACCTTCTTCGATAGGGATGAGGCGCGGCTTGGCCGTGCCGTAAGGTTGCGGCAGGTCGGTATCCTCGATGGTCAGCGCCGAGACACCCGCGTTCTCCAGTTCCTCCACAGTGCGCTTCACGTTGAGCGCGTTGCCGTAGCCGTGGTCGGAATCGACCAGCAGCGGGATGGCGGCCGCGCGGTTGATGCGGCGCGCCTGATCGGCGAATTCGGTCAGCGTGAGGACGATCAGATCGGGCGCGCCCAGCACCGTTTGGGAAGCGACGGACCCTGCCATCATCGCGGTTTCGAAGCCGATATCCTGGGCCAAGCGTGCCGAGATCGGATCGAAGACGGAGGCCGGGTAATAACACCGCGTTCCTTCGAGGATGGCGCGGAATTTTTTGCGTTTGTCGGTGGCAGTGACGGTCATCTCTTGGACGTCTCCCGTGCGTCGCGTCTGGCGGTGTAATCGAGCGCGCCGCGGATGCGGTCAAGCCGCGCTTCGATCTGCGCGCGCTCCTTGGCATCGGTCAGGATGTGCAGTTGATTCTGTTCGATGCCGGCGGCGACATATTCGCCGACAAGGTCGGGATCCTTGCCCGTAACCGCGCCGGCGAGCAGCGGATCATCGGGGCGGCGTTGCTGCACGTGCGGGCCGCCGAAGCGCGCCGGGCGGTTGCGTCCCGAGTGCGGCATCTGGGTGCGCACGAAGGCGGGGCATAACACGCTGACCCCGATATCATGCGGCGCGAGGTCGCTGGCGAGCGCTTCGGATAGGCCGATCAGTGCGTGTTTGGTGGTCGAATAGATGCCTTGGCCGCGCCTGGGCGAATAGCGCAATCCGCTCACCGAGCTCGTATTCACGATATGGCCGCCTTCGCCGTGGCTCTTGATCAGCGGGATGAAGGCGAGCAGGCCGTTGATGGCACCGCCCAGATTGACGCCGACGACCCAATCCCAATCCGCCCCGGTTGCTTCGTCCAGCGCAACGCTGCGCCCGACGCCCGCGTTGTTGCACAGCACATGCACCTTGCCGAACGCGGCGAGAGCGGTTTCGGCCGCTTTGGCGAACGCAGTCCGGTCCGAGACGTCGAGCTCGATGGCGATGGCCTCGGCCTGACGTTCATGCAGATCGGCGAGTGCGCGATCGAGCGCGGGCTTCTCGATATCGGCCAGCACGATTTTCATGCCACGTCCGGCGAGCGCGTGGGCGATGCCGAGCCCGATGCCGCTGGCCGCCCCGGTGACGAAAGCCACCTTGCCGAACAGATCCTTCATGATCCGGCCTCCCCGTTATGGTCGTGTTATATACGCCGTTTTATATGTGCCTTTGGGCCATCCTGCCCGACGCGATCCCGCGATTCACGGTTTTTCTGCCCGCGATCTTGTCCCTTGGCGGTTAGGCGATGTTTTTTTGCCCTATCCTTTTCACCACTATTTTTTTCATCCGGTGTTTGTGACAGGATGCGCGCCGCATGATGTTCGCCTTGCCGTTCCCCCACATCGATCCCGTGCTGATCGATCTTGGTACCTGGCCGGTCGTCGGTCCCATGGGTATCCGCTGGTATGCGCTCGCTTATCTCGTGGGCCTTGGCCTAGCCTGGGTCTATGTGCGCGCTTTCGTCTCCAAGCCGCCCAACGCCATGAAGGCGAACGATGTCGACGATCTCGTCTTCTGGGCGTTCCTGGGCGTCGTGTTCGGCGGGCGCATCGGCTACGTGCTGTTCTACAATTTCCAGATCTATGCCCACGATCCCCTCGCCATCCTGCGGGTGTGGGAAGGCGGCATGTCGTTCCACGGCGGACTGATCGGCGTGATCCTCGCCATCTTTTTCTTCTGCCGCTCGCGCAAGCTCAATTTCCTCGCCGTCGGGGATGCCGTTGCCGTGGCGACGCCCATCGGGCTGTTCCTTGGCCGTCTCGCCAATTTCGTGAATGCCGAACTTTACGGCCGCGTCACCGATGTGCCCTGGGCCTTCGTCTTCCCGCGCGCCGGGCCTCTGCCGCGCCATCCGAGCCAGCTCTACGAAGCCGCGCTCGAAGGGCTTCTGCTCTTCATCGTCCTGTGGATCCTGGGGCGCAAGGAATCCATCCGCCGCCGTCATGGCTTCCTGGCCGGCGTGTTCCTGATCGGCTACGCGATCTCGCGTACGGTTGCTGAAACGGTGCGCGAGCCGGACGTGCAGATCGGTTTCCTGATCGGCGGCACGACCATGGGGCAGTGGCTCTCGTTCCCGATCCTCCTTATCGGCCTCTATCTTCTGGTGCGCAGGCAGCGGACGTGAGCGTGGCGCCATGACGCCGCTGCTCGCCCATCTCCTGCGACGGATCGCGACAGAGGGGTCGATTGGTGTCGATGATTACATGGCCGAAGTGCTCGGCCATCCCGACCACGGCTATTACATGAGCGGCGATCCCTTGGGGCGAAGTGGTGATTTCGTCACCGCGCCCGAGGTCAGCCAGATGTTCGGCGAATTGATCGGGCTGTGGTGCGCCGTCGTCTGGTCCTCGATGGGGCGGCCGTCACGGCTCAACCTGGTGGAACTGGGCCCCGGGCGCGGCACCTTGATGGTCGATGCGCTGCGCGCATTGTCACAGGTCGACGGCATCTTCGAGACGCTGGACGTACATCTGGTCGAAACCAGCCCGTCGCTCACGCTGCGTCAGAAACGCAACCTGTCGCTCTGCGGGCGTCCCGTCACCTGGCACACACGTTTCGCTGATGTGCCCGACGGTCCACTCATCGTGATCGCCAACGAATTCCTCGATGCCCTGCCGATCCGCCAGTTCGTGAAGATGGAAACAGGCTGGGCCGAGCGCCGTGTCGGTGCGCAAGGCGATGCGCTCGTTTGGATCGATCGGCCGACACTGGAAGCGCCTCGGATGGATGTGCCACTCTTGAACGTAGAGGGTGGCGGCATTGTCGAAATCTCGCCGGCGCGCGACGCGGCGGTCGGCGAAATCGCGCAAGCTGTCGTGCGGTGCGGCGGCGCGGCCCTGTTCGTCGATTATGGCCATGCGCTGAGTGCTGCGGGCGATACGTTGCAGGCGATCCGCGCGCATCGCTTCCACGACGTGTTGAGCGATCCGGGCGAAGCGGACGTCACCTCCCATGTCGATTTCGCCGCCGCCACACGGGCCGCACGGACCGCCGGCGCCATCGCGCACGGGCCGGTGACGCAGGGCGATTTCCTGCGCGCGCTCGGCATCGAAACGCGCAGACATATTCTCGCGCGCGGCAAGACGCCGCGCGAGGCCGGCGAGGTCCTGGGTGCGATGAAGCGCCTGATCGGACCCAAGGAAATGGGCGAGCTGTTCAAGGTTCTCGCCCTGACCGCGCCGGGGCTGTCCATCCCGGCAGGATTTGAATCCACACGATAGACCTTGATCCTGAATCTCTGTGCAACGCAGGCAGTTCAGGATCAAGAGATCATGCTCAAGGGGTAGCGACGTCCCAAAAGGTGTACGTCGTTTGCGGGTCGATTTCTCCTTCTAGGTGAATTGTCGCCCAAGCGTGCGGGGGTGCATTTAATCCCATCGACTGGGAGATACCCATCATGCATTCCAATCAGAGCTGTGCAGAGACATCCCATTGGGCCATTGAGCCGCTCAATATCCTCGCCATGAGTCCGTTCGAGTGTATGCGCGCGAGTATCTATTTTGCGCTGGAATTCTTCACGGGCGCCACCGTTCACCGTGCCGTGGATCACCCGACCGCCCGTGCACGGATCGATCAGATGAAGCCGGATGTGATCGTGGCCCATGCCGATTGGCCGCGCACCGACGCGCTTCAATTGGTCTCCGACATACGCCGGGGCGATACGAAGCTCCCCACGGCAACGCCGATTGTCATGCTCATGTGGAATCCGACCGCCGAACTGGTCAGGGTGGCGGAATACCTGGGCGTCGATGCGTTACTGCGAATTCCCTATACGGGGCGAGCATTACAGCTCCGCGTGACCCGCGTTCTTGAGAATGCCGGTCATTGCGGCGTGTTTCGCGGCGGCATCGATCTCGAAGCGGCCGACATTTGGATCGCGCAACGCCGCGAAGACTCCGATGAAGCCCTGTTGTCGCATGGCGAGATCGCGTTCCTGCTGCATCCATCCGCAGACAATCCGAAGGTAGTACTCCCAGTGAGCTAATCCGGAATCGCGCCGTTTCATGCCTGTTGCGCTGCGGCGCGCATGAAGTTTTTCGACTATCTTCAGTGACAAGATCGCGAGCTGGGTACCCCCACCCACCCCACCCCCTGGCGGCTCCGATCTTGAACACCCGCGAGGCAACGGCACCCCACCGTTGCCTCGTTTGTTTTGTGCAATGCGCTCTTCACTTCCTCCGGGAGTGGTACACCCTCTGCTCAGTTTCGGATGGGCGCGCCTCGTGCAATTTTGAGGTATGCGCAGTGTCCTTTCCATTTGTGCCGTTTTGATCCTGGCGACACCGCTTGGCGGGTGCCTCGAGGTGGCGTTGCTTGGCCTCAACCTGCTTGCGAACGGTACGGCCGCGCCGGCGATGAAACAAACCGGGCCGATGGCCGAGTCGGTCGGACAACAAACCGTTCAGCAGGCCCTCGGCCTGATCGATACCGGCACGCTTGCGATATGCCGCGCGCGCAACGAAACCGCCGGCGCTCTCGCCGACGAACACGACACGACCACAGCCGATGCATCGTCCCCGAAACCGCAGAGCGGACGATGCGAACTTCGACCGGTCTGTCTGCCTGGCTTCGATGAGCCGGTGACGATGCAGGTCTGCGAGCGGACGGACGATACCGCTTCGGTGCAAGCGGACCATCAGGGACCGAATTCTTGGGCATGGGAAGGCGTCCGATCGGGCGATCTTACCGAGTGACGAAAGGGAGAGTGTGATGAACAAGTGGACGAAAGCAGCGATTATCGCGATGACCGGCATGGCATTCGGCCTTTCCGGTGCTTTGGCCAGTGCGTTGGCCGCGCCGGAAGGAGGGTTGGCTGATTCTCCTAAAACGGGAACGACTACGGGGCTCATTTGCACGTGGGTTGCTTTCGAGTCCCAGAAGGAAACCTTTGTCGTGGATGCGGGCAACAGCTCGCTTTATTGGGTTAACCAGAACCAACTCATGAAAATCCGCCAGTTCAACAGCGGCCGCCTGGTTGCCGAAGGCACGCGCAATCGCTTGAAGGTGAACGCGGAGAAGTTCGAGGAGAAGGTTCCCGTCCGCATGGTGTTCGATCGGATCAGCGGCGATTTCCTGGTTCTTCAGGATGCCTACAAGATCGAAGCATTGGGAACATGCCAAACGCGCAGGATCTTCTAATGGGTCCGGCCTTTTGCGCGTATTACTTGTGTTTGTAACAATGACAGAGTAAACTCTGTCCCTGCCTCGCACCTGGGAACTCTGCGTAGGCACAAGTTCCGCTCGGCAGTGACCGATCGCGAAACGTCAAAAATATAACTGTGGTGGGCGCGAGTGTATCGAGGCGGCTAATGCCGCGTGGGTACGTGCGGGTATGTCATGGCATCAACCAAACAAGTTCATGACACGTAAGTTCATGGGAAGGGGTCATATCTCATTTGGGCCATAGGGTGACGATGCCGACGCGCAACAAGCAGCATTCAGCTGCGGCGAATACGCGGATCAATTCGGCCGATCCATAACCCTGCCTGACCGCTCGATGTTGGGAGCTTGTGCGAACTCCGTGTGATCAATCTCGGCGCGGACCATCCTGAATAGTCACTCATGATGACGAAGGAGGTATGTCTTATTCGCCCGCGAACTATCCGTTGGAAACCTGGGAGCAAACGAAAGTGCGGTCTACCATTCATCAAGATACGCGATTAGCCATCAAGACTGCACGATTAGACGATCTAGGGAGGAACTGAGATGAATACGGTGGAACAATATCCGGTCTGCATTGTCGGCCGGAACAAGTTATTCCGCGCGGCGTTCAAGGTCCTTCTGCAGGATCTTCAATTCAGCGTCATTTGCGAATACGACAGCGTCGACGAAATGGCGATCGACGTAACGTCCGACTCCGCCCTGGGCCGCGTCAAGTTGACGATTTTCGATCTGGTATCCGACGCCATCAGCGTATCCGACGCGCTCAATCAGCTTCATGAACGTCTTCCCAATGTCCCGACCATCGTCCTGACGGAAAGCTTCAGGCCGCAATTGCTCGAGGCGTGCATCACCGCAGGGGCGGCGGGCTATCTCACCAAGGACATTTCCCTCGATGCCCTCAAGCATTCGCTGCTCCTGGTGGCGCACGGCGAAAAGGTCTATCCGAGCCAACTCGCCGAGATGATGATCAGCGGCGTGGCGTTTTCTCCATTGGAGGGGAGCGAGCAGCGTGACTTCGTGCAAGGCAAGCTGTCGGCCCGTGAACGCGCCATCCTCGCGTGCCTGGTTCGCGGCGATCCCAACAAGGTGATCGCGCTGCACCTGCGGATCACCGAGGCGACCGTCAAGGTCCATATGAAAAACCTGCTGCGCAAGATCGCGGCGACGAACCGCACGCAGGCCGCGATCTGGGCGGTCAAGAATCATCTCGTCAAGGATCCTGCTGAACTCGGCGCCTCCGACTTGCGGTGATGCTGCGCGCGCTCGGCGGCATCAATAGGCGAAGACCCAGCTCGACCAGGTATCGATCGTCGCCGATGTGCTCGAGACGGGCTGCATCCCGCTAAAGCCGCCGCCAACCATGGACACCCATATATCGATCGAGGGGTTATAATTCCCGCCGATCGTGTAGGCCCGTCCCGAATATGCCGGCGCGCTGCCGGAGAAGCCGAAGCCGAGTCCGGATCCGCGATACTGCGGGATCACCGAATTCGGCGTCTCGCGCGCGATGGCGATATTTCCCGGCCCCCTTTCGATGCTCAGGATATTGCCCGATGGATCGACGAGGATCGCGCGCGGCCGCGCGCCGGTCAGTTCTTCGTTGATGATCGCCTGGCGTCCCGCCATGCTCATGCCGGCCGATCCGCTGCCGGCGATCGGCCCGTTGACGACGCTGCCGAAGCTGAACGGACGCGAATTCAATTGGGCCTCTGCCGATGTTGCTGCCATCGACATGGCTGCAAGCAGGCAAACAGCGAAAATCGATTTGATGGTCATCTGGTCCTCCTGCGCGGGTTTACGGCGCGGTGAGCATGAAACGTCCTGAATGTAATGTGGGTTCGGTTCGCGCAGCCTCGCAATGGCGATTCTGTCTGATACCAACAAAGAACATCGATGCGCGAAATCGAAAGGATAGGATCGGCCGCCCCCAGGGCCGGCCTCCTTAGAATCAGCTTAAGGAATCAGCTTAAGCCTTGGCGCGTGACGAAAACCGCTGCCTCGGTCCGATTGATGAATTGCATCTTGTGCATGATCGATCGGACCAGCGACTTGGCGCGTGTTTCGGTCACGCCGAATTCGAGCGCGATCTGGCGGTTGGTGCTCCCCATGCCGAGCTGTACCAGCACGCCGCGTTCTTGAGATGTCAGCCGGTCGGCGATGCGGGTCCGCAGCTGATCGAGGCCGAACAGATGCCCGATCTGTGATGGCACGATCGAATATCCCTCCGGCGCCAGGATGATCGCATCTCCCACCCGATTGGGCAGCAGATCGACCATCAGCCAGGCGTCACCGAGCTGCAGGGTGTGAAGCGCAGCCAGGAATGTTTCGACATTCGTCAGGACGATGATCGTCGCATTTCGCGAGATCCGTACCAGCAGCCGTGCCTCCGCACCGGTCAGTCTATTCAGGTGTTCGTGCCAGATGAGGAAACTGTCCGCGCGCAGGCGGTCGTTCGGCGGAACGTCGATGAGACGATCGAAGATTTTCGCCTCGATCCACGAGACCCGTCGCACGGCATCGAGAAGCGTCGCCGCATGCTGCGGAGAGCGCACGACGACGACGTGTCTGAGGCTGCCGGGTTGAACGTAAGACATTGCCGAATCCGTTTGTGTGCGGCCGTTTCGGCCATATGTCTGCGCATTTTACGGATTTTTGACGCAATAAAATAACTGCAATTGGGTGGTACTCCAAATCCTCTAAGATATACTGTCGTATTAAATAATAATACTTGAAGTACTAATACATTTACTCTGGGAACTATTACTTCTGCTTCATTTTTATTTTTAATTGTTCCCTTACTATCCCCTCCAGACATCGAAATGGGTCGGCGTCGTACGGCCCTTGCAAGGCTCAATTCGAATCGAAATTCGGGGAGGCGGTCACATGCATCCAACCATACGAAAATTCGTCGCGGCGGCTGGCGCGGCGTTGGCACTCTCGGCGTGCAGCGCCGCTGGCCCAAAGGGAAGCGTAACCCCGTTGTCCGGTTTCCCGGTCACCAGCAACGAAACGCCGGTCAGCCATTGCCTCGCCGACTTGGGCGCATTGCCGGCCACCAACCTGCCGGTGATATCGGTCGGCGAATTCGCCGATAAGACCGGCCAGATCGACCTCGACCGCAACGGACATGCCCTGACGCAAGGCGTTTCCGAAATGGTCATCAGCGCCGTCGCACGCACCCGCAAGGCGCGGATGGTCGAACGCCTGGATCTGCGTATCCCGCTCGCCGAGATGAAGCTCGCCGAGCAGCGCAAGCTGCAGCGCGGTATCGACGAATACATGCTGCCCGCGAGCGACTTCATCCTCGTGGGCGCGCTGACCGAGCTCAACTACAACATCGTCAGCGGCGGCGCACGGCTCTTCATCCAGGGCGCCGGCGCAGGTGCGCGCACTGTGGTGATCAACGTGGCGATCGACCTGCGGGTCGTCGACGCACGCAATTTCTCCGTTCCTTACTCCATCAGCCTGCAGAAGCAGATCTACGGTTTCGAGGTCGAGGCGAATGTCTTCCGCTTCTTCGGAAACAGGCTCATCGAATTTGACGCAGGGGTCATCCGCAACGAACCGTTGCAGCTCGGCGTCAGATCCGTCGTCGAAATGGGCGTTTACCAGGTCATGACGGAATTCCTGCGTCTTCCCAAGGTCGATGGTTGCGATCTCGGGGAGGCGATCATCTAGTCCTCAAGGAGAAAGACAATGCGTTCAACTAAAATGCGTCTGATGGGCGGGGTAGCCCTTTCGGCTCTCGCGCTCAGCTCCATGTCGACGTCGGCTTCGGCGTTCGACGAAGTGAAGTGGGAATGGAATGCCCATATCCACGAGTACACGAAGATCAACGTCGACGTCGATGTCTACAACGACCCGACGGGCCTCGTGCAGATCGAGAAACTGCAGATGCAGATCGGCGATGTGGATGCGGACTCCTACGTTTCCGACATTCACAACTATCAGCCCGAAGGCAGCGGCAGCGCGACCGTCGATCTCGGCGATCTGAACTTCACCGGTACGTACGACCAGCAAACCGGCGCAGTCATCGGCACCGCCAGCGGGGCCGGAGTCGAAGGTGAGCAGTTCCTGTCCGGAACCGTCAACCCTCACAATCCGTACGGCGTGACGATGAACTTCGATCTCGGCACCGTGACGGTCAATGCTCAGGGCGACGCCCTCGATGCGACCACTGAACTGCCTGAAGTCATCAGTGCGGCGACGGCGGTTGGCAACAACCAGAACATCGAGAGCGAAGTTGCGGCTCTGTTGCACGACGGTCAGTTCCTGTTCGGTGGCTTCGGCTACAGCTACAAGCAGGACGACATCGATCTGCCGCACTACGGCCCGCTCAGCGATAACACCAACCTGGCCCTGCTCGGCGGATTGCTCGATGCCGGTACCAACGGTGTGATCAAGCCGGCTGATGTCACCGCGACCTCGAGGGTCTGGGACATCAAGAATGCGTCCGTGGACAGCTCGGCGACGGCTGTTGGCAACAACATCAACGTCGAGGTGTCGACGGCGACTGCGGACAACCAGGTCGTGATCGGCGACATCACTCAGTTCGCTTATGCGGATCTGAGCGCGACCTCGAGCGTCCACGACGTCACGCTGCAGAACTACGGGAACCTTGGTTCGCTCACTCGTCCGATCGTGAATTCGGTCGCGACGGCGGTGGGCAACAACGTCAACATCAAGGTTGGCGCGCCGGCCCCGGTTGCTCCGTAACCGTTACCGAAAAAACTCGCGGGGGGTGGGTAACCCATCCCCCGATCATTTTCGAACCAGTCAGTCAGGAGAGAGATCATGACCCGTCGATACAAAACCGCTCTTTGCGTGTCGGCCTTGGCGCTCATCGGCGTTCTTGCAGAGACCGGGCCGGCCGCGGCGCAACGAGCCCTTTATGAGCAATATGCTTTCCCGCAGACCAATCGCGCCAGCATGGCGGTCGTCATCAAGCAGGCGGAGTCCGGGATGTTTACCTCTTCCTCCGGCGTGGCCGATTCCAGCGGCTCGGCTGCTGCGCCGGTCTTCCTGTGCGGCGGCAGCAGCGGCGGGTCGTCGACCAGCAGCAGTTCGTCGGCGACGGCGAATTCGTCCTGCATCATCCTGAACAATTCGAACGGCAATATCTCGATCGACCAGGATTCGAAGGGCTCGCAGACCTCCAAGTCGGGTGTGGACGAGATCAACCAGGCCCTGCAGAACAATCCGGCGACCCAACCCTAACGGTCGGTCCGGCAGGGAGCTGTGGATAATTTTTAGATTCCCGGCGCAACCCTGGTGCGCCGGGGCGCGGAATCGCGTAGACAAGTGGCGATGTCCACGTCCAAGTCCACGCCGAGGCCGATCACCGCCGATATCCTCGCGAGCAGTGCCGTGCGGCACGGATTCTTCACGCGCGAGGGTGGCGTCAGCACGGGTGATTTTGCCTCCCTGAATTGCGGCTACGGCTCGGGCGACGATCCGGAGCGGGTGAGCGAGAACCGCCGCCGCGCGGCGGCAGAGCTTCTGGGGCTCTCCAATCCTCTCGTGACCGCGCATCAGAAACATACGATCCAGGTCCATGTCGTGCGCCAGGCCTGGGCGCTGGATGCCGCTCCGGTGGGTGATGCCCTGGTCAGCGACCGGCCGGGCGTGGCGCTCGGAATCCTCACGGCCGATTGCGCGCCGGTGCTGCTGGCCGATCCACAGGCCGGTATCGTCGGCGCAGCCCATGCCGGCTGGCGCGGCGCGTTCGACGGTGTGGTCGAGGCCACCTTGGCCAAGATGATCGACCTGGGGGCCAAGGCCGAAAATGTTTCCGCCGCCGTCGGTCCCTGCATCGGGCGCGATTCTTACGAGGTCGGCCCCGAATTCGTGGCACGCTTCACCGCGGCGGACGAAACCAGCGCGGATCTGTTCGTCCCGTCGGCACGCGAGGGGCACGCCCTGTTCGATCTGCCGGCCTATGTGCTGCGCCGCCTGCGTGCAGCAGGCATCGGCCAGGCTGTCTGGACCGGTGGCGATACCTGTGCCGACGGCGGGCGCTTCTTCAGTTATCGCCGCATGTGCCTTATGGGGGAGCCGGTCTACGGACGCGCCGTCTCTGTGATCGCCTTGGCGCCGTGATGCGTCCGTTGGGCTTGCTCAGCCTGTCGCTTGCCGTCGCTCTCATGGCAGGCTGCGTCGAATTGCCGCGTCCCTTCGCCCATCGCGGGCCGGTGATGCAGAATGCCTTGATCGAATTGCCGAGCGGCGATGGCGTGCGCGTCGACCTTGCCAACGGTCTCGATCCGGCCATCGCCGATCCGCTGCGCGAGGCGGCGGTCAAGGCATTGAGCGATGCTGGAATCCCGGCGTCCAGCGAAGCGACGCTGCAAAGCGGTTATGTGCTGACCGGCGCGGTTTTGTTCGACGATCCTGAAGGCGACGGTGGGCCCGAGACAGCACGATTCGTCTGGCAATTGACCGGACGCGATGGCCTAGCGCTCGGCGCCTTTGAAAAGGAGGTTTCGGGTAGCCAACCGGGCTGGCTGGAACGCGATCCATCCGTGATCGATGCGGTGGGGCGCGACGCCGGTGCCCAGGTGGCGGCACTGCTGCACGAGCGCACCGGCATGGCGGCGCACGCCGAACCGGACACGCGCGACGAGCCTGCCGAGACGGCCACTGCTCCGGCGCCCGCGCCCGAGGCTGTTCCGCCTGCGACACCTGCCCCGAAAGCGCCTCCGCCTGCCGCACCTGCGGCCGAGGCGACGCTGTTTTTCCAGGGTGTGAAGGGTGCGCCGGGCGACGGCGATGAATCCCTTACCCGGGCGATGAATTCCGTCCTCAAGCGTTCCGGCGTGCCTCTGTCCCCATCGGCCGACAAGGCGTCCTTCGTGCTCGCCGGCTCGGTGCGGGCGGTACCCAAGGACGCCGGTATGAGCGAGGTCAGCATCGATTGGCACCTGACCGACCACGCGGGCAAATCCGTCGGGACGATTTCCCAGAAAAACCCCGTCCGCACCGCCATGATCGACAAACGCTGGGGCGAGCTTGCCCAGATCGTCGCGGGGGCGGCGGGCGACGGCGTGCTCGACGCCTTCGATGCGGCGAGCGCGCCCCAAGTGCCCGATTCGGGCAAGAAATTGGTGCAACCCTAGGGCCGTCGGCGGCACCATCGATCGCAGCACCGAAATAGGCGTGCGGCGTTTACGCAGCGTTTACAGCCCGGATCATGACTGATACATAACCCGCGCCTTGCCGGTTGGGGATGGCGAAGAACTATCAGGGGTCGTGATGAAGGTCCTTACCTGCAATAGCAACCGTCCGATCGCGGAAGCCACTTCCGCTTATCTCAATCTCCCGCTCACTCGCGCCAGCATCCGCCGGTTCTCGGATCTCGAGGTCTTCGTCGAGATCCAGGAAAACGTGCGTGGCGAGGATGTGTTCGTCATCCAATCGACGTCGTATCCGGCGAACGACAATCTGATGGAACTGTTGGTCACGCTGGACGCACTCAAGCGCGGCTCTGCGCGCCGTATCACGGCGGTGATGCCGTACTTCGGCTATGCCCGCCAGGACCGCAAATCGGGGCCGCGCACGCCGATCTCGGCCAAGCTGGTGGCGAACCTGATCACCACGGCGGGCGCCAATCGCGTGCTCACGCTCGATCTGCACGCCGGCCAGATCCAGGGCTTCTTCGACATCCCGCTCGATAACCTCTATGCCGAACCGGTGTTCCGCGAGGATATCGAACGCCGCTTCGACGGCGAGGACATCATGATCGTCTCGCCCGACGTCGGCGGCGTGTTCCGCGCACGCGGCATGGCGAAGCAGCTCAACGCCGACCTCGCCATCATCGACAAGCGGCGCGAGCGCGCGGGTGAATCGGAAGTCATGAACATCATCGGCGACGTGAAAGGTCGACGCTGCATCCTGATCGACGACATCGTCGATTCGGCCGGCACGCTGTGCAACGCTGCCGTCGCGCTAAGGGAAGCGGGTGCGTCTTCCGTCGCCGCCTATGCCACGCACGGCGTGCTGTCGGGCGGTGCGGTGGCACGCGTTACGGCGTCCCCGATCGATATCCTGGTCACCACCGATTCGATCCAGGCGACCGAAGCCGTGCGCGTAGCGCGCAATATCAAGCAGCTCACCATTGCGCCGCTGATCGCCGAAGCCATGCGCCGCATCGCCGAGGAACATTCGGTCTCTTCGCTGTTCGACTGACGGCGTCGCGGTCAGCACCGGCGGGACGGTAAGGCCCGCCGCCCGGAATCTCGAATCAATTCGGACGTGAGCGGATCAGCGCGCCGACGATGACCGCGAGCGGAAGTGCCAGCGCCGTCCACGAGACCACATTCCAGACGCCATTGCCCATCAATGCCGACGCCAAGCCCAAGCAGCTGATCAAGGCGAGCCCGGCTGGGACGGCAAATATTCGCGCGGATCGATGCCGTTTGGTCGTCATCGACGCTCCTGTGCGGGCAATGACGGGCGTTTCAGGTCGGGTTGGACATCTTGCGTGATCGAGATCTTGCGGCGCGCGATCCACAGATAAAGACCGCTGCCCAGCACGGCGATGGTCGCGAGATCCAAAAGACCCCACAGGACCTTCAGGGGCAGGCCGCTATAATCGAGGCCGCAGGCTGGCTGGCGCCTAGCTGGCTTGCCTGCGGATGGTTTACTCAAGTGAGTATCCCTTTCCCCAAGATATAAGACGTATGACGAGGCTGAATCCCTCACCGCTCAACCGGAATTCTTGTGAGGATAACCATGTGGGTCGGCGATTCTTCGGGAAATCCGCCCAGGTTTGACGAATCCGCCCCCAGCCTGTACACACCCGCGTCCCGGCACCCCTGGAGGCCGGTATTTCATATATGAGGAGATGCGACTATGGCTGAACAAGCACATGTGGTCGCCGAACTCCGCGAACGGGCCGGTAAAGGGGTGGCCCGTGCAACGCGCCGCTCCGGTCGCGTTCCTGCGGTGATTTACGGCGACAGCAAAGAACCCGTGATGATCTCGCTGGACGGCAAGGAACTGGCCAAGATGGCCAGCAACCCGGCGTTCTTCAACCATCTCGTCCGGATCGACGTCGCCGGCCAGAGCCATGAGGTCCTGCCGCGCGATGTGCAGCTCGACGCCGTCTCCGACCGCGTGATCCATGTCGATTTCCTGCGCGTCAGCCCGACCACCCGCATCACCGTCATGATCCCCTCCGAATTCGTCGGCCAGGATAAGTGCCCGGGCCTGCGTCGCGGCGGTGTGCTCAACATCGTGCGCCGTGAAGTCGAGATGCGCTGCGCGCCCCGCTCGATCCCCGAGAAGCTCACCTTCTCGCTCGAAGGGCTCGACATCGGCGCCTCGATCCACATCGACGCGATCGACCTGCCGGAAGGTGTGTCGCCAACCACGACCCGCAACTTCACCGTCGCGACGATCGCTCCGCCGACGGTTGCTGCTGCGGACGAGAAGTCCGACGCCGCTGCCGCTGCCGCCGCTTCGGCTGCAGCTGCGCCTGCCGCTGCCGCGAAGAAGGACTAACCTTCAACTCGGCCAAAGTCGTCGGGCGGCCGCGAGGGTTCGGCCATGCTGCTTCTGGTCGGTCTCGGCAATCCCGGGGCCAAATATGCGGGCAACCGCCACAATGTCGGATTCGTTGTGGCGGATGCCATCCATCGCCGTTATCGCTTTTCACCCTATCGCGCCAAGTTCGACGGCGAGATCGCGGAGGGCGAGATCGGCGATGTGCGCGTCCTTCTCCTGAAGCCCATGACCTATATGAACGACTCCGGCCGCTCGGTCGCCGCCGCTGCGCGCTTCTATAAGATCGAGCCCGCCGATCTTGTCGTCCTGCACGACGAGATCGATCTGGCGCCGGGGCGCATCCGCATGAAAAAGGGCGGCGGCATCGCCGGCCACAACGGATTGCGCAGCATCGCGGCGCATCTCGGGCCCGATTTCTGGCGCGTGCGCATCGGCGTCGGCCATCCCGGCGACAAGGCGTTGGTCTCGGGCTATGTGCTCGGCGATTTCGCCAAGATCGATCGCGACTGGCTCGATCCGTCGGTCGATGCCATCGCGGAGGCCGCGCCCTTTCTGGTGCAATGCGACGAGAAGGGGTTCGGCAACAAGCTGGGACTGATCCTAACGCCGCCAAGATCCCAGAACGGGCCGAAGCCGGACAAGGACAAAGACAAGAATAAGGACGAAGGAAAAGACGGATGAGTAGTTTCAATTGCGGCATCGTCGGTCTTCCCAACGTCGGCAAATCGACCCTGTTCAACGCGTTGACCCAGACGGCGGCGGCCGAGACCGCGAACTATCCGTTCTGCACCATCGAGCCCAATACCGGCCGCGTCTCGGTGCCCGATCCGCGCCTCGATACGCTCGCCAGGATCGGCAAGTCGCAGAAGGTCGTGCCGGCCTTTCTCGAATTCGTCGATATCGCGGGCCTCGTCGCCGGTGCCTCGAAGGGCGAAGGGTTGGGCAACCGCTTCCTCGCCAATATCCGTGAAACGGACGCGATCCTGCATGTCGTGCGTTGCTTCGAGGATGACGATATCGGCCATGTGTCCGGCAAGGTCGATCCGCTCGCCGATATCGATGTCATCGAAACCGAATTGATGCTCGCCGATCTCGAAAGCCTGGAAGGGCGCGTCGATGGGCTCACCAAAAAGGCGCGCGGCAACGACAAGGATGCCAAGGCGACGCTCGTTCTGATTGAACGCGTGCTGGAACTCTTACGCGCCGGCCGTCCCGCGCGCGAGATCGAGCGCTCCAAGGACGAAGAGAAATATTTCCAGATGCTGCAGCTCATCACCGGCAAGCCGGTGCTGTATGTCTGCAATGTGGAAGAGGAAAGTGCCGCCACCGGCAACGCGCTGTCCAAGCGCGTCGAAGATTTCGCCGCCAAAAGCGGTGCTGCCGCCGTCGCCATCTCGGCCAAGATCGAGGCCGAGGTCGCCCAGCTTACCAGTGCCGAGGAACGCGCCGAATTCCTGAGCGCGTTGGGCTTGGAGGAAACCGGTCTCGCGCGTCTCATCCGCGCGGGCTATACGCTGCTCGGCCTGATCACCTATTTCACCGTGGGACCAAAGGAAGCGCGCGCCTGGACCATCGAAAACGGCACCAAGGCAGCCCAGGCGGCGGGTGTCATCCATAGCGATTTCGAGCGCGGCTTCATTGCCGCCGAAACCATCGCCTACAAGGATTACGAGGCGCTGGGCGGCGAAGTGGCCGCCAAGGAAGCGGGCAAGATGCGCGCCGAAGGCCGCGAATACGTCGTCAAGGACGGCGATGTGATGCTGTTCCGCTTCAACGTCTAGGCTAGGCCTGAAGTCCCCACCAAGCTGGGTCTTGCGCCCGCCCGCCATCCCCGGTTTCTTACGTCTAAGACACAGGGCAGGGGATTGGTGGTAAATATGAGCGATCCATCCAAAGACGTGGTGCTGGTCGAACGCGACGGCCCGCTCGCGACCGTCATCCTCAACCGTCCGGAGAAGCTGAACGCGCTCAACGCCGCCATGTGGACGCGCGTGGGCGAGGTCTTCGCCGAGCTGGACAAGGATGAAGGCGTGCGCTGCATCGTGCTGCGCGGCGCGGGCGAGAAGGCGGTCGGCCCGGGCGCCGACATCACCGAGTTCGAAACGCTGCGCGCCAATTCCGCGCAAGGTGCGACCTACGGCGCCATGATGCACACATCCATGGGTGCGATCCGCGCCTGCCGTCATCCCGTGATCATGCGCATCCAGGGTCTGTGTGTCGGTGGCGCGCTGGAACTCGCCCTGATGTGCGATCTGCGCATCTCGGGCCAGAGTGCGCGCTTCGGCGTGCCGATCAACAAGCTCGGCCTCGTCATGGCCTATCCGGAGATCGAGGCGCTTGTCGGCCTGGTCGGCCCGTCGGTTGCGCTGGAGATCCTCTACGAAGCGCGCGTATTCGGCGCCGATGAAGCGATGCAGAAGGGCCTGCTCACCAAGATCGTGCCCGACGATCAGCTCGACCAGGCGGTCAAGGAAACCGTGGAACGCATTTGCGCGGGCGCGCCGTTGGTCAATCGCTGGCACAAGACATTCGTCTATCGTGTCGCCGATCCGAAACCGTTGAGCGCGGCCGAACAGGCCGAGGGCTTCGCCTGTTACGATACCGAAGATTACCGCGAAGGCGTGCGCGCGTTCCTCGCGAAACAAACGCCGAAATTCACAGGAAAATAAAAGAGGCCTCGACCATGGGATTGCTGGACGGTATCCGCGTGCTGGAGATGAGCCACGTCATGGCCGCACCTGCCTGCGGCTTGATGCTCGCCGATCTCGGCGCGGACGTGATCAAGGTGGAACGCCTGCCCGAAGGCGACGGCGTGCGCAACTCGGCACCGTTCGTCGACGGTGAATCGGCACCCTTTGCGATGATGAACCGCAACAAGCGCGGTCTCGCCATTGATACACGTGATCCCAAGGCCATGGCGATGTTCAAGAAGCTGCTGATGAAGGCCGACGTCTTCATCGAGAATTACCGCCAGGGCGCGATGGAGCATTTCGGTATCGGCTATGAGCAGATCAAGAATGATTGCCCGCGTCTCATCTATACCTCCATCACGGGCTACGGCCGCACCGGGCCTTATGCCGAGCGCGGCGGTTTCGATCTGGTGGCGCAGGGCATGAGCGGCCTCATGAGCATCACCGGCGAAGGGCCGGGCCGCCCCCCGGTGAAGGTGGGCGCACCCGTCACCGACATCACGGCGGGCACGCTCGCTTGTCTCGGTGTGTTGGGCGCGTTGTATGCGCGCGAACGCACGGGCAAGGGCCAGCTTGTCGATACCTCGCTGTTCGAAGCGGGTATCATGCACACCTATTGGCAATCGGCGATCCATATGGCGTCGGGCGAGATCCCGGGTGCGATGGGTTCGGCGCATCCCTTGATGGCGCCCTATCAGGCGTTCAAGACCAAGGACGGCTGGATCAATATCGGCGCCGCCAATCAGGGCTTGTGGACCAAGCTTGCGGGGCTTCTGGGCGCATCGCACCTGACTGATGATCCGCGCTTCAAGACCGGCAATGACCGCATCAAGAATCTCGGCGCGCTGGTGGAGGCCATCACGCCGTTCTTCGAGAAGAAGACCACGGAAGACTGGTTCAACGAGCTGGATGCGGTCGGCATCCCCGCCGGGCCCGTGCTCGACATCCAACAGATGACCAGCGATCCGCAGACGTTGGCGCGCGGCATGGTGCAGGACGTCGGCTCCAGCAAGGGCTCGTCGCTGCGCGTCATCGGTCATCCGGTCAAATATTCAGACGCGCCTACTTCGATCCGGCGCGGTGCTCCGTCATGCGGCGAACACAGCCGCGAGATATTGCTCGAAGTCGCGAGCGCCGAAGAGGTTGATGTGCTCATCGCCGCCGGTGCTGCCGGCGTACCCAAACCGAAAGCCAAAGCGTAATGCCCGATACGTCTGTCTCCGCTGCCCGCGAATTCCATGTCACATCCGCCGACGGCACCGACATCGGTTGCTATGTCTATGGTGACGGGCCGCCGTTGTTGATGGTGCACGGCGTGGCTATCGATCATTCGTGTTTCGAGCGGGCGCGTGTGCCGCTCAGCGAACATTTCACACTTTATATGATGGACCGGCGCGGGCGCGGCATCAGCGGCGATTCCGAGGACTGGGCGCTCGAACGCGAGTTCGATGACGTGCAGGCGATGATCGGGGGCATGGCCGCGCACACCGGAGGCCCGATCAATCTGTTCGGCCATTCGCTGGGTGGGCTGTGCACGGTCGAAGCCGCCGCGCGCGACGGTGCGAAGAACGTGCGGCGCTTTTTCATGTACGACCCGGCGATTCCCAAGCCGCCACGCAGCCCGCAACTCATCGCTATCGCCGACAAGCTCGCCAATATCCTGAAAGAAACCGGCGATCGCGAGAAGATGATCGAAACCCATTTGTTGGAATGGACCAAGATCTCGCCCGAGACGCTTGCGCGCCAGAAAGCCGACACGGATCGTTGGTCACGGCGGCTGGGTTGGGCGCATACGATCCCGCGCGAATACAAGGCGGGGGAGGTCTTCGCCGCCGATCCGGAGCGTTACCGCGCCATCCGGGTGCCGACGCGTATCATGGTGGGCGAACAATCGCACCACGGCCTGCAGGAATCAGCGCGGTTACTGGTTGATACCATTTCCGGCTCCGATCTGATTGTGTTCAAGGGGGCGGGGCATTACGGTTTTACCACCGACACGCAGACGTTTGTGCGCGAGGTCGTGACATTCTTCAACGAGGAGGACTGATATGGCAGATGCAGCTTCCGCCGCCGCGCCGCGCCGCAAGCAACGCCCGCCGCCGAAGATCGCCGCCGTGCAGAAGATCGAACAGGTAACGCCCAAGGTGATCCGCGTCATCTTCCAGGGCGACGAGCTTGCCGAATTCGGCCCGCCGCGCCCCGGTGGCCACATCAAGCTGCTGTTCGTGCCCAAGGGAACCACATGGGATCGCTTCGATCCCGAACAGCCGCGCCCCGCGTCGCGCACCTACACGCCGCGCGCCTACGATCGCGACAAACGCACGCTCGAGGTCGAATTCGTGCTGCACGGCGACGGGCTTGCCGCCAATTGGGTGCAGAGCGCGAAGGTCGGCGATCAGATGTATATCAGCGGCCCGGGCGGCGGTTACGACGTGCCGGCTGATGCCGCCAACATGATCGTGGTGGCCGACGATACCGCGGTGCCGGGCGCCGGCACGGTGATCGAGGCGGCCCCCCGGGGCTGCGCCATCACCGCCTTGTGCGAGGTTGCCGATGCGAAGGAAGAACGCGCGCTGAGTTCGCGCGAGGGCGTGAGCCCGCGCTGGCTGCATCGCGACAAGGCACAGGCTTGCTCGATCCTGGAACGCGAGGCGATCGCGCTCGATGCGCCCAAGGATGCCCATTGGTGGATCGCCTGCGAGGCCAACGCCATGCGCCGCATCCGCACGCACCTGCTGAAGGAACGCAAGGTCGAACCCGCCAGGATCCACACGCGCGGCTACTGGCGGTTGGGGGAAACGAATTACCCCGATCATGATTATGGGAATGATTAGATAAAATGCAGGCCGCGCGGCCGTCTTAGGTTGAGTCCTCATGCTTCGACAAGCTCAGCATGAAGGCGTTAGAAAAAACCTCATCCTGAGCCCGTCGAAGGATGAGACGTAACAAAAAAGCCCGGACCTTAGTCCGGGCTTTCTCTTTTTCACTCAGACGGCCGCGTGGCCGACCCCACCATCCTACGCGGCCTACAGGATCATTCCGCCGCCATCGGCATCGGCGCTTTGAGCTCCGCCGTCTCGATCTTGTGCTTGTAGCTCTCGATCCAGTCGGCACCTTCCTTGGTGACGAACTGGCCGCCGCGCACGCTGCGATAGACGCTGGGATCGAGCGCACTCTTCGGCAAGGTGCCGTCCTTGGCATAGGTCTGCGCGGCCTTCACGATATGGCGGCGGGTGCGTGTGATCATCTGGTCGCTCGGCGCCAGATGTTCGAACGTGCGATCGACGATCTCGCCCATGCTTTCGGCCACCGCTTGGTCCTGCAGGTTGATGCCGGTGATGCCGGTATAGCTCTGCGTGCGCTGGGTTTCACGATTGATGTTGTAATCGTTGCCCTTGTGGTCGGACAGGCGGAAACGGTCGAGCCAGCCCGTACCGTTGGGGATGAAGTTCCATCCGCCGGTGCCGACGATGTCCTGGCGCGCGGTCTTGGCGCCGGGCAGCACCGCATCCTTGTGCATGAGGTAGACCATCATGGTGTGCGTATCGTCCATCGGGACATAGCCGCGCAGCAGGATGTTGTTGTCGATGGAGCAGATCGGCGGCATGGTCCACATCGGCCACAGGAAATGGCCCTGGCGCCAATAGGTCTCGCCCGCACCGGCCGGACGATAGGCCGCGTACATGGTGCCGTAGTCGGTCTCCTTGTACATGTATTCGGGCGCGCGGTTCTCGACCACGTGCTGTTCCATCGCACCTTCGATATAGGCGTCCTTCTTCACCGAGCCGAAATGCAGGAAACCGAGATGCGAGGTATCGAGCTCGCCTTCGGTGCCTTGCAGCCAATTGCATTGGCGCTGGATGAACAGGATCTGGATGTCCTCTTCAGGAACCAGCGTGCTTTCCAGTTCGGGCAGCGGCGGCGGGTTCGCTTGTTCCTTGCCCATATAGACCCAGACGAGGCCGTTACGCTCGGCGGTCTTGTAGGCCTTGGCATGAACCTTGTGCTTGAAATCCTGATGCGGCGGCACGTTCGCCATGTCGAGGCAGTTGCCGTCGGCGTCGAACTTCCAGCCGTGATAGACGCAGCGGATGCCGCCTTCCTCGTTGCGCCCGAAGAACAGCGACGCGCAGCGGTGCGGGCAACGGTGGTCCATGATGCCCACCTTGCCGTTGGTGTCGCGGAACGCGATCAACTGTTCGGAGAGCAGCAGGATACGCACCGGATCGCCGTCCGCCTTCAGTTCCGACGACTTGGCCGCCGGGATCCAGTACTGACGCATCAACTCGCCGAGCGGCGTGCCCGGGCCGGTACGGGTGAGGATTTCGTTTTCAGCAGCCGTGGTCATGAAGAGCCTCCGTCGGATCATTATCCTTGACGATGACAATGATCCTGCAAACGCCTCTCAGCGTCAACTGACGCAGGATTTTCCCCTGTTCTTCGGGCTTTTTCCCGGGGATTTCATGCGGCGGCCGCGGCGAAAACCTTTGTCGCGGGAATGACTGCGGAGGAAAGCGCGGCTAGGCCGGAACCCGGAAACCCGGCTGCCAGCCCAAGTCGGCGCGTGCCTTGGCCGACGATACGAAGCCGTCCTCCTCGGCGACGTTATAGATACCGGGCCCGCCCTGCGTGGTCGCGCGCCTGGCGGCATCGGCCGCATCGTCGATATGCAGCGGCCCGTCGGCGGGCGGTGTCGTGGCCCAGGTGCCCGGTCCGTAGAGCCGGCCATAGCGCAGCACCACGCCGATGAAGGCATCGTTGTTCAGCACCTGGTCCTCCAGGCTGATCACGCCGGTGGCGGCGGGATCGAGGGGAGATCTCTCGCTATAGGGTTTGGGCCCGGGCGCATAGGCGAAGGCGATGCTCTGCGCGATCAGGCGCGTGGCCCCCGCCGACACCGCGGCCGAGATCAGGTTGCGCGTGCCGTCCTCGCGGATGCGCGTGTTGCGTTCCCGCGCGACCTTCATCTGTTCGGGATCGTTCTCATCGGGCAGGTCGGTCAATTGATGGATGACGATTTCGGGCGTGGCGCTGGCGACGGCCTCGGACAGTCTCTCTAGATCGTACACATCGACGATGGCGGGCGTGACGCCGAGCGCTTTAAGTGCGTCGGCCTTACCCGCGGAGCGGGTTGAACCCGTCACATGCCATCCGTCGGCGACCAGCAGTTTGCACAGCGGCCGGCCGATCACACCCAGCGCGCCCGCGATAAAGATACGTCCCTTCATTCGAGTCCCTATGCCCTTCAAGCGAATCCGACAGTGCTTCCATAAATCGAACCCGCGCCGCCGCAAAGTGTTCCATTCCGCCGGATGCTGGCGCAATCGTCGGTCGTCATTATAGACTGCGATCGGGGAAAAAATACGAGGGCTGAAAATGCCGCGCGCAGAGCGGGATTGGATCGTTCTCCCGGGCGTCATCGCGATCGACCGCGTCTCAAACTCGAAGACCAGATTCCGAAGTTGCGCTAAGTCCATCACCCTAACGAAGGAACCTACAAGAATGCAGCGCGTCCATTCCGGCCTGTTCATCCTCCTGGCGTTCGTGATGGCTATATTCGGCTTATCGCAGGGTGCCTTGGCGCAGGCGCCGGCCGACTACCATCCGTTCATCGGCCATTACACCGGTGAAGTCATGATGGAAACGCCGGACGGTCCGGCCAAACGGGAACTCGAGGTTCTCGTGCGCCAGGAAACCGAAGGCTTCTCGCTCGAATGGACCACCGATACGGTGCGCCCCGACGGCCGGATCAAGAGCGATACCTATTTCATCGCCTTCAAGGCGAGCCCGCGTCCCGGTTATTATCTGCCGACCAACGAAGTGAAGCGCAAAGGCGAGACGGTGCGAATGGATCCGTTGGGCGGCGATCCGCAGCTCCTGCTGTGCAAGATCAACGGCAAGACCATGACCATCCATGCCTCGCAATTGATGGACGACGACATGTTCGAGGTGCAAACCTACGAACGCACGCTGATCCCGGGCGGCATGCACCTGAAGTTCACCCGCATGCGCAACGGCGAGCCGGTCCGCGCCATCGAGGTGGATTTGAAGAAGAAGTAGACTCTGTCTACAGCCTCATCCCCAGCTTGCCGAAGGATGAGGCTCGTTACTCATCCGGTTAGCTTCCCCACGAATTTCGCGATCGCTTCGATCGCTGCATCCCAGTTGCCGTCGCGCGTGTGACCGGACGATTTGCGCGGCACGAAGGAATGATCGCCGTCCGGCAGGTATTGCACGCGCACGCCTCTGCCGAATTTGAATTTCTCCAGCTCCGCGCGCGGGCCGAACGTGTCGCGTTCGCCTTGCAGGATCAGCGTCGGCGTGCGGGCATCGCCCAGCGGCAACTCGCGCGAGCCCATCGCCTTGCCCGGCGCGTGGAACGGATAGCCGAGATAGATCGCGCCGCGCACCGGCGTCTTGGCACCCTCCAGTTCCGCCGCGATCAGGCTCGCCATGCGCCCGCCCATGGATTTGCCCGCGACGATGCAGTTATCCGCACCGAAGTGTTCGATCACGGCGCGCCAGGTCTCGAGCAGAACGGGCGCGCGATCGGGCGGGCGTTTTTTCCCGTCCGCGCGCCGCTTGGCCATATAGGGGAATTCGAAGCGCGCGACGCGCAGCCCCCGTTTGCCGAGCGCCTCGGCGAAATACGCCATGAAGTCGCTGTCCATGCCCGCACCCGCGCCGTGCGCGAACGTGATGATGTGTTTCGATGTCTTGTTTGTCTTTTGGGGCCCGTCGAACAGGAAGGTGGGAGCGGTCATGGTATCCGGAATTTCAAGGAGGGGTGCGGCGCATGATCGCACAAAAAATAATCCGGCCTCACGTCTGAAGTGGGTGCTCGAGGGGCAGTGTCACCGCATAGTCATTTGTGTTCGTTCAGTTGGCATGATAAGAACAAAATAGGAACAATTCGCCGGAGAGGAGAACGGCCATGGCAGGCAAGGCGAAGGATTTCATCGGCAAGGACATGACGGCGGTGACGCCGTACCTCTACATCAAGGACGCAGCCAAAGCGGTCGATTTTTACGAAAAGATCCTGGGCGCCACCGTGCGCTTCAAGATGGAGAGCAAGACCGGCGCGATCATGCATTGCGAGATGTTGGTCAATGGATCGCTGTTCATGCTGGGCGAGTGCAATCCCGATATGCAGATGCCGTCACCGAAGGATATCGGCGGCACGGCAAGCGGCATCTGCGTCTATGTCCCGGACGCCGACAAGACCTTCAAGGCTGCGCTGGCGGCGGGCGGCAAAGAGATCCGTCCGATCGCCGACATGTTCTGGGGCGATCGCATGGGCTGTTTCCTCGATCCCTTCGGCCATAGCTGGACCGTCGCGACGCGCACGGAAGATATCTCGGACGAGGAAATGAAAAAGCGTGCGGACGAATGGATGAAAGAGAACGTGGGCTGACGGAGGAGACGGGTTCATGCTCGATCATCTCGCCATTTCCGTCAGCGATCTCGCGCGCAGCCGTACGTTCTACGAAAAGGTCCTGGCGTCGCTCGGCTACCAGGTGGTCAAGGTCGTGCCGGACTTCGGCATCGGCTTCGGCATCTCCGAGGGGCCGCTCAAGGGCCGCGATCCGCACGGCGATTTCTGGATCTATGAGGCGCCGCCCTTCGCGGACCGGTTCCATCTCGCTTTCAGCGCACTCGACCGTGCCATGGTCGATGCCTTCCATGCGGCGGGGCTTGCCGCCGGCGGAACGGACAACGGCCCGCCGGGGCTGAGGCCGCATTATCACGACCGCTACTACGCAGCCTTCGTGCTCGATCCCGACGGCTACAACATCGAAGCCGTGTTCCACGAGGCGTAGCAGAGCGAGTCTTTATTTGCGACGCGAGGTCGCTGCGTCGCGTCGCAGATAGAAGCAAAGCGCCCTCGCGTCGCAGACAAAAGAAAAGCGCCCTCGCGTCGCAGATAAAATAAGAGCGAGCCGTTCGCGGCTACTCCGCCGTGTCTTTCACGGCTTCGGCGAGCGTGCGCCAGTGCGCGATGTCCCAGAACGATCCGGCGCGTCCCGACGGCGACGGCAGCACATAGAGCCGCGTCGGCCCGACGGTCACGTCCTGGAATCCGTATGCGAGTTTCTTGCGCGCGAGGAACACCATCGCTGGCCGCTTGGCGGTGAAGGCGACGATGCGTGGGCTGTATTTGACGATCTTGCGGCGCAGTGCGTCCGGATCGTCGCCGTTGTCCAGCTGCGTATCCATGCCGAACTCGGTCTTGTTGATATCGGTGAGCCCGTAGCCGAGGCTGGGCAGCTTCAGGAAATCGGCCGGGCGCCATTGCGTGGGTGTGAAGCCGGCGTGATACAGCGTCGGCCAGAACTTATTGCCCGGTCCCGCATAGGGCAGGCCGAGCCTGGCGGACGTGGTGCCCGCCGCACTGCCGCAGAAGACGATCTTCAACCCCGGCGCCAGCACGTCGGGCAGGATGTGTTTATCTTTAACCAACGTCCTCATCCTGAGCTTGTCGAAGGATGAGGTTGCCGTTGTCGATTCTTGGAGAGCCCGGGAAGACGATCAAGTTCACCCGCGATGAGCGCTTCCTTTTTCGCTCGACTCCAGCCTTTGAGACGGCGTTCGGCCTCAATGGCGTCCGTGATCTGTCCGAAATATTCGGAGTAAATGAGTTCTACCGGACGGCGGCCGGACGTGAATCTTCCGAATGTGCCATCATTATGCTCAGCGATACGTCGCTCAAGTGTCCCACGCGTCGTGCCCGTATAGTATCTGCCGTCGCGGCATTTAACGATATAGACGTAGACGCCCATTCGGTCCTCATGCCCCGCGCGCGCCGCGCGCAATAAATAACGCGCGCGGCTGACCGCGCGACAGGCTCAGCATGAGGATATTCTATTTTCCGGAGCTGTCGAAACCCCGATCCTGTCGAAACCTAAGACATTACGCCGCGGTCGGGCGGAACGTGGATTCGCTCGGTGCGTCGATGATCGCGTCGCCGGGCGACAGCGCGAGCAATCTTGCTTTCTGGGCCTCATATTCCTCGCGTGTGATGAAGCCGCGTTCGGCGAGGTCGGCGAGCTTGGTCAATTCGTCGGCCATGGAGACGGGCGCGGGTGCCGTTCCGATCGACATCGGAATGGAGATGGGAGCGTAATGCGGTTCGCTGTTCTTCATGACGAGGGCGTGGATCAGGGTGATCGGCAACAGGATCACCGCATAGATGAGCCAGCCGATGAAAGAACGGCCCTTCGCCTTGGCGAGCCAAGCAGTCCCCATGGCAAACGCCAACCATGCGATCACGAAAAATTCCATATCAGTGCATCTCAGTCGCTAGTTCCAATGATTTAAAGCATCGGAAGATGGACAGGTTCCGGCCGACTGTGGCCGGAGCGGAGCAATTGACGGAACAATTATGTGACTATTTCGCGAATTCGGCGAAGAAATCGTTGCCCTTGTCGTCGACCACGATGAAGGCGGGGAAATCCTCGACTTCGATCTTCCACACCGCTTCCATGCCAAGCTCGGGGAATTCGTGCACTTCGACCTTCTTGATGCAGTCCTGTGCGAGGCGCGCGGCGGGCCCGCCGATGGAGCCGAGGTAGAAGCCGCCGTGCTTCTTGCACGCATCGGTCACCTGCTTGGAGCGGTTGCCCTTGGCGAGCATGACGAAGGAGCCGCCGGCTGCCTGGAACTGATCGACGTAGGAATCCATGCGGCCCGCCGTGGTCGGTCCGAACGAGCCGGACGGCATGCCGTCCGGCGTCTTGGCGGGCCCGGCGTAATAGACGGCGAAGTCCTTCATGTATTGCGGCAGGCCTTTGCCGGAATCGAGCAGGTCCTTGATCTTCGCGTGCGCGATGTCGCGCGCGACGATGATCGGACCGGTGAGCGAGACGCGCGTCTTGACCGGATATTTGGAGAGCTCCTGGCGGATCTCGCTCATGGGTCGGCGCAGGTCGATCTTGACGACGTTGTCGGACAGATGGGCGTCCGTCACCTCGGGCAGGAAGCGTGATGGATCGGCTTCCAGCTTCTCAAGGAAGATGCCTTCGTGCGTGATCTTGCCCAGGATCTGGCGATCGGCCGAGCACGACACACCGATGGCGACCGGGCACGACGCGCCATGACGCGGCAGGCGGATGACGCGCACGTCGTGGCAGAAATATTTGCCGCCGAACTGCGCGCCGATGCCGAGCTTGCGGGTGATCTCCATCACCATCTTCTCGGCTTCGAGATCGCGGAACGCCTGGCCGTATTTGTTGCCTTCGGTCGGCAGGCCGTCGAGGTAGTGGGCCGAGGCCAGCTTCATCGTCTTCATGCAGAATTCGGCCGAGGTGCCACCGATGACGATGGCGAGGTGATAGGGCGGGCAGGCCGCGGTACCGAGCTTGCGGATCTCGCGGTCGATGAAGGTCTCAAGCGATTTCGGATTCAGGAGCGCCTTGGTCTCCTGATACAGGAACGCCTTGTTGGCCGAGCCGCCGCCCTTGGCGATGAACAGGAATTTGTAGGCATCACCCTTGTCGGCATAGATCTCGATCTGCGCCGGCAGGTTGTTCTCGGTGTTCACCTCCTCGTACATGTCGAGGGGCGCCATCTGGCTGTAGCGCAGATTGTCGTGCTCGTAGGTGCGCATCACGCCTTCGGAGATGGCGGCTTCGTCGTCGCCCTCGATCCACACGTTCTGGCCGCGCTTGCCCATCACCAGCGCGGTGCCGGTGTCCTGGCACATGGGCAGGATGCGGCCCGCCGCGATGTTGGCGTTCTTGAGCAGATCGAGCGCCACGAAACGGTCGTTGTCGGAGGCTTCGGGATCCTTGAGGATGGAGGCGAGCTGTTCGAGATGCGCCGTGCGCAGCAGGTGCGAACAGTCGGAGAAGGCCTGCTGGGTCAGCATGGCGATGCCTTCCGCCTCGATCTTGAGGATCTTGCGCCCGCCGACATCGAGCGTCTCGACGTGCTTGTCGGTCAGCTTGCGGTATTCGGTCGTATCCTTGGTCGCGGGCATCAGCGGATGGAAGGCGGAATCGAGCATCGGTGACCTCTTTACTATTTATGCGGTCCCTCCAGGGCGCAGGGACGCGCTGAATTCGCCGCAAAATAACGCCAAAATCGATCAAAGACAGGCCTTTTCCATCTGCCTCTCGATCCTGCGATCCATTGGCATAATATCAGCCTTACTGATATTATCGTGTCGGAGGGCAGCATGGCCGCGGTACGCACCTTTTATCTGATCCGCCAGGTTTCCAATCTGGTTCGCACGGTTCTCGAACGCGGGCTGGCCGAGTTCGATGTGACGCCGGCGCAATACACGCTCATGAATTGGCTGGTCGATCGCGACGCAGTCACCTCGGCCATGCTGGCTCGCGCCCTTCATGTTTCGCCGCAGACCATGAACACGCTGATTTCCGCTTTGCACAAGCGAGGCTTGGTTTCACGCGAAAGCGACGCGAAGAACAAGCGTATCGTTCTGATCGCGCTGACGCCCAAGGGGCGCGAGACCATGCAGGCGTGTTCGCGTACGGTGGATGAGCTGGAAGACGATTATTTCGCCCAGTTGGGCGCCACCGAGCTCGTCGGTTTCCGTCATACGCTGGAAGGTCTTCTCACGCGCCGTGCCCGCCGCGCGGCCTGATCGAGTCCCATTGAGTTTATCAGGTAGGCTGATATAGTCCCGGCAGGTGGCGCGGTATGTCCGACCGTGCCGACCCAATAGTCGAAAATGATTTTCTACGGGGAGATTTTGAACATGCGTTTCGCCTTCCTTGGCGCGGCTCTTCTAGCTGGCGCCGTCGCAGCACCTGCCTCCGCCCAGAAGGCCAAGGATACGCTGCGGCTCGGCCTCAACGACCCGTTCGTGGTGATGACGAGTTATCATTATGCCGGCGACGAAGCGGCCAATTTCAATCGCGGCATTTACGAATCGCTGCTGGCCTACGACGAGCGCAACAAGAAGTGGGTGCCGTGGCTCGCCAAATCCTGGACGCGCGTCAGCCCGACCGTGCTCGAATTCGACCTGCGCGACAACGTCACCTTCCATAACGGCAACAAGTTCGATGCCGATGACGTGGTGGCGACCATCAATTACCTGAAGGACCCGGCCTCTACCGTCCTCTTCAAGCAACGCTTCACCTGGATCGACAAGGTGGAGAAGCTGTCGCAATACAAGGTCCGCATCACGTCTAGAGAACCGCTGGCGACCGACCTTCAGATGCTCGCTTACCGCTTCACGATGTGGGATGCGGAGACGATGGCGAAGTATGCGGACAAGGAAGATTACGGCCGCTTCACGCCAGTCGGCACCGGTCCAATGAAGGTCGCGTTCATGGACAAGAACAGAGGCGTGATGATCGAGGCGGTCGACAATTATTACGGCGACAAGCACTACTTCCGCGCCGGCGTAAAGCGCGTGCATGGCATTCCGATACCTGACCGCCAGACGCAGATTGCCCAGCTTCTCACCGGCGGCATCGACATGATCCGCGGCGCTTCGCAGGATGATGCGCGCGAACTGAGCGAGAATCCGAACCTGGAAGTGACCTACTCCAACGTGCTCAACCTCTATTACATGGGCTTCGATACGCGCGGGCGCAGCGGTTCCGACCTGTTCACCGACGCCCGCGTGCGCAAGGCGGTATGGATGGCGATCGATCGCGACGCCATCGTTGAATACATCATACCGGGCGGCTCCAAGGTGGCGGAGAAGGGTGAGGCGCTCTGCTTCAAGACCACCACGCCGTCGTGCGAGCCCACCGTGAAGCTGCCGAAGTTCGACCCCGAGGGGGCGAAGAAACTGCTGGCTGAGGCCGGCTATCCGAACGGCATCGAATATACCTACACCGTCACCGCGCCGCATCGCGCGATCGCCGAAGCGATCGCGGGCTCGCTCCTGAAGGCGAACATCCGCGCGAACGTCCGTCCCGTACCGCTCACGGTCTACCGCAAGGATCAGGGCGAGGGTAAGGTGCAGTCCTGGTCGACCGTGTTCCCGACCGGCGGTCATCCGGATGCCTCCAACAATCTGGGTACCCTGCTGCTCGGCGTCTTCGACCAATATTACGGCGACGAGGATCTGAAGAAGCTGCTGAGTGCCGGCCTCAAGGAATTCGACGACACAAAGCGTGCCGCGATCTATCAGAAGGCCTACGACATGGTGAACGAGAAGGCCTATCTCTATCCGCTCTCCAGCATCCCGAACTCCTACGTGCATACCAAGGAAGTCCGCGTGCTCGACAACCCGTTGTTCGCGGGCGAGACGAGCGTGACCGACTACACCTGGAAATAACCGAAAGGGGTGGACAGCGGATCGGCGCTGCGTCCACCCTTCCGTTTCGTCGTGTACCGGGATGTTGGCATGAAAATCCCTCCTCTGAATGAACGCTTCTCCACCTTTGCGAATTACGACGTCGTCGATTGGCTGAACTCGCTGGTCGAACGACGCGGCGATCATCCGATGATCATCTGGGCGCCGCACGAAGGCTCGAAGGAGACCTGGACCTATCGCCGCTTCGTACACGAGGTGGCCTGCGTTGCGGGCGGTCTCGCCAGACGCGGCGTCAAAAAAGGCGACCGCGTTCTGGTCCATCTGGAAAATTGTCCGGAGATGATCATCTCGCGTTTCGCCTGCGCGTGGCTCGGTGCGGTCTGCGTCGGCACCAATGCGCTCGCGGCCGGGCCGGAGATCGGCTACTTCGCCGACAATTCCGGTGCGGTCGGCGGCATCACGCAGCCGAAATTCGCCGAAGCCGTCGCTGCCAATTGCAAGAATCTCAAGTGGCTGGCGGTGACCCGGAGCGATGCGGGCGTCGCGCCCGCTGATTTCGCGGTTTCGCGATCCGAATCCTTCGCCGCGCTCATGGCCGAACCGTTGCCGCGCCGCGCACCCGATCCCTATCTCGCCGCGTCGATCATGTTCACCACCGGCACGACGTCACGTCCCAAGGGGGTGGTGTGGACACACGCGAATGTATTATGGGGCGGGCGGGTCAATTCGATGCAGCAGGGACTCCGCGCCGACGATGTCAGCATGATCTTCCTGCCGCTTTATCACGTTGCTGGATTATCGTGGAACTTCTTCGCCCAGATGTGGGCGGGCGGCACCATCGTGATGCAGTCTAAATTCTCGGCCAGCCGCTTTTGGCCCCTCGCGCAGGAAACCCGCGCGACGATCACCTCGCACGTCGGCTTCACATTGAACGCGGTCTCTCAGGGCGATATCCCGCCCAACAATTTTCGCCAATGGACGATGACGCGGATCGAACCCGAACAGATCAAGAAGTTCGGCGTGGATTACCTTGCGGGCTGGGGCATGACCGAAGTGCTGACCCAGGCTGTCGTGTGCGATCTCAATATGACGCCGCCGGCCAAAACGATGGGACGCGCAGGTATCGGCTATCAAGTGCGGATTGTGGACGAGACGACGGGAGAAGATGTGGAGCCGGGTGGCGCGGGTCATCTGTTGCTCGGCGGCATTCGCGGCCATTCGATCTTCCGCGAATACGACGGCAATGAACAGGCTACCGACGAGGCCTTTGACGAGAACGGCTATTTTCGCACCGGCGATCGCGTCTATCTGCGCGAGAACGGCTGGATCGAATTCTCCGACCGCATCAAGGATGTGATCAAGGTCGGCGGCGAAGGGGTCTCGGCCGCCGAGATCGAAATGGTGATCGCAGAGGTTCCCGGCGTCGAGGCCGTCGCTGTCGTTGCCAAACCCAATCCGCAATATGGCGAAGTCGCGGTTGCCTGCGTCATCCCGAAGCCGGATATCGCGCCTGAATCCCACCCCGCGATCCGCGAGGCGATCCTGGCGCTGTGCCGCGACCAACTCGCCAAGTTCAAGGTGCCGCGCGAAGTCATCTTCGTGTCCAGTTTCCCGCGCGTCGGCTTCGGCAAAATTTCCAAGGCGCAGATCCGCGACCAGATCCTCAAAGGCCAAATACACGAACAAGCCTGCGAACAACCGCAATCCCAAGAACGATCCCAAGAACCATCCCAAGAACGATTCAAGGCGAGCTGAGTTGGCGGTCCGTACGCTCGATTTCTACTTCGATTTCATTTCGCCGTTCGGCTATCTCGCAAGCCTGCGCGTCGACGCGCTGGCGGCGAAATACGGCCGCGTCTGCCGCTGGCATTCCATGCTGCTCGGCATCAGCGTGCTCAAGGTGATGGGCATGAAACCCTTGCCGAGCTATCCGCTGAAAGGTCCCTATCTCCAGCGCGACCGCGACCGCTACATGCGCCGCCACGGCATCACCCTGAACCGCGCTGAGAAGCCAGCGAATCCCATCCCGCCCGGGCGCTGTTTCCATTGGCTGAAGGCGCAGGACGAAGTGCTCGCGCAGAGCTTCGCGCGCACGGCACTTCACGCCTATTGGCAGGAGGCGACGGAAATTGGAACGCCTGAGGCCGCGGCTGCCATCGCAGGCCGCGTCGGCGCGGACGAGCAGGCGGCGCTGCAGGCGATCACCGGCGGCGAAGGCGACAAGCTGCTGCGCGCTGCGGTCGATCTGTCGATGGGAAAAGGTGTGTTCGGTTCGCCGACCTTCATCGTCGACGAGGATGAGCCGTTTTTCGGCCTGGAAAAGATGGAACTGGTCGAGGAATGGTTGTCGAGCGGCGGCTGGTAGGCCGCGCTTCGACCCGCTGGCCGGTTACTTCTTGCGGAACGCATCCAGCGTGATGACTTCGGCCCCGGCGGCGGCGGCTCCGCCGCCCGCCCGATCCCGGCTACCCGAGCCCGCGGCCTTCGCGGCCGGCACGATCTCGCCTGGTTCGCCGGCCTCGGCCTCAGGGGCCGTCTGCGGCTTGGCTTCGGGCAACTGGCTCTTCTGCGGCACCGACGGCGTGCGGTTGTTGCGCTGGGGCTGGCCGGATGTCGGGGTTTGATTGATTTGCAGGCCGAAATGGACTGACGGATCGGCGAAGGAGCGTACGGCGGAGAACGGCACGTTCAGACGGTGCTTCTGCCCGTTGAACGACAGCGAAACCTGGAAGAAATCGTCCTCGACCTGCAGATCCTCGAACTGGTGCTGCAATACGATCGTAATCTCATCCGGGTATTGTGCGCGCAAGAAACCGGGCATCCGCACGTCAGGATGGCTGGTATCGAAACTGATGAACAGGTGGTGATCGCCCGTGAATCCTTGCGTGGCGAGCGTCATCAGCGCGCGGCGCAATACGCCCTGTAGCGCCAGATTGACCCATTCGTCGTACGGATAACGGTCGTCGGTCATATACGTCCCCGCCTTCAAAACGCTCCGCCTCACCGCGGCACGCGGCCTTTTTCTAACCAGAGGCCGCTTCCGGCACGGGCGGTGCCCGCGCCGGAGGCCAAGTGGAGGGCTTCTGTTGCCAGGTGCCCTCCGAACCCCGTTGTCTTAGCCGTTAGGCTGCGACAGCAAATGCCTCATTGTCGTTGGCATTTGTAAAAGTGACCCGATAACGGTGGTATCATGCCGAGCGAAAACCATGCCTTTACTACGCACGTCGATCCTGTTTCGCCCCCATAAAACCCCTGGTTTCCCAAAGGGTTGATGAAATTTGGTGGAGGCGCCGGGCACTGCCCCCGGGTCCGTAACGCTTATGCCGCAAGGCGTTTATCGCCATAGTCGGTTTCCCGACACTGCAAATATAGTGCCCCCTGCCTTGTGTGGAAAGAGGCGCAAAAGGGACCAAGGGCCAAACGGATATCAAAAGAAGGTATGTGCTCGTGCTTAAGCGTGCTGGACCCCCCAATTCTCGCATTGCCGGGCGCTTGAGGAATCGGATAAGCCGGATCGACCATGACAGTGACCCCCGAGCAACGCGCCGAGATCGACGCGCAGAAAGCCGCCCGCGCCGAAACGCGGCGCGCCACCGTCCCCGCCCTCGAAGAACTGCTCTACGAGCCGTTGGCCGTGCTCGACCACGGTTTCGTGCGGGTGGTCGATTACATGGGTGACGATGCCGCCGTCGTGCAGGCCGCGCGGGTTTCCTACGGCAAGGGCACCAGGCGCGTGTCCGATGATGCCGGGCTCATCAATTACCTGATGCGCCATCGCCATACGACCCCGTTCGAGATGTGCGAGATCAAATACCACGTAAAGTTGCCGATCTTCGTCGCGCGCCAGTGGATCCGCCATCGCACCGCCAACGTGAACGAATATTCGGCGCGCTATTCCGTGCTCGATAAGGAATATTACATCCCGGCGCCGGAACAGCTTGCCGCGCAGTCGCAAAGCAACCGTCAGGGCCGCGGTACCGTGCTGGAGGGCAAGGAAGCCCAGCATGTGCTCGACATGCTCCGCGCCGATGCGGAACAGACCTACGGCCATTACGCCGAGATGCTGAACGAGGACGAGACCGGCAAGGTGATCGACGAATCACGCGCGGGCCTCGCACGCGAACTCGCGCGCATGAACCTCACGCTCAATACCTATACGCAATGGTATTGGAAGACGGACCTGCATAACCTGATGCATTTCCTCAGCTTGCGTGCCGACGCCCACGCGCAGTACGAAATCCGCGTCTATGCCGACGCGATGATGGAAACGCTGAGGCGCTGGGTGCCGCTGACCGCGGCCGCGTTCGAGGATTACCGCATGGGTGCCGCCAGCCTGTCGGCCAAGGGCCTCGCGGTGGTCAAACGCCTGATCGCGGGCGAAAACGTCGATCAGAAATCGAGCGGGCTGTCGGCGCGCGAATGGCGCGAATTGATGGCGACCTTGGGGCGCGAAGCTTAGAAGCTTAGCTGTCTTTCTCGTCCGGCGCTCCGCTCACGACCGGCGCGATCGTGATCAGGCGCACGCCGCGCTGGAATGTCGCGTAATCCCAGACCCATTTGAACGCGACGGCGAGGCGATTGCGCGCTCCGATCAGGAAATAGATGTGTACAAGGCTCCAGAAGAGCCAGCCGATAAAACCTGTGAGTTTCAGCCGCCCCAGTCGGACGATGGCGATCTTGCGTCCGATCGTGGCGAGATCACCCTGATGGCGATAAACGAACGGGCGCTCGGTCTTTTGGCCGCGCAGGCGGGCGGCGATGACCTGGCCGACATAGTGGCCCATCTGTTTGGCGGCGGGTGCGACGCCGGGAACCGGGCGGCCGCCGGTATCGCGTACCGAAGCCGTATCTCCGATTGCGAAAATCTCAGGGTGGTCTTCTATCGTCAGGTCGGGCCGGACAAGGATACGTCCCGTGCGATCCGCCGCTGCGCCGATCCAGCGGGCGGCCGGCGAAGCGACCACGCCCGCCGCCCACATCAATGTGGCGCTGTCGATGCGGCCGGCGGTGGTGTCGCAGCCGCGCGTGTCGCACTGCGTGACCATGACATTGGTCAGGACCTCGACGCCCATCTTTTCGAGGGACCGGCGCGCATAATCGGACAGGTCTCCGGGGAACGCGGACAGCAGGTGCGGCCCGGCCTCGACAAGCACGACGCGCGTCTTGGCCGGATCGATGGTGCGGAATTCGCCGGCCAGCGTCATCTTGGCGAGATCGGAGATGGCACCCGCCATTTCCACGCCGGTCGGCCCGCCGCCGATGACGACGAAGGTCAACAGCCGGTCGTGTTCGGCGGCATCGGTGCAGGCTTCGGCGCGCTCGAAGGCGATCAGCAGGCGGCGCCGCAGAATCGTCGCATCCTCGATGCGTTTCAGGCCGGGCGCGACATCGCTCCATTCGTCATGTCCGAAATAGGAATGGGTCGCGCCGGTCGCGAGCACCAGGTAATCGTACGGAAGATCCATGGAGGCCGTGCGCACGATCCGCTGCGCGACATCAATGCCGACAACGGTCCCCATCAACACGCGCACGTTCTTCTGGCCGCGCAGGATTCCACGGATCGGCCAGGCGACGTCGCCCGGCGAGAGTGCGGCCGTGGCGACCTGATAGAGCAACGGCTGGAAGCAATGATGATTGTGGCGGTCGAGGATCGTGATGTCGGCATCGCTCCCGGCGAGGGCTCGCGCCGCCTCGAGCCCGCCGAATCCGGCGCCGACGATGATAATGCGGGCGCTCACCTCTCAGATCGCGGCTACTCCGCCGCTTGCGCGAAGCTCTGCTTGGCGCCGAGCCCTGTGAGGTCCGGCAGGCCCATACGCAGCATTTCCACGCTCTCGTCGGCGGTGAAGCGCGCGCGATCGCCCTTGGCGACCCATACGGTGGTGAATTCGCGAAGGCTCTCCGTCTGCCCATGGCCCTCGATTTTTCCCCCGCCGGCAATCGTCAGGAACACGGTCGGCGCCTCACAGGTATAGGCCGCACCCGGCTCAATCTTCATGAAGGCGATCTCGACACGGCGTTCGGAGAAGATGCCGAGCAGTTTCTCGGACACGCCGCGCGTGCCCGTCTCGACCCATTCGAAATTCTTCGGATCCATCAGGATCGGATGATTGTAGCGCGGCTTGGGATAGACCATCGGCTTGCCGTTCTTGTGTTCCCAGATCGCCTGATAACCGTCGAGGTTCTTCTTACCCGGCTGGCCCGGATTGCGCCGGAAGATACCGCCCGAAAAGGTGCCGATCCTGGAAAGCTCGCCCATGCCGGCTTTCACTTCATCGCGCGAAAGGTATCCGCTTCCGCTTGCGCCGCCGAATTGCAGCACTGCGCCCCAGGGCTCGCTGTCCGGGTCCTGCGATTGCGGGCCGTAGGCCATGCCTTCGGGGAAATAGCCGACGATGCCCTCGGTCATCTTGCCGTCGCGCGCGTAGTTCAGCGTGCCTTTGATCTGGAAGCGGATCTGCTCGAAGTTATGGCGGTGGCGCGGCGAATAGAAATCGCCGCTCATCTTGCCCATCGACAGCTGGAAATTGTCGATGGTGCCGGGCACGCCTTCCATCAGGCGGCGGAAGTGGAAGATGCCGCCGCGATATTCGAGCCCGCGTTCCCATTGCAACTCGTCGCCTTGCACGATCTTCATGTACGCCTCCTATGACGTTGCTGGCGCCCGGCTTTTGGCCAAGCCTATTGATAAGAGCTTATCACTTGGCCCGCCTGGCATCTATCTGTGACAGCAGGATGCCCGCGGTCACGATCATTGTCGCGCCCACCCAGGTCCAATGCGTCGGATATTGGTCGAACACGGCCCAGGCGATGGCGGCTGTCCAGATGATCTGCGAATAGGCGAGCGGTGCGGTTATCGTCATCTCGCCGATCTTGTAGGCCTGCGTCATCGCCCAATTGCCGAGCGTGCCGGTGGCGCCGATGGCGAACAGCCAGAAGAGCTGCAGGGGCGTGGGCCAGGTCCAGAAGAATACGGCGACTGCCAGCGCCATGGGTGCGGACAGCACCATGGTCCAGAACACGATCAGGTTCACCGGCTCGGTGCGCGACAGCACCTTGGCATCGACCTGATAGGTGGCATAGAGCGCGCAGCTCGCCACGACGAACAGCGCGCCGTAATTCCAGCCTTCGACGCACGAGCCGATGGAAACCCACGGCGCTTCGGTGCAGGGCTGGATCACAACCAGCGCACCTGTGATGCCGAGCAGCACGGCAAGCCAGCGCGACCAGCGCGACGGCTCTCCCAGGAAAACGACGGCGAGGATCGCGATGAAGATCGAGGTCAGTTGGTAGAGGCTGACGCCCGCGGCGAGCGGCATCACCGCAAGGCCCGCGTAATAACAGACCATCGCGCCGCCCTGCAGCGCCGCGCGATAGCTGTAGCGGCCGTAATGCCTGGTCTTCATCGCGGCGAGGCCGCCGCCCCAGAACGCAGGCAGCATAACCACCAGGCCGCCGAACAGGCGGAAGAACACGATTTCCGACGGATGGATGTCGCTCGCCACGAGACGAACGATCACGACCATGATCGCATACATCAGCGCCGACAGCAGCATCAGCACGATGCCGCGCAGGTTGGCCGGCAATTGGCCGAGCGCGCCGGCGATGGCGTTCATTCCTTCGGTCGGACCCCGCTTGCCGCCTGGGCCGCCCGAATGGCCTGCCACACTTTTTCCGCAATTGCCCCATAGGTTTTCGCATGTACGCTTTGGGGGTCTGTGGCGACGATCGGTCGCCCATCATCGGAAGTTTCGCGAATGGTCATATCGAGGGGGACGCCGCCGAGGAACGGCACGCCGAGACGTTCGGCTTCGCGTTCGGCGCCGCCGTGACCGAAGATGTCGTAGCGCTTGCCGGTATCGGGCGCGATGAAATAGCTCATGTTCTCGACGATGCCGAACACCGGCACCTCGACCTTCCTGAACATGTTCAGCCCCTTGCGCGCATCGAGCAGTGCGATGTCCTGCGGCGTGGACACGATCACCGCGCCGGTGAGTGCCACGCGCTGCACCAGCGTCAGATGGATGTCGCCGGTGCCGGGCGGCATGTCGATCACGAGCGCGTCGAGCGCGCCCCAGGCCACGTCGGTCATGAGCTGTTCGAGCGCGCCCGTCGCCATCGGCCCGCGCCAGATGACCGGCGTCTCTTCGTTCAGCAGCATGCCCATGGAGACGCATTTCAGTCCGTAGGCCTCGACGGGGATGATCTTGCCGTCGTCGGCCTGCGTCGGTTTGGTCTTGATGCCCATCATGCGCTGCAGCGACGGTCCATAAATGTCGGCATCGAGCAGGCCGACCTTCTTTCCATCTTTTGCCATGGCGAGCGCCAGGTTCACCGCCGTGGTCGATTTGCCGACGCCGCCTTTGCCCGAGGCGACCGCGACGATCGCCGCGATGTCGGGCAGTTCGATCTTGCGGTTGGTGGCGTGGCGTCCGATCGGCTGGCGCGGCATCGGGTTTGCCTGAGGGCGGGCGTGCGGCGCCGGCCTGTTTGCCGGCGGTTGGCGCTCGGCGGTCAATACGGCCGTGACCTTCTCGACGCCCTTGATGGCGCGCACCGCGCGCTCGGCGGCCTGGCGCAGCGCTTCGAGCTGCGGCCCGCGCGCCGGATCGACCTCGATCGAGAACGTGACGTGCGCGCCGTCGATGCTGAGGCCCGATACCATGCCGGCGCCGACGATGTCGGTGCCCGATGCGCTATCCGTGACGGACGCCAATGCGTCCAAGACTTGTGTTTCGACGATGTTTGCCATGCTCGGACTCCGCAAAGGAGTATGTGTGGGAGCCAGTCTGGAATTGCATGAAAAAGCGTGCTGTCATATAAGGCAACCAAGGACTTAACAAAAGTCGAAAGCCCGATTTCGCGGCTTTAATCTTACCGACGAGGACGTTCGATGGATTGGAACACGCAACGCGGCGGTCCCTGGGGCGGCGGTGGTGGACAGGGCCCCTGGGGCGGCGGCGGTCCGTCGCGGCCCAAACCGCCTGATCTCGAAGAGTTGCTTCGTAAAAGCCAGGATCGCATGAAGAAGTTCCTGCCCGCCGGTGGCGGCGGGGCGAAGCGCCTCGTGATCCTTGCGGTCGCTGCCGTGCTGGTGTGGTTTGCGACCGGCTTCTACCGTGTCGAGCCCGATGAATTGGGCGTCGAATTGCTGTTCGGCAAGTTCAACGAACGCACCCAGCCGGGTCTTAATTGGAATTTCCCGACGCCGATCGGCCAGGTCTTCACGCCGAAGGTGACGCGCATCAACGCGGTACAGGTCGGCGTGCGCGCAGGCGAGCCGGCGCGTACGCGCGTGGGCACGCAGCGCGCCGGTGCCGAGGAAAGCCTGATGCTGACCGGCGATGAAAACATCATCGACATCCGTTTCGTCGCGTTCTGGCGCATCCGCGATGTGCAGCGTTTCGCGCTCGCCATCCGCAATCCGGAAGCGACCGTGAAGGCTGCGGCCGAGGCGGCGATGCGTGAAGTGGTTGGCAAGACCACGTTCGAATACGCGCGCACGCAGGGCCGCACGCAGATCCAGGAGGAAGTGAAGACGCTCCTGCAACATATCCTCGATACCTATTCGTCGGGCATCGAGATCACCGACATCAACCTGCAACAGGTCGAACCGCCGGACAATGTGCTCGATGCGTTCAAGGACGTGCAGGCGGCCCAGGCCGACAAGGCGCGCGCGATCAACGAAGCGACGGCGTATCTGAACGAAGTCGTGCAGCAGGCCGAAGGTGAGGCGGCGCGCATCGGCAACGAGGCCGAAGCCTACAAGCAGGAAAAGATCGCACTGGCCACCGGTGAGACGCAGCGCTTCCTGTCCGTGCTCGCGCAGTACAAGCAGGACAAGGACGTGACGCGCCGGCGCATCTATCTGGAGACCATGCGCGGTATCATGGGCAACATGGACAAGGTGCTGGTCGATCGCCAGGTTGGCCCGAATGGCCAGGGCGTGGTGCCGTATCTGCCGCTGCCCGATCTCAAGAATCGCCGCACGCCGGCGCCCTCGACCGCACCTTCCGCTTCGGCGCCTCAGCCGCAGCCCGCACCGCAGATGGGGACAAAGCGATGAAGAATGGAATCCTGATCGCCATCGCCGTCCCGGTCGTTGTCGTCATTTTTGTCCTGTTCGGCACGTTGTTCACCATCTCGGAACGTGAACAGGCGCTCGTCACCCGTCTGGGCGAGCCGCGCCGCGTGATCACCGAAGCCGGCCTGCAGTTCAAGTGGCCGATGATCGAGGATGTGGTGCGCTTCGACAAACGCGTGCTCGATTTCGACGCACGCGCCGAGGAAGTGCCGACCAAGGACCAGAAGCAGGTCGTGGTCGATGCCTTCGCGCGTTACCAGATCGTCAATCCGCTGCAATTCTTCAATCGCGTGAACAATGAATTCGGCATGGAGCAGCGCCTGGGCCAGATCATCAATGCGCAGATTCGCGCGGTGTTCGGCGATGCCGAATTCGCCACGCTGCTGACGCCGGAACGCGGGCGCCTGATGAGCATCATCGCGCAGCGCACCGCCGCGCAGGCACAGGAATTCGGCGTGAACGTGATCGACGTGCGCATCCGCCGCATCGATCTGCCGCAGGAAAACTCGCTCGCCATCTCGCGCCGGATGCAGACCCAGCGCGAACAGGAAGCACGCGGCATCCGCGCCGAAGGTGCGGCCGACGCGCAACGCATCCGCACCGACGCCGAACGGCGCGCGACCATCGTGCGTGCCGAGGCGCAGAAGGCCGGCCAGAAGCTGCGCGGCGAAGGCGAAGCCGAGGCGCAGCGCATCTACAACCAGGCCTTCGGGCAGGATCCAGATTTCTATTTCTTCTGGGATTCCATGCGCTCGATGTCCGATGCGTTGAAGGGCGACAATACGAGCTATGTCGGCTCGCCCGACGGCGACTTCTTCCGCTACTTCGGCGATATCACCGGCAAGGGCGGCGACCAATCGGGTAGTGTTCGGACGGCGCCCGCGCGCTGAACGACGCGGCGCATGCCAGATCGCCCGTAGAGCGTCGAGCCAGGCCGGATGGACGATTTTGTGACCACGTTCGGCCAATCGCTTGGCCAATCACTCGGTTTGGCCTTGGGTCTCGCCATTGCGTTGGAAGGCATGCTGTATGCCCTGTTTCCGGGTGCCATGCGCCGCCTGATCGCGCGCGCCCTGGAGCAGCCCGAGAACAGCCTCAGGATCGGCGGACTGATCGCCGCCATCGTGGGGGTCGGCCTGGTCTGGTTGCTCAAAAATTCTTGATCGGGTCCGGATTCCGGCGCGCGTGACGGGCGCATATCGTTTCATTTTCACCGACCAAAAATTGTCCCAGGGAAGGGCCCGGCCGGTGATGAAGTTTCCCCAATCCCCCATTATAGTGGGGGTCTGATAAAGTGCCGGTTATGGATAGGCCCGGCCACGCGGAACGGGCCCCAAGTCCCGGTGCACGACCTGGGCAGGTAGTACATTTGAGGCGGATTTTCTGATGATGAGGAATTGGCTTGTTCGCCCAATGGTGAGATTTGGGGCGCGGTCTGCTGTTGTGGCGTCCTTCTTCCTCGTGGCGGTCGGCGCGGTCTCGATCCCGGTTGACGCACGCGGCACGCCGGAAAGCTTCGCGGATCTGTCCAAGGTGCTGCTGCCGGCGGTCGTCAACATTTCGACCACGTCGGTGATCGCGGGGCGCGGCACGGCCGAGCTGCCGCAGCTACCGCCGGGATCGCCGTTCGAGGAATTCTTCCGCGACTTCTTCGATCGTTCGCGCCCGCAGCAGCAACAGCGCCGCGCGACCTCGCTGGGTTCGGGCTTCATCATCGATCCCAAGGGCATCGTCGTCACCAACAACCACGTCATCCAGGACGCCGAAGAGATCTCGGTGATTCTGCACGACGACACGCGGCTGACTGCCACCGTGGTCGGGCGCGATACCAAGACCGATCTCGCCGTGCTCAAGGTCGAAAGCAAGCAGCCGCTGCCGTCGGTCAAATTCGGCGACTCGGGATCGTTGCGCGTTGGCGACTGGGTGCTCGCCATCGGCAATCCGTTCGGCTTCGGCGGCAGCGTGACGGCGGGCATCGTCTCGGCGCGCGGCCGCGACATCAAATCCGGCCCCTATGACGATTTCATCCAGACCGACGCCGCCATCAACCGCGGCAATTCGGGCGGACCCTTGTTCAACATGGCGGGCGAGGTGGTCGGCATCAACACGGCCATCTATTCGCCGACGGGGGCGTCCATCGGCATCGGCTTCGCGGTGCCGACCTCGACGGCGCGCGGCGTCATCGAACAATTGCAGAAATACGGCAAGACGCGGCGCGGTTGGCTCGGCGTGCGCATCCAGAAGGTGACCGACGAGATCGCCGACAGCCTGCGCCTGGGCAAGGCGCACGGCGCGCTTATCGCCAGCGTCACCGAAGGAAGCCCCGCCGAAAAGGCGAAGATCAAGTCGGGCGACGTGGTGCTCAAATTCGACGGCAAGGAGGTCACCGACATGCGCACGCTGCCGCGCCTGGTCGCCGAAACCGAGATCGGCCGCGACGTCGAAGTCGAATATTGGCGCGACGGCAAGCGTGAGAAGACCAAGGTCAATGTCGGCGAATTGCAGGAAGAGGTGGCCTCCGCCACCGATAGCGGCGCCGACACGCAGGGCGATCGCGGCGAAGAACTGGCGATCAAGGATCTGGGCCTCAGCGTCGCCACGCTCGACGGCAACGCGCGCAGCAAGTTCAAGCTCAAGGATTCGACCAAGGGTGTTCTGATCACCTCGGTCGAGCCGGACGGCGTCGCTGCCGAAAAGGGCCTCAAGCCGGGCGACGTGATCGTCGAGATCAGCCAGGAAGAGGTGAGCGCGCCGGCCGAGGTGCGCAAGAAGGTGGACGAGGCGCGCGAGCGCAACCGCAAGTCCGTGCTTCTGCTGATCGAAGGCCAGGGCGGCTTGCGCTTCGTGGCCCTGCAGATCGGCTGACCAGCCTCGATATCATGAATTCGTCATGCCCCGATGTCGCGCGATTGATCGTGCGCCATCGCGCGCGGGCCAGGGATGACGACTGGCTCTAAGAGCAATTTCTGAGTAAAGAAGACCGTATGTCAAATAAACAGCCCATTGTTCGCCCCTTCGCGGGCCTCCGTCCCGATCCGAAACTTGCCGCCGAGGTCGCCGCTCCTCCGTATGACGTGCTCGACAGCGACGAGGCGCGCACCCTTGCCGACGGAAAGAAATGGAGCTTCCTGCACATCTCCAAGCCGGAGATCGATCTGGCACCCGGCATCGATGTGCATGCGCCCGAGGTTTACGCCAAGGCGGCCGAGAACATGCAGGCTTTCCTCGCCGCCGGCACGATCCGGCGCGATGCCAAGCCCGCCTATTACATCTATCGCGTCCAGATGGGCGATCACGTGCAGACCGGCATCGTCGCGGCCGGTTCGGTCGATGCGTACGAGGCGAACCTGATCCGCCGCCACGAACACACGCGCCCCGACAAGGAAGACGATCGCGTGGCGCAGATCCTCGCCGTCGACGGCCATACCGGTCCGGTCTTCTGCTTCCATGAGCCGCACGCCGACATCAAGCGCATCATCGATGCCAAGACCAAGGAAGCCCCGGCCTATGCGGTCGCGGGGCCCGGCGGCACGCAACATGCACTGTGGGTGGTCGATGATGTGAAGGAGTGTGGGGTCATCGGCGCGGCGTTCGAACAGCTCGGCGTCATCTATATCGCCGACGGCCATCATCGTTCCGCCGCCGCCGCGCGTGTGCGCAAGGCGCAGAAGGAGGCGAACAAGGCCCATCGCGGTGACGAGTTCTACAACTCCTTCCTGATCGTCAGCTTCCCCGGCGATGAAGTGCGCATCTACGATTACAATCGCGCCGTGAAGGACCTGAACGGCATGGGCGCCGAGGACTTCCTCAAGAAGCTCGAGGACACGTTCACGATCACCAAGGCGACGGGAGCGGCGAAGCCCACGAGCGCGCAGACCTTCGGCATGTATCTCGGCGGGCAGTGGTATTCCCTGGCCTTCAAGCAGCCGCAGGGTGCGGGCCTCACGCCCGTGCAGAAGTTGGATGTCAGCCTGCTGCAGGATCACGTGCTGGCACCCATGCTCGGCATCGGCGATCCGCGCACCGATCCGCGCATCGATTTCATCGGCGGCATCCGCGGCATGGCGGAATTGGAAAAGCGCGTCGATAGCGGCAAGTGGGCGGTGGCGTTTGCGCTGTTCGCCACCTCCATCGCGGATTTGCGTGCGGTGGCCGATGTCGAGGCGGTGATGCCGCCCAAGAGCACCTGGTTCGAACCCAAGCTCGCCGACGGGATGGTCTCGCTGCCGCTGAAATAACGAATTTCCTCATTCCGAGCCTGTCGAAGACTGAGGTCCGTTATCCCCGCTCGGGCTGGCGCGTCTGCGATCGGCGCGGCTTACCGGCGATCGTCACGGCGGCGCAGGCCGCGCTGAGCAACGCGAGCGCCGCGGTTACCAGCAGCGTGAAGCGGAAGCTCGCCGACAGCGATTCCCGCAACGTATCTTCGACGGTCCAGCGAAGGGTGTCGGGAACCTGTGGCGGCACGCTCGCCTCGCCGAGTTTCGGAACTTCGGCTTCTATCGCTTGGCGGATTTCGGGCGCGATATTGTGCGCACTCAGGCGCCGGTCGAGGTCATGGCCGAACGTGCCGACGGCAAGTGCGCCCAGCAGCGCCACCGCGAGCAGCCCGGCAATGCGCGCGACGGCATTGTTGATCCCCGACGCCGTACCGGCATAACGATCCTCGATCGCGCCCATGACGGCGGTGGTGAGCGGGGCCACGCTGATGGCCATGCCGAATCCAAGAACGATCATCGCCGGAAAATATGTCGCCCAATAGCTGTCGCCCCAGTCGGCCGCGAGCCAATAGGTGAGCCCATGAGAGAGTATGTCCGGCTCCGCGAGCAGGGTGAAACCCACCGCGACGATCACCGGGCCGACGATCAACGGCGCGCGTGCGCCGTAGCGTTCGCATAGGCCGCCGGACCACCGCGACAAGCCGCCCATGATCAGCGTGAACGGAAGGAACACGGCGCCGGCCTCGGTGGCGCTGTAGCCGTCGAGCTGGATCAATTGAAAGGGCAGGAAGAAGAGCGCGCCGCTGAGTGCGAAATAGAGCAGCAGGGTAATCGCATTGGCGCCGCTGAATGTCGTGGAACGGAACAAGTGCAGCGGCATCATGGGGCTTAAGGATTTTGCTTCGGTGCGAAGGAATGCGGCCAGGATCGCGACCCCGGCCGACATCGCGAGAATGACCAGCGGATGTGCCCAGCCGAGCTCCGATGTCGCGGTCATGCCGTAGGTGAGCGAACCGAGGCCCAGCGTCGCGAGCACGCCGCCCAGCCAGTCGACAGGTGCATCCGTGCGTCCGCCATGACTTTCGGGCACGTGCCACGCCGTGATCGCCAGCACGATGACGGCAAGCGGTGCGTTGATGACGAAGATCGTACGCCATGAAAGTTCGTCCACCATCCAACCGCCGAGTACGGGGCCGAGTGCGGTCGTCAGCGCCGACGCCCCGGCCCACGTTCCAATCGCGCGGCCGCGCTCCGCTTCCGGGAAGGCGGCGCTGATGATCGCCAGCGTGCTGGGCACCAGCAACGCACCGCCGATCCCTTGCAGGGCACGCGCCATGATCAACGTGATGGTGTTCGGCGCTATGGCGCAAATCAAAGACGCCACGGTGAAGATGACGATCCCGATCGTGAAAATGCGCCGTCGTCCGAAGCTGTCCCCGACGGCGCCGCCGACCAGGATCAATGCGCCCAATAAAAGGGTATAGGCATTTACGATCCACTGCGCGTCACGGATGGGTGCGGCAAGATCGGCCTGGATCGCGGGCAACGCCACGGAGATCACCGAGCCGTCGATGAACGCCATGCTGGAGCCGAGTATGGTTGCCGCCAGAACCCAGGGCTTCGCGTTTTGGGGGCAGTACGAAGCCTCGTGCGTCGCTGTGCGGATGACAGTTTCGTCACACGGTGCCTTGCCGAACATCTGCGTTCCTTCCGTTTCGACGATCTTCATCCAATGCGCGCTTGGTGAATAACGTAAGCAGGCTACCATGAGGATCGTGACCGTTCGAGGCAAGCTGGCCGACCGTCCCTTGACGTGACATGCTGGGGCTGTCGCGGTTTTCCTCCTGGAGGTAGCTATGACGGACCCATCTACGACCTGGCCGGATCTTCCCTTGGCGGGATGGCGCGATACGTGCGCGACGCTCCATCTGTGGACGCAAGTTGTCGGCAAGGTTCGCCTCGCCCAGGCTCCGATGATCAATCACTGGTGGCAGGTGCCGCTTTACGTGACCAGCCGCGGCCTGACGACCTCGCCGATGCCCTACGGTCCAAGCACGTTCCAGATTGATTTCGATTTCTGCGATCATCGTCTCGTCATCGATGTGAGCGACGGCCGGCGCGAGGGCTTTCTGCTCACGCCGATGAGCGTCGCCGACTTCCATCGCGAAGTTATGAACCGGTTGCGGAGCCTCGGCATCGAGGTGCGGATCTGGACGATGCCGGTGGAGATCGCCGATCCGATCCCGTTCGAGGCCGATCGGCAGCATGCGAGCTACGATGCCGATGCGGCGCAGCGCTTCTGGCGCATCCTCGTGCAGGCCGATCGCGTCCTGACCCGCTTCCGCGCGGACTTCGCGGGCAAGGTGAGCCCGGTGCATTTCTTCTGGGGCAGCTTTGATCTGGCGGTGACGCGCTTTTCCGGCCGTCGTGCGCCGACGCATCCGGGTGCTCCGAATGTCGCCGATCATGTCACGCGCGAGGCCTATTCCGACGAGGTCAGCAGCTGCGGCTTCTGGCCGGGCGGCGGCATCCTCGACGAGGCGGCGTTCTACGCCTACGCCTATCCGGCGCCGCCGGGTTTCGCCGAGGCCCCGGTTCGGCCCGAGGCCGCCTTCTATCACCGCGAGGCCGGTGAATTCCTGCTGCCGTATAACGCCGTGCGTACATCACGCATGCCCGACGACGCATTATTGGTGTTCGCCCAAAGCACGTATGAGGCCGCGGCCGATCTCGGCCGCTGGGACCGTTCCATGCTGGAGCGTGTTGGTTCGCAAAAATGACGGGCCGTATCACCATCCGCGATGCCGTGCCGGCCGACGCCGCGCAAGCGTGCGACGTGATGCGCCGCTCGATCGCGGAACTGTGCGTTGCGGATCACGCGAACGATTCCGCCATCCTCACGCGCTGGCTCGCCAACAAGCGGCCCGAGATCACCGCGACCTGGATCAGCCAGGCGAACGGCTCGCTGCTGGTCGCGATCGAGGACGATCGTGTCCTCGCGGTCGGCGGCGTTTTCGATTCGGGCGAGATCACCTTGAACTATGTCTCGCCCGATGCGCGCTTCCGGGGCATCAGCAAGGCCATGCTCCGGGCGCTGGAGGTACGTGCGAAAGAACGCGGGGCGACGCGTTGCACCTTGCTCAGCACGCAGACCGCCTATCGCTTCTATAAAGCGGCCGGCTATGTAGACGAGGGTGCGCCCATCAACAAGGTCGGCTCACCCGCCCAGCCGATGGCCAAGGAAATATAAGGTTTCGCCGGCGGTCTTTCCGCGGGCTTTTTCCGCGCTCATACTGATCTCTCCATTTTGCAGGCCCCGATCATGCACACGCATTCCATCGAAGGATGGCGCCACGAGCACGTATTCCTCGGCAGCGATCATGCGCGCAACGAGCGCCGGACCTGGATCGTGACGATCGTAACGGCCGTCATGATGGTGGCGGAGATCGTCGCCGGACTTGTGTTTGGATCGATGGCGCTGCTGGCGGACGGAATCCATATGGCGACCCATGCCGGTGCCCTGGCCATCGCGGGATTCGCTTATCTTTATGCGCGCCGCCATGCGCACGATGAACGGTTCGCCTTCGGAACCGGCAAGCTCGGTGAACTGGCGGGGTATTCAAGCGCCATGATCCTCGCGGTCATCGCGGTGATGGTCGTGGTGGAATCCGTTGCCCGCCTGATGGCGCCGGTCGCCATCCGCTACGACGAGGCGATCATGATCGCGATCCTGGGCCTCCTCGTGAACCTGGTCTGCGCCTGGATACTGCACGAAGGTCCCTCGCAGGGCGGGCACACGCATCACCATCACACGCATAGCCATGATCACGGTCATGCGCACGATCATGGGCACGACCACGGACACGGTGGTCATGTGGATCACAATATACGGTCGGCCTATTTCCATGTGCTCACCGATGCTTTGACATCGGTATTGGCCATCGTGGGTCTGCTGGCGGGCAAGTTCTATGGCTGGTCGTGGATGGACGCGGCGGTCGGCATCATCGGCGGTATCGTCATCGCACGATGGGCCTGGGGCTTGATGAAGGATGCCGGCGCAGTGCTTCTGGATTCCACATCCGATCGCGAGATCGCGGCCCGCGTGAAGGCCGTGCTTGAACGCAACGGCGATCGCATCGCCGATCTCCACGTCTGGCGTGTCGGGCCCGGCCATATGGCGGCGATCATTTCCCTGGTCTCCGACCGGCCGGAAGCGCCCCAGGTCTATAAGGACAAATTGGCCGATATCGCGGATCTGTCGCACGTGACGGTCGAGGTGCATCCCTGCGCGGCGCCATAATAATGCGGCTGCCCTCATCCTAAGCCCATCGCGCAGCCGACCCGCGCGCATGTGAAAGCGACGAGGCCGGATAATAAGAAAGCCCTCCGCTTCGACAGGTTCAGCATGAGGCTTCTTTGCGATGCGCAAGGGTCCGCTAGTGGAACCAATCCGTGATCCTGTGCCACAGGTTTGATTCTTTGTGAGCATGTGGGACCTGCGCATTCGTAAGCGCATTCAAGAAAACGACGAAGTTCGTTTTGCTAAAACGGAGACCGTGGAAATTGGCGCGCCACCGGCCATCTCGATCGACGACGTGCGTCACAATTCCGTGCATCTGGTAGCCGTCATCGGTTTTCGTGAATTTGTGGCCGAATGCCTCGGCCAGCCGTCGTGTCGTATCCTCCGGTTGACCCGGAGCGGTCGTGAGGAACATCCAATTCACCGGATCCAGGCCATGAAGCGCGCCATAATCCTGTAGCACCTTGCCCGCGTCATTCGTCGGATCCGTTGTAATGGTGACGAACCGGACCATTTCCTTCATCGGGGTGTCGTTCACCATCTCCTGGATCTCGGCGATGCGCTCGGCATGCAACGGGCATACATCGGGGCACCCGGTATAGATAAAATTTACTACCAAGAATTTGCCGTGGAGATCTGAGCTGGTGACAGCTTTCCCATCAGCATCTTGTAACCTGAAGCTCGGCGCATCTTTGTCTACGGCTTGGAAGAACTGTTCCTTCTCATCCAATAGCGTTTCAACGTCTTTGACCGAATGGGCGAATGCAGTACCCCACACATGTAGTAGGACAAAGAAGATGCTTAAAATGCTGAGCAACCGTTTCATCTTAGTACCTGTTCATATCGAAATGTGCCCGCCGCCGGTGAATGGCGGCGGGCTAATAGCTTAGTTCTTATCCCGGCCGCCTTCTGGAGTCCGCCGTTGCTCATTTCCGGGCTCATGCGTGTTTTGCATCATCTTGTTGCAGCTCTCCATCATTGCATTCATCTGCACCATCATCTTCATCATGTTCATCATGCCGCCATCCATCATGGGGTCTGATGGCTCTTGGCTTTCCTGGGAATACGATGTTGACGCCGTGGCGATGACGGCAAGCGTGCTCATAAGGATGAATATTCCGAACATCTTTCGCATGGTGTTCTCCATTCACAATTAAGTCGGTTACATTTGAATCGTGACATTCTCTGTCTCGATGGATTACTCGCTTCCAAGAGGCTTCCAACTTGCACCCCCATCGCGGCTTATGAGAATTGCCTGAGTTTTCCGTGCCGAATCGTAGGTCGCGACATAGAGAGGGGCCGTCTTCCGTTGACCGGTAGCGAAATGCAGTACGTAAGCGCTGCCGAATGCATTGCTGACCACCTCCCAATTCAGGTTCTTTTCAGGCGCACGAATCAGCCCCGTGCCAATGACAAAGGCTACGACGTCCCCCGCTGACGTTACGTCAACTGATGTAACAGGCTGTTTCGAAGGATGTATGGACTTCCAAGTACGTCCGCCGTCCTCACTTTTGAGCAAACCCGTTTCCGTCGCAGCGTAAAGAGTGTTCGTGTCGAGAGACGAAGCGGCCAAATCGATTAGCCCGGACGGCGCTGGTCCCACTCGTGTCCACGTTGTCCCGCCATCCGTACTTTTCTGTAGATCGCGATAGACACCGAAGATGATGGTTGGATCGGCGCGGCTGACATCCATCTGATGGAAGTCAACAGGGCCTCCAAGCCCATCTGAAAGTTTCCGCCATGTTCGTCCACCATCGTCCGATCTTAGAAACCCCAGGTTGCCCCCTTTGGCCGGATGGCCGCTGGAGAATAACGTGGATGGCTGGGTCGGATGGGGCGTGAAGCCCATCAGGTCGTCTTGCGTGGTCGAGATCAAGGTTGCACGCCCTTTGTCATCGACCTCAAAATACCCATGGTGTGTCGCCAGCCGAACTCGTGATGGATTCGACGCATCAACCGAAATACCGTGAAAATGCGTCCTGCGGGCGAGTTCCGTAACGGTCGTCACTTCGGCTGCCAGACTTTCCGATAGAAAACCTACGGACGCGAGCAGCACGGTGATCGGAAACAGGCTGCTTTTGTGAACTCGTTTCATTGTACTGGTCTCATCGCTGTTGCGCGGAACTGAGTTGCCGGTGGCGAGATTGAATCCGTGGCGGCCAGGTACTCTTGATGTAGGCGAGCACAGCCCAAATCTCCTCGTCGGTCAGGACATTTGAGAATTCAGGCATGTCGCTTTCGTAGCCATCCGGCGCGACCGGCGGCTTCATTCCGTGCTTGGTTATCGAAAACAGAATTTCGTCGGGGTGATGCCAGGTGTGCCCGGTTTCGTCATGTGGCGGCGCCGGTAAGCGGCCATTGGGTTTGCGTGTTCGCCAATCCGGTTGACCTTCCAGGTTCTTTCCGTGACATGCGGCACAATGAGCGCGGTAAACCTCCAAGCCGAGTCTTACCTGCTCATGATTTGTCGCGTCGGCGCGTTCTTTCGCAGGGCGCCACAGCCATGCCGCCGACATCGTGACTGCCGACGCCATGGCGACAACCATGGCACCAGCCATTAACCAGCTTCTTCTCATCTTTTCTTCTGCAAAATCCGTCTACACGCGCGGCTACTTGGTGTGTGATGTCACACCGCGCAGATGCCACGACAATCCTCGTAGGTCGAGAACCGCCGTTACGTTCAGTTCAGATTTGGATTTGCAGAAGCTTTGGAGGGTGTGGTTCAGGATAAGGCGAGCGCTCGTTCATACTTTCAACGGACAGTGAAACATCATCTGTCCGCTCAAAACGAGGCATCGGCATTTCAATTAGAACCGTGGCGGCGCATCCAACGCTACAGATTTTATAACATCCTTGAGCCATCCGGCCCGGGCCGCCCTGTTCGCAGGGCAGGTCGCCGGACATCGACGTTGAATGAGCCTGGAATGTCATGCTCGAAGCGGCTTCCACTTGAACCGCAGAAAACCCCATCCCCGGAACGTGTGACAATCCGAGTAAGAATAAGGCCGCGAGGACAAGCGGGATTCTCACCATGCTCGAGTATCCCCCAAAGACCTTGCGATCACAAGAATCCTTCAGGGTGGTTCGAGCTATGTGAAAATCATTCACGGCCGGATTGGCGGGTCGCCAGGGCCGAACAGCAGGGCCTTCAGGTTCGATCCGGCTTCCTGCGCCAGGGGCCGGATGATCTCGTCGCCGACGATCGGGACGAAGTCGTAGATGCAATAGCCGATGATGGTCAGCAGGATCACGAAGGAGAGGCCGTGAGACGAGACCACCCGCTGGACGGTGAGGATGAGGAATTTTTCGACGTCGCTTTTGCCCAGCATGACCTGAATACGCCCGATGAAATGGTCTGCGCTCCGTCTTGATCTCGGACTCTAGTCCTTTCCGGTTATCCGATCAATAATTTAATTCCAATTTTATATACACAAATTATTGATTTTCACCTAATTCCGACCCATCTCAGGCCTTTCAACCTTGTCGGAAGAAAGGCCCAACCATGCAGCTCAAGAACCGGCGACCTGGGGGATTTCTGGCTTCACGCTTGTTGCGCCGTTCGGTGATCGGCGCCGTCGTCGCCATCATGCCGCCGCCCTTCACCGCAAGGCAAAGGTCGTCACCAGCGTGACCGGTCGCCGACAAGTCTCGACATCGAATGTCGATATTTGTCGAGTTCGGCCTATGAATGTCGATGAATGTCTACACGAAACACGCGGCGTGAGATGTTGTCTGTCGTCATTCCGCGCAAGCGGGAATCCAGAATAACAGTCGCCCGGACTCCCGCTTTTGCGGGAGTGACGGGCGTACTTACGAGACGGTGAGAGACCTACTCCGCCGCCGCTCTGTTCGAGCTTTTCGCCAGATTGGTGATGGTCTGATCGGTGGTCTGCACGTCGCCGAAGATGGCGAGGAAACCGGCGAGCGCGCTTTGATGGTTCTCCTGCGTCACCGCGGCGTTGCAGTCGGCGACCATCACGGTGCGGTAGCCCAGCATCATGCCGTCGCGCGCGGTGGATTCGCAGCACACGTTGGTCACCGTGCCGCCGATCAGGATCGTGTCGATGCCGCGCGCATCCAGCACCTCTTTCAGATTCGACGAACCCTGGATGAATGCGGAATAGCGCGTCTTGATCACGGTCGCATCCGTGCTTTCCACGTCGAGCGCTGGCCACAGCGGGAAGCCCGATCCACCCTTGCCGAGATTGGCCTGACGCTTGGCCTTGGCTTCCGGCGTGTAGGATTCATAGAGGTTCGCCCAATCGACCGGCGTTTCCGGCTTCGCCTCCGTCATGATCCACACGACCAGACCGCCGCGCGCGCGCATCTCGGCGGCCAGGCGGTTGATGTTGGGCACGATGTCGCGTGCCGGCAGGCAGCAGCCCGGTTCGCCGTCGGCCATGAAATAATTCTGCATATCGACGACGATGAAGGCGGTCTTGGCTGCATCGAGCCGCTCGAACGGATGAACCCGGCCGCGACGCTTCATCAGGTTCTCTTTGATGTCCGGCGTGATCGTGAAGGTCTGCATGGCGTGGCCTCTTCTCCTGTCGGGTTGGGCTTATTGGATCTGGAGGACGAGCTTACCACGAACGTGGCGGGCGTCACTCAATTCGTGCGCCTTGCGGATGTCGTCCAGCTTCATGACCTGCATGGGTGGCACCGTGACCGCACCGGATTTCGCCAGTTCCACGACGCGCTCAAGATGCGCACGGTCGCGCGCCACATTCGGGCGCAGGATCTGCTTGCCGTCCGGCACCGTGAAGCCGGCCTCGCCATTGGCGATCCAGGCGAGACGTCCGCCTTGTTTCAGCGAGTCGAAACTGCGCGACTGCACCTTGCCGCCCACGGTGTCGAACACCGCATCCATGTCGCGCGCGATCTTGGTGAAATCGTCCTTGTTGTAGTCGATGACCGTGTCGGCGCCGATGGACTTCAGGTAATCGTGGTTGTTGGCGCTCGCGGTGGCGTAGACCGTCGCGCCGATATGCTTGGCGAGCGGCACGGCGTAACCGCCGACGCCGCCGGCACCACCTTGGATCAGGATGTTTTCGCCTTTCTTCAGCTTGATCGTGTCCTCGATGGCGGTCAGCGCGGTGAGGCCGATCAGCGCCAGCGCGGCCGCTTCGTTGTGGCTCAGGAAGTCCGGCTTCTTGGCGCAGATGTCGGCCTTGATGGTAATGGCCTCGGCATTGGCGCCGTCCTTGCCTTGTTCGGTGACGGCGAAGACGGCATCGCCAACCTTGAGATCGGTGACGCCGGGCCCCACCTTGGTCACGACGCCCGACAGATCGCGCCCCAGGCGGATTGGGAATTTCGTCTCGACGATGTTCTGGCGGGCACCTCTGCGCACATGACAGTCGGCGGGATTGACTGTGGAGGCATGGATCTCGACCAGAACCTCGCCGTCGCCCGGTTGGGGTTCGGGGATGTCGCGTATCTGGAGAACCTCGGGTCCGCCGAATGTATCGATCACGACTGCCTTCATGTGCGCCTCCCGCGACGTTGTTTGGTTCTGCTATATATAATGCGGCTGGATAACGTGTCTGGCCTGGATGCGTCCGGTCAGGACGTGTCCGTATGGCAGAGAGTAAGCTTGCCGAATTTGACCATGCAACCCGTCCTCATCGTCGCGGGGCCTACCGCCAGCGGCAAATCAAGTCTGGCGCTCGCCGCCGCCGAGGAATTCGGCGGGACGGTGATCAACGCCGATTCCATGCAGATCTATCGCGAGCTGCCGGTGCTGACGGCGCGGCCCAGCCCGGCCGACGAAGCGCGGGTGCCGCATCGCCTTTATGGCGTGCTCGATGCGTCGGAGCGCTGCTCGGCCGGTCGCTGGGCAGCGATGTGCGCCGACGCCATCCACGAGGCGCGTGCGCAACGCCGTCTGCCCATCGTCGTCGGCGGGACGGGCTTCTATATCAAGGCATTGATGGAAGGTTTGAGCGCGATCCCGGCGGTGCCGGCCACAGCGCGCGCCGATGCCATGGCGCTGCGCGGCCGCCTGGGCCCCGATGCGTTCCATGCCGAGCTTGCCGCTGTCGATCCGGCCGCGGCGGAGCGTCTGAACGTGGGCGACAGCCAACGTGTGACGCGCGCCTACGAGGTCTGGCTCGCCACCGGCCGCAGCTTGAGCGACTGGCAGAACGAGCCCGCCGTGCCGCCGGTACCCGATGCGGACTTCTTCGCGATCGTTCTCGATCCGCCGCGCGCTGAGCTGAACGCGGCGTGTGATGCGCGCTTCGATGCGATGCTGGCGAACGGCGCGCTGGACGAGGTCCTTGCCCTCGCGGAACTCCATCTCGATCCCGGCCAGCCCGCCATGAAGGCGCTCGGTGTGCCGGAACTTCTGCGCCATATCGCCGGCGAAATGCCACTCGCGGCGGCGGTGGAGGCGGCGAAACTTGCTACCCGGCAGTTCGCCAAGCGGCAGGCGAGCTGGTTCCGGCACCAGATCGATTGCGCGGAACGGCTGGATGAGCAATTTTCGGAAAGCCTTACCACTAAAATCTTTCCGAAAATTCGCAATTTCATATTGACCGCGCAAAATTAAGCCGCTAGGTTCCGCGCCTTCCTGCCGGAAAGCCCGGAAAACTGCGGAGAAGTGTGATGGCCGAACAGAAATTTATAGGCGGAGATCTGATCCTGAAGGCATTGGCCGACCAGGACGTCGACGTCGTATTCGGCTATCCGGGCGGCGTCACGCTGCCGCTCTACGACCGTATCTATATGCAGAACCGCCTGCGCCACATCCTGGTGGGGCATGAGCAGGGCGCGATGCATGCCGCCGAAGGCTACGCGCGCTCGACCGGCAAGCCCGGCGTGGTGCTGGTGACCTCGGGCCCGGGCGCCACCAACACGGTGACCGGCCTGGTGGATGCGATGATGGATTCGATCCCGCTGGTCGTGCTGACGGGCCAGGTGGTGAGCAGCCTGATCGGCAACGATGCCTTCCAGGAAGCCGACACCACGGGCATCACGCGCGCCGCGACCAAGCACAATTATCTTGTGCGCTCGGCCGATGATCTCGCGCGCGTCCTGCATGAGGCATTTTATGTGGCGACGCACGGCCGTCCCGGTCCGGTGCTGGTCGATATCCCCAAGGACGTGATCCTCGGCATGGGTCCCTATATCGGCCCGGAGAACGTCAGCCCGCGCAATTATGTGCCGCGTGTCGAGCCCGACATGGCGCGCATCGAAGAAGCGGTCGAGCTTCTGGCAGCGGCCAAAAAGCCGATCATCTATGCGGGTGGCGGCATCATCAATTCGGGGCGTGAAGCTTCGAAGCTGCTGGCGGAGCTGGTCCATGTGACGGGCTTTCCCTGCACCACGACGCTGATGGCGCTGGGCGCGTTCCCGGCGGCGGACAAGCAATGGGTCGGCATGCCCGGCATGCACGGCACTTATGAAGCCAACATGGTGATGCATGATTGCGATGTCATGTTCAATGTGGGTGCGCGCTTCGATGACCGCGTGACCGGCCGCGTCGATGCCTTCGCGCCGAATGCGAAGAAGGTGCATATCGACATCGATCCGTCGTCCATCAACAAGAACGTGCAGGTCGAGGTGCCGGTGGTTGCCGACGCAGGCCTCGCACTCGCCGCGATCCTGAAGATGTGGAAGAAGAAAAAGAAGAGCGCGGATGCCAAGGCGCTGAAGGCCTGGTGGAAGCAGATCGAGGAATGGCGCGGCTTGGATAGCCTCGGTTTCGATCAGCCCACGAAGGACTTCATCAAGCCGCAGCATGCGTTGGTGCGTCTCAATGCCGCGCTCAAGGGCACGGACTATTACGTGACGACAGACGTGGGCCAGCATCAGATGTGGTCCGCGCAATACATCCGCTTCGACGAGCCGAACCGCTGGATGACATCGGGTGGACTCGGCACGATGGGCTACGGCGTGCCGTCAGCGATGGGTGTGCAGGTCGCGCATCCCGAGGCGACGGTGGTGTGCGTCACCTCCGAAGGATCGCTGCTCATGAACGTGCAGGAGATGGCGACGATCGCGCGCTACAAGCTGCCGGTGAAGATCCTGAACCTCAACAACGACCGTCTCGGCATGATCCGCCAGTGGCAAGAGCTGTTCCATTCCAATCATGAATCGGAATGCGACCTTGCGCACCGCGCGGACTACATCAAGCTCGCCGAGGCCTTCGGCTTCACTGCGCTCTATTGCGATAGCGTGGACGATGTCGATGCGACGCTCGCCAAGATGCTGGCGACTGACGGTCCGGTGTTCGTCAACATGGTGGTCGACCGGCGCGAGAACGTGTTCCCGATGATCCCCGCGGGCGCCGCGCATAATGAAATCGTTCTTGGGCCGAATCAGAAGCTCAAGAAGATGGACGACCGCAACAACGTGATGGCGTAACTCTCATGGCCGACAGACGTAGAAGCAACACGCGCACGCCGGACAGCGCGTATGACAAGGCGGGCAAGAGGCCTGCGCCGGCGAAAGCCGCTGTGCGTGTGAAGAACCCCGATACATCGGAACATACGTTCTCGGTGCTCGTCGACAACGAAGCAGGCGTCCTGCACCGCGTGGTCGGACTCTTTTCGGGGCGCGGCTACAACATCGAAAGCCTCACGGTTTCCGAGGTCGATGGTGCGCAGCATCTGTCCAAGATCACGGTCGTGACCTCAGGTACGCCGCAGATCATCGAACAGATCCGCGCGCAGCTCGATCGTCTGGTGCCGGTACGCAAGGTGGCGAACCTCACCGCCGACGGTCCGTCGGTGCAGCGCGAGATGGGGCTCATCAAGGTCGTCGGGCAGGGCGAGGCGCGCGTGGAAGCCTTGCGCATCGCTGACATCTTCCGTGCTCAGGTGGTTGATTCCACCAACCATTCTTTCGTATTCGAAATCACCGGATCGAGCGACAAGCTCAATGCCTTCATCGAATTGATGCGCCCGCTCGGGCTTGCCGACATTTCACGGACCGGGATCGTCGCCATTGCGCGCGGCGATGCCGGAATGTAAACGAGCGCGCGCTCCAGCCGCTCGTCGTTTGTGACGAAATAACCAGCCGAGGATATCTATCATGCGCGTTTATTATGACCGCGACGCCGACATCAACCTGATCAAGACGAAGAAAGTGGCCATCGTCGGCTACGGCAGCCAGGGTCATGCCCACGCGCTGAACCTGCGCGATTCCGGCGTGAAGGAAATCGCGGTCGCGCTTCGTCAGGGCTCGGGCTCGATCGCCAAGGCCGAAGCCGAGAAGCTGAAGGTCATGGAAGTTTCCGAGGCTGCCAAGTGGGCCGACGTGCTGATGGTTCTGGCGCCCGACGAGCAGCAGCCCGATCTTTACGCCAATCACATCAAGGGCCATCTGCGCAACGGCGCGGCCATCGCCTTCGCGCACGGCCTGTCGGTGCATTTCGGCCTGATCGAGCCGCCGGCCGGCGTCGATGTGTTCATGATCGCGCCGAAGGGCCCGGGCCACACGGTCCGTTCCGAATTCGCGCGCGGCGGCGGCGTGCCCTGCCTGGTTGCGGTGCACAACAATGCCTCCGGCTCGGCGCTTGAAGTTGCACTCTCGTACGGCAGCGCCATCGGCGGCGGCCGCTCGGGCATCATCGAGACGACCTTCCAGGAAGAATGCGAAACCGACCTGTTCGGCGAGCAGAGCGTACTGTGCGGCGGCCTCACCCAGCTCATCATGGCGGGCTACGAAACCCTGGTCGAAGCCGGCTACGCCCCGGAAATGGCCTATTTCGAGTGCCTGCACGAGGTGAAGCTGATCGTCGATCTGATCTACGAGGGCGGCATCGCCAATATGCGCTATTCGATCTCCAACACGGCGGAATACGGCGATTATGTCACCGGTCCGCGCATCATCGATGCCTCGGTGAAGGAGCGCATGAAGGAGGTCCTGAAGGACATCCAACACGGGAAGTTCGTGCGCGACTGGATGCTCGAGAACAAGGCCGGCGCCCCCGCGTTCAAGGCCATGCGCAAGGCCGGTGCCGCTCACGATATCGAGAAGGTCGGCCAGAAGCTGCGCGACATGATGCCGTGGATCACCAAGAACAAGCTGGTCGACCGCACCAAGACCTCCGGCTAAGCGGCTTAGGCGGTCTCGGCTAGCCGGGACCGCCTCGCTGCATATGTAGTATCACGCTTAAGGTGTTAAGACTCTGGAAACTTCATATGTAGGTCATTGCCTACATATGAAGTTAGAGGGTCGGAAAATTTCGATTTTTCGCTCAAAACCTTATTTTTTCAGTCGTATTCACGAACGAGAGCGGCTATTGTCGCGCCAATACGATCAACTCTTGTTGGCGCAGGCACAGCGAAGCTCAAGAGTTGGTTCGTAAAGTTTGGTGAACTATTTGATGCCAAATAGTTTTACCGAGTGGCGCTCACCTTGAACGGGTTCACGTCGATGGCGTGCCGAATGATGACGATCGAAATGCGCGAAAAGCGTGCCCCGGCGGGCACTGCGTTGCGCGCGCGCGTCGTCGGCATCGCTGCAATCGACGCTCTGGCTGGTCGGACCCTTCGACTTAGGCACCCCTGAATGCGGGCCTCTGTTCGCGCGCATTTGGGGGAAACATTTCGCCTATGCCGTGAATTTGTGACCAGAGGTCCAAGCCAATGAGCAACATGTCCGACGCCAATCGAGTCATCATATTCGATACCACCATGCGTGACGGTGAACAGTCGCCCGGCGCGTCCATGAACCTGCAGGAAAAGCTGCGCATCGCCGAAGTCCTCGAAGAGATGGGCGTCGATGTCATCGAAGCCGGCTTTCCGATCGCCTCCCCCGGTGACTTCGAAGCCGTCAACGAAGTCGCGAAGCTGGTGAAGACGTCCGCCGTGTGCGGTCTTGCGCGGGCGAGCCACATGGACATCGAACGCGCGGCCGAGGCGTTGAAGCCGGCGGCGCGCGGGCGCATCCATACCTTCCTGTCCACCTCTCCGCTGCACATGAAATACAAGCTGCAGATGGAGCCGGAGCAGGTCTATCAGGCGGTGATCGACAGCGTGTCCTACGCGCGCCGCTTCACCGACGACGTCGAATGGTCGCCCGAGGACGGCTCGCGCACCGAGCATGATTTCCTGTGCCGTTGCGTCGAAGCCGCCATTCGTTCAGGTGCGCGCACGATCAATATCCCCGACACCGTGGGCTATGCGATCCCGGAAGAATTCGCCGCCCTGATCGCGATGCTGAAGAACCGCGTGCCCAACATCGACCAGGCGGTGATCTCGGTCCATTGCCACAACGATCTGGGTTTGGCCGTCGCCAACTCGCTGGCCGCCGTGAAGGCAGGCGCGCGCCAGGTCGAATGCACGATCAACGGGCTGGGCGAGCGCGCCGGCAACGCCGCGATGGAAGAGATCGTGATGGCGCTGAAGACGCGCGCCGATTACCTGCCATATACGACGGGCGTCCGCAGCGAGCACATTACCAAGGCCTCGCGCCTCGTCTCCGGCACCACCGGCTTCGTGATTCAGCCCAACAAGGCGATCGTCGGCGCCAATGCGTTCGCGCACGAATCGGGCATCCATCAGGACGGGATGCTGAAGAACGCACAAACTTACGAAATCATGACGCCCGAGTCGGTGGGTTTAACGGAATCGAAACTGGTTTTGGGTAAACACTCCGGCCGTCACGCCTTCCGCGCAAAGCTGAAGGAGCTGGGTTACGAACTCGGCGACAATGCCTTGAACGACGCCTTCAAGCGCTTCAAGGATCTCGCCGATCTGAAGAAAGACGTATTCGACGAGGATATCGTCGCGCTGGTGGATGACGCGGTGGTGCGGACCAATGACCGTATCCGGGTCGTGTCGTTCGAAGTGCTGTGCGGGACCAGTCATCGCAATCCCAAGGCCGAACTGGAATTGGAAATCGATGGCGAACTGAAGCGCACGAGCGCCACCGGCGACGGGCCCGTCGACGCGGCCTTCAACGCCGTCAAGGCGCTGGTGCCGCACAAGGCGAATTTACAGCTCTATCAGGTTCACGCCGTGACCGAGGGAACCGATGCGCAAGCCGAAGTAACCGTGCGTCTCGAGGAGAACGGGAAATCTGTCAACGGCCAGGGGGCCGACACCGATACCATGGTGGCGTCGACCAAGGCCTACGTTAACGCGCTGAACAAGCTGCTCGTGAAGCGGCAGAAGACAGCGCCGTCCGCCCTTTCCGCATGACCGGGGACGGACGTACGAAACCTTAGGGGGATGGAGCCGTCGGAACTGTCGTTCCGCCGGCTTCGGACCGACTTGCCGGAACGGGTGCGGATGCGGGGTCCGACCGGCAACAACCGCGATGAATAGTGAGAATTTATGCTCTCTCGGGTTTTCGGCTTCCTCTCCGCTGACATGGCCATCGATCTCGGAACTGCCAACACTCTGGTTTATGTGAAGGGCAAGAACATCGTTCTCAATGAACCCTCGGTGGTCGCCATCGCCGAGAACAAAGGCAAGAAACAGGTCCTCGCGGTCGGCGAGGAGGCAAAACAGATGCTGGGCCGCACACCCGGTTACATCCAGGCCATCCGGCCGCTCCGCGACGGCGTCATCGCCGACTTCGAGATCGCGGAAGACATGATCAAGTACTTCATCCGCAAGGTGCATAACCGCCGCTCGTTCGCAGCGCCCCTAGTCGTCATCTGCGTGCCGTCCGGTTCCACCGCGGTCGAGCGCCGCGCCATCCAGGAATCGGCCGAAGCCGCCGGTGCGCGACGCGTGTTCCTGATCGAGGAACCGATGGCGGCCGCGATCGGCGCGGGCCTGCCGGTGACCGAACCTACGGGTTCGATGGTCGTCGATATCGGCGGCGGCACGACCGAGGTCGCGGTGCTGTCCTTGGGCGGCATCGTGTACGCCCAGTCGGTGCGCGTCGGCGGCGACAAGATGAACGATGCGATCATCGCCTACATCCGCCGCAACCATAACCTTCTGGTCGGTGAATCCTCGGCCGAGCGCATCAAGGAAGAGATCGGCTCCGCATGCCCGCCCGAAGAGGGCGAGGGCCGCACCATGGAGATCAAGGGGCGCGACCTGATGAACGGCGTGCCGAAGGAACTGACCATCTCCGAACGCCAGATCTCGGAAAGCCTCGCCGAACCGGTGAGTCAGATCATCGAGGCGGTCAAATCCGCGCTCGAACATACCGCGCCCGAACTTGCCGCCGACATCGTCGACAAGGGCATCGTGCTGACGGGCGGCGGTGCTCTGTTGAGCAACATGGATTACGTATTGCGCTACGCGACGGGCCTGCCGGTCTCGATCGCGGACAACCCGCTGTCGTGCGTGGCGCTTGGGACCGGACGCGTTCTGGAGGAGATGAAGAAGCTGCGTCACGTCCTGACGACGATGTACTGATATCCGACGCTCGTCGGGCTGGGGGATTTGTAACCGGGTCTTTTTCGGGGGTTCGTTTCCTGGTCTGCGAAGGGCGTCGCTGGAGCGAGAATGGACCAGCGCCCGAGCAACATACTGCGCGTCACACAGCCGCTGAAGAGCCTCGTCCAGAGGTTTGCCTATCTCGGCCTGATCGCTGCTGCGTTCGGTTTGATGTTGGTCGGCAAGATCGATGCGGTGATCGTTGATCAGGTCCGCGCCGAGGTGATCAATGCCGCGGCGCCCATGCTGGGTGCCATGTCGAGCCCGGTCCAGACCGTCTCCGACCTGATCGAAAATGCCGGCGCGGTGCTGGATATGCGTGCGGAGAACGAGCGCCTGCGCGAGGAGAATGCAAGACTGCTGCAATGGCAGATGGCGGCGCGCAAGCTGCAGGCCGACAATGCCGCGCTCTCGAAGCTCTTGCAGGTCGTGCCGGAAACGCCGGCCAGCTATATCTCGGCGCGCGTGATCGCGTCGGCGCGCGGCACCTACAGCAATTCCATCGTGCTGAACGCGGGCGCGATCCACGGCGTGCGCAAGGGCCAGGCGGTGCTGGGCGATTCGGGCTTCGTCGGCCGCATCGCCGATGTTTCCAGCCACGCCTCGCGGGTGCTGCTGCTCACCGACGTGAGCTCGCGCATTCCGGTGATGCTGGAAACGTCGCGCGCGCGGGCGCTGATGGTCGGTGGCAACGTCAACCGGCCGCGCCTGGTGTTCGTCACGCCCGGAACGCGGGTGACGCCGTCCGAACGCATCGTCACTTCCGGTGACGGTGGGGCTTTCCCGCCCGGCCTGCCGATCGGCGTGGTGGCCTCGGTGACCGACAGCACGATCGAGGTGCAGCTGTTCGCCGATTACGACCGGCTCGAATATGTCCGCATCGGCGATTTCGGCCTCGACGGTTTGGTCGACCGGCATTTGCCGGAGAAAGACGAATAAATTTCAAGACGACGGGGACGCAGTGTGAACGTCGCGTTTTGGCAAAGGATCGATCAGTGGGCGCGCAGCGCGACGCCGTTCCTGATCTCTGTCGCGCTCGTGCTGATCAGTGTCGTGCCGGTACCGTTTCCGAACTTCGGTCCGATCATGCCGGCGCTTGCTGCCATGTCGGTCTATCATTGGGCGATCTATCGTCCGAACCTGTTGCCGTTCTCTTCGGTCTTCGCCATCGGCCTGCTTTACGATCTGCTGTCGGGCGCGCCGGTCGGCCTCTTCGCGGTCGTGTTCCTGACCGTGTACGGGGTGGCGCTGACCCAGCGCAGGTTCATCGCCGGCAAGTCGTTCCTGATATACTGGCTGGGCTTCGCCATCGTTGCTTTCGGCGCGGCGCTGGAAAGCTGGCTACTCGCCAGTCTGTGGAACATGACGCTGCTCAATTTCCACGCCGTCTGGTTCCAGTATCTCGTCTCCATCGGGATGTTCCCGTTCGTCGCCTGGATTTTCATGAAGTGGCAGCAGGCGCTGCTGATCGAACGATGAGGCGATAGCAGACCGATGCAGCGCGACAACGATCAGTATTATTCCTTCAGCCGCCGCTCGGCGCTGCTGTTCGGCAGCCAGATCACGCTGTTCTCCGCGCTCGCCGCACGCATGTATTATCTGCAGGTGGTCGAGGCCGACAAATACCGTATGCTGGCTGAGGACAACCGCATCAATTTCAAGCTGCTGGCGCCGCGCCGCGGCCGCATCGTCGACCGGTTCGGCCGGCCCATGGCGGTCAACCAGCAGAACTACCGCGTGCTGCTCACGCCCGAGAACATCAAGGACGTCGAAGAGACGCTCGACACCTTGGCCGAAATCATCCCGATCAACGACAAGGAGCGTGAGAAGATCCTGCGCGACATCAAGCGCCGCCGCCGCTTCCTGCCGATGATCGTGCGCGAGAATCTGGAATGGGAGAAGGTCGCGCGTATCGAAGTCAATGCACCGGTCTTGCCCGGCATCACCATCGATGTCGGCGAAACGCGCTTCTATCCCGACGCGCAGGCGGTGGCGCCCGTGCTCGGCTATGTCTCCGGCGTCTCGGAGGCCGAGCAGACCGGCGATCCTCTGCTTGAACTGCCGGGCTTTCGCATCGGAAAAGCCGGCATCGAGAAGACGCTGGACGTTGAACTGCGCGGGCGTGCCGGTACCAGCCAAATCGAGGTCAATGCCTTCGGCCGCGAGATCCGCGAGCTGGAGCGTGTCGAAGGGCAGCCCGGCGCCGAGGCGCGGCTCACCATCGATCTCGAGCTGCAGAAATTCGTCGCCAATCGCCTGGGCGAAGATTCCGCGTCCAGCGTCGTGATGGACATCCACACCGGCGAGATTCTGGCGATGGTGTCCACGCCGTCGTTCGATCCCAACGCCTTCAACCGCGGCCTGACGGTCGAGGAATGGCGAGAGCTGTCGACCGATCCGCGCACACCGCTCAACAACAAGGCGATCGCTGGTCTTTATGCGCCCGGGTCCACCTTCAAGATGGTGGTGGCGCTGTCCGCGCTGGACCGCGGCCTGATCACGCCCGCGACGCGCATTTCCTGCGGCGGCAAGGTGCAGTTGGGCGATGCCGTCTTCCACTGCTGGAAGAGGGGCGGCCATGGCAGCCTCGATCTCGTCGGCGGATTGATGAACAGTTGCGATCTCTATTTCTACGAGGTCGCGCGCCGCGTCGGCATCGATCGCATCGCGGCGATGGCGGAGAAATTTGGCCTCGGCACCATGCTCGATGTGGGGCTGCCGGGCGAAAAGAAGGGATTGATGCCGACGCGTGCGTGGAAACGCGCTGTGCGCGGCCAAGCCTGGACGCAGGGCGAGACGATGATCGCAGGCATCGGACAGGGCTCCATGCTGATCTCACCGTTGCAGCTTTGTGTCATGACCGCACGCCTCGCCAACGGTGGGCGCGCGGTAAAGCCGCGCCTGACGGCGGCGGTTCAGCCGTTCGATGGCGATGCGCTGCCACCGCCGCCGCCCCCCGAATTCGAGGATATGGGAATCGCGCCCGCCTATCTCGAGGCCGTGCTGAAGGGCATGACGTCCGTGGTCAACACGCCGGGCGGCACCGCGTTTCGCGCGCGCATCACCGATCCGGCCTATGCCATGGCGGGCAAGACGGGATCGGTGCAGGTGCGCCGCATCAGCAAGCTCGAACGCGAGACCCGCGTGCTCAAGAATGAGGAATTGCCCTGGCGCGAGCGCGATCATGCCTTGTTCGTCGCCTTCGCGCCGCTGAGCGAGCCGCGTTATGCCTGTTCCGTCGTGATCGAGCATGGCGGCGGCGGTTCGACCGCGGCCGCGCCCGTCGCGCGCGACATTCTCTATGAAGTGCAGCGCAGGGACCCGTCGCCGGGTCGCGCAGTGAACGTCGTGCGCCGCGCGACGGAGGGCGAGGGATGAGTTCCAGGTTGTTGCTTTCCCACCGTTCTTCCAACGCGCCGGAGATGACGCTGGGCCAGCGCATCTGGCAGATCAACTGGTCGTTCGTGCTGTTGATCTGCATCGCGGGCGCGATCGGCGTCGGCATGCTCTATTCGGCGGCCGGCGGCGCCATCGATCCCTGGGCCGACCGGCAATTGGCCCGTCTCGCGCTCGGCATCGTCATCATGCTCGCGGTCGCGGTGACCGATATCCGGGTCTGGCTGCGCTACGCCTATCTGCTCTACGGCATTGCGCTGTTCCTCTTGATCGTGGTCGAGATCGCGGGCGACATCGGTATGGGCGCCCAGCGCTGGCTGGTGGTGGGCGGGCTATCGGTCCAGCCCTCCGAAATGATGAAGATCACGATCCTGATGGCGCTCGCGCGGTATTTCTATGCGAGCCGGCTGGAGGATGCCGGCCGCATCTCGCACCTGATCGTTCCGGTCTTCATGATGCTCGTCCCGGCGCTGCTTGTGCTACGCCAGCCCGATCTCGGCACGGCGACGATCCTGCTGGTCTGCGGCATCACCATGCTGTTCCTGGCGGGCGCCAAAGCCTGGATGTTCATCGCGGGCGGCCTCACCGTCATCGGCGCGGTCTTCCCGATCTGGAAATACGTGCTGCACGATTACCAGCGCGCGCGTCTGGTCACCTTCATGAACCCGGAGCACGACCCGCTCGGCACCGGCTATCACATCATGCAGTCCAAGATCGCGCTGGGTTCAGGCGGTATTTTCGGCAAGGGCTTTCTCGAAGGGTCGCAAAGCCATCTGTCGTTCCTGCCGGAAAAACATACCGACTTCATCTTCACCATGCTGGCCGAGGAATTCGGCATGGTGGGCGGTCTCGTGCTGCTCGGTGTCTATCTTCTGATCCTGCTCTATGGCTTCATCATCGCGCTGCGCTGCCGCAACCAGTTCGGCCGGCTGCTCGCCATGGGTTTCATCATGTCGTTCTTCTTCATGGTGTTCGTGAATATCGCCATGGTGATGGGCCTGATCCCGGTGGTCGGCATGCCGCTGCCGCTGATCTCCTACGGCGGCACCTCGATGCTGACGCTGCTGTTCGGGTTCGGCCTTCTGATGTGCGTTTACATCCACCGCGACGTTCGCCTCGGGCCGGGTGCTGCTGACGGCAACCTGTAAGTTATCCACAGGACTTTAAAATCCATTCGATTCGGCGGAAATCCGCCGTTTTCTGCTATCGACAAGCCCGCAATCGCTTGATATACCCTCGCCTCCGCTTCAGTGCGGGCGCATAGCTCAGTTGGTAGAGCAGCTGACTCTTAATCAGCGGGTCCGAGGTTCGAGTCCTCGTGCGCCCACCATTTTAAAGCGGACTTCTGGAGGGGCCCGAGCACGGGCCCCAAAATGCCCGACATTCCGGCGCTTTTTGGGCTCTTGAGGAGGCTCAGAGACTCTCTGGTAGGGATTATTCCAGCCAAATTTACCGAAAGTCTCTGGCGGCGAAGCTACAGGACCCGGACGTTCGCGGATATGCGTCGTTTGGGTTGTTCGCCTATTGCCTAATTCTCGCGAAACTCCGTATGGTCACGCAGGAACGAAGCAGGGTGGGGGCCCGGTTCCGAGATGACGCTGGCGGCGGATTATCTGGCGTGGAGACGCGGAGACGCTGTGGGGTGCTTGTTTGCCCGCTTGATTGCGCGGCGCCCGCAAGACTATACACAGACAATCCAAATCGTTTCGGGTGCAGGCACGCCCAAGCGCGTTTCGGGAAATATCGCGCGACGATTTACACGGCTCGTCGCAGATAAAAACGTAACTGCGGGAGCGCTCCTTTTGCCTGAAGTGAAGACCCTGCAGTCGTTGACCGAAATCACTTTACAGCTAAGTGCCCAGCCGGGATGGACTGTGTCCACATCTACGCTCACGAATTATCCGGCTCAGGAATTAGTTGCCGTTCATATTGTGCGAGCTATTCCATTCGGTACTACCGAGTGTCCGTCTGAGGCGCTCGTTCTCGGCCCGTTCGATGAATTTCCAAAGACGCGGCGATCACCTGTCACTGCAATTGAGATGTATGTTGGCGAACCTTTGACGCATGACCCAAAAACCGGTGTTCCTACGACGAAAGCGAACCTGGCGCACATATCTTTGCCGGTCGACACTCAGCCGATGCGGGACAAGCTGTGGAAAGGTTCCATACTCGGACGGCTGAAATCATTAGGCGGGGAAGATTCCCGAGCCAAGGCAAAAGTGTCATTCGTCATCCCTAAAAAGATGGCAACTGATCTAGGGTGTGCGCCATGACGCGCCGCGTACTTATTGTAAGTCATGCCGATGCCGACGGACATTTGATTGCGGAGCAAACGCGGCGGAATTTGGATCTGATCCCTTGCTTTGAAGTGTCGACATTTGTCGATCCGCAGATCACCAAGGATCATGGGGTTTGGTCGAAACTGGGATCGATTCCGGAAGTCGAAGGGGCGGACATCGTCTTGTTTGTCGACCTTATGTTTGCGCCGACTTCGTTCGCGGCTGAAGCAACAGCGCTTGTCGATTTCGTGCGAGCGTATCCTGAGAAACAGTTCTTCTTGGTTGACCATCATCCATTGCCATTCAGGCGCCTTGAAGCTGCGCCCAATTTACGTGTCGCGTATCGCCCTGACGTTTTTGAATGCACAGTCGGACCGCGTTCGGGAATGATGGTGGTCGCGGCCATCTGCGAAAAGCAGAACGCATTGGTCGCAGACATTAAAGTGAAATCTCACGAGCTCTTGGCCAGCGGGATGCGCCGGGCTGCTGCCCTAGGTGGACCACTGCCAGGAGAGAAGCTCTTAAGTCTGCTGCAGCACGATAGTTGGGACGAACTGGCCCAACTTGGTAGCGAAGACAAGAATGAGCACTACCTGCCGCGCGGTCGCCGCCCGGCCGGTAGTGTTTTGTCGGCTGCTCTAAAGCAATGCGACCTTGCAGCCACAAATTATATCTCAGGAACATTCATTGCTGCGAATAGTTTAGAAAAACCTGCCGCACGGAGCCCAATCATGCCTTACGATTCCGAAGTTGCTCAGGGTCTCAATATTGGCGACCAACGTTTCCCAATTGATGCGGGTAAGCGTTCGCGTCAGAACTCTACGGTTCATTCCAAAGATCTAGAAGCGATTGTAACGCTCCTTGAAGTCGCTGCTTTGACGCTTACAACTGAACCAAATGCGACTTTTTCCTTTGAACGTCTTTGCGATGAAGCGCGAGAACTCGGAGGCGACGAAGTGACCATCAATGATCGCGATGTAAAGATCGTGCTCGAGAAGGCATCTTTCCTCGAGAAAATGGGACGTGAATACCGGTTAAAATAGGCGCTTTTAACCAGCTAACCACTTCCAAACTCTGGACCAGAAGCCAATCGAGGACGGCAAAGTCGCATTGGTTTTTGGGCTACTGTTAGCAGCACCGAAGAATTTCCCCTTAGCGTGGCGATCGAACACCCGGCCAGCCTGAATCCGCTCTGGTGACCATTGATCCGCCCACCTAATGGTGTTTCCTACAACCCAATAGTGGGATTTGCAGGGAAAGCTCCAGTTTCCAATAGATGGATTTAGCGAAATCGCTACGCCGTCGTAGGTCAGCCTCCAATCGGTTGGGCTCAGCGGCGTCACGACTTCTCGTCCACAGCCACAGCAGCATTTGTGAACGGCGGTCGCGTAGTCCATCGAAACGTAGAGAACGCCATCCTTCGGCTTCTCCGGGATGGCCCGGACAAACTCATGATTGAGGGTAGCGATCTTCTTCACGCTTTGTCCTCGTTCGTGATCAAGTTGCCGTCCAGGGTATAGGCGGAGAAGTGCTCGCTATCCAAATCGAGGTAGAAGCCGAAGAGCTTCTTCCATTTGATGACGGCGAGGGCCGCATTCAAGGCATTGAGGTCGGCGATCTGGATGTTCTTCGAGTAAACTGCATCCTCGGTGCCGCCGGTAAGGCAGATCCGCTTACGGTCTCTGACATGGTCGCGCATCGTTGGAGTGCTCGTGGTCACCCGGACGATGCCTTGCAAGCGGTCATTGACAAGCTCGACGCCCATGCCGACATCAATGAACGGAATGCCTTCGGCTTCGAGCTTCTCGATGATCACCTGTTTGGCCGCGCCCACGTCGATGCAGATGAACACGAAATCCATGTCCGAGAGCATGTCGACGTTCGACGCATCGATATGAAAAGGGTGGAGGATAATCCCCTTCCGCATCGGTGCATAGCGGGCGGCCAGGTAATCCACCTTCTTGAGGATTGCTTTCAATTCCTCGGAAGTGGCCGCGCCGGGCGTGCGGAATGCGTTGTGCTGGAGGAAATCATCGCCATCGAAGATATGGATCTCCCGGACGGGAGTCTTGGTCACGAGATCGAAGGTATATGCACCCGTGCCGCCGACGCCGACTATGCCGACCTTCTTCAGTTCCAGCTTTCGCGTGACTGCGCCGATACCAGCTCGACCGGATGCCGTGTCTAGATAATTGAATACCGACTCGGGGTCATCGGCTTCAATGAAGCGCCGATCTCGTATTGCGACGGTGGGATCCAGCGCCTCGGCCTGGCTGGCCAGGATGGCGTAGTACGTCGTCATCTTATGATAATAGTCGGTGTAGTCGCCCTTGGGCTTACTCGAAAACGAATGGTCGGCTACGAGCCCGTCGCCAAGATCCTCCCGGTTGCTCTGATGCTTGATCTTGGCAAGCTCATTGCCATCCTTGTCGCAGGGGTGCTCGCCGGCGAATTTTGCAATGTGGGTCTTCGGCCGCACCGTCACGTCGTCGGCAAGGTCCAGTACGGAGATAAGGGTTCCGCGCTTTACCTCTTTCTTCGCGTTGACATAGGGAACATTGTAGATGACGAGGTGCTCGGCCTTGATATCGACCTCGTATCCATCCTCCCGCAACGCCCGGAGATCGGGACTAAGATTTATCGGTCGCCGTGACATTGAAGATCATGCCGTCTTTGATCCGGACGGACTCCCCTTCGATGAGGGTGCCTTCCGGCTTGTTACCGTGACCACGGCGATAGGTGATGGTGAACACAACGTTTTCGCCGGCGGGCGGGGTTTCGAATGCCAAGCGGACCAACTGGTCGAAGGTGAGCTCTTTCTCCGTCACGGTCTTTTCGCGGCCGTTGACGATGATGGTCGCCTCCTTGTCCCGGTTGTCCTCGTGCTCGCCCGGACGATCATTGCTCTGATCGTCCTTCTGACCTTTCGGGTCGTCCTTCTTACCGTAGCTTTCCATTGATCTAATCCTTTAGCGTTTATCTTTGGGCGGGTTCGGGTCGTTGCCGTGGCTGTCGCTCTGGCTGATCCGTCCGTCCTTGTTGTGGATGCGGAACTCGGTCCCCTGGTTACGGCTGATCTGCCGGCCCTCGTCGACCGCTTCCTGTTTGGTGTCGTAGTGGCCGCTTACGCGGCTGGCACCACCACGCTTCACATCCCAGCCCCCATCAGGGTTCGGCACCACGTGGTGGCTCTTCGGTCCTTTCGTCATCTTCGTTGCCCTTTCGATTCGTATTGGCGAATAAAAAAGTTCGGTACTCCGAACAATGTCACAAATTGCCATTCGGAAGTCAAGGTGGTACCGTGCGTCTACTCCGAACAACTCAAAAACCATGGGAGAGTGCCGTCTATGCCGAGCGCCTTAGGCGAGAAGATTCAAAAACTTAGGAAGGAAAAGGGGCTGTCGCTGGACAAGCTCGCGGAGCTTACCGATTCCAGCAAGAGCTATATCTGGGAACTGGAAAACAAGAATCCGCCGCGGCCGTCCGCCGAGAAAATCGCTCGAATCGCCGACCAGCTCGGGGTGGAGATCGAATACCTTATTGACGACGAAGCGAAAATCACCGTGGAGGAATCGGTGGACGCCAAGTTCTATCGCGAGTACCGCAAACTGGACCCCGATATTCGGAAGAAGATCCGCGTCATGGCGAAGCTCATCGGGGACAACGAATGAATCAGGAGCTTTCGCCCAAACGCTGGGCGAATGATCTTACCCTGGTCCTGAATGCGGCCTACCAGACGGACCGTTTCCCTGTGCGTGTGAAGCAGCTGGCGCTCGACTATTCCCGCCAACGTTTTCCTGATGATCCGATCACGCACGTCCTGGATGACGTCCTCCCTGGCTTTGAGGGCGCCCTATTTCCCGCGCAGGACGGGAAGAAGGGTTGGGGCATCATTTATAACAACGCCATCCGCTCGTCTGGCCGGATCAATTTCACGCTTGCTCACGAATTTGGCCATTACCTTCTGCACCGGCTGAAACATCCGGATGGTATGTCCTGCTCAACGAAGGACATGGCAACCTGGGACTCCGAATATCGACAGGTGGAAAGCCAGGCAAATGACTTCGCCGCAACTCTTCTGATGCCGCTGGACGATTTCAGGAAGCAGATTGGCGCCCGGTTAAAGCCGGACCTGGAGCTTCTGGGCGCAAGCGCCGATCGCTATGAAGTTTCCCTCGTCGCCTCCACTTTACGCTGGCTCCAATATACGGAGCGTCGAGCCATTCTGGTTCTCGCTCGCGATGGGTTCATTCTTTGGGCGCGCTCCAGCGGGCCGGCGCTTCGAAGCGGCGCATATTTCAAGACGGTGAATCAGCGGCCGATCGCCATTCCGAATGCATCCCTGGCCGCGCAGCGGAATTTGGCCGAGAAAAGCAAAGGGCGCTTAGAACTTGAGGCCGGAGTGTGGCTACGCGAACCTTGTGAAGAATTGACGATATTCTCGGACCACTATGATTTCACGATTTCTCTGCTGCACCTCGGTGATGCGCCATCCCGCTACGAGCAAATCGTAGAAGAAATCTCTGATACCTTTGACCGGATGGCCGGCGGGTAAATCATCTTTGCGCCTCGTATAACGATATTCCAACGTACCTTAATCCGACCGCAAGAATCGGAGCGCCGCCACGCTTAATCGCGGCACTATGTGTTCGTTTGCTACTTGGTAGGCATTGCCCGAACGCCGGTGGCAAATAACTTAACAAAAATCATCAATGTGGAATGGCTGTTCTTGCCATGATTTTGCGATCGTAGTGTTTCGCATCAGTTTTTTCGCGGTGATATCAACGCAATGCTTGCCTTCAAGAAATTGTTCGATTGCTTTCGGCGCAATGAACGCGAGCCGGATAATCTTACTTGCGTCACTGTCATCGATTGATTCACGCTCAAATATTTCCTCGATGGAAGAAACCTTCCCGCTCGTTAGGTCCTCGAACCAGGTGTGCGCTTTGGCGATCAATTCTACCAGATGAACGTCCGGCTCGGTACTTGGCTCCTTTGAGGAACACATAACGATCTTCGTTTCGACGCCGCGCCGGCCGATTTGAATCGGGGCTGCGATGAAGATTGTTTCTTCCGCTGTGACTGCATTGTCTGTAACCCCTCGCAGGACGCTGAACAACGTGGATCGGTGTAGCTCTACCTTCAGGGAATCTTCGCCGAGGCTGATCGATTTAATCATCACGCCCAGAACACCAGCCCTATCACCCTTGCCGGCCTCATCCAGTTCCACGGTGAGATTGGCGGCGCGACGTTTCATGTCAGCTTGATCGTTGCCGCTAAGCTTGAGAAGTCCGAGATCGTCGATCACCGTCTGCTGGTCGGCGAGGTAGTTCTTGAAAGCTTGGATCGTAATCGTCTCCAACTCGCGTGCTGGTACCCGCCAGCCATCGTCCTTTTGTCGGCCCTTTTCTGTCAGCCGCTGGGAGACATAGTAATGATAGCGCACGCCTTTCTTGTTGGTGTGAGTCGGGACGAGGCGATCGCCTGTTTCGTCGAATAGCAGCCCGCTCAGTAGGTGCGACGATTTCGCATTGGTCGGGCGCCGGCGGTTGGCAGCATTGTCGGTAAGGCGATCTTGAACGGCGATCCACGTCTTGCGATCGATAATGGCATCGTGCTGTCCGGGGTAGGTCTCGCTCTTATGCCGGATTTCGCTGATGTAAAGGGGGTTGTTCAGAAGGATGTAGAGATTGCCGCGGCTGATGGGCTTGTTGCCCGGGTTCTTGCTGTTCGGGCGGTGTTTGGTGCGAATACCCCGGCGGTCGGCTTCTTCCTTGAGGGCTCGGACCGATCCGAGGTCGAGATATAGGTCGAACAGCGTCCTGACCGTCTCGGCTTCGGCCTCGTTGATAACCAGCTTCTTGTCCTGGACGTCGTAGCCAAGGGGAGGCGGGCTCCCCATCCACATACCCTTCTTCTTGGAGGCGGCGATCTTGTCGCGGATGCGCTCGGCGGTGACCTCGCGCTCGAACTGGGCGAACGACAGGAGGACGTTGAGGGTAAGGCGACCCATGGAGGTGGTGGTGTTGAACGGCTGGGTCACCGATACGAACGAGACTTTATTCTTGTCGAATAGCTCGACCATGCGGGCGAAGTCGGAGAGGGCGCGGCTGAGGCGGTCGACCTTATAGACGACCACGATATCGACCCGGCCGGCCTCAATCTCCTGCAGCAGCTTCTTAAGGGCGGGTCGTTCCATGGTCCCACCTGAATATCCCCCATCGTCGTAATGCTGTGGGAGGAGCTTCCAACCCTCGTGCTTCTGGCTCTTGATGTAGGCCTCACAGGCCTCGCGCTGGGCATCTAGCGAGTTGAATTCCTGCTCGAGGCCCTCGTCGGTGGATTTGCGGGTGTAGATGGCGCAGCGCAGCATCATTTGACCCCGAAGAAGCGGGGGCCGGACCAATGCGCGCCGGTGATTAGCTTGGCGATCTCGGACAGCGATTTGTAAGTCTTGCCGTTGTACCGGAACCCGCCCTCAACCACGTCCACGGTGTGGGTGGTGCCATGCCAATCCCGCATCAGCCGGGTACCAGTACCCAGATGCCGGCGCGCCTTGGGCGCCTCGGCCTTGGTGCCCTTGAGCCGGCGTTCACGAGCAGCCTCGGCGATCTGGCGCAGTTTGCGCTTGGTCGAGGGCTTGAGGCCGCCATAACGCCGTACCTGGATGTTATAGGCGGCGGCGTATTCGAGGAGGCGCCGGCTGATGCCCTTAGGAGGCGGCCGGCGATAGGCCGCCTCCCAGTGAGCGATCAGGTCCTGACGGGACGCCGTGGTGAGGGCGTCGAGCTCGGGGTCCTCGGTCATACGATGGTTAGGCCCGTGCCTCCGCCTGTGCTGCCGTATAGACAGTTACGCCGTCCTTGTTCTTAGACCGGGTGATCTCGACCCCTTGTTTGCGGAAACCTGTCATGGCGGCGCGGATGCTGTGCGGCTGCCAGCCGGTCGCTTTCTGCAGATCGGTGATCGAAGCACCATTGGACCGTCGGACGAGGAGCAAAACCCCGTCCAGCTTGCCGCTGTTCTTGGGTTTCGCGGGGGTGATGGTACGTTCTGCCTTAGGAGCGCGGCTAGGCTTCGCGGGTTGCTCGATCGGGGTGGTGGCCGTTTCGGTATCAAGACCGAGAGCTCTGAGACCGGTGTCGGTGATGATGAGCGTATAACGGCCATCTTCGTCAGTTCGCCATTCCTTTTCGTCCTTAGTCGCGGGACGTTCATTGATCAGTTTCTTGGTGACCAGCCCCTTGAGGATGTTGGGGATGGCGCTCTTGTCCAGTTTCAGGGTCCGCGATAAGGGCAGCACCAGGCGGCTGTCGCGCTTGGCGGCGGTATTGAGGATGACGAGCTGAGTGTCGGCGAGTTTGGCCATGCTGGGGCTCCGTCGATGTTCGGCGCCGCAACATCGCGACGCTCCCACCAGGCACAGCCCCGCCAGCTACCTGGTCGAGGCTATGGGCTGGAAGCGGCCCGTTTTCTTGTGCACAACACATGCTTCCTTTGCAGCGGAAGTCCAGTCCCGTTGCGCGAGAATTCTAAGATTGGATGAAATTTGGCGAACTGATACGCGATGAGGGCGCCATTGGCCTTAGATGGCCAGATCGTATTCCCGTTTCGCCCGGATAATGACCTCGTGCAAGAGGGCTTGGCACTCAGGAGGCACCCGGATGAAGGCAGTCGTCCAATTGCAGCCATCTTCGGGCACCGAAAGCGCTACAGGCCGCGGGACGGGGCAATCAGTGCAGCAGCTATTGGCATCAGCCGCCGTTGCGATCCAGATCTCCATCTGCGCTTTGATTAGATCGGCAGTTGCGCGCTTCTTCGACATGCCCCCGGACCTCGTAAGACTGGCGATCATTACCAGCTCACTCAGAGATGATTCGTTTTAGCCAAGTTTGCAAGGACGACGGCGGCACGTGCGAGCTGACCTACATCCTGAGCGGCATCCTCCAGGCGTTGGGCGAGGAGGATGAGCTCGTCAGGAGTGCGCTTAATAGATTGAGCAGAAATCGTCGTATCGATCGCCACTTCGAGTAATGCAGTGGCCGTTGCGAACAAGCCATGCAACATGTCTTTGCCATCATCGACCATGGGGCCTCCTCCGGCAAAGACATGCTTGCTTTCACAGATAAGTCCAGTCACCAGCGTCCGCGGGGATTCCGAGGACGCATCGTGTTGGAGGTGCCGCGATAGGTGCCACGGCCCACACGATAAGTTTCATTGGCACCATCGTACACTTGTCCGCCTGTTACGAATGGATGCTTGCGAATTCGACGATCGTCGATAACGCCCTCCATCCTTGGAAGAATCCAGGTCAAGAATTGTGTCGTGGCGTCGACTTGGTCCTTATATCGACTGTGAGGAAAAGCTAGCAGCTCGCTCTTGTAAGTGTCGAGCCAGTCAGCGTCTTCTGGCAGTAGTACGCGCTTGTTTACGAACATACCCCGGCATTCTTCCAAGCGCTTCTCTTTTGACTGTATCGGACGCACGGTTTCCACGACAGCACCTGGAATGGCACGTAACGTCGTGCTGACCGTGAAGCCAGTATTCGCCTCTTCGACCAATACTACTTTGGGGCGATGCTGGAAGTATTGAGATCGGGCAACATTCCCAATCTCGTCTGGGCTAATTCGGGCGCGGTGTACGTCGATAAGCTGGACTCGATCACCCTCTACCACAAATGTAAGACAAGCACTGTATGCGGCCTTTTCGGAGGTTGAGGATGCGGTATCCCAAGACTGGAATATCTGGTGTCCTCGCAGAGGGATCCTGGTGTGGGTCAAATGCTCTGGCTTGATCGTGATGCCTCCGCCCAGGATTGGAGCCTGCTGGTATTGTGCGGCCCAGTTGGCATCAGATCTGTCGCGTTTTAATAGTTCGATTGCTTCCTGTGTAAATCTTTCTGGACTTAGAGATTCTCCAATATCCCGAACGAATCTTGCATTTCGATCATAAGGAATATCCTCGCGTTCGGTGGCCACGAGAGGAAGAGATAGCACTTCAAAATTCCCGTCCTTCGCGAGACGTCCGGAAAGGTCGTCAGGAGCGAGACGCTGCATAACTAGAAGAATGGAATTCTTAATCGGATGGTTGAAGCGAGATGAGAGCACTTCTCGATAAAAATCTTCACAGGTCTGTAAGGCTTCGGGATTATTTGCATCCTCGGCCTTAAGTGGATCGTCGATGATCATGACATGGCATCCAAATCCCGTGGGGCCTGATTCGAACGATACTGTCATGATGCCGCCGCCGCGCGACGTCGTTAATTGGCTCTCATTGTTGGTTTCCAAGACGACGCCAGGGAATATCCGATTGTAGAGTTGGCTTCCAATAATCTGACGGATTTGACTAAGGTGCCTTGAGGCGAGCGCGTTGGTATGGGATGCCACAATGATCTGATATTCAGGATTGCGTCCCAGCATCCAGGCTGCGAGGACAACCGTGCACATAAATGATTTCAAAGTGCGAGGGGCGAGGTTGAAGATTTGTCGATTATGTTGTGCCCCATCAATATCGATTGCCGTCAATCGACTCGCGATGAGAGCGAGGTATGGGGCGGATTCGAATACTTGCCCCGGATATGTTTCCCCGAAACAAACACGTGCGAACGCCAGATAGTCGTTGCGGCATACAGCATATAAAAGTTCAATTTCTCGATTCATAATTTTACCTCGATGATGAAATGGCGGATTTGATCGAAGGGTTACTCCGAAGCGGCGGGCCCATTGCGACGAAGGAAGTCGGCTATAATCTCGCGATCGCGTGGGCTCAGATCTTCGTCCATGTGTTGAGCAAGATCGGGCTCGATATGCTTGGCGATGAGTGCAATCAGAAGAGCCGCAGCGCGGGTGTCGCCTTTCAGAGCCTTCGCCGTAAGTGCCTTGATCAGAGCGCGCTGTTTTGAGATCGCGCGCTCTCGGTCTCCCTCCCGTACTCGAATCCGTTCGGACAGTTCCTCGGCCAGATCTGTCTTGAGATTCAACGTTCCTTTGGATCGACCGCGTGGATTGCCAGATTCGCCAGGTTTGAAGCGGGATTGTTTTGGAGGCTTGCGATAACCAACGACATAGTTGGAAGGCTTTTTGTCGTCCATGGATCAGCCCTCCTGTTCCGATGTGACGACGGAGAGCAGAGGAGTCCGGGTATCTCGCCCGTCGCGGAAAGAGTCGAACGTCGCTCCCGTTGGGATGTGGATGGCGACTTCGTCAGTGTGGTCTTGCCATCTCTGGATACATAGATCGACGTAGTGCGGGTCGATTTCGCAGCCATAACAACGCCGGCCAGTCACCTCGGCAGCAATCAGCGTGGTCCCGGAACCGAGAAAGGGGTCTAAAACGATCGCGCCGCGGCGTGAGACGTCTTTTATGGCGTCTATGACCATCGCGAGCGGTTTGACGGTTGGATGCATGGCGAGAAGCTCATCGCGCTCCGCGCCCGGTACATTCATACCGCGATAGGTCCAGACATTGGATCGCGAACGCCCCTTTTTGCCGAGCTCAAAGTTGTTGATGTGGGGGGCCTCACCTTTCTTGAACACCGGAATAAGCTCGTGCTGGCTGCGATAGAAGGTCCCCATCGCCGCGTTTGTTTTATTCCAAACGATCAGATTGAGTTGTCGCAGGCCATTCGTTGCTGCGGCAGTCACGAGGTCGTTAAGATGTCGCCAGTCAATGCAGTAGTATGCGATACCGCCATCCATGAGGCAGCTGACTGCCGCTCCACAAGTCGTTGTCAGGAACTCGATGAATTCGGTTTGAGACATTTCGCCGGAGGCCATCGCGAATTCCCGATGTGTGTGTTTCCCGAGGCCGCTGACATTGCCGGCGATCTTCACGTTGAACGGTGGGTCAGTGAAGATCATTTCGGCTAGCTCGGTTCCGAACAGAGCAGACATCACCTTCGGGTCACGAGAGTCACCGCAGGCGAGGAAATGCTGTCCGAGTTGCCAGAGATCTCCGGCTTTAGCGATGGCGGGATGGGCGCGATTGGGTTCCGGCACGGGATCTTCAATCGCTCCCGCGCTTGGCCCTTCGTCGAATGACAGAGACATGTCGATTTCGACTTGGTCAAAACCCGTCAGAGTCATGTCGTAGCCCAGATCGATCAGCTCATCTAACTCCTTGCGAAGGCGTGCGTCGTGCCAACGCGAATCCTGAGGTAGGCGATTTAGTGCTAGCCGGATCGCTTTAATTGATGCGGGATCTCGATCGACGACGATCGCTGCCACCTGGTCATATCCAGCCTCCCTGAGGCAGTCGAAAATCAGGTGCCCGTCGATGATGCAGTTCTCGGAATCGATCAGAATTGGCCTGAGCTGGCCGAACTGCTTCGTTATATGAGCAGCCTTCCGGCGTTGAGCTCTGCTGTGGAGGCGGGGTGACCCTTCGTAGGGTCGAATCACGGAAACCGGAAGGTGCTCGATGGAAAGCTCGTTCTTCGTCGTCATTTGTAGCTCCTTTAAGAGCCAACGGGCTTGCGACGAGGTCCCTCGATAAGGCTGTTTCACACCACGCATAGTGAAACAGGGAAATTCCCTCGCCGCCGGCCCGCTGGGGATGGTGGCGAAGGGGAAAAATTATAACGTCCGTAAAACCAGACGCCCTCCTCGCTCACCGCGCTGCGGTATGGAAGGAGGACCAACACATGATTACTACACACAAAAAGAGTGTGAAAAGATTAGTCGCTTAATTTGATCAATAATTGGGCAACTTTCGGGTGGGACACCTGGCCCAACGAAAACATTGCGGACCCGCATGGGGGCCGGGGGCTTATTTCAGCAGTGCGGATGGCTCCACTGCCAGCGCGTCGGCAATCTTTTCGAGGATCAAGACCGTCGGGTTCCGAACGCCTCGTTCCACGCCACTTATATAAGTGCGATGAAGATCGCTCTCGAATGCGAGCTCTTCCTGGGAAAGCCCCTTCTTCTTCCGGTATTCCCGGACGTTTTTTCCGACCCGTTCCCGAATATCCATCCCACCAGGGGACGGAAATGTAGCTTTTTGATCTACAGACTATAAGTCTCATTTTTCTGGCTTTCTGCGCACGACAATGGCTTTCTAGCTGCCGTGACGGACGCGGCCGGCGCTGGCCGTAGTTCGATAACCCGCGCACAGCCAGATTGGGGAGAAATGGGATGAAGGTGGTTCTGGTAACCCAGATGGTGGCTGCATTGCTGTTTTTTGGATTGTCGGCCAACGCGGCCGATGAGCCTTTCGAGCTCCGCGGTGTTCGCCTCGGAATTACGCTCGACGAATTTCGTAAGGCCCAATATCCGAGCCCAGATTCAGAAATGGTTAGCCCATATTGTCATACCGATCCTCAGGCAAAGCGGGCAGCCGATCGAGATGCTCAACACTTGTCCGACGAAGAAAGGGCGCTCGGCGTCCTAAAATGTACCTGGTACCTGAAAGACGGATCACGGTCGGTTGTTTTCGAAATCGCCGGGGTAACGGCCAAGGCCTACTACTATTTCGTAAGCCCTCAGCCCAATGAGAAGCCCATTCTCTATTTGATTGAAGTCGAGGGCACGAACAAGGAGACCGCCATAATCTATAAGGCGCTCAGCGGTAAGTATGGAGAACCGCTCGATCAGGTGCAGGAGCAAGTCGTCAACAGATCTGGCGTGCCCGTCCTGCGATAGGAATTTCTATGGGGAAACGACACGAGCACGATCATTCTGAAGAATCGCCCGCTGCACGTTTTTTACCAAGTTCTCTACTATCTCGACGATGCGTATCAGTGGGTTCAAGATCAGACAAAGAAGAAGCTGAGCGATAAGCTCTGAATCTCCGAGACAAATAGTTGCTCGGCATCAACGGCCATAAGTCTTTATCACGAGCTGAGCCGAGCCATGTGTCGCATAACGTGCCTTATGTGCCTCTCAGCTGATTCAAACCGAAGCTTACAATATTTGGAGGTTGTTCTATTATCGACACGTCGTTGATGTAAGCTCAGGCCTAAATTAGGTTGCTGTGATTTGCGTTCGGGCCGCGGTTGCCGCAACCGCCATTCATCGCAACCTTGCAGGTTTCAGCTGATGCATTCTGCTCGCTCGAACTAGGTCCATTCGAACAAGTGCAGCGACGTCAACTTCGCCCGCCCGGAACCGTTCTTATCTGGTATTACGGTCAAGCGGAGCGCCGAGATGTCGCGCATCTCCAGTTTGACGTCTTGCTTTTCGTAATTAGCACCCGAGGGGCTAAAAACATATTCCTGCACAAATACGCGTCGGAAGTTCTCACCATCGACCGAGACTTCGATGTGGACCTCCTGAGTCCTCTGAAATTCCCTTTCGATGACTTCGTAGACAATCTTCGTCAATGACTTGGGCTCGTCGAAAGTGATCAGGATCTCCTCCGTCCGGTCGTCAGATGCGCTCGACCAGCAGGTCGCCAAGTCGCCGTCGAAGAGGTTCTCGACCGGGTTGGCTGGATCCGCACCCGTGAATCCAACGGAGGTATGTTGAAGGCAATCAATTTCCTTCGCTGACGACTTGGTAATTTCTGCCTGACCCAGAATGTACTTTCGCATGAAATCCTTTCCGGAACTGTAATCACGACGCAAGGGGTGAGAGTGGGGGGCTTTGCCAGCTATGAGTAAAGAAGCCGGATCGAGCTCGCGTCTAAAGGCGTCGGAGGCTCTGCGATGTGAGCGACGGCTGCCACCCGCGACCGTAGCAGTTGGAACCTGGCTCTGGTAGGAACAATGCTTTCGCTGCTGACCGGCCCATGTAGTTGTCGCAGCCGCCGCTCATATATCAAACATTGCCGCGGACGGTTTGTTCCGCGCTCGGGCGGCGGACGCCAAATAAACGGCGGCCTTACTGCCGTTCGCGCCTCAGGCGACACATCGGCGTTCGGCGCTTTTTACCTAGGAGCAATTGCGGAACATGGGAAATGAACTATATCAATTCGGTTCATTCAGCGTTCCGCACGGATTTGGACCAAGCTGCGCCGCGGCATACCTCTGATAACGTGAAGCGTTTTAAGGGCCGCGCCCGTCATCATGTCGCGCGCGCATTCACAAATCGAAGGTATGAAATGTCAAAAGGCACAGTTAAGTGGTTCAACGCGGTAAAGGGCTATGGCTTTATCCAGCCGGATGATGGCACGAAGGACGTCTTCGTTCACATCTCCGCCGTGGAGCGATCTGGGATGCACTCGCTCAATGAGGGGCAGAAGATCTGTTACGATCTCCAATCGGGCCGTGACGGCAAATCCTCTGCCGAGAATCTCGCCATCGTCTGAACTGCCGCAGAGGGGCGCGCGAAACGGACCCCTTATCGGGTCCGTTTCTTTTAGGCGTACTCGAGACTTCATTCCTTGTGAAATATGGAGCCATGCAACGTGGATACCTCGACACGTCTGGCACTCGCTCAAACATTTGGCGCTTCCAAACCTCTTCATAGCGTCTGGCAGTTTGGATCGACGGCTATGCTATTGGCCTCTTTCTGGCTGACGATGCAGCTCACGCTGGATTTTGGCTATTGGCTGACGCTCCTCCTCGCTCTTCCGGCCGCGGGGCTGGTGGTGCGCCTGTTCTTGATTCAGCATGATTGCGGGCACGGCTCGTTTTTCCGGTCTCGATGGGCGAACGATCTCCTGGGGCGCGCAATCAGCGTTGTTACGCTTACGCCGTACGATCAATGGCGCAAGGCGCATGCCAACCATCATGCTCATTCCGGGAATCTCGATCATCGCGGCATCGGTGACATCGACATGTTGACCGTAGATGAATATCGTCAGAGATCCAAAATGGCGCGGCTGCGTTACCGACTCTATAGGAGCCCGCTGATTCTCTTCTGCGTGGGTCCGGTCTATCAGTTCGTATTCAAGCAGCGCTTCTGTGTCGAGGCGCCGGGAGAAGGGCCCTTCAATTGGAGCATCATCGCCACCAATGTCGCGATTGCGCTGGTCGTCATGACGGGAATGCTAATCTTCGGCCCGATGGACTTCCTGCTGGTCCAGGCGCCCATTACGATCGTGGCGTCGATTGCCGGCGTTTGGCTTTTCTACGTTCAGCACCAATTTGACGGAACGTATTGGAAACGCGGGGAAAATTGGTCTTTCTCGGATGCGGCACTGAAGGGAAGCTCACACTACGATCTGCCGGGTTTGATGTCATGGTTCTCGGCCGACATCGGCCTGCATCACATACATCATCTCTGTAGCAAGATTCCAAATTATCGCCTCCGCGAGTGCCTGCGCGGAAATCCCTGGCTTGCAGCTGAAACCAGGTTTGGATTTTGGCGGAGCCTCGCCACCATGCGGCTGGCGTTATGGGACGAGCGTCGAGAACGTCTTGTCGGATTTGACCAACTTAAACACCTCTGTTAATCGGGCTGCCTCCAATAGATTCCCTTCATGGGCTCGGGCACAGCGATCAACTCGGAGCCACGCCGTAGATATAGATGTATCGTGGTGCCGTGAGCTGGATTGGTTTCGATGTAAGCGCGGCTTCCGGAGCAAGCCAGAAGGTCGGCGACTTGGCTTAGACCGACCCCCAGATGCGACTTCTTGGTTGAAAACAACGGATCAAAGGCTCTCGACTCGACGTCTTTCGTCATACCGCAGCCAGGATCCGCGATCGACAATCTCATGTATTCGCCGGGCAGCAGATGCAGATCGGACGATACGGGGGCCGGCTCCGTTGTAATAACAAGTACGCCTCCTGACGGGGTCGCCTCCGAGGCGTTGATCAAGATCTCCAACAGAATCATCTGAAGCGCCCAGGCTTCGATCGCAACCGCATAACCGCCGGGGGCGTGGCTTAGGCTTATCGTGCAATGAGGACCGACAACGTCGTCCATCAATTCACGGAAGTCGACGAGAAGTGCCACGACGTTCACCGGCGCAACGAACAGCGGAGCCAACTTCGCGGTCCGGATCAGATGGGATCGCCCAAAATATCTGTAATGCACGTCAGTTCTCCTGAGCGCGGCAACGACGTAGCAGACTTAGATGGCTCCGGCGAAGATCTATCCTCGTCTCGGATTGTAGCGCCCGTGCAAATCGAGATCCGATTCATTTACGTTTTCAGCTGTATCGGGCACGATCGTGCCGCCGATGCGCCTGATCCGTTCAGTGGGGCTCTTGAGTGGAAGCGTGATCATGCGCTCGCCTACGGGATCCCAAACCGTGAAATGATGAACTGTGATCATCCGCGTCCTCTACTGTGTCAGAGTCTCAGCGCAGCCAAACATATGCCGCGAGCAGGACCGCGAGAAAGATAGGGACGACGATGGGCGGTACGATCCAGCTCATGTCACCGCTCCATCTTGCTTGGGGCTCTTTGGACCCGGTGCCGCAGGCTTACGGCCCCGAGGCATCGGCATCGTGTTGTAGAGAGATTTTATTTCGGCGGACTTATATCTCGTTTCATCCACTTCCAGTACGGCGCCGCGCAAGAGCTTCTCGTCTAGCTCTTCAATCGCGAAGCAGATCGCGTCCAAGGCGTTATCGAATCGGCGGTAGTCGATGCGATGACGCCTGCCAAAATGTGTCGTGAACAACTCCGCGGACCGGGCGCTGTAATCAAACCGGTCAGATGACCCGGCAATGCTCATTTCCGGACTCGCCTCCATCGAAGTATCTCGTGTTGTTCGTCAGATCGGCGATTTGGGTCACCTCGCATGGTGCTTCTCAGGCGAGCGCAGCCGTGCCCGATCCAGCCGGAGCGTTTTCAGTCGTTCGACCTTTGCATCTCGACGTTGTTCGGCTTTCTGGTTCTCAGTGAGTATGGCCGCCTTGGGCTTGGTCACGGCGGCCAAGCGCGTAGCGGCATTCTCCCAGCTACGTTTGCGCATGTAATATCCTTTTCCAAAAATACCTATTCCGAAACGCGAAATCCGCGGGCCGGTTTTTCTTGGCGATTTCAAGCGCTTGTGCAGAGGCATGCCAGAGGCAAGCGGAGCGTTCTCCTATAGCTTCACCTTTCTTCGAACAGGGAACCCGCTCGGTAGAGCAAAGCCTCATAATCTAGTGCTTGGCGCCATGTTAGAGATCGCTTCTGACCATTGTTGTTGCACGATGCGTGGGCCAATACCACCAACGTGCCGCCATCAGCGGCGCGATGAAAATATGATCGTATCCATCCGTCAGGTTGGGATAATCCATAGGGCAGCGGGGCCATTATCCGGCTGCATGCAAAGCATCTACCGATTTGACCGATATACAACGTTCTAAGATCGATCCGCCGGTCAGACGCCGACATCCTAGTTCCTTGACGCTGAGATATGGTCCACGCGTTCCATCGTCCGCATCAGGGTTTCGATTTGGATCGTGGCGAAACTGGTAAACGTGTCCGATGTTGCGTACGGCAAAATAATTTGGCCGCCATGCCGCATGGCTCCGCAGGTGTAGACGACATTGGGGACATATCCTTCCCGTTCTGACGCATCGGGACGAACCAATGGCTCGCGGGATCGCGCGATGACCTTCGACGGGTCGGATTTATCGAGCAACACAGCGCCGATTGAATAGCGCCTTATCGGACCGACTCCATGGGTCAGGAGGAGCCATCCCTCGTCCAACTCGATCGGAGCGCCACAATTGCCGATCTGGATGAATTCCCATGGGTATTGCGGCTTTAGTAACAACTCTCCGCCGTCCCAGGTATAAAGATCGTCCGATGACACCAGATACAAATTCTCATTATCCTGGCGCGCAATCATCAAGTATTTGCCGTCAAGCTTGCGCGGAAAGAGCGCCATCCCTTTATTCTGGGCGGCGGACCCTTTCAACGGCGTCATTCGGAACGAGACAAAATCCTTGGTTTCGATCAGTTCGGATCTTATCCCCTTACCGCTAAAAGCAGTGTATGTGGCATAAAAAATAGTTTCGCCGGTATGTTCGAATTCAACAAACCTCGCGTCTTCGATGCCATTCAGTTGGGCTTCCGTAACCGGAAAAATAACGCGTTCGCTGATGTCCTCTTCAGCCTTGAATGTCACTGTTACCGTGTCGCTACGATCTCCAGGTGCGTGCGTGGAAATCGAAGGAATGGATGCCAGCCGGGCCGGGACTTTAATTGTGACGTTGCCGTCAGCGGCGACGATGCCTGATCGGAAGGTCAACGAGGAAATGTGACCTTCACCGACAGCGCGGAGGCTCAGAATGAACCGGCGCGCGCCTTGCAGCACATCAGACTGGTCGGGGTCGGGAACGATGCTCGGATTGAAAAGAGCCGAGGACTCAAAAGAATACTCATGCAGGAAGTAGGCACCCACGAGCCTGCGTTGCGTCTTGTCGAACATCGCATGAGAGTTGAACGCATCTTCCATCTCGTCGGCGCGGGCCTCGCATGTTTCGATAAGGTTGCGGTGGCGTCCTTGAAAATTCTCCAGGATGTCAGCCAATTCGGTCGCGGCCTCATCAGGACTTAGGGCGAGAACGCGGTCGACAATTCGATTGGCTCGTATTTTATCGCCGGGATTGAGATCGCGTGGCTCTGTCGCCGGTTTGAACGGGCGTACAACTACCCGCGCAGGATTAGGGCGGAGGTATAACGCTTGACGGTTTAAGATGAGGGGTCTCCCATATAACCTCTGCGGCCTTCGTATCTTCTTTAAACAAGCTGGGGTGTGAACTTGGTGCGCTCGTCGCTTTGCCGGTCCATCGCGCGCATTTCTGAAAGGCTTAGAAGGTAGGAAAGAACGGACTCTGCGCCACGATTTTCGTTGGCCCGGTCACGATGAAGCCCGTCGCGGCAGCTACCTGTTTCAAGATCAGCGAGCGGGATCTGAAGGTCATTTTTGCCAAGAAACCAGCCGAAGATCTGCGTGGCTTCCCGCTTCCATATGGGGTCTCTATCGGCACGCCAAGCTGCGAGGCAGGCTGAGATCATTGCACTTGCCTCGACAGGTTGTTGATCGAATGGCTTAGGCGACTGCCGAAGATCTCCAAAAGATTCCGTGCCGATCGGCCTGAACACGCCGGTCGGGAGCGTCTGCAGATCGACGAGCCATCGAAGCGTGCGCAAACCGGCACTGGTGTACGCGGGCTTCTGCACGGAACCGCCGGTCACAATAAGTGCTTGGCAGAACCTTGCGTTGTCATAGGCAAGGCCATCCTCAAACCAGATCCAATCGTTGGTAGCCGACGCCGTTAGACGCGCCATCAGCCGTTCGGCGAGCAGTCCTTGGATGCTGCGTGCCCGTAAGTCCAGGGGTGCCATGGCGCAATACCCATTCAGGCCTAGCAATGTAAAAGCCCACGAACGCGGAGATTTGAAGCTTCCTACGTGCTCTAAGGCGTCGTGGAACAGCGCAATCGCCCATTGTCGACCTGACATGGCGGAATTCGAATTCGCGTACTCGCCGAGGGCCCATAATGCCCGACCATGGCTGTCTTCAGACCCTTGCTCTTCGAGCCAATGTCGATCGAAGCTCATGAAGTTACGAAACCGCTTATTGTCGGGGTTCCACGCATGCTGGACAAACGCAGCCAAGGTCGCAGTCAATTTGCTGCCCAGCTCCTCCTCCCCATCACTCGTTAGCGCGCATGCCAATAGGAGCGCGCGCGCATTATCATCCAGGCAATATCCATGGGATCGATCGGGTACCGAATGGACGGCGTGCTGAAGCATCCCGGTGTCGTCGCACATTGAAAGGAAGTAGTCGGTTTCCATGCTGGGGGTTTTCACCGGATCAGACGCAAAGTTTCCGACAGGAGTTACCGTCGCCAGCTTATGTCGTTGAGCTGTCTCGAACACTTCCGCATAGCGTTGCGCGGTATGCTCCCATGTCATCGACCGGCTGGCGGCATATGCGCGCCGCCGGAGCGACTGACGTCCCGGCTCGTCCGCCAGAAGGCGCGCTATCTCGTGCCCAGTTTTTTGCGAGTCGTCGAACGGGACGAAAATACCGAGACCGTGATCCAGCAATTCGCGCGCGTGCCAGTAGGGTGTCGAGACCACCGCTTTTCCGAGCCCGAAGCTGTAGGCCAGGGTCCCCGAGGTCATCTGAGCTTCGTTCAAATAAGGTGTGACGTAAACGTCACACATCGAGATGAAGTCAAGCAGCGTAGCTTTGTCAACGAACCGGTCAAGAAAGACGATATGGTCATCAATCCCCAATTCATGAGCGCGCGCCACGAGGCTCTCTCGGTAAGCCTCGCCCTGATCTCGTATAAGATTTGGATGCGTTGCACCAAGAATGACATACACAGCATCAGGGCTGTTTTGAAGAATTGTCGGCATCGCGTCGATCATGACATCGATGCCCTTATTGGGTGAGATCAGCCCGAATGTCAGAATGACCGTCCGGCCAGCGAAGCCTAATTTCGTTTTTGCCTCATCGGGCTCGACGAATGCGACGTCCGGAATTCCATGAGGGATTACCTCGATTTTTCGCGCCGGCACCCGGTAGACCGAGCGCAAAACATCGGCACCCCGTTCCGCCATGACAACGACCTTCGTAGACAGTTCGAGGATCTGGGCGAGAGCTTCGCGCTGTTTCGCTGTAGGTTCGGACAGAACGGTGTGCAGCGTCGTGACAATCGGCATGGTCAGGCGTGTCAACAAAGCCAGGATGTTACTTCCTGCTTCGCCGCCAAAGATGCCAAATTCATGCTGAAGGCAGACGACATCTATCTGGCTTGCGTTCAATTCGTCAGCCGTTTTGATATAACTGGCAATACAATCGTCGTCGATTTGCCAGCGGACCTCGGGCGGGTATTCGTGGCGGGTGCCGCGGTCATTCATGGCGACGATAGAAGTCTCACAATTCCCAGAAGCCTCGACCGCTTTCTGTAAGTCTGTGGTGAAGGTTGCGATCCCGCAGCGGCGTGGAAGCGAATTTCCGATAAATGCTATTCTGTTGAATGGCCTCATTGGTAGAATTTCGGTCCAAATTCCTGCGCATTGACCCGTGGGCCATCGAACGCTTCCAGCAATTCTGGGTTGGGGGTTGGGCTATTGTAGGCCACGAGCGCGACCAATCCGTCGGTCCCGACCTGAAAGGTCGCTGAGTCAGAATCGAGGAACATGACCTCAGCGGCCCCTATCTTCATCGAGTTTACTTTTGCATGGCCTTCCAGAATGAGGAGCCAGACCTCGCGTTCAGCATGGAGTCTCCACTGCGAATTCGCGGCAAGATCGAGCCGCTCCAGAATAAAATGAGAGTCGGTGGTAAGCAGTGTGCGACCGGCGCCGTTAGCCGACGGCCCGACGATGTCGGGTGCGGGACCCGCGTCGGCGGCCTGAATTGCGTCTTTAGTGTGCAGCTCGCGCGCGCGGCCCTGATCGAACAGGCGGTACGTGGTATCGCTACGCTGCTGGATCTCGGCTAAGACAAGGCCGGCGCCGATGGCATGGATCGTGCCCGCCGGGATCATGATGGTGTCGCCTTCACCGACCGCGCGCCAAGCGACGAGATCGGCGATGGTCCCGTCCTCGATAGCCGCGCCAAGTTCATTACTGGTCAGCCGTTTAGATAGTCCGACGGCGACTCTCGCATCTGGTGCTGCGGCGAGGACGTACCAAGCCTCGCTTTTGCCGTTCGAGAGCCCAATAGACTTCGCAAATGCATCTGTCGGATGAACTTGGATCGACAGTGGCTCGTCGGTGAATAGAAGTTTGAGCAGTAACGACGAGTCCGGCTGACCCACGTCGTTTCGGTGAAACCAAAGTTCGCCGATCTTGTCGCCTTGTGTGTCCAGTGCACTCCAGGGCGATAGATCGCTGCGTCCCCAGGGTTTTTTTACGGCACCGGCACGGGCAAATTCGACGCTCATAGGATGTGTCCAATCTTTGCGAGATCGGCATCGGCGCGCTCGGCGCCGCAGCCTGACCAAGTCCGTTTATCGACCAGGCAGAAAGGGAATCACGCTACCCGCCGTAGAGGCGGTAGACGGCATGCGCTGCGATTGCTAAGGCGAGCAAGAGAGGGACAACGATCGGTGGGACGATCCAGGAAACCATGACAACCCCTAAGTTGATTAGGCGGGAGCCCTGGTCTCTCTCAGCCGTCGATGCCCATATCGCTATCGACGATACGTTGTATATGGGTGTGCCGTCATCAGTGCGCAATAGACGGCCAGTGATGGACGCGGGACCGTCGATCGTGCAGCGAGAATATTAAAGTATTAACATTTAGACTGAGTCTATCGGCAGCAAGGATTGTCGGATTTCTTCCTAGGGGTGGTGCAGGCGGTGGATTTTTAGGTCTACATCATGCCGCCCATGCCGCCCATGCCGCCCATGCCGCCCATGCCGCCCATGCCGCTCATATCCGGAGAAACGTCGAGTGCGCGGCTGCCGCGACTTGTCTGAGCGACCATAACTTCGGTGGTAATCAGTAGCCCGGCGATAGATGCCGCGCCTTGGATCGTGTGGCACACGACCTTAGCAGGATCGACGATGCCGGCCTGGACGAGGTCGACATACAGCTCTTTCTGCGCGTCGAAACCATAATCCGGATCGTTGTTTTCAAGTATCTTACCCGCGACGACCGCGCCGTCCAGGCCGGCATTGGCGACGATTTGACGGAGCGGGGCCTGCAACGCACGTCGGATGATTGCGACGCCGGCCCTCTGATCGGGGCTTCTGACGGTTAGTTTGTCCAGTGCGCGCGTTGCATGAAGAAGTGCAACGCCGCCGCCAGGGACAATCCCTTCTTCGACTGCGGCGCGGGTCGAATTGAGTGCATTGGTGACTAGATCCTTGCGCTCTTTCACGGCGACTTCGGTCGCGCCACCGATATTTAGAACTGCCACGCCACCCGACAGTTTCGCCAGACGTTCCTGGAGCTTCTCTCGATCGTAATCGGAACCGGATTCCTCGACCTGTTTACGCAGTTGCGCGATCCTGGCGTCGATATCCCTCTTCTCGCCTGCGCCATCGACAACAGTTGTATTTTCTTTGGTGATCGTGACGCGTTTCGCGCGTCCCAGCATGTCCAGCGTAACGCTTTCGAGCTTCATACCTGTGTCTGCGCTGATCACTTGGCCAGCGGTTAGGATTGCGATGTCCTCGAGCATGTCCTTGCGGCGGTCGCCAAATCCGGGCGCCTTCACGGCGGCTACCTTGAGGCCGCCCCGAAGCTTGTTGACGACGAGTGTGGCTAGGATTTCGCCTTCAATATCCTCTGCGATGATGATCAACGGGCGCGTACTTTTCGCGATTGTCTCGAGTAACGGCAATATCGGATGCAGATCAGAGAGCTTCGCCTCACAGATCAAGATATAGGGATCGGCCATTTCGCAGGTCATCTTCTCGGCATTGGTCACGAAATAAGGGCTGCTATAGCCCCGATCGAACTGCATGCCTTCAACAAATTCGAGCGTACTTTCAACGCTCTTCGCTTCTTCAACCGTGATCACGCCGTCATTGCCAACCCGCTCCATGGCTGCGGCGATCATCACACCGATCTTGTCGTCGCCGTTGGAGGCGATCGTACCCACTTGCGCGATCTCTTTTGACGTCGATACCTTCTTGGCCTGGGCCTGAATATCGGCGACGACCGCGGCTACGGCTAAATCTATTCCCCGCTTCAAGTCCATCGGGTTCATTCCAGCCGCAACAGCTTTCAAGCCTTCGCGCATGATGGATTGGGCCAGCACGGTCGCTGTGGTCGTGCCGTCGCCCGCTTCGTTGCTGGTGCGGGTAGCAACTTCGCGCATCATTTGCGCGCCCATATTCTCGAAATGGTCGTCGAGTTCGAGTTCGTCCGCCACTGACACCCCGTCTTTCGTGATGCGGGGCGCGCCCTGGGGTTTGTCGATGAGGACATTTCGCCCCTTCGGTCCGAGTGTGACCTTGACTGTGTTCGCAAGGATATCGATGCCGGCCATCATACATTGGCGTGCATTACTGCCGAATCTGAGCTCTTTGGCCGACATTTCTGAATTCCGATCGCGATGTTGGGGGCTATGCAACTGGGCCTGACATCGAGGCGCAGCTGTCAAATAGCTAGATGGTCGAAATACTAGCTGGATCAAGTAAATTTCTAAAAATACTTGCGTATCTGAAAATAAAACCCATATCGATATTAAATCATTTGCATGGAAAAAATATTATGCGCGGGGCGTCAAGTACTCCGTCACTGATGGAATTTGAGGATTTTCTATTCGCCCTGATCGGTGAGCAAAAAAACGGGATGCCCGTGAGCATCATCTCTGCCCTGGCGCGGCTGAACATCGAGCCCTGGGGTGAAGCGAAGCGCCTATCCGATTTGCCCAAAGACCGCGCGGTCCAGGCGTTGCGCGTCTCATTCGATCGACTGTCCGATCTGCGATGGACGAAATCGGATGCTCTTGGGAGTGCCGCGCGTCTAATCCACCTGCTGCCAAACCACGACGGCCGGGCGTCACGCCCTTCGATTGTTGAAGACATTCTACCGCCTGCCCAGACGCTCGAACCGCTGCTCGCGAAAGTTTCGCGGAAGGCGTCCAGCATGTCGATCGGGGTCTGGGTGGCGATAGCTGCCATTTTCCTAATTGCGACATACTTCACATGGTTTGGTGGGACTACCCGAAGCTTGGATGTCTCGCCGTTCTACGACAATCCAACTCGAGAACAAATGCGCTAATAACAGCGCAATAAGCTTACGTGGCGTGGATCGGAGTCGACGCGCGCGGTTTGCCGAAGAAGACTCCGCCAACGATAGATGCGGGAGCGGCGTTATGACGAGTCTTGGCACTCATATGCGTGCTTCAGCCGAAGCCGGAAATGCCGATGCGCAGTTCAATCTCGGGGTGATGCTCTGCAATGGCTTCGACGAACGAGGCCGATTTATTGGCGTCCAGCGCGACGAAGCATTGTTATGGCTCGGTCGGGCGGCGGAGTCCGGCTTGTGTCGCGCTCAATGCAGACTCGGCGAAGCTTATGCCGATAGCGGCTCGCCTGCGGATCTTTGTGAGGCATGCATTTGGTTTCTGATCGCCCTCGATAACGCAACTGGTCCAGGCCGGCAAACCGCGCGGACGGGATACGAGAAAATCGAGCGATTATTGTCGCCCGAGCAGTTGAAAAGTTCACGGGCTCTCGCGACGACGAGGGCGGCACAACTACGTACCGTCCTAGAAACTCGCGAGAGCGGAGTTGCCAGTCCTGCCGATTATCTGAGATCGACCACAGGTCGGCCAAAGCGCCGTTAATCTCGCTAAGCTAAGTGAAAGAGATTCGTGGCATCGGCGCAATTGAGGATCTTCGAGCATTCCTCATGAGCCTCGCACGCTATCTTTCTAGCCGCGATAAACGCCTTTTTCAGTCAGAGCCTGACATTCGTTACAGCCTTCTTCGGCGCAAAGCTTTGTGTTGCGGGTGTCGTATCTCACAGGCGGCCAGTGGGTACAGTTCCGGCACCAGTGCCAAACTGTATCCCCTTCTATTGAAGCCTTTCGGTACTCGATTCCCCGGTCGGCCATAAGGCGACAATAGACCTTATTGGCCGACCGGCAAGCCTGGTTCGTTTCGGACGCTGAACGCGCCGCAAAAAGCTCCGATAGAAAAGATTATTGAAAGGACGATGTCTGGAGCGAGCGAAGCAGCTGATCTGTGCGCATCGTACGAACTAATGGCTGCGGCAACGGCGAATGGTCCCACTGCGCGGGCATCTCGTATTAATGATGCTTACGTAATCCGACAAATGAAGGACACAATTATGGCAGTTAGATTTGAGATCGTCGGGGGCCAACTGAGCTACAAGGCTGAAGGTGATGAGATCTCGGCTGCCGAAGCGGCAACGATCGCCGCGATAGATAGTCTCCGAACGCTCGATCGCATCTGCCATACGTTGCATCTAACGAACATACGTCTCGATGAGATCGAGACAGATACCCGTCGGATCAAATGAGCTTACGTGAACGCGCGGCCGTCTGATTCTTAGCGGACGATGATGTATGACGAAGGAGTTTATATGGCGACGGTAAATGTCGTGCTGAGTAGTGGAGAGACAAAAACGTTCGAAATGAGAGATAACTTCCGCGAAGGGCGAGCTAAGGTCGAGCGGGGAGAGGGCGTCATCCGTGTGAGAGACGGAAATGCGGAAGGAGCTTTATATCTGAAGAACGCGTTAGTGGTTTTCGTTTCTGAATAATTAAATTACACGACGTATTTCTAAGATTCGGTCTCTCCACCGGGCTTCCCTGAAGTAAGCCATATCAATGCAAGAAACCCCATCCCAGCGGAGATGGCGGATGCCGCGAATATCCCAATTGTCGCGACGTCCTTCACTTGAGGTTCATAGGCTAGTCCAGCAATGAATAGCGACATCGTGAAGCCTATACCGGTCAGTAAAGCGCCAGCTCCCACCATCGACCAACCGAGTTCAGGCGGTTTAGCTGCCAGTCCAATGCGGACAGCGAGGCAGCTGAACACAATTACGCCGAGTGGTTTGCCGATGGCCAAACCCGCAAGAATCGCTATCGAAACAGGGTGTATTATGTCCTCTATAGAGATCGTAAAACCCGCATTGGCCAATGCGAACAACGGCATGATCACAAAACCCGCCCAGGGATGCAGCATCAGTTCGAGCCGTTCGACGGGTGAAATGGCTTCGGTTGCGGCGATACGTGCCCGGCTAAGGACGCGGCGCGCGGTTGTATTCCCACTCCATGAATTCCCTCGTGGATACGACAGCACACGCTCAAGAATGGAATGAAGGCGATCGTCGCTGACCCATCCACGGGTTGGGGTCATCAATCCGAGGATCACACCCGCAATGGTCGGATGAACTCCGGACGCGTCAAAGGCGAGCCAGATCAAGCCTCCAAAAGTGAAATAAACGGGAAGGCTCCTGATTCCGACCCGAGCTGACGTCGCGACGCCCGCCAAGCCCAGCGAAGCTAAAGCGAGTGCTTGCCAGCTGAGGCCGTGTCCGTATCCAAGGGCGACCACCAAGATCGCGCCGACATCATCAAAAATCGCTAGTGACAGTAGGAATAGTCGAAGGCTTGGTTGAATGCGAGATCCGAGCATAGCCAAGCATCCGATGACGAAGGCGGTATCGGTTGCCATCACAACGCCCCATCCCTGTGCCTCAGGATGGCCCCACATCATCGCCAGATAGATCGCCGCCGGGACGAGCATGCCCCCAATGGCGGCGGAAAGAGACAACGCCGCCGCGCGCCATGTCCGTAATTCGCCCAGCACAAGCTCGCGTTTAAGCTCCAGGGCCACGACAAAGAAGAAGATGGTCATCAGCCCATCATTGATCCAATGCCGCAAAGAACGCTCATAGTCGAATGGACCGAAAGAAAGGCCGGCCGGCGTATCCCAGAAGTCCGAAAATGAAGATGACCATGGGGAATTCGAGAGAAGCAGCGCGATCCCGACGGCCAGAAGTAGGATGGCGCCTGTCGCTGCTTCAATCTGAAGAAACCGCGTGAACGGCTGTGTGAACCGGTCGGCGAACTCGGGAGGAAGGTGCGACCTGTTTCCATTCATTGGTTCAATCTCGGCGCAATTGCGGTTTACAGCTGCGCTTTAATTGCGGCGGCTGCGCGGAATTCATTACGTACTCCGTTCGACGAGATCTCGGCGCCGTGCCTTCGAGACTCTTTCGTGCCTACTGGCGGATCGCGGACAGGCTGCCCATATATAGGAATACTGCTACGGACCATCTGGCGACGCTTCCTTCTCTGAATAGCGAGATATCTGTGCGCCTACTCATGGGCGCCAAGTGAGGCCTCATGGAAAAAAGCTCGTCCATCAATCTCCGTTCGTAAGCTTGGCGGTCGCGTGTGTCGGCGCCATCGCAGACATAATCGTAGCGAACGTAAATTTCGAGGATGCGTCGGTTCGGCTAGGCGCCAGAGTGTTGTTCAGTTTACTCGGATTCATGGCGGCTTATGCATTAGCGACATGGTACTTCGGTCGCCAAGGCACATAAAGCTCGGTCGCGCGCCGACACCGAAGCTTTATTGCGGTCTATCATTGATGAGAGATAAAATGGGAATTCATGGAACGATTTCGAAAACAACGAAGCAGACCGTCACATTCGCTCAGCCGTTCCTTTTACCGACTCTCGGCGAGGAGCAACCCGCGGGCTCCTATCTCATTGAGATAGACGAAGAACTCATACAATCCCTGTCGTTCATCGCATATAAGCGGGTGAGGACCACAATCTACCTACATGCCGCTGGAGACGCCTACGTTACGGGTGCTGCGACGATCGATCCTCGAGAGCTGGAGAAAGCCCTCGAGCTGGACGGTGAGGTTAGTTTAAGGGCCACGGACGAAGGCCGACCCTATAATTCCCTTTTTCGTTGAAATAATTGGCCCTAAAGTGGCTGCCTAATAAATCTAATAGTCGATGGCTTGAGTGGCAGAAGAATCCGGTCCCGGACTAGAGCGAGCTATCATCGATACGATCCGAGAGCCGCTCCTTGTTTTGGACGATGAGCTGCGTGTCGTCCTAGCCAGCGCATCCTTCCTTGAAGCATTCAATGTAGCCAACCGTGAGACTGAGGGGGTTTTTCTCTACAGTCTGGGGAATGGACAATGGGATATCCCCGCGCTGCGCAAGCTGATTGAAGAGATAATTCCCGATAAGACGAGCATCGAGGCTTATGAAGTCCAACATGACTTTCCCTCGCTAGGGCAACGCATCATGTTGGTGAACGCCAGGCAGGTCAGGGGCTTCGCTAATGGGGAGTCACGCATTCTGATCGGTTTTCAGGACATCACCGAGCAACGCAGGCTTGAAGCGGTGCATCGTAAGCTCGAAACGGAAAAAGACGACCTTCTTAGGCAGAAGGAACTGCTTCTCGCCGAAATGATTCACCGGGTGAACAATAGTCTTTCGATCGTAGCCAGCATTCTGCTGATGAAGGCCCAAACTGTTCAGTCGGAGGAAACGCGAAATCACTTAAAGGACGCGCATGGACGTATTCTGGCGGTCGCTCGTGTACAGGGACAATTGCGACCGGCCTCTTACGGGGATCCCATTAGCGTCGGCTCCTATCTGGGCAAGCTGTGCGAAAGCCTCGGCTCTTCGATGATTGTCGACGGGCAGCCAATCGTGATTCGTGTCGATGCTGACGATGGACAGCTAACCTCTGAACGCGCTGTTAGCCTTGGCCTGATCGTTACGGAACTTGTCATCAATTCTATCAAGCATGCATTCCCCGCGGGGGCGCGGGGTGAGATTCTGGTGACCTACGAGTCCACGCAGAATGCTTGGCGTCTTACAGTTTCCGACGATGGGATTGGTGCTCACGTTGATCTCGATGCTCCGCCTAGATCAGGCTTGGGAACGAACATTCTGGAATCGCTTAGCCGTCAACTGAATGCTCGGATCACAACGAATAATCCGGAAAAGGGTTATTCTGTCTCTATCCTCGGAACGACGTAAGGGACATCGACAGCATTTCTGTGTAATAGTGCGCGACCCCCTCTTTCACAAATGATCGCTAATCATCAGCAAGGCTTGCATTTGGAACTCCCCGCCGCGGGGCTCGTTATCAGCCACGGTGTGTTAGCTGATGCAAACGGTCTCACTGGAAGAATCTATCTACGCATAGGATTGTATCGTCTTACACTGGGCCGCGACGGGCTAACTACTCAGGAAGAATCGCATTATCTCGCGAGATGCATGAGGGCCGAAGGGGTCTGTATAGGAGCCCCCTGGCTGACCGCCGAACCATGCATGACCCGCTCCGGCGATCAGCCAATATTCGATTGCGACATTCCCATCTGCGGCGGTGAAGATCGTTTTGCTATATGAACGCCCGCCTTCCTTCCCCGTGCTTTTTGCCGTTTTCAAGTTTCGATGCGATATGCGCGCTGCGGCAACGATTTGGTCTGCATTACCGGCATGCACCGTTTGGTCTGCGCTACCCTGAAACACGATGAGCCGTGCAGGTGATCCTACTGATGACCCCGACGTGGCAGGCGGTGAGCGCTCGCCTCGCATGGCGGCAAAGGCGGAAACCACGTCATTCGCCACCCGGTAGGGTAGGCCGGAGTGGGCGGCGACCCCAGCAAACAAGTCGGGATAAGTTTCACCCAAGACGACGGCCATGGCCGCCCCTGCCGATAGGCCGGCAACGAAGACGCGCTGATGGTCGATGCGGAATTCGCGCATCAGCTCAGTTGTGATGCCGGCCAAGATAGCCGGTTCGCCCGCGCCCCGGGCCTGATCCGCAGGATTAAACCAATTCCAGCACGATAGTGCGTTCGCGATATCGGATTGACCGGGATACGCTACCACCACGTTATAGGCATCCGCGATGGCGTTCATGTTGGTACCGCGCGCGAAATCATCCGGGTTCTGTTTACATCCATGCAGCATGACGATCAGACCGCGCACCTGCGTACGCGCGCCGCTCGGAATGTAGACTTTATAATCCCGCGATCCCGCCGGACATGAGAACAAGCGGTTTAGAAACTGCGCGCCATCGGGAATGACCAGACTGGGCGACGCCCGGCCCCTGAGAGAAGTCCGGCCAGGCGGGCGGACTTCGCGCAATATGCGGATGGCTTCATGCAACGGCTTGCGCAGGCGGTCAGAGGATGATGGCCTGTCCGGACTCGCGGACGAAGCCGCGGCGTGCGGTTCGCCGGCTGCCGGATCGACAGGGTTACCGTCCTGATCGATCACCGGCCCAGTGGGATGCGGTTCAGCCACCGTGGGCGGATCGTGCGGGGCGGGGGCGCTACCGCGGCCGGCTAGCGCGTCTTGGATGATTTGGGTCGCACCTGTGAGGTCACGCGCGCGCACAGACTGAACGGCCCGTCGCATGGCAGAAGCAAAATCGTAAGGCATCATCCGGTCCTTTTCTGACCGTCATCGGACTATCCGATAACGACGAAGGACCTCCCCGTTTGACGGCTGGTAGATCGCCCTGGCGAATGCGGCGCATCCTTGTGCTGATATATGGACGGATTGCTCGGTCTAACAAGGCGGCTCGCAGCATGCTGGTGTCGAGGCCCAGCCGGTCGCTGCGAGCGTCGCTCGCTGGTCAGTCATCCCCCCGACTACTCCCATCGATCGCTGTTAACGCGCTCCAGTTCCCCTGAAACCCTTAGCTAGATTCCCTGATACCAAGCGGCCGTTAAATTGAACCTTTGGTTGGAAGGCCGCGGAATTGCTGGCATTCTTCAATATCAGACGGCGATCGTGAGAGGTTTTCGGGTAAAATTCCCTGTATTTTCCCTGTTTAACAGGGAATTCCGCAGAGACGAGTTCGACGCAGACTGCGTCCACCACCATTTCCTCCTCATTTTCATGACCTAGAGGCTGGTGGCCCGGAATACGGCGGCAACCGCTGCCTTTGGGGACGCTTGCAGAAACTCGCTCATTAGGCAGAAACGCGCTGACGCAGGCGAACGTCTCGGGCGCCTATGTTTGCGGGACCAAACCTTGGCGGGTTGGCGCCGGACTCGTCGTCAGAATCTTATGTCAGAGACTGCGATGTATGGCGGGTGGCGCGCACCGCACATCGGTCATCCCGGACCGAATCGTCACCGACGCTTGCCGCCATTGAGCTCACAGGCTCCAGGGAACCAGGTACTCGTCCTTGATGTCCATTCCGAACCCTGGCGCATCGGACGGAACGAGTTTTCCGTCCTTGGGGGTCGCGACACCCGGGATGTGCATGGTTTCGGCAAGCGGCACGCCGGGATCGCCGTGAAGCCAATATTCAGCGAGTTGTGTGTCTGGCATGGCGAAATGAAAGTGCTGTCCGAATGGCAGGCTGGCGCCGGAATGGGGAAAGGTTGAAAGGCCGGCTGCTTCAGCCAGCGTGTAGACCTTGAGGGCTTCCGTCAGCCCGCCGAACCAACGCAAGTCGGGCTGCACCACATCGACGCAGCGTCGTGCGATGAGCTCGCGGAATTCGTGACGGCCGTGATGATCCTCGCCGGTTGCGACCGGCTGTGTCGGCACCGCTTGCTTGATCTGGGCGAGGCCGTCGTAGTCGTGCGGCATCAGCGGTTCCTCGATCCATCGCAGTTGGTAGGGACGCAGACGTTCGAACAGCCGGATGGCGAACTCGACATTGTAGGACATCACCGGGTTAAGCATCAGATCGGCGTTGGGGCCGACGATCTCGCGCGCCTTGGCGACCTTTTCCTCCAGGCGGTTGATGCCTTCGATGCTTTCCTCGTAATGCACCGGATTGCTGATCTTGAACGCCTTGAAGCCGAGTTCGGTCGTCCAATCGAGATCGTCGCTCGTGCAATAGCAATTGATGTATTCGCGACAGGGCCCGCCGATCAAACTGTAGACCGGCAGCTTCAAAAGTTTGCCCTTCAGGTCCCAGAGCGCCAGATCGATGCCGCTGCGTGCGACAGCGACCAGGCCGTTGGCACCGAAGCGCTGACTCGCGCGCCACATCAGATCATTCAAGAATTCAATCGCAAGGCAATCGCGTCCGACGAGTAGCGGCGTGAAATGGTCGCGGATCAATCCTTCGATCAAATTGCCCCAGTGGCAGATGCCGAGGCCCCACGTGCCATCTTCGGCTGTGACCTTGATCCAGACTTCATGTGCCACTTCACCTGGAATGCGACGAAGCTGCCGCGGGAATTCGGGATACTTGTTGATCGGAAAGGCGCGCCAGGCAGTCTGGTTGTAGCTTGGCCGGCGCGGCGTGGTTTTCTTGCCATGCGACGGGATGTTCAATTTCACCATTTCGATGGACTTTATTTTCACGCTACGCGTCTCCCGTTGTATCCAAGTCTACAGAATGTGCGAGATCAGTTCGGCTGTGCGCAGGACGTCGTCGATGTCCTTCACCAGCGGATCGAGCGCGCGCGCGCTTACGCTGATCGCGGCGATCGGCCGGTCGCGATTGTCGAAGATCGGCACGCCGACGCAGCACGATGTTGGCGAATTTTCACCATTCTCGATCGAATAGCCGCGTGCGCGGACCTGTTCCAGATCGGTGAGCAGGGCCTCGATCGTAGTGTGCGTCTTGGGCGTGCGCGCGATCATCGGCTGCGCCTTCACGATATCCTGAACCTCGTTGGCGGGAAGGAAGGCGAGCATCGCCTTGCCGAGCGCGCAGCAATGGACCGGAACCGAGCGCCCGAATCGCGAATAAATGGTCGGCAGGCTCGGCTTCTCTCCACCCGCCAGAATCAGGACACGGTTGCGGTTGAGGATGCCGAGATTCACCCGCTCGTTCATCTTGTGCGCCAGCGCCTGCACGTGCGGGAGAGCTTCGAGCCGCAGGCGATTGCGATCCAACAGGCTGGACGCCAGCGGCAGGATCGCGAAACCGATCGACAGCCGGTTATCCAGCGGGTCCTGCTGCAAGAAGCCGGCGGCCACCAGCGTCTGCACCAGCCGGTGCGCGGTGGGCCGCGCCAGGCCGGCTTTCAGCGCCAGTTCACTGACGGTCGGCGGATATTCCGACGCAGCTATCACATCGAGCAGCGTCAAAGCCTTGCCCAGGGTTTTGACCCCATATAGGCGCGGATCATCGGGGACACTCGGATCTTCGTTGGCAGCGATACTCATGCCGTTTCGATCTCTAACTGATGAGTTTACAGCGACGCGCTGTCCACATAGTGGACAACTTATTCTTATAACGACAATTTTGATTGTTTTGTGTCAAGTCACTTTGTAAATCCGACCAGCGGAAGCACGATAGAGATCGTGCAACCGAGAGTTCGAGCCACAACGGGAGAAACAATGACGGGGATTGAGCGCCCAAACCGAGGGCAACCCGGCATCACTGTCGATGTTCGCAAATTACAGAAGATCTATCGCGGCAATATCCGGAAAGGGCATTCGGATGTGCTGGCGGTCAACGACGTCGATCTGGCGGTTCGCGAGGGCGAGCTCGTTGTTCTTCTCGGCCCCAGCGGCTGCGGCAAAACGACGCTTCTGCGCTGCATCGCCGGACTAGAGCGTCCGGTTTCCGGCGAGATCAGGATCAACGACCGCGTCGTCTATTCCTCGCAGAGCGGAACCTACGTTCCTCCCGAAGATCGCCGCATCGGCATGATGTTCCAGTCCTATGCGCTGTGGCCGCACATGACCGTGTTCCAGAACGTCTCTTATCCGCTCGCCTCGCTGAGCGGCTACGACAAGGAAACGACACGGGCCCGGGTGCAGGACGTCCTCAGCGATCTTGGCGTCGCGGGCCTCGATCACCGCTATCCGGGCGAATTGAGCGGCGGTCAGCAACAACGTGTGGCCCTCGCGCGCGCCCTCGTCGGTTCGCCCTCGGTCCTGCTGTTCGACGAGCCCTTGTCGAACGTCGATGCTAAGGTGCGCCGCCGCCTGCGCGCGCAGCTCCGCGAGCTCAAACAGCAGACCAGCTTCGCCGGCGTCTATGTGACGCACGACCAGGAAGAGGCGATGGAGTTGGCCGATACCCTCGCCGTCATGGAAAACGGCAAGATCCGCCAGCTGGCACCCAGCCACGAAGTCTATACGCGGCCCGCCTCCATCTACGTTGCGGGCTTCGTGGGCGAGATCAATTCCTGGAAGGGCCGCATCGAAAGCGCCGCCAACGGCACGGCCGACATCTCCACCGAATTCGTCCGCTTCACCGTCGGCGATGTCCCGGCCTCGGTCGGGCGCGGCGGCACTGGATGGCTGGTGATCCGCCCCGAACATGTCGGCCTCGTCGCCACGGGCAGCGGTACGACCGAGAACGTGCACCGTTTTCCGGGCGTGGTGCGCGATGCCATTTATTTTGGCGCGCGTTTCGAATACCGCATCGCCATGGCGGGAACCGAGATCACCGCCTGGATATCCGACGATTCGACCCAGCATCTGCGGCCGCGTGTCGGCGATGCGGTCGATGTGATCCTGCCCAAGGACAGCGTGCGATGGCTGCCGGAGTAGGCTCGACAGAAGCGCTGTCCGTCGCGGGCGCCCGGCGCCCGGTGCGGCGTGCGCCGATCCTGATCGCGGCGGCGCTTCTGCTGCTCGGGGTCCTGTTCATCGTCTTCTATCCCATCGGCATCATCGTCTTTCGCGCCATTTTCCCGGCCGGCCAGTTCGACCCGCAATTGTGGGTGACGACGCTGACCGCACCCGCATTGGGCCTCGCGGTGCGCAATACCGCCATCATCGCCTTCGCGACCACGACCATTTCGGTGCCGCTCGGCGTGTTCTTCGCCTGGCTGATCGAGCGCACGGATGCGCGCTGGGGCGCGCTGTCCCGCCTCTTGCCGGTGATCCCGCTGCTGCTGCCGCCGGTCGCCATGGCGATCGGTTGGCTGTTCCTCGCCGATCCGCGCGCCGGCTTCCTCGCGCGTCCGATCATCGACGGTATCCATGCCATCGGCATCGACATCGATCCCTCTTCACTGGCGATCCAGAGCTGGAAGGGCTTGATCTTCCTCTACGTGCTGTGGGCCGTGCCGCACGTCTATGTCATCGCGGCCGCAGCCTTCAGCGGGCTCGATCCGTCGCTGGAAGAAGCTGCGCGCATGTGCGGCAAGGGCCGCCTGCGCTGCTTCTGGGAGGTTTCGCTGCCCGCCATCCGTCATGCGGTTGGCGCCGCAATCCTGCTTTGCGTGATCTCCAGCATCGGGCTTTATTCGCTGGCGGCGCTGCTCGGCTCCGCCGCGCGCATCGATATCCTGTCGGTCTATATCTACCGGCTGCTCAACTTCTCCTATCCGCCGAAAACCGGCCAAGCCGTCATTCTCGGCCTCATCCTCATGGTGGTCATCGGCTCGATCTGGCTGCTGCAACGCAAGATCGCCTCGCGCACCGGCCATGCGCAGATCGGCGGCCAGGGCCTGCGCCCCAACTTGCTGACTTTGGGCGCCTGGCGCTGGCCTGCACGCATCCTGATCGTGCTCTATGTCCTGCTGACGTCCATCCTGCCGCTGCTCGCGCTGTTCGTCGTCGCACTTCAACCGTTCTGGCGGCCGAACATCGTGTTCGCCAACCTGTCGTTCGCCAACTTCGCGGAATTCGCCTCGACACAGGCGACCCGCTCGGCGATCAGCAACAGCGCCATGCTGGCGATCGGGACTTCGACCGTCGTCGTGCTGGTCGCTGGGCTGATGGCGGTGGCCGCCAAGCAAATGGGCGGCACGCGCGAGAAGATCCTGGGTGTGATCACCAAGATCCCGACCGCGATCCCGCACATCATCTTCGCCGTCGGCGTGCTTGTCGCATTCGGCTTTGCGCCGTTCTACCTGAGCGGCGGCTGGCTGATCCTGTTCCTCTGCTACCTCGCCGTTTACCTGCCGTCGGCCTCGATCGCCGCCGAATCGTCGGTGCAGCAGGTCGGCAATCAATTGGTCGAGGCGTCCCGCATCTTCGGCGCTTCGCCGGGCCGCACCTTCTTCCGCGTGCAATTGCCGCTGATTCTGCCCGGTCTCGCGGCCGGCTGGGCGTCGATCTTCGCGCTCGTGTTGGGCGAGTTGAACGCGGCCGCCATCCTGTCGGGACCGCGCAATCCGGTCCTCGGTTATCTGATCATCACGCTGTTCGACAACGGCACGTATTCGCAACTCGCCACCATCGGCAGCATCATCGGCGTCGTATCCGCCATCACCGTCTCGGCCGTTCTGATCTTCGGTAGACCCAGATACGGCCGCACCATCACAATCGGAGGGGGGCAATGAACAAGAAAACGTGCACGTTCAAGATCGGTTTCGCGGTACTCGCCGCATCACTTCTTGTCGTCCATGGGCCGGCTTCGGCACAGGAGCCGCCGGCCGCACTGGTCAAGGCCGCACAGGCCGAAGGCGAGATGATGTTCTATGGCGCCATCGAAGAAGGCCAGATCAAGCTCCTGGCGTCCGCCTTCGAGAAGAAATACGGCATCAAGAGCTCCCACCTGCGGCTGGTGTCCGGCCAACTCGTACAGCGCTTCGTGACCGAGAATGACGGCAACGGCAACCAGGCCGACGTCTTCCTCGACAGCTCGCCCGTCGCCTTCCGCATGCATTCGGATCTGTTCATGCCGATCACCGCGGAGAAGGCACCCAATGTCGGCGCATGGCCCGCGAAGTGGCGGATTGGCGACCGCGGCATCACCATCCAGACGAGTCCGATGGTCGTGCAATACAACACCGACCTCGTGCAGCCTAACGACGTGCCCAAGACCTGGAAGCAGCTCGCTGATCCGAAATGGAAAGGCAAGGTCCTGCTCACCGATTCGCGCACGTCGGAGACCTATCTCGGTTGGCTCAACGCCATGGAAAAGAACCTCGGTCCGGACTATGTGAAGCGGATCGCGGCGCTGAATTTCACACTGACGCCGAGCGGCGCTTCGGGCGCGCAGATGGTGGCAGCGGGCGCGCAGGCACTGAACTTTCCGGCCTATGCCAGCTTCTCGATCGCGCTCAAGGAGAAGAAGGCGCCGATCGAATCTCAGATTGTCGGAGAGCCGCAAGTGGTCAGCCAATCGTCGGTCGGCGTCGCGGCGAAGGCCAGGCATCCGAACGCCGCCTGGCTGTTCCTGAACTTCCTGCTGTCGGAGGAAGGCATCAAGCTCGCCTGCGCCAACTATCCGGTGTCCACGCCCGGCGACTTCGCGGGCAAGCTCGGCTGCATCCCGCTCAACGATCCGCAGCTCGTCGAATATGGCATCTCGGAGGAACGCAAACAGGCCCTTTTGCAATTGCTGGGGCTCACGAACCGCTGAAGCCAGAACGAATTTCCAGGGAGAGAACCAAATGTTGCCTCACAGCCACCGTCACCACATCCTGGGCGCCGCCGCGCTCGCCTTGTCGCTTGCCCTCGCCGGCACGGCGGCCGCGCAAGGCATCGGCCCGACCGAATCGCCCGATGCCCTGATCAAGGCCGCTCAGAAAGAAGGCGCGCTGATGGTCTATACCTCGGCGGACGAATCCCAGACCAAGCCGCTCTTCGCAGCCTTTGAGAAGAAGTACGGCATCAAGGGTGATTTCGTCCGCTTCCCGACTGGCCCCTTGATGCAGCGGTTCGCGAGCGAAGCCGACGGCCAGAATGTTCAAGCCGACTTGCTCAGTGTCAGCTCGCCCATTCCTTACGAGGACAAGCCCGAATGGTTCGCGGAGCTCAATGCTCAGGCGGTGCCGAACGTCGCCAAATGGCCGGCGCAATGGGTGAAGAAGAATCACTTCACCTGGACGACCGAGATCGTCTCGCTCGCCTACAACACCGATCTCGTCCCGAAAGGCACGCAGCCGACCAAGTGGACCGATCTCGCCGATCCCAAGTGGAAGGGCAAATTCCTGCTCACCGATCCGCAGGTAGCTGACAACTACCTCGGCTGGCTCGACGCCGTGGAGAAGGTGAACGGCATGGACTTCCTCAAGAAGATCGCCGGGCAAGATTACAAGGTGACGCAGAGCGGCGCCTCGGGGGCTCAGATGGTGGCGGCCGGCGCGCATTTGTTCAACGCACCAACCTTTCCATCCTTCTCCAACGTCCTGATCGCCAAGAAGGCGCCGATCGCCGTGCAATATATGTCCGGCCCGTCCGTCCTGTCGCCGCGCGACTACGGCATCGTCAAGGCGGCGCCGCATCCGAACGCGGCGCGCCTGTTCCTCAATTGGCTGATGTCGGACGAAGGCACCAAGGCCACCTGCGCCATCGCGGCCTATTCCGTGACCAGCGATCCGGACGGCAAGCTTGGCTGCATCCCCGTGCGTGACGGCATGGCGATGAGCTTCAACGTGCCGGAGGAGCGCAAACAAGCGCTCGCCAGGGCCATCGGCGTGGCGAAATAGGAGGGTCGTCATGATGATGCGATCCGGTTTTCTGGGCCCGATCGCGGCAATCGCACTCGCAGCTGCCCCGCCCGCCGCCATCCCGATCACAGCATGGGCGCAGTCAGGGCCGCACATCGAACTGCCCGACACGGTAATCAAGGCCGCTAAGGCGGAAGGTGCGATCAGCCTCTATACGTCGCAGAACGAGAACCTCACCCGGCCGATGCTGTCGGCATTTGAGAAGCGGTACGGCATCAAGGGAAGCTTCGTGCGCTTCCCGACCGCTCCCTTGATGCAACGCTTCGCCACCGAACACGATGGCAAGCAGGTCCAGGCCGATATCCTGAGCGTCGCCTCACCACTGCCGTTCCAGAGCCATCCGGACTGGTTCGCCGATATCGACGCCAAGAGCATCCCCAACATCGCCAACTGGCCGGCAGGCGGCGTGCATAAGAACCGTTTCACCTGGACCAACGAGGTGGTGGCGCTCGCCTACAACACCGAGGAGATCGCGGAAAAGGATGTGCCGCGCACCTGGGCGGAGGTCGCCGATCCGAAATGGAAGGGCCGGATCATGCTGTCCGACCCGCAGGCCGCCGATAATTACATGGGCTGGCTGGATGCGCTCGAACGCGCGCACGGGATGGAGTTTCTGAAGAAACTCGCCCAACAGGATTTCAAGCTCACACCGAGCGGTGCCTCGGGCGCACAGATGGTGGCGGCCGGTGCCTTCGCCATGAACTTCCCGACGATCACGACCTTTTCCCTTCCGCTGATCGCCAAGAAGGCACCGATCGCGGTGGTCTACCCGACGGGGCCGCTATTGGTTTCGGCGCGTGATACCGCGATCGTCGCAGCCGCACCTCATCCGAACGCCGCACGGCTCTATCTCAATTGGCTGATGTCGGAGGAGGCGACCCGGCTGTTGTGCAGCCTGACGCCGACCTCCATCGTCGGCGATCCGGATGGCCGCCTTGGCTGCGTACCCGCGCGCGGCGCCCAGGAACTTATCTATGAACATTCCGAAGAACGGCGCCAGGCCCTAACCAGGGCCCTCGGCATTGCCAAGTGAGGAGGAGTACCATGAGAGAGATCTTCCGCGATATCATCAAAGATCCAAGCGCCTGGACGGGCGCTGAGCTCAACGCCCAGCCCGGTGGCGGCAAGGCGGCGATCACGCGCAAGCTGACCACGGACGAGATCCACGCCCTCGACGAATTGCTCAACCAGACTCGCCAACTGGCGCCGCAGGCCGTTACCAAGAACGAGTTCCAGCACCCGAAAACCGCAGGCCTGATCGAGGAGTTGCGCAAGGAAGTGATGGAAGGCCGCAGCATCATCCTGGTCTCGGGCCTTGATCCACAGCGCTATTCGCCAGAGGAACTCGAACGTATCTATTGGGGCATCAGCACTCATCTGGGCGTGCATGCTGTTCAGAGCCGCACGGGTGACAAGCTTGGCCGCGTCGAGCAGGACGATACTGATCCCGTCGCGCGCGGTTATCGCAGCTCGACCGAACTGCACATGCACACTGATTCCTACGAGATGGTCGGCTTGATGTGCATCCAAAAGGGCGCGACGGGCGGACAAAGCGCGTTGGTGAGTTCGCTCGCCATCCATAACGAGATCGTGCGTAACCATCCCGAATATCTGGAGGCGCTGTACGAAGGCTTCCATATGGCGATCCCTGAGGCGCGCCTCAGCAACAAACCGATCACCGATGCCCGCATCCCCGTCTATTGCTCCGTCGATGGCAAGGTAAGCTGCCTCTATAGCGGTCGCTTCATGCACAATGCCGCAGAGAAGATGGGTGTCGATCTGCCCGGCAATCTGCGCGAAGCGCTTGCCTACATCGCAAAGACAGCCGAACGCGACGACCTGGCGCTCCGCTTCATGCTGGAGCCCGGCGAATTCGTGCTGTGGCACAATTTCCTCAATCTTCATTCGCGCACGGAATTCGAGAACGATGCGACGCATAAGCGTCTACTTCTGCGTCTCTGGCTCAACGTGCCGAATGGACGGCCTGTGGTTCCCGAGCTGTACGAACGCGGCGCCACTTATGACCGCGTCTATCAAGAGCATCGTGCGCACGGAGCTGTCTGAATATGCGTGTTGTTTTCGGAACCACTATCGCGCGGCCGCCAGTCAAGGCCGCGTTGGCGAAGATTTCCGGTATCGAGGTCGTCGAGGTCGAGACGATCGCCGATGTCGTGCCGTTGGCGAAGGACGCCGACGTCCTGGTCATTTCCGATCCGCGTGGTGAGGACGGCAAGAACCTGGTTGCGGAACTCAAGAAACCGGATTGCAAGGTCCGTCTGGTCCAGGTCCTGTCGGCCGGGTTCGAAGGGCTGACCGCGCATGGCGTGCCGGCGAATATCCCGGTCGCCAACCAGGGCGGCGCGGTGGCGCCGGCCGTGGCCGACCACGCCATCGGCATGATCCTCGCCATGACGCGCCAGATCAGCCAGATCACACTGCAATTCCAGCAGAAGGACTGGAACAAGGAGTTCAAGCGTCCGGTCACGGCGCTCGAAGGCAAGACCATCGCCGTCGTGGGCTACGGCAATATCGGCCGCGAGATCGCCAAACGCGCCAAGGCGTTCGACGTCACCGTGCTGGGCGTGTCGCGTTCGCTGACCTCCGACGAATACGCCGACGAGATGTTCCCGATGGAAAAGCTGCATGAGGTTTTGGCGCGTGCCGACGTGATCGCGCTCGCGGTAGCCTCGTCCAAGACCACGCGGCATCTGATGAACGCGGCGGCCTTCAACGCGGCCAAGAAGGGCTCCATGTTCGTCAACGTCACCCGTGGCGAGACGGTCGATCAGGTGGCACTCAAGCAGGCGCTGGAAAGCGGGCAGCTTGCCGCCGCCTTCATCGACGTGACCGAGCCCGAGCCGCTGCCCAAGAGCGATCCCCTGTGGAATGCTCCGAACATCGTGATCTCGCCCCATGCGGCGGGCGGTGGCAGTACGCGTGGCGGCAGCCGGATCGCCAACGTGGTGCGCGAAAACATCGAACGACTGCAATCGGGCCGTCCGTTCATCCACCTGATCAAGACCTGAGGCGACAACCACCCACGAGAGCCGGATTATGAAGATCGTCAAAGTCGAGGATATCCACGTCAGCGGGGGATGGGACAATTGGTCCTTCCTCAAACTGACGACCGACGAAGGCTTGATCGGCTGGTCGGAGTTCAACCAGGCCCGCGGCCGGCGCGGGCTGTCCTCCGTGATCCGCGATATGAAGGATCTGGTGATCGGCGAGAATCCGCGCAATGTCGGCCGGCTGGGCGCCAAGCTCTACAACATCGTGCAATCGACGGCCGGTGGCCTGCAGTCGCTCGCCATCGGCGCGTACGAGAATGCTTGCCTCGATATCAAGGCCAAGTCGCTCGACGTCCCTGTCTATGAATTGTTCGGCGGCGCGTTGCGCCAGAAGTTGCCGACCTATTGGTCGCATTGCGGTCTCTACCGGTCGCGTAACACCGAGCTGTTCGAGAAGGTGATCGGCCAATTCGCCGTGCACGGCTATGACGACATCAAACGCCTGGGTCAGGAAGTCGCCAAGCGTGGTTTCAAGGCGCTCAAGACCAACCTGATGGTGTTTGAGAAGGGCAAGCCGGCCTATGTCGGGCGCGGCTCCGGCCCGTTCGAGATGAACATCGAGACGTCCATCATTGAACGCGTCGTCACTCAGCTGAGCGCGTTTCGCGAGGGTGCAGGTCCCGGCGTTGGGCTCATGATGGACCTCAACTTCAACTACAAGAGCGAAGGCTTCCGCCGTCTCGCCAAGGCGGTCGAACCGTTCCATATGACCTGGCTCGAAATGGATACGCACGAGCCAAAGGCGCTCGCCGCCATCCGCCAATCGACCAGCACGCCCATCGCCTCGCTCGAGGCCGTGCTCGGCCGGCGCGCGCTGAAGCCTTATCTGGATGCGCAGGCGGTCGATGTCGCCATTGTGGACGTCGTGTTCAACGGCATGCTCGAATCCTACAAGATGGCGGCGATGCTTGACGCCTATGAGGTCAACGTCGCTGCGCACAATTCGCACGGCCCCTTGGGGTCCCTGATGAGTGCGCATTTCTGCAGCGTGATCCCGAATTTCCGCATCCTCGAATTCGACGAGGACGAGGTGCCGTGGCGCCGTCAATTGCTGACCAAGCCCTTCACCGTCGAAAACGGCGAACTCATGTTGCCCACCGGACCCGGCTGGGGCGCCGACATCAACGAAGAGGTCGCCCGCGCCCATCCGGCCAAACAGGATTGAGCCGATGCGCCAAAACACGCTCGCTATCCAGCCGCTGAACGACGCGGTCGGGGCCGAAATCGATCTCGATCTGTCGCAGCCGCACGAAGATTGGGTCTATCGTGAAATCCGCCAGGCAATAGATGCACATGGCGTGGTCTTCTTTCGGGACCAGAATTTGGATTCCGAGCAATATGCCAAATTCGCCCTCCATTTCGGCAAGACCATCGTGCCGACCAGCGACATCATCCCGGCACTCAACGGCTCACCCGAGATCGCCGAGGTGCGCAAGGAGCCGGATCAGACGCGCAATATCGGCGGGAGCTGGCATACCGACCAGGCGTTCCGTCCGGCACCCTATTGGGGCACCTTGCTTCTGGCGCGCGAAGTGCCCGATTTCGGTGGCGATACGCTGTTCATCGGCATGGCCGCCGTCTACGACGCGCTATCGGACGGATTGAAGAAGACACTGGAAGGCCTGCGCGCCGTGCATTCGAACGCGCGCGTCCAGGCCCGCATGACCGATGGAAAGCCTGCCCAACCCGATGTGACCCATCCGGTGATCGCGCGACACCCGAGCGACGGCCATCGCTTCCTGTACGTCAATCCGGGCTACACGGTGCGGTTCGAAGGCTGGAGCGAACAGGAAAGCGCCGGGCTGCTCGATTACCTGTTCCGCTTTTCGCAACGCCCGGAATTCGCCTGCCGTTTCCACTGGCAGGAAGGCTCGCTGGCCTTCTGGGACAATTATCAGACCTGGCATTACGCCACCAACGATTATCAGGGCGAACGGCGCGTAATGCACCGGATCGTCGTCGAAAGCGATCCCTTCTCCTGAGGAGGACAAACGATGCGCAACCATATCATCGAGGAAAAGCCGGTCGCCGGCGTCGGCGCGGAGATTTTCGGCGTCGATCTACGCGAACCCCTGAGTGAGCAGGCCTACCTGGAAATTCGCCAGGCGCTCAATTCCTACGGCGTGATCTTCTTCCGTGATCAATACCTGACGCCGGAGCAGCATGTGGGCTTCGCCGCGCGCTTCGGCGAGATCAATGTGAGCAAGTTCCTGGTGCCCGCGCCCGGCCACCCGGAGATCGCCGAAGTGCGCAAGGAGCCGGAGCAGACCCACAACGTCGGCGGTGGCTGGCATACCGACCACAGCTACGACCAATCGCCCGCTTTGGGCTCGATCCTGCTGGCGCGTGAACTGCCGGATCGTGGTGGCGATACCCTGTTCGCCAATATGTCGGCGGCGTTCGAGGCCTTGTCCGATGGCCTCAAGGAAACGCTGCTGAGCCTTCGCGCCGTCCATTCCAATGCGCATGTCTTTGGGCCGAAGCGCCCGGCTAGCCGCCAAAATATCGGCCAGCAGATGACGAACACCGACAAGGCGGTGCAGGAAGCCGTCCACCCGGTGGTGATCCGCCACCCTGAATCGGGCAAGCGTGTCCTGTATGTGAACCAGACCTACACCGTGCGCTTCGACGGCTGGACCGAGCAGGAAAGCGCACCGTTATTGACTTTCCTGTTCCAGCATTGCACGCGGCCCGAATTCACGTGCCGCTTTCGCTGGCGCGAAGGCTCCATCGCGTTCTGGGACAATCGCGCAACGTGGCATTATGCCGCAAATGACTATCACGGCGAACGCCGCCTGATGCATCGCGTCACCTTGGAGGGAACGTCTCTTCCGGCCGCCACATAAAGAGAGTCCGGCTGAGTCTTGTCTCCTTGGACATAAGGGAACCGGTTCCTAGGGTCAGAAAATCGGGAATTCGGACCCCAAACTCAGCCCGTATTTTGTAGAGCGCGGTTTGGTTGCCGGTTCGAGTTTTCTGGACCACCGTTTTCGTCCGCCATCGTCATCCGAACCGGCACGGTGAGATGTGATGCAGAGCCGATGCATGAACGATTAACGCGTAACCAGGTAGCTGGATATGCGAGTTGACTTTGTTCTACCGGAGGCTAAATACAAGACTATCATGTGGACCTTGCGCGCCTTTCTCAGTCTCGGACGTTTCCTCGCGGGCAATTAGCCCCGGGCGCGCGGCGATTTGTCTACCTTCCCGGAGCCCGGGGACAACATTCTCACCAGACCGTTGTTCTTAGCGTTGTGCCGAATGGGCACTGCGGAGGGAAAGCCATGTCCATCTATGAAGTACGATGCCATTCGTGTGGACGACGTCAGTTTTCGCACAATGATTACTGCCGTCGATGCGGCGGGAACCTATCGCCCCGGTATGCGCCGTTCGAACTGGATATTGATGTGCCACGTTCGGGAAGCTGGAGCATTGCGCGCCCGCGAGTCTTCGCAGCCAAGGACTTCGCTCTTCTCGAGATGTACGCCCGGACTGAGGCTGAGCCCGCGATCGGGGCCGCCCTGATCAATCTGTTAGAAAACGGCGTGGTCTTGAATCAATCCGATATGCCTGAAGATATCGCTGGGCTTAACTCGTTTGTCAGATTTCGCCTGTTCGGAGAGGAACTCGAAGAGGGCGTCCTGATGTTGCCCGGTCCGGAGTGCGCTCAAGCCGAGAATGCCCTCCCGATTTCGACGCCAATTGGCTTGGCCCTATTGGGCATGAAATGTGGCCAGCGTACGCATGTGCGTCGGGTCGAGGCGGAGAGGGTGTGGATTGAATTGGTCACGGTGAGGAATCGAGGCCGAACGGAGGTCAGAACGCACGCCATGCTGACGGACGGTAACGTCGTTCCGCTTCCTTCGCGTTCAGCCGTGTCTCGGCCGGGCGACGATGATCCGGGCCCCTCCGCCGCCTGAAACTTCAATCATCTAAATAGGGAGAAGAGCCGTGTCATTACCGGCAAACGGTGAGTCACGCCCCGAGGTATTGATCTCGGCTAGGTGCGATGAATTGAATCGCCTTGCCATTGCTCCATTTAAACGGAATCGGCACGTTGCTGAACTTTTGCTGAGCGAGTTGGAGCGCGCCAAGATCGTGACGGGTGAAGAGATCCAGAAGGACATTGTGGATCTGGGATCATGGGTCACGTTCAGAGATCACGACAGCGAAAGGTTGCAGCCTCCCAGATGTTGGCAGTGTGGTGCGCGCGTCCCGCGCGCCTCTCCAATTTGCCTGATCTGCAGAACCCCGCGGCGATAGCAGCATGCATAAAATGCTTATGGCAGATGAAAGCCGTTCGACGTGGGAAAGGATGAACCGAGCGGCGAGAGGGATTCTCTGGCCTTCGTTGGCCTTGCTCGTCAGTAGCGGCAACTTTTTCTTCTACGCCGATATCATCGCGTTTACGGGCTTGAACGGCCTGGAAACGACGGGGCGTCTTTTCGATCCCCTGTTCGGAAGTTTGGCATATTTCTCGGCAGCGTGGCTGTTCTCCAAACTGATCGATATCGCGTGGGGCCGTGGTAAGGCCGATGCACGGGCCCCAAGGCTACTGAGCGAGTTGTTGTCCGCCCTGGCCTTCGGGCTGGCGATCCTGGGGACCATATCGCTCATTTATGATCAGACGACGTTGGGCGCGGCTGCGACGTCCAGTGTTCTGATTGCCGTGCTCGGCATTTCATTGCGCAATGTCATGGCGGACATTTTTGCTGGTATCGCCCTGGGTCTGGAACGTTCGTACCGCAAGGGAGACTGGGTGGAGGTAGAGCCGGGCCTTACCGCGCGCGTGGTTGAGATCAACTGGCGGGCGACCCGTCTTCAGACACGCGATAGAATTAGCTTGATCGTCCCAAACGGACAGCTGGCTCAGCAGCGCCTCAAGAACTATAGCGCCCCGTCGCGGCATTATAGACATTGTGTCGAATTGACGCTCGATCATTCGGTTTCTGCGCACGAGGGCCGGAACGCGCTAATGGAGGCCGTCTCGTCTACGCCGAGGATATTGAAGTATCCCGAGCCCGACGTGCGGCTGACCGGATACTCGCATACGGGACTTTCATATTTGGTGAGGTTCTGGATCCCGGATTATGCGATGGAGGTGGATTGCCGTGACGCCGTACTGGCCAACATCGACCGGCATCTTCGCGGTCTCAAGGTGCCGCCTCCACGCCGGCATCATCACATTACCCGTGGCGATTCGAAGGAGCTCTCGAGCAATTTTGATTTCGCGCAGGGATAGCGGAGCGGGACGGTCCCCGCTCCGCTTTTCGTTCAGTTCCAGAAATAGTCGCTGATGCGGATTTCGCCTGCGCTGAGCAGGTTCGTCTGCACCCGCACATCCTTGGAATGTGCGAACAGGATCGGCAGTTCCGAGAATCCCAGCATATAGGCCTGCTCGTTGATCCGGTTGAGCGCGGGGGTGTAGATCGCCGCGCGTTTTTCCAGATCGAACTCGGCCGCGCCGTTATGCATCGCCTTGTGGATGATCGGATCGTTGGCGTAATCGCGATTGTTGCCGAAGAACACATCCAACAGGTTGTCGACGTCCGGTTCCGCCGCCGTCGGATAGGTTCCGAAGAAGGCGGTGTATTCGTCGTTGCCGCGCTTCTTGACGTGGACCGATCGCACCAGCGGCTCGATATTGGTGCGAATACCAACCTTGCGTAGATCGCCCGCGATCGCCTCGCCGATTTCCTTGACCGGGCCCAACACGTAGAATTGCAGATTAAACCCGTTGGGGTAGCCGGCCTCCGCCAGCAGCTTTTTGGCACCTTCCGGATCGTAGGCCAGCGGTTCGGTCGTCGGCTTGCAGGCGGTCGTTGTCTTGAAGCAGATCGACTTGGGTATTTCGGCGATATCGCCGCCGGTCACGACGCTTTTGACAATGGCCTTGCGGTTGATTGCCTTGATGAAGGCGCGGCGGACCCGCACATCTCCCATCACCTTGTTTTCGGATCGCTGCGCGGCATCGAGCGTCAGGTACATCAGTTGCTTGCTGTTGGTCGGTGTGACCGCAAGGCCCGCATGCGTGGTGATCTCCTTGGCATTGTCGATGCTGACATCGCGCAGGACGTCGAGCCCGCCGGTCAGGAGTTGGGCGATCTGGGTCTGCCGGTCGGGGATCCAGAATCCCTGGATGCGTTTGATCGGCGCGCGCCGGTAGGGCGTCGAAAAGGCCTTGTCGAAGCGTTCTGCCTGAACACCCTTGGTCCGATCGAGAGAGACAAGCTTGTAGGGCCCTGTGCCCGATGCCGATACACGTCCGTAGTCGGCAGGATCGGCGAGCTTCGCATGCACCTCGGAATCGAAGATCGCGATGTGATAGGCGAGCGCGCTCAGGTCGGTGGCGGAGGGCGCCTTGCCGGTAATCCGCACCGTATAGGGACCGGGCGTTTCAACGTTCTCCACCCAGTCGAAACGGTTTTTGAAGCGGATATTGGTCTTGGGATCGCGCAGATAGTCGAGGATGTATTTCACGTCCTTCGAGCTAAACTTGTTCCCGCTATGGAACGCCACATCGTCGCGCAGCTCGAATTCGAGCACGGTCGGCGAAATGCGCTTCCAGGATTTGGCAAGTTCAGGGACGAACTTCCCTTGATGCTCGTCGAACTTGACCAGGAAGCTGTACATCTCGCGTGTGAATGTACCGCCCTCGGCATGCGGCACCTGATAGGGGTCGAGCGCGCTGAATGGATCTTCGATGGCGATCCTCAGCGTATCCTGCGATTTCTGTGCCCAAGCCGGCGCGCTGGCCGTTAACAATGCGGCTACGGCCGCCATGAGAACGCGTTGTGCGATACCCATCCTACTTCCTCCTTTGTCGACGTCCGCGCCGGACCGGGGCCTGCCTGCCGGCGGCCGGCGCGGGTTCTTGTCAGGCACCCTTTTTCTTTTTCGGGCGCAGCTTGGTGATGATGTGGTCGACCACTTCGCGATCGGAGCGGTAGCGGCTCATGTCGTAGCTATCCCAATGGATGATATCCTCGACCTCGCGCACATAGCGGTTGGACGGCGCGAAATCCGCATAGCCGACCGGGATGGTCTCGTACGGCCACAAGGGATCGGGAATGTTGAGGAAGCTTTTGATGTGCGCCGACATCTCGGGCGAGGCCGTGTCGCTCACATAATGCGAGCCCAGACCCAATGCGGCTGCTGTCAAGTGCAGAGAGAAGACGACGTTGGCGAGCGACGACACCATGTGCTGGTGGCCCTTGTCGAGCTTCACGCGATACCAAAAGGCATCCTGCGTGCGCGGATCTCCGGTAATCACGATATAGGCGCCTGCATCGACGAACGGTGCCTTGGGCTCGGGCAGGGGATTTTCCCCGCTGAACCATAGGCCGCGCTCGCGCAATTGTTCGATGCGCTGCTTGGAGGCGAGTTGGCGCACATAGACGTCGGCGATCTTCTTCTTCATCTCCGGATCGCGTACGACAATAAAGTCCCACGGCTGCGAATTCCCGGCCGAGGGCGCATAGCGCACGGTATCGACAAGAAGCTTGATCGTGTCGTCATCGATCGTCTGACCGGGGTGGAATCCGCGCATGCTGCGGCGCGCCTGCAGCAGATCGCGGAATTTCTCATAATCGGGTGTCAGGTTGGCGCTCATCGGCGGCTTCTCCTTGCGGGGGTATCTGTCGGGCGAAATCCTAGGCGCATGGGTTTTTCCTCGTCAATAATGTTTGTTAATTAATTAATGAAAATCGTACCGCAGCTTCCGCTGGGTGGTGCAGAAACGGCTCCAGTCGGATAAGCTCGTGCACAACTTGCTCACCCAAGAGAGACTTTATGAATCTACAGAAGAAAGAAAAAACAGCGAAAAGCCGCCGCAAGGTCGGCGACGAAACAGCCGCGTTGAGCCGTCAGGGCAAATATGAAACGCGCGGGTTCTATACGAGCCGGCTGGCACTCCTGCATCGCCTGGTTGCGCGCGAGACCAAGCAGGGATTCGGCCGCCTGTTCGGCATCACGCAGATCGAATGGCGGATCCTGGTGCAGCTCGAATACCGCTCGCCGACTAAGATCTCGGAAATCTACGAGCGCACCCTCATCCAGAAGCCGCAGATTTCATCGACCCTACCGATGCTGATGCGTGATGGCTATGTCGTGCGCATCGAAGACAAGGATGATGCGCGCGCGCCGTTCTTCGCCATCACGGAGAAGGGGTTGAAACTCTACAAGGAGGTCCTGGCCGCTTCGAGAAAGCGTCAGCGCGGCTTGGAATCGCTGTTGACGGCAGACGAACGCGCGGCGTTCGAGCGTGCGTTCGACAAGCTGATCGCATTCTACCTGGAAGAAGAAAAGGGCGGTGGTCCAAGCATGCTGGAAACCCGCGCGTCATAACCGGTGGGGCTTGGTGAGCAGGCCCTCATTTGCCCCGTAATGGCAGGCGGCTTCGTGCGGGATCAACGCCCACCATTTGCCTGAAAACTGTGGCAAATAATTCCAATTGGTGAAGCACGCCCCTTGCCGACCCCATTGGGTGACGGCAGGGGAGCTAACATGCGCGCTCGTTTGGTTGCCAAGCCACATCAGTTGGGCTGCCTGCCTCAGAAATAATAGCAAAAATTCTGCTGATAAATATCAAAACATATCGTTTGTCTAATGTTGGCTTGGAGTCAATTCTACAGTCATACGCGGTGATAATAAATTAAATGCCACATAAAAAATGTGAATACGGCATGTGGCAGTAGGATTGTTCATGGGTGTCTTGGACGCACGAGGGCCGAATCTAAACAAGGAACAGCTCGATCTGGTCGAAAAGCTCGTCCGCTCGCTGAAGCCCGGACAGGCTCTTTGGTTGAGCGGCTATTTCGCGGGGATCGACCATAATCTTCGCACGCTTGCGTCTGAGCATGGGGCATCGTCGGAGGTGGGCGTTCCGGTCAGTGAATTGCCTTCGCAAGCTAAGGATGTTCGGTCCCTCACCATTCTTTTCGGCAGTGAAACGGGAAACGCCTCGCGGCTGGCTCGGTCCCTGGGCGAGGAGGCGCGTGCCAAGGGGTTTGCTCCCGTCGTGGCGGATATGGCCGACTACAAGCCACGCAAGCTGAAAGACGAACAGGATCTGCTCGTCCTGACGAGCACGCATGGTGAAGGCGATCCACCGCAATCGGCGTTGTCGTTCTTCGAGTTTCTCGACAGTCGGAAAGCGCCCAGCCTGTCCGCCGTCCGTTACGCGGTACTGGCGCTCGGCGATTCCACCTATGCCCATTATTGCGAAGCTGGCCGGCGACTCGACCAGCGTCTGGCGGAGTTGGGGGCGACAGCGATCGAGACCCGGGTAGATTGTGATGTGGATTATGACGAGGCTGCGGCTACCTGGATGGAAGCCGTGCTCAAGAAACTCACACCGCCCTCAACATCCGAACCGGGCGAAAAATATAGCGTCGACCCCGATACGGCGCGCATAGACCACGCGGCACCGGCCCTGCAGGTTTACGACAAGCGGAATCCTTTCGGTGCGCCGCTGATCGAGAACATTCCTCTGACGGCGTCGGGGTCGAGCAAGGAAACGCGCCATATCGAATTGTCGCTTGATGGTTCGGATCTGACCTTCGAGCCGGGCGATGCACTCGGCGTGATGCCGCGAAACGATCCGCATTGGATAGATCTCATCTTGGACAATCTATCCCTATCGGCTGATACCTCTATTGACGTGAAAGGTCAGACCAAGACCTTCGGCGAAGCGCTGGCGGCGGATTTCGAGATCAACGTCGCGACGCCACGGTTCATTGATCATTGGGCCGAACTCAGCGGTGCCGCGGAGCTCAAAGCTCTACAGGGCGCATCACAGGCGGAGACGCGCGCCAAATTCCTGCGCAACCATCATCTGATCGACATACTGCGGCGTTATCCCGTCAAGGGACTGGATGCCGGGACCTTCCTGAAGGGGCTCCGCCCTTTGCAGCCACGGCTCTATTCCATCGCGTCCAGTCAGACCCTTCTTCCGGATGAGATTCATCTCACCATATCCGTGGTGCGCTACGAACTGCATGACGAGCCCCGCGCCGGAGTCACATCCAGCTATTTCGCGGAACGCACCGGACCGGACTCGATTGTACCGATCTACGCACAGTCCAATCCGCATTTCCGCCTACCGGACGACAACGATATGCCGATCTTGATGATTGGTGCCGGAACCGGCGTTGCACCGTATCGTGCATTCCTCCAAGAGCGGGAAGCGCGAGAGGCACGTGGTCAGTCCTGGCTGGTCTTCGGCGACCGCAATTTCGAGACAGATTTCCTCTATCAAACCGAATGGCAGGCCTATCTGAAAGACGGCCTTCTCAGTCGCATGAACGTCGCGTTCTCCCGCGATGGGACCGAAAAAACCTATGTCCAGCATCGGCTGCTCGAACATGCGCGCGACGTATATGGCTGGCTGCAAGACGGCGCTCACCTGTACGTCTGTGGCGATGCGTCGACCCTTGCGCCCAGCGTTCAGGCGGCCCTGCTCACCATCGTCCAGCAGGAGGGCGGGTTAGGGCGCGAAGCGGCTGCGGATTACCTCGCCACCTTGCAGTGCGAGCATCGTTATCAAATCGATGTGTATTGAGGCTGCGATGGATACACGCTTGAAGATATTGGATCGGAGCCACGATCTCTCCCAGCCCCTGGATAAATTGGGTCCGGATGAGACGCTCAAAGCCAAAAGCGATCAGCTTCGTGGAACAATCGCTCAGGGGCTCGCCGATGAAATCACTGGGGCCGTCCCGGGAGATAATCCCAAGCTGATGAAGTTTCACGGCATCTATCAGCAAGACGACCGTGATCTTCGCGACGACCGGCGCCGCAGGAAGCTAGAGCCGGCTTATACCTTTATGGTTCGCATCCGCCTGCCGGGCGGGGTTTGCACGCCGGCGCAGTGGTTGAAGCTCGACAATCTTGCCCGTTTGTACGGCGGCGAAACCCTGCGATTGACGACCCGGCAAACGTTCCAGCTTCACCGGGTCCGCAAGCATCATCTGCGTGCCACCATTCAAGGCTTGCGGGACGTCTTGCTCGATACCAGGGCGGCGTGCGGCGATGACACGCGCGGCGTGATGTGCTCCGTCAATCCGCACCTCTCCGCCCTGCACGCCACGGTCTATGCCTTCGCCAAGCGTGCGAGCGATCACGCCATTCCCAAGACAGGCGCCTATCGTGAAATCTGGTATGGCGAGGAAAGGGAAAATTCGGATGGGCCGGAGGAGCCGTTCTACGGGCGGACTTACATGCCCCGTAAATTCAAGATCGGATTTGTGATCCCGCCGATCAATGACATCGATGTTTATGCGCAGGATCTCGGCTTTATCGCCATCGGGTCCTCTCGACGATTGGACGGGTTCAATGTGGCGATCGGCGGTGGCATGGGCCGTACGGACCAGGCGCCGGCAACCTATCCCAGGCTTGCGGATGTCATCGGGTTCATTACGCCGGACAAGATATTTCAGACGATCGACGCCGTGATGAGCGTCCAGCGTGATTATGGCGATCGGTTCGATCGGTCACATGCCCGGTTCAAATACACGATAGACGACAAGGGTTTGGACTGGATCAAGGAAGAGATCGAGCGGCGCCAGGGATACGCTTTCGAGACGGCCCGCGATGCCCACTTCATCTCGAACGGCGATGCGATCGGATGGGTCCGTGGCGAGGACGGCCATGAGCATTACACCTTGTTCATCGAGAACGGCCGGGTATCCAACTTCGCGGACCGTCCGTTGATGGATGGTCTGCGCGCGATCGCGCAATCCGACCTCGGCACTTTCCGGCTGACGCCCAATCAGAACCTGATCATTGCTGATGTTGCGCCCGAGAATCGAGCCTCAATCGAGAAGTTGCTCGAAGATTACGGCTTGGTCGGGCCGGCGCGGCCGAGTGGACTCAGGCTCAATTCCCTTGCCTGTGTGGCGCTGCCAACCTGCGGTCTCGCCATGGCGGAGAGCGAACGCTATCTGCCGAGCCTAGTTGCGAAGATCGAACATATTTTGGCTGTGCACGATCTAAGGGACGAGCCGATCACCATTCGCATGACCGGCTGTCCCAACGGATGTTCGCGGCCTTATATCGCGGAGATCGGGCTCACCGGCCGCGCACCTGGAAAATATAACCTTTATCTGGGCGGCGGATTTCACGGCCAACGTCTGAACAAGATGTATCTCGAGAATGTCGATGAAGGTGCGATTCTTGCCGCGCTTGAGAAGATTATTGGGCATTTTGCGCGCGACCGGCGTCCAGACGAACGGTTTGGCGATTTCACGATCCGCGCGGGCTACGTCGTCGAAGTCAAAGAGGGTCGTCACTTCAATGACTGAATAATCGTCATTACGTTTCATACAAGGAGAACTGGAATGTCATTGCAACTAGGTCAGATCGCTCCCGATTTCGAACAGGCGAGCACGCACGGTACGATCCGCTTCCATAATTGGCTTGGCGGCTCGTGGGGAATTCTTTTCAGCCACCCCAAGGATTTCACGCCGGTTTGCACCACGGAGCTTGGAGAGGTTGCCCGGCTCAAACCTGAATGGGACAAGCGGGGCGTGAAGCCGATCGGTTTGTCCGTCGATCCAGTCGACTCCCATCGCGGCTGGGAGAAGGACATCGAGGAAACCCAAGGGCACGCCCTGAATTTTCCGATGATCGCCGACGACGATCAGAAGGTCTCCGCTCTCTACGAGATGATTCATCCGGAGTCCGATCCGACCGTCACGGTGCGTTCGGTCTATGTCATCGATCCGAACAAGAAGATCCGATTGATCCTGACCTATCCGCCCAGTGCCGGCCGCAACTTCGCCGAAGTCCTTCGCGCCATCGATAGTCTGCAGATCACCGATGGTGAAAAGGTCTCGACGCCGGTCAATTGGGAGCCGGGCCAGCCCGTCATCATCTCGCCGAGCTTGTCGACCGAGCAAGCGAAGGAACGTTTTCCGCAAGGCTGGAAGGAGCTTAAGCCTTACCTGCGGATGGTCCAACTCGCCAAGTAATTGCGTCGAGCGGGTGTGGGGCGCGGCTGATCGCGCCCCACATTCACGACGTGATAGCGTATTTTGACTCGGGTTGGTCGCATGGCGGACCGATGAAACGATAAGGCAATGAATGGAATAACCACACGGCGGATTTACGAGCCGCCGGAGAAAGATGACGGCATACGCATCCTGGTGGATCGAATTTGGCCTCGTGGTATTTCCAAGAACGACGCGCATCTGGCCTTGTGGTTGAAGGATATCGCACCCAGCACCGAGCTGCGCCAATGGCTTGGTCATGCGCCGCCCAAATGGGCGGGCTTTCAGAAGCGTTATCGGGCCGAGCTTGACGCCAATCCAAACACAATTAAGCTTTTACGCGGCCTTTGCAGGAAAGGGCGGGTAACGCTGCTGTATGCAGCCCATGACGCGAAACACAATCATGCCCACGTGTTGGCGGAATATCTGCGCCGGGCTGAGTAATCTGAACTATGACGTCCTCTCTATACCGTCCGATCTGTGATCTCCTGGGCTGCACCCATCCCATCGTGCTGGCGGGAATGGGTGGGGTCGCTCGTTCGGAGCTTGTTGCTGCCGTAACCGAGGCGGGAGGTTTCGGTTTTCTGGGGATGGTACGTGAACCGGTCGAATTGATCCGAACGGAAGTTGGCAAGTTGCGTGCGTCGAACATCGAACGGTTTGGCGTGAATCTGATCCCGGCTGCGACCCCCACCGATCTTCTGAATGCGCAGGTCGAGGCCTGTATCGCGCTCAAGGTCCCGGTGGTCGCGCTGTTCTGGGATCTGTCGACGGCTGTTATGCGACGGTTGCAGGAAGCCAGCATCACGGTCGTCTGCCAGGTCGGTTCCGCCCGGGAGGCGGTCGCAGCATTCAATGCCGGCGCCAATGCGATCATCGCCCAAGGCGCGGAAGCTGGAGGGCATGTTCGCGGCAATTCACCGCTCGAACTGCTGTTGCCGGACGTCGTGGCGGCGGTGGATTGTCCCGTTCTCGCAGCCGGTGGGATCGCGGATGGCAAGGATGTGGCATCGGTCATGGCATTAGGCGCCGACGGCGCTGTTCTCGGCACGGCGCTCCTGGCCACACATGAATCCTTCGCTCATTCGTATCATAAGGAACGCCTGGTCGCAGCGAATGGCGACGATGTCGTGCGCACCGATATCTTCCATATCAATTGGCCGATTGGTGCAGATGTTCGCGTTCTGGCCAACAGCGTCACCCGCGGTGAGCGTGGCGATCCGTTCGCTCCCGATCGACGGGTCATTGCCGAAGATGATGGGCATGCCATCTATCTATTCAGCACGGACTCGCCTTTGCGCTCCATGCGCGGAGATTTCGAGGCCATGGCACTGTATGCAGGCTCCGGCGTGGGTCGGGTGAACAATGTTGTCCCGGCTGGTGAGCGTGTGCGCACCATTGTCGATGAGGCCGTTCACCTTCTTGACCCTGGGAGCCCGAAGGTTTCGGGTTAATCGGCTGTCACCAGAATCTGCCCGATCATGTTCGGATGAAAGCGGCAGTAATATTCGATGTTGCCTGGCTGCGTCAGCGTAACGTGGCCAATGGCTTTCACCGGAAGTGCGACGTCCCAGTCCTTGGTACGACTGGTGGCCGTGTGCGCGACGAAGTCGTTATTCACCCATTCGATTGTGTCGCCGACATGGGCTGAGACTTTGACCGGAGCGAAAGTGAGCTTGGCAATGTTGATGCGGATGGTTTCCGCTTCAGCTAATGACGCGGAAAATATACCTGCCGCGATGCCCAGCAGGACGATACAAGGTCTCAGGCCCATTGGCTTCGTCCTATTTCAAAGACTGGCGAAGGTGTTCGGCATGTTGCTGGTGCCCTTGGAATATTTTGAGCCCAGTCGTTAAGAGATCCTTCAATTCGGCATTACTCGCCGATGGAATCAACGTGCTTTGGAGCGCGTTGTTGACGGTCTTGTGGAAGGCGATCTCATTGTCGACATAAGCTTTGTCGAATGCCGCACCATCGAGTTTCTTCAAAGCGGCTTCCTTGTCCGCGGCCTGCTTGGTCAATGCCGCGCTGGTGTCATTGTCTTGAGGTGTTACCTTCAGTTTCTTCACCAACGCCAATGCCTGCGCGTTCACTGCGTTATGATCCTTCACCATATTTTCGGCAAAGGCGCGCACATCGGTATTTTTCGATTTCTGCAGGGCGAGCTCGCCCGCCTTGACGTCGATTTGGTCGGCCGTATAGGCGATATGCGCGATCTGGGAATCGTTCGGCTTCGTCCCTTGGGCGTCTGCCAATGAATAGCTCATGAGCAGGGCCACCGCGGCTACACTGATTCTAAGGAGCATCTTGCCCTCCATATTGATCGGGTACATGGACAGGCTATTGGATGCTGCTTGATGCGAAAGGTTCCCCGAATTCAGTCGAGGTGGAGCCGCTCCAACACAATTCGCGCCAGGCGCTCGCAGCGGCGACCGGCAAACGGGAAAGCATTTCCCAATGCCGGACCGATATGCTTTCTCATCTCATGCTTCACAAGCTGGCGGGCGCGATGCAGGCGCGTCTTCACCGTCTGTGGCAATAGGCCGAACAAATCAGCGGTTTCCTCTGTGCTCATGCCTTCAATGGCACGCGCAACCAGTATCGTGCGGAATTCTGCCGGCAATCCGTCGATCGTTCGCTCCAACAGCATGCTCAGCTCGCGCTGGGCGAGAATCGTTTCCGGATCGAGCTTTGGACTGGCGTTGGGAAAGGGGATGACCTGGGCCGCCATTGAGGCGTTGTTCTCGATGGTATTCGGATCCAGGGTGGGGCGACGGCGGCGAAGGCGTCCCAGCGCCTCGTTTATGATGATCCGGGTCAGCCATGTGCTGAATTGTGACTCGCCCCGAAATGTTTCGAGGTTGCTGAATGCCCGAATATAGCCTTCCTGCAGTACGTCCTCGGCTTCGTCATCGTCGCGGACGATGCTGCGTGCGATACGATAGAGGCGCTGGTTCTGCTGTCGGATGATCTGGGTAATCGCGGCGCGATCCTTGTTGCGCGCGCGATCCAACAAGTCCGTTTCGTCTGTCAGAAGTGTCTGAGCGGCGCCCTTGGTCATGGCCATATCCTGATGGATTGCAGGTCATCTTAGATGCAAACGCGGCGAAGAGGTTCCCCGAAATTCGCAAGATTCGCCTCTACACGGCGGAGGTATTCCCCCGGTTTGCGGACCGTGAGGACAAAAACGTCAGGGTTTCGAACCTGATTGACATTCGAGATCACATTCTGTGCCATGCAACCATGGATACGGAGCTAGCCAGGACTTTCCTCGAAATTGTAGCGACCAAGAGCTTTATACGTGCTGCCGAGAGGTTGAATGTCGCGCAGACGACTGTCAGTGCCCGAATCCGTATTCTTGAGGAACAGCTTGGACGGCCCTTGTTCGTCCGCAATAAGGCGGGCGCATCTCTGACCGCGGCCGGCGAGCAATTTCTTCGCTATGCTCCGGCCTTCGTCCAGTTATGGCAGCATGCCCGCCAGCAGGTTGCCGTACCGCCGGGCCACCGCGCGGTGCTCGTTGTGGGCGGTGAGACGAGCTTATGGGCGCCGCTTTTGCTCGATTGGGTTCTATGGATGCGTGGCTCCCTCCGCGATCTCGCCATTCGCGTCCAGGTCGATGCCCCCGAGGATCTCATCAAACATGTCGCTGCCGGTATGGTCGATGTGGCGATCATGTATTCGCCACCGAGTCTTCCCGGTCTGAAGATCGACTTACTGATGGAAGAAGAGCTCATCCTTGTTTCGACCAAACCTGGGGCACGGGTTCTAGACGACACCGATTATGTACATATCGATTGGGGGGCCGACTTCGCGATGCGCTTTGGCGCGAGTTTCCCCGATGCTACGCCGAGCCTTTTTGTGAATCTGGGGCCGCTCGCTCTGGGGTATGTGCTTTCGATGGGCGGATCCGGATATTTCAGAAGGCGCGCGGTTCAACCGCATATCAACCAGGGTCAGTTGCATATCGTATCGGAAGCGCCCCGGTTTTCTTATCCCATCTATGTCGTGCGTTCCGCCAATCTGGACGACGGATTGATCGCTCCCGCCCTCGCTGGGCTCCGGACCATCTCCGTCGAGCATCAAGACTAACTCAGCTCCAAATTCCTCGATCTCATACTGAGAACGCAGCGGCGATCTTCGGCGAGGGAGATCGCATGAGTGCGTTTCTCCGGGAATGTAGCTGTCCCGTCCTGCATCGAGGATTCAAGAGTGGTGGCGCCGATAAGCGCATCATTATTGCTATAAATCGTCATTATTATTCGTTTATCAAATCTAAAGAACGGGAATACCGTTCGGTATGCATTCGATCCAGACATCGGTGTTTTTGGACGGAACGCACAACCGACGGGCGGACAGCCTCGCGTTCAACAGAGATTGGTTCTTATCTTCGTCGGACTTACGCCAACGGCGTTGGCGGCATCGCTATCAAAAAACATCTGAGGCCGATGATGGAGCAAGCACTCGAGGTTCGTGCTGCCCCATCGGCTCGGATTCCGGAAAGGACCGAAGATGATCGCTGCGGACATAATGACCCCCGATGTTGTCGCAGTGAAAGCGGACTGCACCGTTTATCAGATAGCGGAGCTTATGGTGAACCGGCGGATCAGCGGCATACCGGTTCTCGGCGATGATGGAAAAGTCCTTGGGATCGTAACGGAAGCGGACCTTCTGCGTCGGCCAGAGTTGGAACGCCACGCGCATAACAGCCCCGGCTGGTTGTTGCGATTGTTTTGTGGCCCCGAAAGCCTGGCCGTTCGATACGTAAAATCGTTTGGTATGTATGCATCGGAGGTCATGACCGCTCCCGTCGTTGTTGTCGACGCTAACACGCCGGTCGGCGAGATCGCCCGGATTCTGGATGAGAAGAAGATCAAACGTGTCCCGGTCGTGCGTTCGGAACGTCTGATCGGGATCGTCAGCCGGGCCGATCTCATGAGGTGCATCGTCGCGAGCCATAAGGCTTGGGCGGAAGTTGATGTTCAAGACGACGTTATCCGCGACCGTCTCCTGGAGATGCTCCGCCACGAGGCCTGGGCAACGCAAAGCTACACCCAGGTCTTTGTCGAGAACGGCATCGTTTATCTGCAAGGGAGCGCTGAGACGGAACAACAAATCAAGGCTTTGGTCGTTGCGGCGGAGAATGTGCATGGCGTGCGATCTGTCGCCAATCACATCCAGCTCCGGCCGCCGATCCAAGCTGACTGGATGTGAGCAGAGGAGTCGAATTCCGGCTTGGCCACCATCGTGGCTTGTTCAGGTCTTCGTTATGCCGCGAGATCAAGGGAATTAATGATGAGTACCGATATCTACCTTCACCAGAATGATCATGTCGCGGGCTGGCAAAGGTGGCTGTTCTCCACGAACCACAAAGATATCGGAACTTTATATCTCGGTTTCGCTATCGTTGCCGGTCTTATCGGCGGCTTGATGTCCATCGTCATTCGGACCGAGTTGGCGGCGCCCGGATTGCAGATCTTTGTCGACGATCCTCAAAGCTACAACGTCTTCGTGACGGCGCACGGGCTCGTCATGATCTTCTTCGTGCTGATGCCGGCATTGATCGGCGGATTCGGGAATTGGATGGTTCCGCTCCTGATCGGGGCGCCGGACATGGCGTTTCCCCGGCTGAATAATGTGAGCTTCTGGCTTCTCGTTGCGTCGTTCTTTCTGCTTCTCACATCCTTGTTTGTCGATTCAGGCCCGGGTACGGGGTGGACGCTCTATGCGCCGCTTAGTGCTTCCGGGCATCCAGGCTGGTCGGTGGATTTCGTTATCCTCTCACTCCATATCGCGGGTGTGTCCTCGCTTCTCGGGTCGATCAATTTCATCACGACCATTTTCAACATGCGGGCGCCGGGCATGACGTTGCACAAAACCCCGCTGTTCGCCTGGTCGATACTCGTGACCTCCTTCATGCTGCTGCTGTCTTTGCCCGTTCTTGCCGGCGGCCTGACCATGCTGCTGACGGATAGGAATTTCGGCACCGCCTTTTTCGATCCGGCGGGTGGTGGAGATCCCATCTTCTGGCAACATCTCTTCTGGTTCTTTGGTCATCCGGAAGTTTACGTCGTGATCCTTCCTGCCTTCGGCATCATCAGCCACGTGGTTTCGACGTTCTCGAAAAAACCCGTCTTCGGTTACCTCGGGATGGTTTACGCGATGGTGGCGATCGGCGCTCTCGGCCTTCTGGTCTGGGCCCATCATATGTTCACGACCGGTCTCAATGTTGAAACGCGCGCGTATTTCGCAGCTGCCAGCATGATCATAGGGGTGCCCACCGGCATCAAAGTCTTCAGTTGGCTCGCAACGATGTGGGGTGGGTCCCTGACGTTTCCGACCCCGATGCTGTTTGCCCTGGGGTTCATAGCTCTTTTCACGATCGGCGGCGTGACAGGCGTGTCTCTCGCAAATGTAGGGGTGAATACCATCTTCCACGATACCTATTTCGTGGTCGCGCATTTTCACTATGTGATGTCGTTGGGCTCAGTCTTTGGGATATTCGCCGGCTTCTACTACTGGCTGCCCAAAATGAGCGGGCGGCAATATCCGGAAGGTCTGGCAAAGCTGCATTTCTGGATGACCTTCGTCGGTATCAACGTGACATTCTTCCCTCAACACTTTCTCGGTCTCGCCGGCATGCCGCGCCGGATCGCCGATTATCCGGAATCCTTCATCGGCTGGAATCTTGTGTCATCGGTCGGAAGTTACGTGGCGTTCGCCGGGACGCTGGTTTTTGTCCTCGTGGTCTGGCGCACATTCAGAAGTGGAGTACGCGTACCGGCGAATCCATGGGGTGAGGGAGCAAAGACCCTCGAATGGATGCTGCCGTCACCCCCGCCATTCCATAGTTTCGAAACGATCCCGGACTTCAGGACCGATGAAGCGGGCATCGTTGAATCCATGAAACATCAGGCAGGAGTCGGCAAGAATGCGTAAGCATGGGCACGTCCTGAGCGCCGGAATGCGACAGCCGGCATATGATTGCCGCGCGATCGCTTGGTCTCTGATTGACATCCTCAATTTCCGCCAAGAGCCGGCGACGCATCTGAAACTAATAGGGCAGCGGGTCACACTCGTCGCCTCATTGGCGGCTTTGGTTGCCATCGTCTGCATGTTCGGGCCCTAGATGATGACATTGCGCTGCGTGCGTCATCAGCGAATCGCGTGTAATCAAGGAGGACACGTAATGTCCAGGAATAAGGCTATCTCCATCATCGGATTTTGCACCATCGTCGGCTTGGCGATTGGGGTTGCGGCGGCGAATTGGACTTTTACCGACCCCGATGTCTTGCGTTCGGCACGTTTGTTGATGGGCGGCTTTGGCATGGCCGTTGGTGGGTTCGGCAGTAAGTGGTTATTGCTCGGAAACGACGGCCGGCAGCAATGACTTGGCGGGCGTATTGCACCGCCAAACCTCTTCCACAGGCGAGCTGAACTTGTCTTCGACCGGGAAGTCGGACAGCTCTAGAATGAACGTTTGCCCGATGGATAACGGGGCATGAAGCCGTGGTGCGGTTAAATAGTTGGCGGCGTTTGAAACGATCCGAATTGCTGCTGCGTCGCCAGGCCATTTCCTCCGAATATCGGCGTCACGCCCAGGCTGCGGTCGAGAAACATATCTCGGAGCAATTGCGCGATATCCGCGATATCACCATTGGATTCTATTGGCCGATTAAGGGCGAGATTGACCTACGAAAACTGATAACGCGCTGTCTGTTCTCGGGGGCCAAGGCGGCGCTCCCTGTTATTCGTGGAATTCATGAGCCTCTGGAGTTCAAGGCTTGGACCCCTGATACATCGATGAGTCTCGGTCTTTGGGACATTCCTATCCCTGAAAGCACCGAGATCGTTCAGCCAACGATATTGTTCGTGCCGTTGCTGGGGTTCGACGCCGCCGGTTACCGTTTGGGTTACGGTGGCGGCTTCTACGATAGGACGCTGGGTTCCTTATCTTTATTGCCGGTCACAATAGGGGTCGGATACGAGAGCGGCCGCCTCGCTTCGATTTGTCCGCAGCAACATGATATTCCGATGGATGCCATAGTCACCGAATATCAATTTAAATGGCGCGACAGTTCCATTGCCGCAGGACGACGAGACATTCTCTCGGGACGTGGTTTGGGCCCGTAGCATGTGTGAGCGACAACCGGTGACATGCATAAGGATTGATGAGGAGATTATCTCAAATTCCGTTGGATTCAATTCGCGACAATCCGCTGTCGAATACCGGATGACTTCCTGGTGAGCAGTTCAATCGCTGCGGTTTCGAATTCCCGGGCCGCATCCCATGGAAGCAGATGCTTGCAATGATCGACGATGCGGAGATCCATTTCGGGTTGTTGTCTTTTCAGTAATTCGGCACGCTTTCCAGCCTGGCCGCGATCATCGCGTCCGACCATAAAGATGAAAGGCATCTTGATCTCGCCGAGGCGTTGCCAGAGCGGTGTTCCGGCATTACCGCGTCCGCCTTCGCCGGCTTGTGTGCGTGCGAGATGGGCCGCGAAATTCTTTCCCACGCTATGACTTTGGCGCAGCGCCAATTCCTCATCGGTGATGAGGTCATGGTGGTAGAGCGTGGATTCGAGCTGTTTGCGCGTCAATTCCACTGTGGGCTCCGAATCGGCGACGATGCGATCGACACGTGCCTGCAACGCCGCATCGTTGCCTTCCTTCTTGGTATCGAGCGGAGGCAGGAGCGTGCCGGTCGCAAGCACCATGAGGTGGCTCACACGATCGGGATTCTGCAGCGCCACCTGAACCGCCATGCCGCCGGCCTGCGAATGTGCGATGAGGGCCATTTTTTCCAGCTTCAGCGCATCCATCATCTTGAGGATGGTCGAGCGGCGATAGGGAACCGAGTGATCGGTCGGATTATCGGACAAGCCGAAACCCGGCAGATCATAGGCGACGGCGCGGATGCCGCCTTGGGCGAGCGATGCTAAATTGCGCGCAAATACATCAGCCGATGAGCCAAGCGAGGCGCCATGCAGAAGCAAGGCGGGTACGCCGGCCCCATCCTCGATATAGCGAATCTTCAACCCATCGATTGTGGCGAATTTGTTCTCCCGGGTCATCGCATCCTCCGCTGTTCATTGCTGCCTTTATCAAGATAGGTCATTCGTTTCGATCAATGTTATAGTCCAGACCTCTACGAGGTTCATATTGGAAACGAGAGAACTTTCCTATTTCGCCCCGCAATTATTGTCAGACAGCGGTGCGGGGAAGAGCTACCTGCTCGAAGTCATTGTGCGCCGCGAATACATAACGCAACGTCTCGTGACGCACGGCTGATTGGTTTGAATGGGGCGCAGCGGCGGCGTTAACCGTTTGGTCCTGTCATTCGAACTGCCTCGCCAGCGTATGAAAGACCGCGGGGAGCCGTATTCTCCAGCGTGGAGCCGTATTCTCCCGAATGAAAGTTCCCCGGGACGCAGCTGCCCGCGCGGCCACTGCTGCTGGCGCGCCGAAGGGCACAATTTGATCACGGCCGTTTCAACTGCCGTTCTCGACGGCCCGGCAGCCGTTTCCAGCTTGACTGCCGATGCGAATGCCGAGGAAGATGACGCAGACGATACTCCGATCAGTTTCGCACGAGGCTTTTGCTGGGCGACACTGGAGCCGACGTTTTCGTGATAAGTCCCGATACGAAAACGACTGTGATCGTCGATTTCGCATCGGATGAAGACAGCATCGATCTTAGCGCCTTCGGATTCTCGAGTCCGAACGCAGTCGCCGATTTGGTGACGGAACGTCGGTCGATACGTCTGTCGAACTTGATGGCGACGGCCATCTGTTGCCGCTCGGAACAAAGCTTAACGACCTGAACGAACATAACGTTCTCGTTTAACGAAAGTTTTGGCGCTGCCCGAACTGTACGGACGGCCCGGGCACGCAGTCATTGGGGGATGGCCTGTGTCAAAGCAACAATCAACGTCGGCCATGCGGATCGCCTTATCGGCGTCGCGCGCGGCATTCCTCGCTTTGTTCGTCTTCAGTTTCTGCATCAACCTTCTGATGCTCGTCGTTCCAATGTACATGCTGCAGATTTACGATCGGGTCCTGACGTCGCGCAGCCTCGATACGCTCTGGGCATTGACGGCATTGGCGGTCGGTCTTCTGCTCGTATACGCGACCCTCGAAATGCTCCGGTCACGTCTTCTCATCCGGATCGGGAATCGGCTTGACCGCGATGTGGGGGCCCGCGTCTTCTCGCGCATCTTGGCCGAACGTCTGAGCAGCGGTAGCGAAGCACGGGCACAAGGTTTGCGCGATCTTGAGACTCTGCGTTCTTATCTCGCGGGCTCCGGTTTGCTGGCATTCCTCGATGCACCCTGGACACCCCTTTTCATCGCGCTGGTCTTCTTCTTCCATCCGTTGCAGGGAATCGTTGCTCTGGCCGGCGGGGTGATCATTTTCGTTCTGGCCTTGTCCAGCGAATGGCTGACCCGACGCGCGTTGCGTGACGCGACGCGTCGGTCCATGGACGCACAGGCGTCCGCCGAATGCAGTCTGCGCAATGCCGAGGCGATTGCATCCATGGGGATGCTCCCAGGTCTGCAAAAACGCTGGCTGTCCCGGCACGACGGTGCCGTCGGTTTCCAATCGATCGCCAGCGACCGCAATTCGGCGGTGGCGGCGCTGGCAAAGTTCGTCCGTCTTCTGCTGCAGATCGCGATGTTATGCGTTGGCGCCTGGCTCGTTATCGGACACGAAATAACGCCGGGCGCGATGGTCGCGGCCTCGATCGTCATGGCGCGTGCCTTGGCGCCCATCGAAGCGGCCATCGGATCCTGGCGTAGTTCCGTGGCTGCGCGCGGCGCCTATCGGCGCCTCAACGAGCTCTTGCAAGATGGTGCGCCGTCGGCCCCTCGCTTGACGCTGCCTCGTCCGTCCGGCCGCATCTCGGTCGAGAACATCGTTGTCGCACCGCCGCAGGGCGGCAAGCCGATCGTGCAGAACATATCGTTCACGCTCGAAGCGGGCGAAGTCCTGGCGGTTGTCGGGCCGAGCGGTGCCGGCAAATCAACACTTGCACGGGTCCTGGTCGGTGTCTGGAAGCCACTCGCTGGTCAGGTTCGCTTCGATGGTATGGACGTCGCGAAATGGCCGAGCGAGGAACGGGGGCCGTATATCGGCTATCTCCCGCAGGATATCGAACTCTTCGACGGTACGGCTGCGGATAATATCGGCCGTTTCGGCGCGCCGGACAGCGAGGGGATCGTGCGGGCGGCGAACCTCGCCGGTGTCCACGACATGATCCTCCGGCTGACCGATGGGTATGAAACACGCCTCGGCGAGGGCGGCGCCCGGCTGTCGGGTGGTCAACGCCAGAGGATCGGCTTGGCGCGGGCGTTTTATGGCGCGCCTCCTCTCGTCGTGCTCGATGAGCCGAACGCCAGTCTCGACAGCGAAGGCGAGGCCGCCTTGCTCGACGCCATAGCGCAGGCGAAGGCTGCCGGCACGACGGTTATCTTCATCACGCATCATCCACGGATGCTCAAGGCTGCCGATAAGCTGCTCATCCTGCGGGGCGGCCGTATCGAGGCCATTGGCCCGCGCGGTGAGGTCATCGCGCGTCTGACCCGGCCGGCGCCGGAACCTGCAGCGCTTCCGCTGGGGGCGACAGCAACGGGAGCCTAGAGCATGGCGATGAACGATCATGGCGAGGCCATGGGTGGACCGATACAGGCCCCTGTTCGGACGCTGGGAACAATCGCCCTTGGCATCGGCGTCATCGTCATTGCGCTGGGTGGGTTCGTTGGTTGGGCGGTTGCGGTTGAACTCGCCAGCGCGGTCATCGCACCCGGCCAGATCAAGGTCCTGTCGAATCGCAAACAGGTCCAGCATGTGGACGGTGGGCGGATCGAAGCACTCCTGGTGCATGACGGCGACCAGGTCCAGGCGGGAGATGTCCTGCTGCGGCTCGATCCCATACGCGCACGCGCGTCCTACGAAATCCTTTTGGGAAGTCGGAATTCCGCCGGCGCGATTGCCGCGCGGCTGCGCGCCGAGCGGGATGAACAGCTCAAGATCGATTTCCCGAGCTACTTGCTGACACAGATGGACGATCCCGAGGTGCAGGATATCGTAAGGGGGCAGCAGACCATCTTTGAAGCACGTAGCAGTTCGACGAACGGCGAAAAAGAAATTCTCGGTCAGCAGATTTCCCAACTCCAGGAGGAGATCGCGGGGATGCGCGCGCAGGTCAAATCGAAGGAATCGCAACTGCGCCTCATCCGAGAGGAACATGCTGCCTTTCGTGAGCTCTATGTGAAAGGCTTGGCGCCCAAGACCAAGATTCTGGCGCTGGAACGGCAGGCCGCTCGTCTCGATGGTGAACGCAGTGAACTGCTTGCCCAGATCGCCCGTGCCGGCAAGTCGATCACTGAAACGCGCATGAAGATTATCCAGTTGCACCGGACGTTCCGCGAGGATGTGGTCGCCGAGTTGCGTAAGACGGAAACCGAGCTTGCCGATATCGAGGAGCGGCTGGTTGCCGCGCAAAGTCAGTTGGAACAGATCGAGATCCGCGCGCCGGCCAGCGGAACGGTCGTCGGCCTGGCCGTCCACACGGTCGGCGGTGTAGTCGGGCCGCGCGAAACGATCCTGGAGATCGTGCCGACGGACGACCGGTTGATCATCGAGGCCAAGACCGATCCTTTGAGCGGCGATGACGTCACCCAAGGGCTCAAGGCCGATGTCCGCCTGGTCGCCCTCGATCCGCGCACCACGCCGACCCTGACCGGAACTGTCGAATATGTTTCGGCGGATAGTTTCGCCGACGAGCGGACGGGCACCAGCTACTACATCGTGCATGTGGCGCTGGCAGAGGACGAGATCGCCCGGATCGGCGGCCAGGAACTCCAGCCAGGCATGCCGGTCGAGGTCATGATCCGCACGGGTGAACGCACTCCGCTTGAATATCTTGTTCAGCCGATCAGTCGGTCGCTTGCACGGGCCTGGCGCGAGAAATAGGACTGGCGGCTGTCAGCGGGGAGTGACTATTTCCCAGTTCACGACCGACAAGCCTGGTTCGATCTCCTGGAACACAGCACGTACCGGCTGGCCCGGCTCGACCTTTGCGCCGTTCGGAACAAGGCGTCCATACATGCGCGGTCCGTCGTCCAATTCGACGAGCGCTACCGTGTAGGGGACGTCGTTCTTGAATCGCGGGTTCATCGCCCGGTGATAGACGGCATAGCTCCACAACGTTCCGGTCGGGGAGATTTCCTTCCATTCGGTGCCTTCCGACAGGCACTCGTTGCACAGCGGTCCCGGCGGCCAACGAAGGTATCCGCACTTGGTGCATGCCTGCACCACCAACTTGCCGTCGCGTGTGCCGGCCCAGAAGGGCGCGGTGCCGGGATCATTGACGTCGGGAAACTTGCTGTCTGCCATTTTCGACCACGCAGTCCTTATTTATCGAACTCTTGTCACCCGGCGTGGGTCGACAAGATCGTTGCGGCACCTTTGTAGAAGTCATGCGTCTGAGCATGCAGCGCCACTTCCACATCCGGGACCTGCCGGGAGCCGCACTCCTTGCGCAACTGACGCACGGCTTCGTACAGATGCATCCAGTTCCACATATAGCACTCGGAAAGTTGCCCGCCGTTGGTGTTGACCGGCAGCGAACCGCCGGGCCGCGTATGGCCTTCCGCAAGGAACGGCCCGCCTTCGCCGACGCCGCAGAAGCCGAACCATTCCAGCATCTGGAGCACCCAGACCGAGGTTGCATCCTGCAGATAGACCAGGTCCATGTCGCGGGGGCCGAGGCCGGCGCGTGCGAAGACATTGTCGCCGATATCCTTGAGCCAGGGCCGCATCAGCTTGTCGACGTTCTGATCGCTGCGCATCGCTGATTGCTGCGCCATGGACAGCAAGTAGACCGGCGCCTTCTTGAAGTCCTTCGCGCGTTCCGCGCTGGTGAGGACCACGGCGCAGCCGCCATCGGAGATCATGGTGAGGTCCGGACGACGCAAGGGTTCCACGACATACGGCGATGCCATGTAATCGTCGATGCTCATCGGATCGCGGAAGATGGCGATCGGGTTATTCTGCGCCCACTCTCGCTGCGCGACCGAAACCCAGCCCAGTTGCTCCTCGGTCGTTCCATAGAGGTGCATGTGCCGCCGCGCCGCCATTGCCGCCGGCCCGGCGATATGCACGAGTCCGGCCAGGGTCAGCCAATCGCGCGTTCCACCGCCGAAGCTCGCACCCGCACTGCGCAAATTCGTTCCGTAGGTCAGCAATACGGTGTGACAGAGACCCGCGCTGATGGCCCCGGCCGCCACATGTAGCGAGAATGCGCATGGACCGTATTCCAGGGTCGATGTGAAGGCCGGGTTGACGCCGAGAAGCTGGCCTATGTCTTCGTCCGTGCCGACCTTGCCCGGCGCCATGGGTGGCCGACATGTGACAAGTCCATCGATCTGGCTTTTGTCGATACCGGCATCTTCGAGAGCCTTCACCGCGGCACGCGCAGCTATATGATCTGCGCTCTGGCCTGGGATCTCCCCTTGTTCCGTTGCACCGATGCCGACGATCGCGGTCTTCGCAAGTGTCACGCTACCCCCTTTCTGGAGACGTTTGAGGACGCACGTCTTCTCCAGCCGTCGTCTCGACTTTGGTCCAGACGACAAGGGGATGCAAGATAAGCCTCGGCTTAACCGGTGAGTGGAATTCTAGCTCGGCGACAGATGTTTTCGGATGTTCCGATCAATCAAGGTTCGCCGAAGAACCGCACGGGATTGTCCCACATCATTTTCTTCATCGCCTCGGCGCCAAGCATGTTCTGCCAGGTCAGCACCCGATCCGCCGATTCCGGAAAGCGGGATTCGGCGTGCGGATAGTCTGAACCGAACATGAGCACGTCGTCGCCTAGGACCTCATTGAAGATGCGGGCCATGTCGGCGCCTTCATGCTGTTCGATGGAGGTGAAGAAGCGGCCGCTCGTGAAGTAGTCGCTCATCTTGTGTTTGAGCTCGGCCGTGTAACCCACGTACTCCATCTGGTCGTCCATGCGCCGCGACCAGAACGGCACCCAGCCGAAGCCCGATTCGAGAACGCCGAACTTTATGTCCGGGAAACGGTCCATCAATCCGCCGCCGATGAAGGCCGAAACGGCACGCATGGCTGCCCAAGGATGGCTGGCACACCGGCCGATGAACGGGTTTTCCCACAGATCGCGATAGCCGGGATAGCCGGTCGCGAAACTATGATGGATGACGGCCAGGCCCTTCTTCTGCGCCGCGTCCCAGATCGGATACATATCTGGGTGGTCGAGCGGATAGTCGAGCGGCAGGCTGGGATGGATCGCCACGGCCCAGGGTTTGTCGCCCCAGCGATTGATCTCTTCGACCGACTTCTGGATCGAGACTGGTGTCACGGTCAGGCTGGATTTCAGCCGGTGCGGATTGGTACCGCAGAAGGTATCGAGATAACGGTTCTGCGCCGCGATGAATTCCATCTCGATGTCCGGATCGGGATGGCCGGGACCGCTGTTGCTGACGATGAAATGGACGTCGCTGCCTTCGCGATCCATGTCGCGCAGGCGACCTTCGGCATTGTCGTCGTCGGTGCGTGGACTGGGAAACGTCACGCCCATGAATTTCTGGAACTTGCGTTCTGCGTTCTCTCGCGGCGCGGCTTCACCCAGGATACGCGGCTTTGACGAACTCCAACCCTTGTGCGCTGCGAACTTATAGGTGTGCCGGTAGGGCGGCTGGTGCTGTTCGCCGGCGAGTCCGACCTTGATGGGTTCGCGCTTGTCCTCGAGATCGGGAACGGCCTCCAGAACCTTCGACGATAGATGCGGACGAAGCGACTCCGCCGACGGCCGCACGTGCGTGTCCGCATCGTAGATCTTCATTCCATTGCGCATAGTTTCGCTCCTTTTCCCTTTCTCTTGTCGGGTCCAGGCCGTGTCGGCCCAGCTAAATCATGTCCCCGATCGACACATCGAGTCTCCGCATGCGCCGCCGCATGGCCAATTGCAGCGGCGCGATGATGCAGAGCAATACGCTCACCAGCATGACTGAGATCGCTGCCGTCATTTCTCCTTCCGAGCGGCCCCAGGTCTCCCACAGGAGTGCGCCGATCACGAGATTGGAATTGGCGACCAGGAACAGCGGCAGTGTCAGGTCCTTCATGGCCTGTGATCCGATCCAGATCGTTCCGCTGGTAAAGGCGGGCAGCACGAGCGGCAGGACGACCCTGCGGAATGTCTCGATACGTGAGGCGCCACTCGCGTAGGCGGCATCCTCCAGTTCGGCCGCTACCTGATACATGACGGAGGTGATCATTCGTACGCCGAACGGTAGATAACGGATGACGTAGCCGATAATCAGGACGGACAAGGTGCCGTAGAGCGGTGTTTGTACGGCGGTCAGCAGAAGCGCCAGCGCAATAACGAGCCCGGGCAGAAGATGTGGCAGAAAGGCCAGGACATCGATTACGCGTGATAATGTTCCGCGCCCCCGCACCACCTTCCACGAGACGATGGTGGCAAGACCCATGCAGATGATGGCGGCCGCCACCATCATGACGATTGTGTTGCCGACCGCCAGCAGGAAGCGGTCCATCCCCAACAGCGTCTGATAGTTCCGCAAGGTAATGTGCTGCAGCGCCGCGATGGACGGTGCCTGAAAGAACGGAAGCAGGCTCGACCACAACAACACGAGAAGCGGAAGGACGAGCTTCAGGATGACGAAAACGACAAAGAAGGTCAGCGCGGCGATCTTGCCGGTGGTGCCCAGCTTGTAGCGCTTCGGCCGATAACCCTTGCCTGTGACGACCACGAAGCGGTCGGCTTGACGGATCAGGCGGAAATAGAGCGCCAGCAGCGCCAGGCCGATGGCGAGCCCGATCGTGGCATAGGCGCTGGACAGTCCATAATTCGGCAGATCGAACGATGAACCGACGGTCTTCTGATAGACGATCACGCTGAGTACGTCGAAATGCGCGTTGATGCCGAAGACCAGCGGTATCTCCAGCATCTCGAACGCGGTCACGAAGAAATATATGAAGACAGACAAGAGGCCCGGCCGCAGCAACGGGATGATCACGCGGCCCAAGACATCGGCGGTGCTTGCGCCCGATGCGAAGGCGGAATCCTCCAGGTTGGGGTCGAGGTTGCGCATCAGGGAAGACAGCATGATGAACATGGTCGGACCGATGGCGAGGCCCGCGACCATGATCATCCCACCCACCGAATAAATGTTGAACGGCCCGAATTCCATGTCGAGACCGAGGAGATTGCGCAGGAAAATGTTGATGAGGCCGTTCGCGGGATTGAGCAGGAAGGTCCAGCCGATCGCCGTGATGAAGCCGGGCATCGCCATCGGCAGGAAGATGGCAATGTAGGCATAGTCCTTGAAGGGCATATCGGTCCGTTCGATCAGCCAGGCCATGATGATGGCGATCGTCATGGCGAACATCAGCGTTCCGAGCGCGAAGAGGAAGGTGTTCAGTAACAGCCGGTAGGTCGCCGGGTCGGTGAACACCTCCCTGTAGTTGTCGAACGTATACGCGATGGATTCGTCAAACGGATGGGCGCCCTCCGGAACCATGCTGGTGAGAAACAGCATGAAAAGAGGGATTGCCGTCATTGCTACGAGCAACAGCAGCAATGGAGCGTATGCCAATTCTTTCCTTATCGACGGTCGGAAACGTTGCGGACTTTCTACAATCGTTCCCGGGAGCGTTTGTTCAAGCACGTGGGTTCAATCGCTCAGCGTGTCCGCACCAGGGCTTGAAGTGGTTTGCGGATCGTCACGGTTTCCTGCAACTCGTCCATTGTTTTTGCGTGTTTCACCGTCAGATTGTGTTCGGTGTAATATTTGCCGAACGCGCCTGGCGCGCCGGGGCGGGCACGGAGCGAGCCTTCGGCGATCATGGGTTCCGTTAGCATCCCTTCGCTTCCCAGCCATGCGACGAATAGCTTGGCGAGATTGGGATGCGGTGCGCCCTTTGCGATGAACAGCAATTGCTGCGATGCGATTGCCTGGGGTTCCGGATAGACCAACTCCACAGGTGCACCCTTATTCTTCTCGGCCAAGGCCGCGGTCAGGGTGGCGGCACCCACCGGCGTTTCGCCTGAAACGACACGCGCCGGAACGTTTGTGATGTTGTTCACGAACACCGGATTGTTGGCGACGATGCGCTTGCCCAGGTCGAGGACCTTATCCTTGCCGATGATCGGGACCAGGCGGGAGAGGGGTGAGAGCTCGTTATCGATCGAGATCTTGCGCTGCCATTTCGGATCGGCAAGGTCCTCCCATTTGGTCGGTGCCTGGTCCGGCGTGACGGCGTTGGTGTTGTACATGATGCCGAACAGGCTGTCGTAGAACCCCATCGCATACCCCGCGAACTCGGGCATGACGTCGTCGGCCGCATCCTTCAACAAGTTCTTATCGATGTGATCGCCGAACGTTGCGACCCAATCGACCTTTTCCAGCAGATTGCGTTTGGTCAGGGTCGGCAGATGCCGGTCGTTGGCGACAAAAACGTCGACGCTGATCTTGCCGCCTTGCGCTTCGGCGATCAGCCGCGAGTCGACGTTGCCGCCCTCCACCGCAACACGGCTGATATTGATGTTCGTGCCGAAGCGCTTGTTGAACAACTGTTCGAGCTTGGGGGTCGTGTATTCACGCGGCGACGTGGCCCAGAGGACGAGCGTGCCTTCCTTCTCGGCGGCCGCTTTGATCTTGTCGAAGTCATCGGCATAACTTTTGGCTGCCGGTGCCAATATGCCGCCCGCCAGAACCGCGATCGCCAATGCCGCTTTCAGCGGGGCGTGCTTGAGAAATCCAGTAGTCACGGTGCCTCCCATTCATTGTGGTTTTGTCGTGTTACTGCATCAGTCTTGCTGAGGTGTTTGCGCTATACGGAACTCCTGAACCCGTGTGTGTTCTCGTCGGATTTTCCTTGGAGCGGGACGACGATCATTTCGTCATATGTCGGTCGGAGATATGCCTTATCCCCGGGCTGAAGCCGCTCGCCTTTGTCATAACAACGCACGCGCACGTCCAACGTGCCGACATGAACCATGTAATCCCAGGAATCTCCCTGGAACGTTCGTTGCTCGATCACGCCGGCCCATATGTGATCCTGGTCCGGTGACCGGTTGAGGGAGATGCTTTCCGGGCGGATATACACGGCCAGGCGATCGCCGGCGGTCAGCGGCTGTTTGGCCTGATGCGGAATCCGAGTCTGCATGAACTCGATCTCGTGGGCGTTGATCGCTCTCGCCTCGAAGCGGTTCGATGTGCCGATGAATTCCGCGCCGTAGGACGTCCGCGGGCGGTCGTAGATATGCTGGGGCTCGCCGAATTCCAGGATCTCGCCTTCCTTCATCAGGAGGATCAGATCGGAGATGGCCAAGGCCTCGTTCTGATCGTGGGTCACGAACACCGTCGTGATCCCGATCTTTTGCTGGATTGCACGGATCTCTTCACGCATCTGTTCGCGCAGTTTGGCGTCCAGATTGCTGAGCGGTTCATCGAGCAGAAGCACGCGTGGCTCACGGATCAGCGCGCGGGCGAGCGCCACACGCTGCTGCTGGCCGCCGGACAGCGCCGTTGCCGAACGCTTGGCGTATTCGAGAAGGCCGACGGTTTCGAGGATTCTCGCCGTCCGCTCTTCGATCACGCGGCGCGACGGTCGCGGTTTGCTGACGATCAGGGGAAACGCGACGTTTTCGTATACGGTCATGTGCGGCCAGATCGCGTAGGACTGGAACACCATGCCGATAGGGCGTTTATTCACCGGGACGTGGATGCCGTGTCTGCTGGAATAGACCGGTTGATCGCCGAGGTAGATTTCGCCCGACGTCGGCTCCTCAATGCCCGCAATCATGCGCAGCGTTGTCGATTTTCCGCAGCCGCTTTGGCCCAGGAGTGTGAACAATTTGCCTTCGGGAACCGTGAAGGTGATGTCGTTGACGGCGTTACGCGTGCCTTCGCGGCCGAAGCGCTTAACGAGCGATCTGATCGCTATCATTTGCCATTTTGTCTCCCCTGGTACGAAGCCTACGCGTGAGGTTCTTATTATCGATCTCTAATGCCGTGAGGCAGAGAGATTTCGTGTACTCAGTTTAAGAAACGTTTGAAAAGGCTCGACCTTATCGGGGTTGCTGTCAACCCGATTTGTGGGTTGGCCGTAATACGCGGCGTAAGTGGATACGACTTAGTTGCGGTTTGCTTAGCCGAGAAGGAACACACGCATCTCGTTGGCGGCGGTGCGCAACGCAGGCAGGAATTTGGTTCTCAGTTCCCGTCGATTTGTCCGGCCAGCCTCGGAATTTGCGCTGAGTGCGGCAACGATCGTGCCCGAGGAATTGCGGATCGGTACCGCGATGGCGCGCAGATCGAGTTCGAATTCCTGATCGATGACGCAGTATTCGTCCCGGCGCACCTTCTCGATCTCCGTGCGCAACTGGGCCGGATCGATGATCGAATTGGCGGTGAAGCGTTCCAGCTTCGCACGCTTGAAATAGGCGTCCAGGTCTTTCTCGGACAGACCGGCGAGCAGGACACGGCCCATCGAGGTGATGTGGGCCGGTAGGCTGGAGCCGACATCGCGCAGCAGAGATCCGCGCCGGCGCCGTGCCGATCGCGCCACATATATAATGTCCTCTCCATAGAGGATGGAGACCGAGCACGATTCGTTGAGGTTCTCGCTCACCCGCTCGATGACGGGCTGCGCGATGCGCGGCAGCAGGCTCGAAGATATGTAGGCTTGCGCCAGCACCAGGACCTTCGGTGCCAAGCGGAAGAATTTTTCGCCGTTCGTTTCGACGTAGCCCAGCATTTTGAGCGTCAGCAGGCAGCGGCGCACGGTGGCACGCGGAAGCCCCACGACTTTCGCGAGCTCGGCGACAGTCATGTATTCGTCACGTCCGGAGAATCCCTCCATGACCATCAAGCCGCGCGCCAGCACCTGCATGAAATCACGGGGCTGGATCGTCTCTTGTGGTGCGTCTGGAGTCGCTTGGGTGATCGTTTCGGTCATCCGGAGTGTCTCAGTATATCCCTGTTTTTGGCTGTCACGTTAACTTGACAGCCTTCGTGATAGCTCAGAATATGTGCGAATTATAGTATTTTGGGCGATAATCGCACAAGTCATTACGTTCAAGTAATTTCGTCCGATGCCATGCCGCGTCCCGTGGCGAGGTGGCTTCGGTCGGCCCTGGGAGGGGCGGAATGACACTTCAATTGCAGACCATCGGGTTGGACGATGCGCAGAAGGCAATTGCGGCAGGCATCGCGATGGCAAATCGCTACGGCCGCGCGATGGCATTCGTGGTCGTGGATCGCGAAGGTGAATTGATCGCGACCGCGCGCATGAACGGCGCGGCGGCGCGCAACCTGCGGCAGGCGGTCCGCAAGGCGAAGACGTCTGCCATCATGGGACGCAATACGCTGGCCTTCAAAAGAGATCTAGAGGACCGCAACGGATCGCTCGCGGAATGGGGCGACGACACCCTGACCACGTTGCAGGGCGGATATGTCGTCAAACCGGTCGACGTGGTCGAACGTCAGGCGGCGCGCATCTCTGTCGATCCGGTCGATGATCTCGTGCTCGGCGCGGTTGCCTGCGGTGGCGCATCGAACGAGCTGGACGAAGAAATCGCGCGCATCATGATTCGTGCCATGGGTTTCAAGCCTGTCGTGGACGAGCGTACCCTGGTGATCTGGAACGCCAAGTCGGCACCGATCTCCAACGAACGGCGCATCACGCTTCAGATGCCGTTCGATGCACAATGGAAAGCGCTCGGTCAGGAGCCGATCAGCGCGTCGAAGGTCGGCAACCTGGTCATCACATCCGGCATCCCCGGGATCGATCGCAAGACGGGCCTCATGCCCGAAGATCCGGCGAAGCAGTTCGCGCTGGCTTACGAAAACATGCGTCTCCTGCTGGAATCCATGGGTGTTGCGGGTCCGCACGAAATCGCGCATCTGACCGTCTTTATCCCGGACCCCAAGTACCGCCGCTTCATCAACGGCGGCTGGATGGCCCTCTATCCGGACGGCGAACGCCCGGCGCGCAAGACCAACCAGGTGCCGTTGCCCGAGGGCATGTATGTGCAGCTTCAGGCGATCGCGGTTCCGGGTGAGAAGCGCATTCCGTTGGAGATTCCCGGCCTTGCGCATCGCGATCCGCTGCCGATGGGTGTGAAGGCGGGGCCTTTCGTCTTTTCTTCCGTTATCAGTCCGCAGGATCCGAAGACTGGTTCCAACGCGCAGGGCGGCGCCCTCGCGCAGATCAAGCAAGGCTTCGAGAATGTGCGCCTGTTGATGGAACAGGCAGGCGGCACGGTTGATGATGTCAATCATCTCTGGGTCTTCATGAAGAATTTCGATCATCAGCCCGCGATGGTCGACGAATGGGTACGAGTCTATCCGAACGAAGGCGAGCGCCCGGCGCGTAAGACCGTGAAATACGAATTGGGCGTCAGCACCGAAATCCAGATCCAGGCGACCGGCTATATCGGCGCCAAGCGTGCCAATTTCGAGGTGCCGGGCCACACCCATCACGATCCGATCCCGATGGCGGCACGCACCGGCGGCCTGCTGCAATCATCCGGCATCTCGGGCATCGATCCGGCCACCGGCAAGGTACCGTCGGATCTGTCCAAGCAGATCGATTTCAGCATGGTGCATGTGCGCAACCTCATGACGGAATCGCATGGCACCTTGGACGATATCGTTTCGATCACGATCCTGCTGCGCGATCTGAGCTGGGCGGGGATGATCACGGATCGTCTGTCGGAATTGTTTCCCGATCCCGCCAAGATGCCGGCGCTTAAGTTTGTGAACTTCCAGATGCCGGGCAGTTCGCACGTGCAGTATCACGTGACGGCGCTGATCGATTGAGGCGAGAGGCAGCTTGAAATTTGCCGCCAGCGGATCGATAGAAGAATTAACGAAAGGCCGTTTGTGCCTCCGATTAAGGATGACGGAGATAGCCAATGCTTTCGAAAGCGGAGAATGAGCGCATAACCCACGTCGGCCCAGGAACGCCGGGCGGCGAATTGTTCCGGCGATACTGGCAGCCGGCACTGCTGTCGAGGGAATTGCCCGAGGTGGATGGCGAACCCGTCGAGGTCCGTTTGTTGGGCGAGGATTTGCTCGCGTTCCGCGACACCAACGGCAAGGTCGGTTTGGTCGACGCCTTTTGTCCGCATCGTCGCGCGCCGATGTTCTACGCTCGTAACGAGGAATGCGGCCTGCGCTGTGTTTATCACGGCTGGAAGTTCGATGTGACCGGCAAGTGCGTCGATCTGCCGAACGAGCCGGAAGGCAGCCCGATGAAGAACAAGGCCCGCATCAAGGCCTATCCGACATTCGAAGGCGGTGGCTTGGTCTGGGCCTATATGGGGCCGGCCGACAAGATGCCCCCGGTGCCCGACTATGAATGGATCCGTGCGCCGGAAACGCATCGCTTCATCTCGAAGACGTTCGAGGCGTGCAATTATCTGCAAGCACTCGAAGGCGGGCTCGACACGTCCCACTCGTCGTTCCTGCACAACAACCGCATGGGCAATAACCGGGCACTGCGCCAGCGCGACCGCTCGCCGAAGATCGATGTGTTTAAGACCGAGTACGGCTATCACTACGTCTCGACCCGCAAGGCAGCCGAAGAAGGATCGTACGTCCGCGTTTACCAGTACCTCATGCCGACCCAAGTTCTGCGCGGCGGTGTGACGACGGGACGCGAACACAACGAGCCGCCGAAGATCGACGGCCATATCTGGGTACCGATCGATGACGAGCACACCTACGTCTATAATCTGATGTACGGCTACGACGAGTCGGTCCAGATCACGCCCGAATTCGCCGATCGCGCGGAAACCCACGCAGGCCGGGGCAAGGAGCAGTTGATCCCCGGAACCTTCAAATTGATCCGCAATCCGAGCAACAAGTACCTGATCGATCGACAGGTCCAGAAGACCAAGACCTACACCGGTATCGAAGGCCTGAACACGCAGGACTTCGCGCTGCAGGAGGGCATGGGGCCGATCGTCGACCGGTCGCAGGAATATCTCGGCACCGCCGACAAAGCGATTATCGAGATGCGTAAACTCATGCTCGAAGCCGTGCGCGACGTCGAGGAAGGGCGCGCGCTGCGCGGCTCCGATCCGAAGGCCTATCATTCGGTTCGTCCCTTCGACGGCATGGTGCCGGACGGCCAAGATTGGCGCACGGCACTCGCGCACGAACTGAATGCCAAGTGGTAATGGCTGACTAGGGAGGAAAAGGTCATGTCTGGCGAATGGATTACCTACGAAGCCCCCGGCCGCACGATCCGTGCCTATTCGGTGAAACCCGCGACGCCCGGTCCATGGCCCGCTCTCATCATCATCCATGGCGTCAACGGCTGTGGCCCGCACATGTGGTCGGTGGCTGAAGATTTCGCCAAGGACGGCTATTTCACCGTCTGTCCTGATATCTACTCGTTCGACGAGGAATTCGAAGCCATCCCCAACGACGATATTATCGCCGCGGCGCATGCCGGGCCGTATTCGTCCAAGGGTAAGGAATTCCTTGCCCAGCAGACGCCGGAGCGGCGCGAGGCGATCATGCGCGCGCGTGCCTGGATCGATAAGCGTCCGACCGAAAGCTTCATCGACATCATTTATGCCGGCTACGAATACCTGAAGGGACGCGAGGATGTCGGCGCGGTCGGCTGCATGGGCTTCTGCATGGGCGGCCGCCTGACCGGCGAACTGGCGACCAAGGGCGCCGACATCGCAGCCGGCGTCATCTATTACGGCGGTCATCCTGATCTCGATCTCGTGCCCAATATCCGCTGCCCGATGGAGGGTCATTACGGCTCGCTCGATGCGCGGATCACCGGCAAGGTTCCCGATTTCGATGCGGCGATGAAGGCCGCCGGCAAGGAATTCAATTATTTCGTTTACGAAGGGGCCGAGCACGGCTTCAGCCTCAAGCCGGGTCATCGCTCGTATAATCACGAATGCGCGGTGTTGTCGTTCAAGCGGACCAAGGACTTCCTGGCCCGCACGCTGAAGATTGCCGCGCTGCCGAAGGCCGCGGAATAGGGCGCACCGCCGCAAACGGTGCGAGGGTAGGCCGGCGGCCCCTCTGGCCCCGGCATGGGAGGATCAGATTATGCTCATGAAGAAGATGCTGAATACGTTCGTCGTTGCTGCTGCAATGGCGACTGTATCCGTCACGGCATTTGCCCAGGATTGGCAGGCCGGCGCTGGCGACGATTGGAAGGCGATGCTCGACGCGGGCCGCAAGGAAGGCACCGTCGTGGTCGCGGGTCCGCCCGAGATCGGCAGGCCGATGGCGGAAGCATTCAAGCGCGATACCGGCATCGACATGGAATTCCTGGGCATCGTCGGCGCGAACCTGGTCACGCGCATGAGCCGCGAATACAAGTCGGGCAATGTGACGATGGACGTGCTGTTCTCCGGCGCCGTCACCCTGTCGTACCAGCAATATATGGAACCCTGGCGGCCGAAGCTGATCCTGCCCGGGGTGACCGATCCCAAGAACTGGATCGATGGCAAGCTGAAGTTCGCCGACAATGCCGACACCTATATCCCATATTTCGGCGAGCAGGTGAGCGGCTTCCCGCTGGCCAATACCACTCTGGTGAAGCCGGGCACGATCCTGAGCTGGGATGACCTGCTGAAGCCTGAATTCAAGGGCAAGATCGCGATCTACGATCCGCGCGTGCCGGGCCCGGGTGTTGCCACTTCGTCCTTCATCGCCGATGCCATGGGGCTCGATTACATCAAGAAGCTTTATGTCGATCAGAAGCCGACATTCTCGCGCGATGGCCGCCAGCTCGTCGAATGGGTCGCACGCGGCATCCATCCGGTTGCTGTCGGCGTGAGCTTCTCGGAGGTCGAGAATTTCAAGAAGGCCGGCATCAAGACCATCGAACCGATCGCGATGCCGAACGCGCCGCTGCGCATCACCGCGTCCTTCTATCCGCATGTGCCGAAGAACGCGCCGCACCCGAACGCCGCCGCCGTTTTCATGAACTGGTATGCGAGCAAGCCGGGCCAGGAGGTCAACAGCAAGACCCAGATCATGGCGAGTCGCCGCACCGACGTGGTGATCGAGGGGCAGCCGGACATCATCAAGCCGAAGCCCGGCGTCAAATACGTCGACCAGTATGCCGAGGATTTCGTGCTCAATCGCCGCGACAAGCTGATCAAGGAAATCCGCAAGATCGTCGGCGACAACTAGTCGCCGTAACGACAGGATCGGAGGAGGCAGGGAGAGCCTGACGATGATGCTCGGGAAGGTCTGGCTTGCGGTTGCCGCAGCCCTGCTTGTGATCCTGTCGCAGCCGGTGGCTGCACAAGATTGGCAGGCGGGCGCAGGCGAGGATTGGAAAAAGACCCTGGCCGCCGCGAAGGCGGAAGGATCGCTCGTTCTCGTCGGCCCGCCCTCGATCGGTCGGCCGATGGTTGACGGCTTCAAGCGCGACACGGGCATCAACATCGAGTTCTTGGGGCTGGTCGGTGCGCCGCTTTTCCAGCGCATGACGCGGGAATACAAATCGGGCAACGTGACGCTCGACGTTGTGTTTTCCGGTGCCGTTACCATGCCGCTGCAGGAATTCATGGCACCGGTCCGGCCCAAACTGGTCCTGCCCGGTGTGACCGACCCCAGCAAATGGGTCGACGGCAAGCTCAAGTTCGCAGACAACGCCGATACTTATATCTTCTATCCCGCCGAGGCCGTGTTCGGCTGGCCGCTGGTCAATTCCTCATTGGTGAAGCCCGGCGCCATCAAGACCTGGAACGACCTGCTGAAGCCGGAATACAAGGGCAAGATCGTGATCTACGATCCACGCGTCCCGGGCCCGGGCGTGGCGACGTCGGCCTTCATCGCAGATGCGCTGGGGCTCGATTACACGAAAAAGCTCTATGTCGATCAGCAGCCCAAATTCGCGCGCGATGGCCGTCAGGTCGTCGAATGGGTCGCGCGGGGCGTTTATCCCGTCGCCGTCGGCGTCAGTGCCTCCGAGATCGAGGAATTCCGCAAGGGCGGCATCAAGACACTGGAGGTCCTGTCCGATATCGCAGGCGCCGCCATGCCGATCATCGGCAATTTCTATCCTCATATCCCTGCCAAGGCGCCGCATCCCAATGCGGCCGCGGTTTTCATGAACTGGTATGCGAGCAAGCCGGGCCAGGAAATCAACGGGCGGGCGCAGATCCTGGCGAGCCGCCGCACGGATGTCGATAAAGGTGCCATCCCGTCCTACATCCAGCCGAAACCCGGCGTCACATACATCGATCAATATGCCGAGGATTTCGTGCTCAATCGTCGCGACAAGCTGATCGAGGGTGTCCGCAAGCTGCTCGGCGACGAAAAGTAGCCGAGGGCGGGAATTACCTTGAGCGAGGCCCCATTGAAGTCTTTGTCGACCCCCGCGCCGTGGCGCCGTTCCGTCATGGGGACGATGGTCATCCTGTTCGTCGCCATGCTGACGCTCGGACCGGTCGCCTACCTTGTAATCGCAAGCTTCGACGTCTCGGCCATCGGTTCGCCTTATCAATTCGGGTTGGAGGGATGGGCCGATATTTTCGCCAGTACCAAGACGCTGCGCTCCATCGGCTATTCCTTCTTGCTGTCGATCCGCGTTCCGATCGCGGTGGTCATCGCCTTTGCCATCGCCTGGTTGCTGATCCGAATGGAGGTGCCGGGCCGCCGCTTCATCGAAATGTCGCTGTGGTTCGGTTTTGTCCTGCCCTCCGTGCCGATGATGCTGGGTTGGATCCTGTTGCTTGACCCGTATTACGGACTGATCAATCTCGCTCTCATGAAACTGCCTTTCATCGATGGGCCTGTCTTCACAATCTATTCGGCCGCAGGCATCATCTGGGTCCATCTCGCGCTGACCACAGTTCCGATCATGACGATCCTGTTGGCGCCCGCCATGCGTCAGCTCGATTCGGCGTTTGAAGAGGCGGCCGACATGTCGGGCGCGGGACTGTGGATGACGATGCGCCGCGTCACGATCCCATTGCTCATGCCGGCGGTGTTGACCGCCTTCATCGCCGGACTGATCCGCAGTCTGGAAGCGTTCGAGGTGGAGCAGATCCTGGGCGCGCCCGCCAACATCTTCGTCTATTCGACGCGCATCTTTGATCTCGTGAACAATGAACCGCCACGCTTCGCCCAGGCCATGGCGCTGAGCGCCATGTTCGTGCTGCTGCTGGCGGCGATGGCGTCTTTCTACCAGCTCTACCTGAAGCGGATCGGCACGCGCGCGACCATCACCGCGCGCGGTGTGCGCCTGCAGTCGCGCATCAAGCCATGGTGGGTTTATGTGATCTCGGGCGTGCTGATCGCCTATATCTGCTTCACCATTTTCCTGCCGCTGACAATCCTGGTGCTGGGGTCGTTCAACAAGCTGTTCGGCTTCTTCTTCATCGAGGATGCCTGGACGATCAGCCATTGGGTGAATGTGATCAATGACGATCGCTTCATCCGCGCGACGGTGACCTCCATCACGCTTGGGCTCTCGGTCGCGATCCTGGGTGTCATCTTCTTCTCGCTGCTGGCGTGGTTCCTGGTGCGCAGCAACATGTGGGGCCGTGGTGTGCTTTCCGTGCTGATCTGGCTGCCGCTCGGTATTCCGGGCCTGGTGCTGGGCGTCACGCTGTTGAGCCTGATGCTGGATGTTCCCGGCATGTCGATGCTTTATGGAACCATCATTCCGCTGATCATCGCCCTCGTCATCAACGCGATGCCCATCGGTATTCAGCTCCTGCGCGGCGCATTGGCTCAGATCTCCGCCGAACTGGAAGAGGCGGCCACCATGTCCGGCGGGACCTTCTTCTTCATCTTCCGGCGCGTCACGGTGCCGTTGATGGCGCCGGCCGTGGTTTCGGTCTTCCTGCTGACCTTCGCCGGCACCATCCGCGATATCAGCACGATCCTGCTCATCGCAGCACCCGGCACGCGCACCATGTCGCTCCTGATGTTCGATTTCGCCTCCATCGGCCGGCTTGAATCGGCGTCCGTCGTCGGCGTGCTCATCGCCGCCATCTGCTTAATCATGACGACCCTCGCGGCCCGCATCGGCGGACGCATGGGAATCCGCCATTAAGGTTCGCTCAGCCATGCTCCAGGTCAGAAACCTCTCGAAAACCTACGTCGCGGAAGCCGGACGCCTCGTCCACGCGATGCGCAACGTCAGCTTCGATCTCGCCAAGGGCGAGATGTTCACGCTGCTGGGGCCCAGTGGTTGCGGCAAGACCACAACACTGCGCTCCATCGCCGGGCTCGAGGTGCCGGATTCGGGCGAGATCGTCGTCAATGGCGAGCGTATGTATGCCTCGGCGGACCGCATCTGCGTTCCCGCCAATCAGCGCGGCATCGGCATGGTGTTCCAGTCCTACGCCATCTGGCCGCATATGACGGTGGCGGAGAACCTGGCCTTCCCGCTGCAGGTGCCGCACCGGCGCAAGAACTACACCAAGCAGCAGATCGCCGATAAGGTCGAACGCACGCTCGCCGTCGTCGACCTGGCGGGCTATGAAAACCGCAAGGCGACGCAGCTATCGGGTGGCCAGCAACAGCGCCTGGCGCTTGCGCGGGCCATCATCATCGAGCCGCCGTTGCTGCTGCTCGACGAGCCGTTGAGCAATCTTGATGCAAAGCTGCGCGAGCGCATGGGCGTCGAATTGAAGCGCCTGCAGAAGGAATTGGACATCACCTGCGTCTATGTGACGCACGACCAGAGTGAAGCGCTGTCGCTGTCACACAGTATCGCTGTGGTGAGCAACGGCGAGATCGTCCAGATCGGGACGCCGCGCGAGATCTACCAGAGCCCGACGGACAAGTTCGTCGCCGAATTTGTCGGCACGACCAATTTCCTGTCGGCGACGGTTCAGGCCGGCGCGCCGGCAGGCAGTGTGACCCTTTCAACCGCATGCGGTACTCTGACGGTTCCGTCGCCCGAAACGCTCGCATCGAACAGCCGGATCGACGTCTCCATCCGGCCTGAAAGCATCGCGATCTCATTGCAGCCCATTCCCGGCCATACGCAATGGGAGGCGGTGGTGGAAACGCCGATCTTCTATGGTTCGCACCAGACGGTCGAACTCAGGGCCGGCACGGAACATCTGCAGGTACGGACGGATCCGACGATGAATCTGGCGGCCGGGACCAAGGTGTATCTCACCATCGATCCGGGTAAGTGCATTCTCTGCCGCTGAGACATCCAATTGCGCGAGTTCGATCCCACCGTCGCGCCGCGCATCAAGGTCGCGGTCACGATCATGGGCATGGACATAGCCACGATCATGGGCATGATCATGGACATGATCACGGACTGGGCCCACACACCCATACGCACGGTGGACACCACTATCGTCATTAGCCGCTCGGGGTTCTTCCTTTGAGCCGGATTCCATACCTCGCCGATGAGGCGATGACCCCGCATCAGAAGAAGCGCGCCGAGGAGCTTTGGGCGCTGCGCGGTGGGCGGATCGGCGGGCCGGGAGCTTTCTGGCTCTATAACCCGTTCATCTCGGAATGCGCCGAGCCGATGCGGCTGCAGATGGAGCAGCGTGCCTCGCTGCCCAAGGCATTGTCTGAATTGGCGATGTTGGTGACCGCGCGCCACTGGTCGGCGACTTATGCCTGGTGCCGTCATGCCGGACAGGCGATCAAGGCGGGCCTCGAAGAAGCCGAGATCGACGCGCTGGGCCATGGGCGCCAGCCGCATTTTGCCGAGGCGCACGCAAACATCGTTCATACTGTCGCGTGGCAATTGCTGACGACCGGGCGGCTGGAGTCGGCGACGCAGGCGCGTGCATCGGCGGCGTTTGGCCTGCCGGCCTTCGTCGAACTGGTGAGTGAGGTGGGATATGCCTGCATCGTGTCACTCGCCAACACGACCTTCGAGCCAGATCCGCCCAACAACGCACCCGACTATCTGGCGCCGGGGCCTGCACCCGTTGCCCCAGAGGGCGCGCCGATGGATGGTGCAGCCAATGGTACGATAGGGGGTGCAACGGACAGTCTGATCGGTGCGGCGGCACGTGGCTGGGAACATTGCCCGCAGATCGCCGCGTGCGCGCGTCATTATGATGAGGTGATCCGTACGCGTCTGGCCCTGCCGCCAACCACGGTCTGGACGATCATTCTGATGGTCGCGCGTCATTGGCTGGCGCGGGCGGATTGGCCGTCCCTGCGCCGTCAGGCCGCGGCCGCCGGTTTGGACGATGCCACCATCGATGCGCTCGCACGCGGCGTTCGGCCGTCGTTGCCCGATCCCGTGCAGGCGACCGCCTACGATTTCGTCGCGGAGATGCTGACCGGCGGACGCGCGGGCGATGCCACGTTCGCAAAGGCGCACGACATCCTCGGCTTTGCACGGATGATCGAGCTGCCGGCGATCATCGGCTTCGTGTCGATGGTTTCGCTCGTGGGCAACGTCTTCGCGGAGACGTAGATCGACCTTCGACATCGGCTCGACGGAAACTCGACCGGACATCGACAGACGTTCTACATCCTTTCGACATCGGCTCTACATTTCATCGACATTTTCTCGACCGAACTTCGACCTGTTTCTCGACCAAGGAAGCGACGAAACGGCGGAAAACCGGGACTTCGTCGACACCGGAACATTTTCGCAGGACGAGAGACAAAGACCTCAAACGCAACGGGGCGTTTTCTATTTGTTCTTATGGCGTCGTTTGTCAAGGCGCGGACTCGTTTCGCCGGGTGCGCAACGTAGCAGCGGTTCAGGATCACAAAATCACTCTACGCGGCGATATCGAGGATGTAGGGCCGGATCTGGCCGTCGGTCAGATCCAGGATCGCCACCGTGATCGGCAGTCTGAAGCGTCGCGGCCCCGCGCTGCCGGGATTGAGATACAGCACGCCGCCGATCGTTTCAGCCTTCGGTTTGTGGGAGTGGCCCGAGACCACAACGTCGTAACCGGCTTTCACCGGATCGTCGCGCAGCTCCTTCACGTTATGAATGACATAGATCGTCTGGCCTGCCAGCGTCAGGCGCTCGTGCTCGGCGTACGAGGATGCCCATTCGTCGGTATCGTTATTGCCGCGGATGGCGGTGACCGGCGCGAGATCGCCGAGCTGCGCGATGATCTCCGGATTGCCGATATCGCCCGCATGGATGATGTGATCGACGCCGATGAGACGGTTCACCGCTTCCGGGCGCAACAGGCCATGCGTGTCCGATATGACGCCGACCTTCATGGCATATCTGTTGTTTTATGAGGCAACGGAAAGGCCGCGGACCTTGTGCTTTTCGATCAGGCCGGCGATGAGGCCCGATGCCTTCGCCTCGGCGACGAAATCGCGCAGGAAGGATGCGGCCTTGCCATTCGCGCGCCCGGTTCCGATTGCCTGTTGGACCGTGGTGAAACGGCCCTCGATGATCCGCGCACTCGTGATCTTCTCGACATCGGTGAGCAGGCCGGGCTTGAGGCCGGCATAAGCATCGCCCGTACCGTTCTTGAACAGCTCGAACGCGGCGGCGGCTCCCTCGGCGCGGGTGATCTCGGCATGTTTGATATTGGCCGTGAGCCACAGGTCATAGGCTGCGCGCGCGGTCACCACGATGCGCACCCCCGGCTTGTCCACGTCGGCGATGGCCTTCAGGGTTGAATCGGGGCGCACGATATAGCTCGCCTCGATCTCCACATAAGCGGGCGTGAAGGCGATGGTCGCGGCACGCGCCGGTTCGTCGGCGATCAGGCCGATATCCCAGGTATTGGTGTTGGCTGCGTCCGCCAGTGCGCCCGGCGACTTGAACGGCACGAGCTTGAGCGGCACGCCCAGGCGCTTGGCGATTTCACCCGCCATGTCGGGCGCGACGCCGACCGGATCGCCCGATGGCGCGCGGCCGGTGACCAGCAGGAAGTTGGAGAGGTTGATGCCGGCACGCAGCGTTCCGGTCGGGGCGAGTTCGGCGACGATATCGTTCATGGTGTATCCCAGCAGGCGTTGATGGCGCGATGGTTCCATCGCGGGGCCGATGCGTCAAACCTCCGGGCGGCCGGCTCTGGACTCGCCTCCGAACGCCGACTGGTTATTTCCAGGCGAAGTTGTGCGGGTTGACCGAAATCAAGCGCACGTCGGGCACGGTGATCTTCACCTCCTTGGTATGGGTGTAGATCGCCCGGCTCGGCGTCATCGGCAGAGCGTAAGCCTTGTCGATGGCGTAATCGAAGACTTCGGCCACTTTCTTGCGCCGCTCGGCATCGTCGGTGATCGTGACCGTGGATTGCGCCATCTTGACCAGTGTCGGATCGTCGAACTCACCGGTCAGGAAATGGCGATCGACGTGCGGCGCAACATCGAACATCACGCCACTCCAGCCGTAATAGCTCATCTCGACCTTGCCTTGGGACAGCATCTGGCGGCGCTGCGAAACCTGATGCGGCGTCACGACGGCGCGAATGCCGACCGCGCGCAACATGCCGGATATGGCGGTGGCCTCGGGCACGCCTGTCGGGAAACAACTGATCGTCAAATCGAACCCGTCGGCATAACCGGCTTCCGCCAGCAGCTTCTTGGCGGCGGCCGGATCGTAGGACGGGACCTCCTCGGAGTAGCCGCAGCCCAATTCCTCCTTGAAGCAAAGCGCCTCGGCCGGAGGCATCTTCGTGTTGATCTTTCCGTACAGCACCTCCACCAGGGCCTTGCGATTGATGGCTTTTACGATCGCTTGGCGCACGCGTTCGTCACCGAGCGCCTTGACGCGCTGCGCGCCCAGACTTGGAAATCCCAAGAAGTTGTAACCGAGCGTCGGCGGGGACATGGTCGCCTCGAAACGCCCGCTCTGGACCAGTGCCGCCACCTGGTCGATCGGCAGTTCTTCGGCCACGTCGGCCTTGCCGGTCAGCAATGCGGCGACCAGGGTTCCCGAATCCGGGATTGGTTCGGCGATGACCTTACCGATCGAGGCGGCGGGTTTCACGCTGCTGGGGACGTAGTCCTTGTACTTCTCGGCGTGCACACCGGCGTTTTTATCCATCACTGTCACGCGATAGGGCCCTGTGCCTACCGGATGAGTGCCGAACTGTTCCTTGTCGGCCAATGGTTCATGGATGTGTTTCGGATAGATCGGCCAGCCGTAGGCCATGAACATCAGCCCGCCGGGTACGGGCTCCTTCGCCGTGATGCGGAATTTGTACGGGCCCAGCTTCTCGACCGACTTCACCCACGCCCAGGTCGATTTGAAGCGCAGGTTGGTCTTGGGATCGATCAGGTAATGGAGTGTGTAGACGACATCGTCGGCACTGAGCGGCTGGCCGTCATGGAACTTGATATCGTCGCGCAGTTCGAATTCGTAGGTTGTCGGGCTGGTCTGCGTCCAGGCCTTGGCGAGATGGCCGACGAAGGTGCCGGTCTTGGCGTCGAAATCGAGCAGCGTATCGTAGACCGACGGTGCCCAGGCCTGGGAGAAATTGCCGCGGACGTTGATCGAATAGACGTCCATCGCATATTGCGCTTCGACCAACGGGAAACGAAGCGTATCGGCGGATTTCTGCGCGGATACGGGATTGGCGAAGGTAAGGGTGGCGGCAGTCACTCCGACAAACGTTGCGAACGTCCGAAACATGATGTCCTCCCGATGGCGCGATGGTTCGCGGCTGTTTTTTTGACGCTTACCGATACGGTGCCTTTCAAACTCATTAACTGGCGCAATAGCTTAACAATGACCTATGGGGATGGTCAAAACGTGCTCACAGTAAGACTGGCAGTCTTCAACTTTTTCAGAGAGATGACAGCCTCTCTGCGGTCACCTCAAGCCCTAGTTGGGTTGTGACGACCACCCCCCAATCCCAAGGGGGAAAGCGGGTTTGCGGCCACAATTTTGACACAACCTTCTCACGGCCTTTTCGGGTTTCGTTAGGCCAAGACGATCTAGGGAACTTGGGGCCTTGGGGTTGAGTCGATGCCAACCTGGCGCGGCTCATAGCAGTTTTCCTTATACAGCATTCTGCTTGGGAGTTCCGCGATGCCGGACGACCCGATTGTCGTTGCTAATCCATCCAATGGGTCGCTCGACGCGATCAATCCATTGGAACTCTATGAATTGCTGCGCGCGTTGCAGGCGATGCAGCATGGCGATTTCTCGGCTCGTTTGCAGGGCAACGAAGCCGGCGTCATGGGCAAGATCGCCGATACCTTCAACGAGATCGTCGCCGCCAACCAGCGCATGGCTCGGCAATTGGAGCGAGTGGGACAGGTCGTCGGCCGCGAAGGCAAGACGCGTCAGCGCGTTCATTTCGGCCTGTCGCACGGCGCCTGGGGCGAGATGGAGATGTCGGTCAACAACCTGATCGACGATCTGCTCTGGCCGACCACGGAAGTGACGCGCGCCATCGCCGCGGTGGCGCAGGGCGACCTGCTTCGCACGGTCGCGCTCGACGTCGATGGCCGTCCGCTGCAGGGCGAATTCCTGCGCTCCGCAACCATCGTCAATACGATGATCAAGCAGCTTTCGGTCTTCACCTCCGAAGTGACGCGCGTGGCGCGTGAGGTCGGCACCGAGGGCAAGCTGGGCGGCCAGGCGCAGGTGAGCGAAGTCTCCGGCGTATGGAAAGACCTGACGGAATCGGTCAACTCCATGGCGTCGAACCTGACGGCGCAGGTCCGCAATATTGCCGAGGTCACGATCGCGGTCGCCAATGGCGACTTGTCGAAGAAGATCACGGTCGACGTGCGCGGCGAAATCCTCCAGCTCAAGGAAGCCATCAACACGATGGTCGATCAGTTGCGCGCGTTTGCGTCCGAAGTGACGCGCGTGGCGCGCGAGGTCGGCACAGACGGAAAGCTGGGCGGCCAAGCAATCGTGCCGGGTGTCGCCGGCACCTGGAAGGATCTTACCGATTCGGTCAATGCCATGTGCGGCAATCTGACCGACCAGGTGCGCAACATTGCCCAGGTGACGACCGCCGTGGCGCGTGGCGACCTGTCGCGCAAGATCACGGTGGACGTGCGCGGCGAAATCCTCGAACTCAAGGACACCATCAACACGATGGTGGACCAGTTGAATGCCTTTGCCTCCGAAGTGACGCGCGTGGCGCGCGAAGTCGGCACCGAAGGCAAGTTGGGCGGTCAGGCACAGGTGCCGGGTGTCGCGGGCACCTGGAAGGATCTGACCGACAACGTGAACTTCATGGCCGGTAACCTGACGGCCCAGGTGCGCAACATCGCCGAAGTGGCGAGCGCCATCGCGGGTGGCGACCTGTCGAAGAAGATCACCGTGAACGTGTCGGGCGAAATCCTTCAGCTGAAGGAAACGCTGAACACGATGGTCGATCAGCTCAATGCCTTCGCGGGCGAAGTGACGCGCGTGGCGCGCGAAGTCGGCACCGACGGCCGCTTGGGCGGTCAGGCGAACGTGCTGGGTGTTGCTGGTACCTGGAAGGACTTGACCGATTCGGTCAATTCCATGGCCTCGAACCTGACGGCCCAGGTGCGCAACATCGCCGAAGTGTCGACCGCGATCGCGGGCGGCGACTTGTCCAAGAAGATCACGGTGGATGTGCGTGGTGAGATCCTTCAACTGAAGGAAACCATCAACACCACGGTCGATCAGCTCAATGCCTTTGCGTCCGAGGTGACGCGCGTGGCGCGCGAAGTCGGCACCGACGGCAAGCTGGGCGGTCAGGCCGTCGTGCGTGGCGTCGCAGGTACGTGGAAGGATTTGACCGACTCGGTCAATTCCATGGCTTCGAACCTCACCGGTCAGGTCCGCAACATCGCCGAAGTGGCGACCGCGGTGGCGCAGGGTGATCTGTCGCGCAAGGTGACCGTGGACGTGCGCGGCGAGATCCTCGAACTCAAGGACACCATGAACACCATGGTGGACCAGCTGAACGCGTTTGCATCGGAAGTGACGCGCGTTGCGCGCGAAGTCGGCACCGACGGCAAGCTCGGCGGTCAGGCCGAAGTGCCGGGTGTCGCGGGCACCTGGAAGGACCTGACCGATTCGGTGAATTCCATGGCAGGCAACCTGACCGCGCAGGTGCGCAACATCGCCGAAGTGGCGACCGCAATCGCGGGCGGCGATCTGTCGCGCAAGATCACGGTGGACGTGCGCGGCGAGATCCTTCAGCTGAAGGAAACGCTGAACACGATGGTCGACCAGCTCAACCGCTTCGCAGGCGAGGTCACGCGTGTGGCGCGCGAAGTCGGCACCGAGGGCAAGCTGGGTGGTCAGGCACAGGTGCCGGGTGTCGCCGGCACGTGGAAGGACCTGACCGACAACGTCAACTTCATGGCCGGCAACCTGACGTCCCAGGTACGCAACATCGCCGAAGTCACCACGGCAGTGGCGCGCGGCGATCTGTCGCGCAAGATCACGGTGGATGTGCGCGGCGAAATTCTGGAGCTCAAGAACACCATCAATACGATGGTGGACCAGTTGAACGCCTTCGCCGGTGAGGTGACGCGCGTCGCGCGCGAAGTGGGTACCGACGGAAAGCTGGGTGGCCAGGCACAGGTGCCGGGTGTTGCGGGTACTTGGAAGGATTTGACCGACAACGTCAATTTCATGGCCTCGAACCTGACGGCGCAGGTCCGCAACATCGCCGAAGTGGCGACCGCCATTGCCAATGGCGACTTGTCGAAGAAGATCACGGTGGACGTGCGCGGCGAGATCCTGTTGCTCAAGGAGACACTGAACACGATGGTCGAGCAGCTTCGGTCCTTCGCCGCCGAAGTGACGCGCGTGGCGCGCGAGGTCGGTACCGACGGCCGCCTCGGCGGTCAGGCGGTTGTGCCGGGTGTCGGCGGCACATGGAAGGATCTGACCGACAACGTCAACCTGCTCGCGGCAAACCTGACCACCCAGGTGCGCAACATCGCCGAAGTCACCACGGCCGTGGCGCGCGGCGACTTGTCGCGCAAGATCACCGTCGACGTGAAGGGTGAAATCCTGGAACTGAAGAACACCATCAACACGATGGTGGACCAGTTGAACGCCTTTGCCTCCGAAGTGACGCGCGTTGCGCGCGAAGTCGGTACCGAAGGCAAGCTTGGCGGCCAGGCACAGGTGCCGGGTGTGGCCGGTACCTGGAAGGACCTGACCGACACGGTCAACGTCATGGCTGCCAACCTGACCGAACAGGTGCGCGGTATCGTGAAGGTGGTGACGGCGGTCGCGGACGGCGATCTGTCGCAGAACCTGACGGTGAAATCGATGGGCGAGGTCGCGGCACTCGCCGATACCATCAACAATATGACCGATACCTTGGCGACCTTCGCCGACCAGGTGACCACGGTGGCGCGTGAAGTCGGCGTGGATGGTCGCCTGGGTGGTCAAGCCTATGTGCCGGGTGCGGCGGGCACGTGGAAGGACCTGACCGGCAACGTGAATCTGCTGGCGGCGAACCTGACGACCCAGGTGCGAGCCATCGCCGAGGTCGCCACCGCCGTGACCAAGGGCGATTTGACACGTGCCATTCAGGTCGAGGCGCGTGGCGAGGTGGCAGAGCTCAAAGATAACCTCAACACGATGATCGACAACCTGCGGCTCACTACCGACCGCAATACGGAACAGGACTGGCTGAAGACCAATCTCGCGCGTTTTACCAACATGCTACAGGGCCAGCGCGATCTGGCCACGGTGGGCCGTCTGCTGCTGTCGGAACTGACGCCGCTGGTGAACGCGAACCAGGGTGTCATCTATCAGATCGAGGAAAGCGGCGCCCCGCCCAAGCTTCGCCTGCTGTCTGCCTATGCCGACGATCCGAACGAAGGGCATCCGCCGGAGATCCTGGTCGGCCATGGGCTGATCGGCCAATGCGCCGCCGACGGTCGTCGCATCCTGCTGTCGGATATGCCGCCGAGCGTTTCGCCGATCAGTTCCAGCCTGTTCCGTTTGGTGCCACAGAACGCCGTCGTCCTGCCGGTCCTGTTCGAAGGGCGGGTCAAGGCGGTCATCGAGCTCGCCTCCATCGGCACTTTCACCGATCTGCAGATCATCTTCCTCGAACAGCTGACCAATTCCATCGGTATCGTGCTGAACTCGATCGAAGTCACCATGCAGACCGAGGGTCTGTTGAAGCAGTCCCAGCAACTCGCGGCCGAGCTTCAGACCCAACAGAGCGAACTGCAGACCACGAACGAGCAACTTGAACTCAAGGCGCAGCAGCTCGCCGAGCGTAACGTCGAAGTCGAACGCAAGAACCAGGAAATCGAACAGGCGCGTCGCGCGCTTGAGGAAAAGGCGACCGAGCTTGCGCTGACATCTAAGTACAAATCCGAATTCCTGGCGAACATGTCGCACGAATTGCGCACGCCGTTGAATTCGATCCTGATCCTGGGGCAGCAATTGTCCGACAATCCGGACAAGAACCTGACCGACAAACAGGTCGATTTTGCGCGCACGATCCACGGCGCGGGTACGGACCTCTTGAACCTGATCAGCGATATCCTTGATCTGTCCAAGATCGAATCCGGTACCGTCACGGTTGAGGCCGAGGAAATCTATCTGTCTAACCTGATCGAGATCATGGCGCGCCCCTTCCGGCATGAAGCCGAGACGCGCCATCTCAATTTCGAGGTCCGTCTCGATCCGCAATTGGGCCGCAGTATTTCGACCGATGCCAAGCGCCTGCAGCAGGTGTTGAAGAACCTGTTGTCGAACGCCTTCAAGTTCACCAGTCAGGGCGGCGTCAGCCTGACCGTCACGGCCGCGACGGATGGTTGGAATCCGAACCATCCGGTGCTGAACAATGTGCCCTCGGTCATCAGCTTCCAGGTCACCGACACCGGCATCGGCATTCCGGTGGAAAAGCAGCGCATGATCTTCGAGGCGTTCCAGCAGGCCGACGCCAGTACCAGCCGGAAATACGGCGGTACCGGCCTGGGGCTCGCCATCAGCCGCGAACTCACCAGCCTGCTCGGCGGCGAGATTCAGCTCAGCAGCGCGACGGGCGAAGGCAGCACCTTCACGCTGTATCTGCCGATGCGCTATGTCGGGCCGACCGCCGCGCCGCGTCCAATGCCGCCAACCCCGCTACCAGCCCCGCTACATGCGTCGCAGACCCTGCCCATTCCGTTGCTGCAGAGCCAGGTCGCGTCGAGCAGCGATTCGACGGCGGAACAGATCCCCGACGACCGTCTGGATCTGCAGGCCGGCGACTCGGTTCTGCTGATCGTCGAGGACGATCCGCATTACGCCCGCATCATGGTGGAGCTTGCGCGCGATGAAGGATTCAAGGTGCTGGTGGCCTCGCGCGGCTCCGATGCGATCGAATTCGCGCATGAATACAATCCGACCGCGATCTCGCTCGATGTGTTCCTGCCCGACATGCTGGGTTGGACCGTGCTCGCGCAGCTCAAGCAGAGCCCGCTCACCCGTCACATTCCGGTGCAGATCGTCACGCTGGACGAGGATCGTCAGCATGGCCTTGCGCGCGGTGCCTTCTCATTCATGAGCAAGCCGACCTCGACGGAGGATCTGGAAACGGCCTTGTCGCGGATCAAGGAATTCGCCAAACCGCGCCGCCGTCGCCTACTGGTGGTCGAAGATAACCCGACCGAGCAGATGAGCATCCGCGAGCTGCTCGGTCATGACGATATCGAAATCGATACGGCGAGCACCGGTTCGGGTGCGCTCGCGCGGCTGCGTGAGGAGGATTTCGATTGTATGGTACTCGACCTGCGCTTGCCCGACATGAGCGGATTCGAGGTGCTCGAAGAGATCAAGGGCGACGACGCGTTGTTGGAAATCCCGGTCATTGTTTTCACCGGACGCGAATTGTCGGCCGAGGAAGATGCGCAGCTTCATAGCATGGCGCGCAGTATCGTGGTGAAGGGGGTGGAATCCCCCGAACGCCTGCTCGATGAAACGGCTTTGTTCCTGCATCGGGTCATCTCGGAGCTTCCCAACGAGAAGCAGCAGATGATCGAACGGCTGCACAGTTCGGACGAACATCTATTCGGTCGCTCCGTTCTGCTGGTCGATGACGACGCGCGCAACATCTTCGCGCTGTCGAGTTTGCTGGAACGTCGCGGCATGAATGTGTTGACCGCGACGACAGGGCGCGAGGCCATCGATCTTGTCGAAACCACCGAAAATCTCGCGATCGTTTTGATGGATATCATGATGCCGGAAATGGACGGCTACCAGACGATCCAGAAAATCAGGCAGAACCCATTGTTCAATCGTCTTCCCATTATCGCGCTCACCGCTAAGGCGATGAAGGGCGACCGGGAGAAATGCCTCGAAGCAGGCGCCTCCGATTACTTGGCGAAACCCGTGAACACGGAGCAATTGCTCTCCGCGCTGCGGATGTGGCTGCATCGCTAAGGGAACGCACAGTGAGCAATCACGACAAGGTCAATATTCTTCTGGTCGATGATCAGCCCGGCAAGTTGCTCAGCTATGAAGCGATCTTGAAGAATCTGGACGAGAATCTCGTAAAGGCCAATTCGGCGCGCGAGGCGCTGGAGCAGCTCCTGAAGATCGAAGTTGCGGTCATCCTGCTCGACGTGGCGATGCCCGAACTCGACGGCTTTCAGCTCGCCGAGATGATCCGCGATCATCCGCGTTTTCAGAAGACGGCGATCATCTTCATTTCCGCGATCCAGGTTGACGAGGTCGACCGCCTGCGCGGCTATGAGATCGGCGCGGTCGATTATGTTCCGGTCCCCGTCGTGCCGGAGGTCTTGCGCGCAAAGGTTCGGATTTTCGTTGAACTCTACCGCAAGACGCAGGCGCTGGAGCGCCTGAACGCTGAGCTTGAGCGGCGCGTCAAGGACCGGACGGCCGAACTCGAAGCTTCACATGAGCGGCTGCGCAAGAGCGAGGCGCGGCGCAGCCTGGCGCTGGCAGCGGGCCAGATGGGATCCTGGGAGATCGATCTGCAGACCGACATATTCCGTTGGGATGACGCCAAGTGCCGCATCTTCGGCATCGATCAGGATCATTATAGCGCGCGGCTCGAAGATATCCGCCATCGCATCCATCCGGACGATTGGGAGGCTTATCTCGCGAGCCATCGGTTGGCGGCGAATGAGGGCCGGTCGGGCCAGACCGAATTTCGTATCCTGCGGCCGAACGGCGAAGTCCGCTGGTGTGTGAATGCCTCAGCCGCCAGCCGGACCGCCGAGAGCGAGCCGATTGTGGTCAGCGGGGTGACGATCGACATCACCGAACGCAAGGAGGCGGAGCAGAGCCAATCCTTGCTTGCGCGTGAAGTCGATCATCGCGCACGTAACACCTTGGCCGTCGTCCAATCGATTCTGCGCCTGACGCGCGCGGACTCGATCGATGATCTGGTCTCCGCGCTCGACGGTCGCATTCAGGCCCTTGCGCGCGCCCATACCTTGTTGTCGAACACGCGTTGGCAGGGGGCCGATCTCGCCAAACTGGTCAACGAGGAGATGGCGCCTTACCGCAGCCGGGAATCGGAGCGTGTCATCACGAGCGGGCCGCCCCTGCTGTTGCGCCCCTCGACGGCGCAGGCTTTTGCGCTGGTTCTGCATGAGCTTGCGACCAATGCGGCGAAATATGGCGCACTCTCGGAGCTGTCAGGGCAGATCTCGGTGACATGGGAGCTGACCGACAGTTCACTGATCCTGCGGTGGAGCGAGATAGGTGGGCCGCCGGCAAATCCACCGCTCAAAAGCGGCTTCGGAACACGCGTTGTCGGCGCAACCATCGAACGCCAGCTTCAGGGCAAGGCGCTCTTCCATTGGCGCTCCGAAGGGTTGGAATGCATCCTCACCGTACCGCGTGCCCATGCGACCGAACACCTCCCGATCCACCGTCCGGCGAGTCCCAAAGGTGCTGCCCCATCGGCTGAAATCGTGCCGATGGAAAAACGGCGCGTGCTGTTGGTCGAGGATGAAACGCTCGTCGCGATCATGATGCGTGAGATGCTGATCGATATCGGCTTCTCGGTCGTTGGGCCGCTGAATACGTGCGCCGACGCGTTGGAGGCCGCTAAACGGGGCGGCATCGATTGCGCAATTCTCGATCTCAACCTGAACGGAGAGGCGAGTTATCCGGTCGCCGACGAATTGGCGGCGCGCGCCGTCCCGTTCATTTTTGTCACCGGTTATGACAAGGAGACGATCGACCGGCGTTATGCCTCGATCCATGTTCTGCAGAAGCCGGTGGACGAGAAATCCTTGCGCCAGGCTCTATCGACCCTGTTGCAGATCAATATCCATACGCCGGTCACGACGCCGGCGGGCGTGTTCGCTACAGGGTAAGGCATCACGTGATCTTCAGGCGGATCGTTTTCCGATATTCTTGCGCACGACCGCGATGATGATGAGCGAGAAGGCGGCGAGGCGCAGCAGATAGACCGAACTCAATTCTTCGCGTGAGATGTCGCCGAGCCCGGTGATCGCCTGATTGAGTGCGAACAGCCAGAAGGCCGCGGCGAAGACCAGGAAAAGCCGGTCGCGCGATTTGACCCAGAAGCGCAGAAAGAACAGCCCTGCGAGGAGGTAACCCACGGTGATCGCGCCGCTCAGGAATATGAACATGGCGTTCTCCTTCAATCCGCTTCCCAGATGAAACCGTAGAGCAGGACCGCCACCGCAGTAAGCGAGGCGAGGTGGCGGTAAATCAATAGGCTCACATCGTCGGGCAGGATGAGCAGGTCGGCGACGACCAGTGCATTGTTGATGGTCAATGCGAGGAAACACAGAGCGCTCCAGAACAAGAGCTTGGTGCGGACATATCTGTATTGCCGCAACAGCAGGAAGGCGCAGGTCGCACTGGTCACCAGACACAGGGAAAATATCGAAGCCGGAAAAATCGACATGGTCAGTCTCGTTTGATCCGAAAGGCGTTGGCGAAATCCTGAAGCTTGCTGCTTGGCGCTTCTACAATGGCATTGATGACACTAGAGGGGCGTTCGGCGAATTCGCGGCCGAGCTCGCCGATCAATTCTTCGAATTTGCTTGTTACCGGTGCGAAGAGGAATCCTGCATCCGTTTCGCGCAGAATGCCCGCCTGTACGAAAACGCTGAGCGCCTCGCTGACGATCTTGTGACTGCTGCGCAGTTCCTTGACGAGGTCACCCGCGGTCCAGGCACGTTGCGTGTCGCTGCGGACAAGGAGCAGAAGTTCCAGAGACCAGATTGTTTTGATGTATCTGCGGATAAAATCCAGAACGTCGTCTCGTATCACCCGTCACGTCCCGCCGATCTGTATGCGGTATATTAGGGAAAGTCCTGTCGCCAGCGCAATTGCTATTGTCCAAATGTGGCGAAGACGAAGGCGGATTCAGTCCGCTGTTGTCAGCGTCATGTCAGGTGCGACGGTGGTTCGGCTGAACTCGAGGAAGGCCTGCGCGCTCTTGTTGACGTAGCGGTCGTTGGGCCAGGCGATGATGACATCGCGCCGTGCTTCGGGTGCGGCGACCTTCACCGATTTGGAGCTTTCCACCTGGCCATGGTTCGGCGGCAGAAGGGCGATGCCGAGACCTTCATTCACAAATCCGATCAGGTAGGATCCATCGTCGCATTCGAAGCTGATGTTGGGTTGGTATCCGGCCGAACGGAAGATGCGGTCGAAGATGTCGCGCAGCGCGTGGCCTTCCTTGAAGCAGACGAAGGCTTCGCCTTTGAGCTCGTCGAGCGTCACCGACTCGCGGTTGGCGAAACGATGCGATGCGGGAACAACGAGATGGATTTCCTGTGAGGCGAGCTTTTCCGAGAAGCAGGCCTGTTCGTCGGCCAGTTGCGTGACGAAGATCAGGTCGAGCTTGCCTTGTTTCATCCCGTCTTCCAGGCCGGCGCTGTTGTTCTGGATCAGCGAGATTTGGACGTCGGGATATTTCATGCGAAACAGGCGGATGAGCTGCGGCATGAAGCCGTAGCCCAGTGTGCGTAGGAAGCCGATCTTGATCTTGCCGCGTCCTGGCTCGTTCAGGTCGCGTAATGCCTCAAATCCATCTTCGATTGCGATGAACGCGCGTTCGACATAACGCAGGAAGACCTCGCCGTTCTCGGTCAGCCGCAACGAACGACGCCGGTGCTCGAAGAGCGGCATGCCGATATCGGCCTCCAGCGCGGCAATGGCCCGGCTCAAGGCAGGTTGGCTGATACCCAGATGTTCGGCGGCGCGCGTGACGTGCTGGATCTGGCCGACCGTACGGAAATAGTCCAACTGCGAGAGTTTGATGCGCCGGGTCATGGCTTGCCTCGCAACGGTGACGCTCATTCATGCATAAAAGTTATAAGATCATGTTTTTTAAATATTAGAAAGCATGAAAACTTTGGCTTAGCCTCGATTCCATAAATTAAGACCAACCAATAACAACAACGTCCGCAACAGGGCCGATATGCACACTGGAAAGAACCGTCGCGTCTTGCGCGTCGGCATCGTCGGGATCGGCGGCGCTGCCGTAAACATGCTTCCGAGCTTTGATCGGAGCCCCTTGTTCCGCATTGCGGCCGCGGCCGATGTGGACGACGACATCCTCGCGCGGTTCGCCGCCGATTATCGCGATGTCGAGACTTTCCGTTCGGTCGAAGCCATCGCACAAAGCCCCAACGTCGATCTCATATATATTGCGACGCCGACGGTTCTCCATGCCGCGCATGTGCGCGCCGCGCTGAGCGGCCGCAAGCACGTGCTGATCGAAAAGCCCATGGCGGTGACGTTGGACGATGCCGACGCGATGATCGCGGATGCGGTGCGCAACGGTGTCCTGCTCGGCGTGAACGTCAAACACAGTTTCGAACCGCGCGTGCAGGCGATCCGCAATTTCGTACGAAGCGGCGAATTTGGCCGTCTGCGCATGATCAATAGCTGGCGCTACGTCGATTGGCTCTACAAGCCGCGTTCGCGCGAGGAATTGACCCCGGGATGGGGTAGCGGCTTGTTGTGGCGCCAGGGGCCGCATCAGTTGGATATCGTGCGCACCATCGCCGGCGGCATGATCCGCACCATTCGTGGTACGTGCCAGATTCTCGATCCCGCCCGTCAGGTCCCGGGCGCCTATTCCGCCTTCATCGATTTCGAAAACGACGTGAGCTGCACGGTAGTATGCAGCGGTTACGACCATTTCGATTCCCGCGCCTTTGTACAGGGCTTCGACGGCAAGGCGCCGTTGACGGCACCCGACCGCTACGGCCGCGCGCGGCGCGAGCTCAATGCGAACAGCGCTGATCCCGAATGGGAAGATCGTGCGGCGGCCGGCGAGCGCTATGGCGGCAAACGCGAAGGTATGGAGGCGCCTCAAGGGACAGGTGGGGGCGCCGGCGGCGGTGGCTCGTCGAGCGGCTGGCTGCTGAACGGCCCGCTGATCGCGAGCTTCGAGAAGGCCGATATACGCCTGTCGCGCAATGGTCTCGTCATCGACGGCGATGATCACCAGCAGGAAATCACCATGCCGCCCGGCTGGGATGGCCGCGACGGGCGCTTGGCGAGCTTCCACAGCGCGGTCGTGGACGACATGCCGCTGCCCGCCGACGGCCGCTGGGGCAAGGCGACACAGGAAGCCATCGTCGCGCTGGAACAATCGTCGGATCTGCGCGCCGAGGTGACGCTGCGTCATCAGACGCCGACGGTCGATGTCACCAAAGCCGTAGAGACCGAGCAGATGAAGCGCGCGGTCGCGAATTGACGGAGTAGGAGAGGCGGATGCTGTCGAAGGAACAGAACGAACGATTGACGCAGGTCGGCCCGGGCGCCCCGATGGGCGAATTACTGCGCCGCTATTGGCATCCCATCGCTGCCCTATCGCAGATGAAGGAGCGCGATACGCTGCCGATCAAGCTGTTGGGTGAGGAACTGGTTCTCTACCGCGACCTGTCGGGCACTTATGGTCTGTTGGAAGCCAAATGCCCGCATCGCTTCATGTCGCTGGTCTACGGCATCCCGGAAAAGTGCGGCCTGCGTTGCCCCTATCATGGCTGGGCATTCGACGAAACGGGCCAATGCATCGATCAGCCCTATGAGCAGGCCGAAGATCCCGACGGGCGCTTCAAGGACAAGGTAACGACGCGCGCCTACGAGGTCGCGGTCATGGGCGGCATGGTCTTCGGCTATCTCGGCCCGCAGCCCGCGCCGGTGCTGCCGCCGTGGGACCTGTTCGTCATGGACGATGCGGTGCGCGAGGTGGGCTTCGCGGTCGTGCCCTGCAACTGGCTGCAGATCATGGAGAATTCGCTCGATCCGGTGCATGTGGAATGGTTGCACCAGTACATGCGCAATTATGTGCTGCGCAAGTTGGGCAAGCCCGAGAAGCAGCGCAAACCGTCGCGCCACGAGAAGATCGGTTTCGACGTCTTCGAATATGGCCTGCTCAAGCGCCGCATCCTGGAGGGCCAGACCGAGGCCGACGAGGATTGGGCGACCGGCCATCCGGTCGTGTTCCCGAATTACCTGAAGAGCGGCAGCGTGGCGACACCCGCTTTCCAGATCCGCGTGCCGATGGATGACGAGAACACGGCCTATTGGTGGTATCGCTGCTACACGCCGAGTTCCGGCATCGAATATGAGAAGCAGGCGCCCGAGGATATTCCCTATTTCACCGCGCCGATCCCGCAGCTTGACGGCTCGGGCCTGCCGCAATGGGACATCCTCGACAACAACAGCGGCCAGGACATCGTCGCCTGGATCACGCAAGGTGCCATCACCGATCGCACGCGCGAAACGCTGGGCCGTTCCGACAAGGGCATCCTCATGTACCGCAAGATGCTGGAGGAGGCGCTGAAGGATGTCGAGGCCGGACGCGATCCGCTGAACGTGATGCGCGGCCTCAACGTCTCGCGCATCGATCTGCCGGTCGAGGCGAACAAGCTCAAAACCTCGGGTAATGCCGTCACCAACGATCGCAGCGGCAATACCGTCAAATACAGTCCGATCTTGAAGAAACGCGATGCGAAATCCGCGGTTGCCGGCGCGTAAGAGCTGGTTGCGGATTCAAATGAACAAGGAGAAAGAACCATGCTGACACAGGAACAGAACGAACGGCTGACCCGGGTCGGTCCCGGCACGCCGATGGGCAACCTGCTGCGCCGCTATTGGCATCCGATCGCGACCGTGTCGCAGATGAAGGATCGCGACACGCTGCCGATCAAGCTGCTGGGTGAAGACCTGGTCCTTTATCGCGACCTGTCCGGCACCTATGGCCTGCTCGAGGCGCGCTGCCCGCATCGTTCCATGTCGCTGGTCTACGGCATCCCGGAAAAGTGCGGCCTGCGTTGCCCCTATCACGGCTGGGCATTCGACGAAACGGGCCAATGCATCGAGCAGCCCTATGAAGAGGCGGAAGACCCGGACGCGCGCTTCAAGGATAAGGTGACGACCGTCGCCTACGAAGTCTCGCAGCTCGGCGGCATGATCTTCGGCTATCTCGGCCCGAAGCCGGCACCGGTGCTGCCGAAGTGGGATCTGTATGTGGAACAGGAAGCGATGCGCGAAGTTGGCTTCGCCGTCGTGCCGTGCAACTGGCTCCAGATCATGGAGAATTCGCTCGATCCGGTGCACGTCGAATGGCTGCACCAATACATGCTCAACTATGTGCTCCGCAAACTGGGCAAGGACGAGAAGCAGCGCCCGGTGAAGCCGCACGTGAAGGTTGGCTTCGACGTATTTGAATACGGCATCACCAAGCGCCGCGTTCAGCAGGGCAACAGTGAAGAAGACGACGATTGGAAGATCGGCCACCCGGTCGTGTTCCCGAACTACCTGAAGACCGGCAACGTCTTCCAAATCCGTGTGCCGATGGACGATCATCGCACGGCCTATTGGTGGTATCGCTGCTTCAACAAGGAATCCGGCATGCCGATCACGGATCAGGCGGACATGGATATTCCTGTCTATTCCGCACCGGTGCCGCAGCTTGACGGCTCGGGCCTGCCGCAATGGGACATCCTGGACAATAACAGTGGCCAGGACATCGTGGCGTGGATCACGCAGGGCCTCATCACCGACCGCACCAAGGAGGTGTTGGGCCGCTCGGACAAGGGTGTCATCATGTACCGCAAGATGCTGGACGAAGCCCTGCGCGACATGGAGGCCGGTAAGGATCCGAAGAACGTGTTCCGCGATCCCAAGATGGGCCGCATCGACTTGCCGGTGGAGAAGATCTTCCTCGGCCGCCAGTCGAACAGGATCGACAAGAACAGCACCGGCAATACCGTGAAATACAGCCCGCTCATCAAGCAGGTTGAAGAGGCGAAGAACCGCACGGCGGCCGAATAAATAAATCCTACGGGGAGGAACGTGATGAAAAGAGACGACACCTGTCGTGGCATGATTCGTATGCTGCGAGGGGTTGCGGTTTCGATGTCGATGCTGTTCGCGGCAATCGGCTTCGGCACCGCCCCCTCGGCAGCAGCCGATATCAATCCCGAAACCTACTTCGAGGGGAAGACGATCAACCTGATCGTCGACTTCAAGCCGGGCGGTGGCACCGATCTGCACGCGCGCCATTTCGCAACGAGCTTCGGCAAATTCATTCCCGGCAACCCGCAGATCGTGGTGCGCAATATCGCGCCCACGCCGGCAGGGCGTAATTATGTGTGGAAATCGAAGCCGGATGGTTTGACCATCTCGTTCCTGGCCGCACCCGGCATCGGGGTCGAATTCACCGACGCGTCGGCCAAGTTCGAATCCGACAAGTTCGAATATATCGGCTCGCATACCGGGCGCGATCTCATGCTGCTCGTACGCGACACCGTGCCCTACAAGACGTTGAAAGACGCCAAGGGCGGCAAGGTCCCGCTCATCATGGGCGAGACGGTGGGACGGCCCGAGGATATCTCGGGCAAGTTGCTCGCTGCGACGTTGATGGCCTATTGGATGGATGCACCGGTGAAGATCATGCCGATCGCCCAGGCGGGCACGGCAGATTCTCTCGTCATGCTCGAACGCGGCGACATCAATACCTGGGTCGGTGGCGCGGTTTGGTACGCCCTGCCGCGCATGCGGGAGGGCTGGTTCAAGAAGGGTTTTCTGAGACCTATCGCGGATATGAGTAATCCGGACGTAAAGCTCGCCTCCAACGGCGAAACGACGATGGATCTCGAGAATGCCATAAACTGGCTGACACCGGAGCAGCAAGACATTTGGGAGGGCCTGGCCCTGCCGGAAGTCCTGGCCGGCAAGACGCTGGCGACGACGCCGAAAACTCCGCCCGAAATCGTGAAGATCCTGCGCACGGCCTATGTGAATGCGTTCAAGGATCCGGAATTCGCGGCTGCGGTGGAGAAGATCCAGCGCGAGCCGATCACATTGATCAACGGCGAAGATATGCAAAAAAGGGTGGTCCGTCTCCATGCCGCCTTCAAACGGCATCTGCCGGAGTACAAAAAGTACCAGAAATTGATCTATGATCGCTACGTCTCCGGTAAATAACCGGGGTAACGGTTCGCTCCGACGCCTGAACGACGGATGACGGCGCCGGAGCGCCGATGCGATACGCGTACGACAACGCGCACTACAATATGGGTTGGCATAGGCCCGCTCGATGAGCGGGCCGATCGCCGGATCGGATCCGGCGATCGTTTGAGGGGGACGGCATGGATGGCGTTTTAGCCGGGCTCAGTGTGCTCGGAACATCCGCGTATTGGTTTGCATTCTTCGCTGCCGTTTCGATGGCGGCGTTTGCGGCTATCGTTCCCGGAGCATCGGCGAGCCTGCTGATGGCGATCGCCATCCCCTTCATCGTCTTCAATGTCCAGGATCCGGTTATCGGAATCGTGATGCTCGCCACCATCACGTCGGTGGACGACATGCTGGACGTGTTGCCCATCGTCGCCTTGGGGCACCCGGGCGGCGGGCAGGTCACGTTCCTGGAGGCGCGTCCACTGGTAACCAGAGGGCACGCAGCGCGCGTGCTTGGTTTCATCTATACGGTGTCTGCGATCGGCGGCCTGATCGGTGCCGTGGCGTTGCTGCTGGTCGTGCCGATCATCAAGCCGTTCATTCTGCAATTCAGCTTCGCGGAGATCGCGGCGCTGGGCATTTTTGGCGTTGCGATCGTCGGCGCGCTCAGCCGCGGCGCGATGATCAAGGGCCTGACCACCGGTTTGCTCGGCCTCTTGTTGAGCACCGTGGGCTTGAGCCCGTTCTCCGGTGAAGAGCGCTTCACACTGGGGCTCTTGGAATTCGAAGAAGGCTTGCCGTTGATCGCCACCGTCATCGGCCTGTTCGCGCTGCCCGAGATGATCGATCTCTTGATGACTCGCGCGGCAGCCTCGAGCGCCACTGCGCGCATCAGCACACGCGAGGTTTTCAACGGCGCGAAACTCGCGTTCAAATATTGGAAGCTGATCGTGCGCCATTCGATCCTGGGCGTGTTCCTGGGTGCGATCCCCGGCGTCGGCGCGCGCGTCGTGTCCTGGCTGTCGTACGGCATCGGCATCTCGGCCTCGAAGAACCGGCGCGGCTTCGGCAAGGGTTCCTATCGCGGCCTCGTCTTCTCGGAATCGGTGCAAAGCGCGAAGGAAGGCGGGCACGCGGTCCCCACGCTGGCACTCGGCGTCCCCGCGGGCCAGGGCTGGGTGTTCGTGCTCGTGGGAATGATCGCCTACGGCATCTCGCCGGGTCCGTCGCTGCTTACCCAGCATGGCGACATCGTTACCCTGATCGTCGTCAGCCTGATCCTGGGCAACGCCGTTCTGGCGCTGCTCGGTATGCTGGCTTCGGGCCAACTCGCCAAATTGTCGCGGGTGCCCTATCCGGTCCTCGGTGCTGTCATCATCCCGCTCTCTATCCTGGCGTCGTACCAGGAAAGTCAGTACTGGTCGTCGATCCCGCTGATCCTCATCTTTACGGTGGTCGGCCTTTTGATGAAGAATTTCAAATGGCCGCGCCCGCCGCTGATCCTGGGCTTCATCCTAGGCGGAATCATCGAGAAGAACGGCATGTCCGCGATCTCGCTTTACGGGCTCGGCGGCACTCTGTCGCGCCCGCTGACCATCGCCCTTCTGATCCTGGCCGTGGTGGTCGTTGCCTTCTTCATCCGCATCGGCAGCTACGAGAAGGCCGGCGCGCAACCTGCCGCCGCGGCCTCGTTGGGGGCCGCGGCCGTAAACGACGGCGGCCGGCGCCCCTGGGTTTGGCGATCGGACAGCTATGTCGGGCTGTTGTTCATCGTGGTCGGCCTGGTTTTCGCCTGGGTCTCGCTCGAATACCGGCCGGTGGCGCGCAACTTCCCGCTCGCCCTGGGCCTGCTGATCGCCGCCCTGTCGCTCGCCCAAGTGATCAAGAGCGGCTGGGAGCGCGGCGAAGGCGAAGTGCTGGATATCGGCATGCTCAGTAATAATGTCGAAGGCCAGCGCCGTTCGGCCTATATCTTGTTCGGTTATTTCGTCGCCTTCATCGTTCTCGCCTATGTCATCGGCCTGCAATACGCCGCGATCCTGTTCGCCGCGACCATCCCGGCCTGCTTCATGGTCGGCAAGCGACCATGGGCCTGGGGCATCCTGACCGGCGGTATCCTGGTGCTTCTGGTGTTCGGGCTGTTCGACAACCTCATCAACATTATCTGGCCGGACTCCTTGCTGTCCGACTATTTCCACTGAACAATCACGCTCACTAAAAACAGGAAGGAACCGCCATGGCCTTGAGTGCGTCCCAGCTTGATGAGTTGCGCGAAACCGTCGCGCGTTCGTGCCGGATCATCGGGATGTTGGAACTGTCCAACCCGACGCAGGGCCATGTCAGCGTGCGCCTTCCGGGTGAGGACAAGATTTTGATCCGCGCGCGCGGACCGATGGAGGCCGGGCTTTATTACACGACGCCGGAAGAGGTCATTACCGTTGACTATGACGGCAAGCTGCTGGACGGCCGCCCCGGCCTCGCCGTGCCGCAGGAAGTCTTCATCCATACGGAGATGTACCGCGCGCGCCCAGAAATCAATTCGGTCATCCATATCCATCCGGATACCGTGGTCCTGTTCACCATCACCGATACGCCGCTGCTGCCGATCCTGGGCTCCTACAATCCGTCGGCGCTCGATCTCCTCCTCAACAACCGCATCAGCCAATACGACCGTTCCATCCTGATCCGCGACGCTGCCTTGGGCCGCGAACTTGCCGCCGCTGTCGGTCAGTCGGATCTGTGCATGATGCGCAGTCACGGCATCACCTCGGTGGGGCGCGACGTGCAGGAAGCGACGGTCAACGCGATCACGCTTTACGATCTCGCCAAGATGAACTACCAGGCGCGTCTGATCGGCGAACCGCGTCCGATCCGCGACGACGATATCGAGGTCTTCCGCAAGATGCGCTTCGGCGACCGTCCGACCCCGTCCAATCCGGGCAAGGTCTCCGACATGGTTTATAGCCAGTGGCGGTTCTATTCGCGCAAGCTCGACGACGCTCAGAAATGAGCATTGGCCGATGACCATCGGATGGGCGCTGCTCGGCCCCGGCCGGCATGCCGATACCAACGTCCTGCCGCAGATCAAGAATGCGGCAGGTGCCCGCATGGTCGCGGTGCTGAGCCGTGATGCGGCACGCGGCGAAGCCTTCGCGGCCAAGCACGGCTTCGCCAAGGTCTACACAGCACTCGCGGACCTGTTGGCCGATGGCGAGGTTGACGCGCTCTACGATTGCACGCCGGACGGCTCGCACGCCGCCAATGCCGTCGCCGGCGCTGCCGCCGGAAAGCATATCCTGATCGAAAAGCCGCTCGCCATCTCGCCGTCCGAGGGTGAGAAGGTGATCGCGGCGTGTCGGGCGGCAGGCGTGACACTCGGCGTCGTCTACCAGCAGCGCCACGAGGAAGCCCTGATCGAAGCGCGCCGCATGATCGCGGCGGGCGAGATCGGCGAGGTCCATCTGGCGCGCGTGCAGGTCAACCTACGTGTTGCGTCCGCGCCGCCGGGCGGCGGCAATTGGCGCGCCGATCCGACCATGCGTTCGGGCGGTACGCTGATGAGTCTCGGCGATCATGCCTTCGACATGATGACCTATCTGCTGGGTCAGACGATCGACAAGATCGTCGCCTTCACCGATGCGACGCAGGACAATCCACCCAATGAACGTGTTGCCAGCATGCTGTTCAAACTGTCCAAGGGCACGATCGGCCACGCAATCTCCAGCGGGCGCATTCCGTTCGGCCGTCGTCCCATCGAGATCCATGGTTCGACGGGTACTCTGGTGATCGACAATGCCTTCGCCTATCTCGCGGGCGATGGCGGCGATCCGACGCTCACCCTGGAACTGGTCAATGCGAACGGCAAAAACGTGCGTCAATTCGCGCCTACGCCGTGCTTCCAACGCGAGGTCGAACAATTCGGCCGCGCCATCGAGGGCAAGGGCGCGCCCATGACCAGCGCCGAGGAAGCGCTCGCCGCGATCCGGATCAGCGATGCATTCTATGAAACCGTGCGCAGCGGCCGCGTCGCCGACGTTTCCGCGCTGAATTAGATTGGTTCGCTGCCGGTCTGCCGGACCCATTCACGATGACTAAGAACAAATAAAGAACATTCTCCGGATTCCGGCGTTAACCATCAAGGAAAATCATTCCATCTATCGAATGGGTTTCGCCGTTCAGCCGCTTCATTCTCTCGCCCGCAGCCAATCGACGGAGCCCTGACCGGCGGCCACGCCTGTCGCCATGCAGCCCTGCAGAAGGTAGCCGCCCGTCGGCGCTTCCCAGTCGATCATCTCGCCCGCCACGAACAGGCCGGGGCGGCGGCGCAGCATCAGATGCTCGTTCACCTCGTGGCGCGCGATGCCACCCGCCGTGGAAATGGCGCGCGCGAGACCGAACGGTGCGGTCAGGCGCACGGGGATCGCCTTGATGAGCTGGGCCAGCGGTGTATCCACGCCCGTATGCAGAGCTTCCTGCACGAGGGCGACGGCGACCGGGGACAGGTTCGCCTGCTTGCGCAGATGATTGGAGAGCGATGCGCCACCGCGCGATTTTTCCAGGCGTTTGGCAAGCGCATCGGCGGAAAGGTCGGGGCGCAGATCGATCTGCAGACGGGCGGAGCCGTCGCGCGCGATGGCGTCGCGTAAAGCTGCCGACAGGGCGTAGATCGCGCCGCCTTCGATGCCGTCTTGGGTGATCACGGCCTCGCCGCGCACGGTGCGATCGCCAAATGTGATCGCGATTCGTTTCAGCGGTGTGCCGGCATGGCGATCGCGCAGGACCGCCGACCAACCGACCGTGAAGCCGCAATTGGCAGGGCGCAGCGACGCGATCTCGATATCGGAAAGGAGCGAAGCCCACCCGCCGTCCGCGCCAAGGCGTGGCCAGGACGCACCACCGAGCGCCAGGATAGTTGCGTCGGCGGCATGGACGGTTCCGTCGGCAAAGCTAAGCGCGCCGTCCACATTCCAGCCGGTCCATTCCGCGCGCGTCGTGATTTGCACGCCAAGCTCATTGAGGCGCGCAATCCAGGCACGTAGTAGCGGGCTCGCTTTCATGGCGCGCGGAAAGACCCGTCCGCTTGTGCCGATGAAGGTCGTCTGGCCCAGCCCTTCGCACCAGTCGATCAGCGCCTGAGGTGGGAAAGCGGTCAGGAGCGGCGCCATGAAGTCGGCGGCTTCGCCGTAGCGGGAAATAAAGGCGTCGAACGGTTCGGAATGGGTGAGATTGAGCCCGCCGCGCCCGGCCATCAGCAATTTGCGACCAAGGCTCGGCATGTGCTCGAACACGTTCACCCGCGCACCGGCACGCGCGGCGATCTCGGCGGCCATCAAGCCGGCCGGTCCGCCGCCGACAATGGCGACGCGCGATCGAGGCCGATCCTCCGATGCGGTCATGGACCCGCCCGATGCGCCCATGCGAAGGGCCGTTTAGGCGGCACCGCGCGCGCGATGTTCCTGGAAGATGCGATCGTAGGTCTCGCCGCGCGCATACAATTCCTTCGCCACCGGCCGACCGTCCGGCACATTGAGCCAGAGGCGCAGCAATAGCCGCTTATGAGCCGCATCGTTCTCGAATTCCGTGCGCGAATGCAGATTGAGGAAATTGTGCCACAACACGAACTCCCCCGGTTCGAGCATGAAGCGCAGCGCCAGGTCGTCGCGCTGTGCGGTCTTGGCCATGAAGGCCAGCGCCTCGCGCAGGTTGCCCGGCAAGTCGACACCCATTTTCGCGGCCGCATCGTGCATGAAACGGCCGGAATAGATGCAACTCACCTTGCCGTCGACATAGCAATAGACCGGTATGCGCTCGTCGGTCACCTGCTTGCTGCTGAGTTGCGCCTCGGACAATGCCATGTGAAAGCCGGAATACAGCGCGTCCAGATATTCGGGATGCGTCCTGACGATTTCGTTATGGATGGCGAGCGAACTGACGATTGCGCTCTGGCCGCCCTTCGCGCCCTGTTGAATGCACATCAGGCCGACCATTTCATAGGCGTCGGTATGCATGTGCAGTTCGGAGGAACTGCGATAGCCGCGGGCGACCGCGTTGCTGTCGTCCTGCTCGACCCGGCCCAGGCGATCGCCGGCATGGCTCTGGACGGCCGGAATGCCGAGATGCGTGCCGATCCCCCAGTAAATGCGCTCCAAATCCTCCGGCGAGTAGCGCTGGGGATCGAGGCCGGAAACCAGGATAACGCCGCGCCCTTCCATGACCTCGGTGCGCAATGATCCGATCAGGTTCTTGAGGGCGGGATGATCGAAGTCGGATCGCGTCACGGCCTGGGGCGCCATCTGGCGCGTCCGGTTGAGAAGTTCGTCGAACGCCCGGATCTCGTCGCCGGTCAGTGTTCGCGTGATGGCCGCTTTGCCGCCGAGCTCGGCGCTGGTCCAGGCGCTCGGATGAGTGATGATCTGACGGCAAATCTCGGTCATGGCGATCCTCCAAACTTCATTTGACTTAGCGATGACAACTTTTCGGGTCAATACGCGTCACATGAACATCGTCATTCGTCTCGGCATTTTCCGCATGACGGAAATTTAGTGAAATCAGCCGTTTTCGACCCGGTCGAGGCGTAATTTTGCGTGACCTTGCCCGCGCACGCAGGTTCAATGTGTCCACTCACGAATTTGGTGCGGACTCAGGTTTTCGGGGGTCGACGCAGCACGAGTTCTGAAAGATGGCGCCTAGGGGGCAACAGGCTGCTCGGGCGAGGAAAACTAGGAGAAACAAATATGGCGTATAACGGCACTAAAGTTCTCGACATTCACGCCCACGTCTCGTTCCCCAACAATGGTGGCAACGTGCTGGCGTCCATGATCGCCAGCAACACGCCCACCAAACTCGATCCGCGCAAGGCGGGCGGTCTTCCTGAGGCGGGCATGAGCGAACAGGCGATCCAGGCGCGCATGAAGCGCCATCTCGACCTGATGGACGAAGCCAACATCGATGCGCAGCTCCTGGGGCCGCGCCCGTACATGATGATGGGCTACATGCAGGACCACCTGATGCCGGCCTGGGCCCGCTTCAACAACCACATGATCGCGAAGCAGTGCGAGATGCATCCGACCCGCTTCGTCGGCGCGGCGCAGCTTCCGCAGAATTCGCATGCCGATGATCTGAAGCACTGCCTGCCCGAGCTCGAATATGCGCACAAGGAACTGGGCTTCGCGGGCATCTATCTGAGCCCGGATCCGCGCGGCGACCGTTCTTCGCCGGGCATGGACCAGAAGTACTGGGATCCGGTCTATGAATATGCCCAGAAGAACAAGATGGTCATCGTCGTGCACGGCACCAACTGCACCGACAAGCGCATCGCGACCATCCCGCACAACTATCAGATCGGCTTCGTGTGGGAACAGTACCTGGCGACGCAGCTCCTGTCGCACGGCGACGTGTTCAAGCGCTTCCCGGAACTGAAGGTCGTCGTCTGCCATTGCGGCGGTGCGCTCGATCGCTTCATCAAGACCGACCATCACCTGGCGCAGAAGGATCTGAGCAAGAACCTGTTCTTCGATACCTGCGCGCTCGACATCGACTACCTCGAGGCGGCGATCAAGCAGCGCGGCGTCAACAACATGCTGTTCGGCACCGAAACGCCGGGTTCGGGCAGCGCGGTGCGTCCGGAAACGGGCCGTCCGTCCGACGACCTCGTTCCGGTCATCTCCAAGATGAGCTTCCTGAGCGAGCAGGATAAGCTGAAGATCTTCAACGGCAACGCGGCGCAGGTCTGCCCGGAACTGGCGAAGATCGCGGCCTAACCGCCACACAGCGTCAAACGACGAAGACGCCGCGGAGAAATCCGCGGCGTCTTTTTTTTTGCCAATTCTCTATTTGTTTCTATCAAATCCAGTTTGACGAATCTCGTACAAGGTTGGAAAGTTAACCGAAGCAACGAGTTTTTCGGAAGGGGTGAGGGCGTGGCGAAAAGGTATCAGGTCATTATCGTTGGCGGTGGACCGGTCGGTGTGGGTCTTGCCGTCGATCTCGGACTGCGGGGAATCTCGTGCCTGGTCGTGGAGCGCCATCTCGAGCCGCAACGCATTCCGAAGGGCCAGAGCCTTCAGCAGCGCACGTTGGAGCATTTCCACTTCTGGGGCATCGAGGATGACCTGCGTGCCGCGCGCGTGATGCCGAGGGGCTATCCGATCGGCGGCATTACCGCCTGGGGCGACCTCAACAGCGATTATTGGTACGGCCCGGCCGAGCGCGGCCGCCAGGTGCAGCATTTCTATTACTGCAAGAACGAGCGCCTGCCGCAGTACCAGACCGAAGCGGTCCTGCGCAAAAGGATGGCGGGGCTGGCGAACGTGGAGAGCCGCCGCGGCATCCAGGCCGAAACCATCGAACAGGATGCGAATGGCGTGCGCGTCACCGTCGCCAAGCGGGACGGCACCGAGCGCGAGGTCCTGGAGGCCGATTACGTGGTGGGCTGCGACGGGGCGCATTCCACCGTGCGCGAGCAGGTCGGTATCACGCGCGGCGGCGCGCATCACGATCAGGTCATGGTGCTCGCCGTTTTCCGTTCCAAGGAATTGCACGAGAAGCTCAAACGTTTCCCGGAACGGTCGACCTATCGCGCCATGAATTCCGACAGTAACGGCTATTACCAGTTTTTCGGCCGGGTCGATGTCGGCGAGGGCTGGTTCTTCCACGCGCCCGTTCCGGCCAACACGACCAAGGACAATTACGATTTCCATGGACTGCTGGAAAAGATCGCGGGCTTCAAGTTCGCGGTCGAATTCGACTATGTCGGCTTCTGGGATATGCGTATCTCGGTGGCGGAGAAATATCAGGTGGGTCGCGTCCTGATCGCGGGCGACGCGGCGCATTCCCATCCGCCCTACGGCGGCTTCGGCCTCAACAGCGGGCTGGAAGATGCCCGCAACCTGGGCTGGAAGCTGGCCGCCGTCATCGAGGGATGGGGCGGGGCGGAGCTCCTGAACTCCTACAGTGTGGAGCGGCGACAGATCTTCAAGGAGATCGGCGACGATTTCATCGGCCGCGGGATCGCCGTCGAGCGCGATTTTCAGGCGCGTTATAGCCCGGAAAAGAACAGGGAAGAATTCGAGGCCGCCTGGGAGAAATTGGGTCAGCGTGGCGAAGAGCGCGCATTCGACTATGAACCCAACTACGAGGGCTCCTCCATCGTCTTTGGCCCGCTGGGCGGTATCTGCACCGCGCACGGGGAACATATGATCAAGGCGCGCGCGGGCCATCATCTGACGCCCAGGACCTTGTCGTCGGGCCGCGACGTCTATCAGGAACTCGGCCCCTGGTTCAGCCTGATCGCTTTCGGCGCCGACGATGCGTCGGTCGCGGCATTGGAGCAGGCGGCCAAGGCGGAGAATATGCCGCTCAAGGTCATCCGCGACAGCTATGCCGACGGGCGCGAGGAATATGAATCGAAGCTGGTCCTCGTTCGTCCCGACCAATACGTCGTATGGGCCGGTAATGCGCTCGATGACGATCCGACAACCATCATTCGTAAAGTGGCCGGGCGTGCATAGACATAAAATGAAAAATAGGGAGTTGTGTCATGAAGATGGGACTCATGGCGGCAGGTATTGCCGTCTGCGCGGCCCTTGCCGGACCGGCCTGGGCGCAGAAATCCAAGGATACGCTGCGCATTCCGATGAGCCAGCAGATCCAGGGAATCAGCTATTACCTGGATCCCAAGCTTGAATCCGTCTTCGAGGCGGAAACGGTCTACGACAATCTCATCATCTTCGATGAGAGCGATTACAAGTTCAAACCGCTGCTTGCCAAATCGTGGAAGCAGATCGATGCCAATACGCTCGAATTCCAGCTGCGCGACGACGTCAAATTCCACGACGGGGAAAAGTTCACGGCCGATGATGTCGTCTATACCCTGAGCTGGATCACCGATCCCAAGACGACGGGCATCCGCTTCCGCGGCAATTGGGAATTCATCGATCGCGTGGAAAAGACCGGCCCCTACACGGTCCGCGTGATCTCCAAACGGCCGACACCGTATGCGTTGACGCGTCTCGCTTATCTGACCGCGATCGAGGCGGAGCATGCTCACGGCAGGGCTCAGGACAAGCTGCTCTACAGCACGCAGAAGCCGGTCGGCACCAGCATGTACAAGGTGGTCAATATCGACCAGAGCAAGGGCATCTTCCTCGAGCGCAATCAGGACTATCACCACGGCGGCACCGCCAAGGCGCCTTCCAATATCGGCAAGATGCAGCTGCTGTACGTGCCCGATGCCGGGGCGCGCATCGCGCAATTCCTGGTGAAGGGCGTCGACATGGTGCGCGATCCGAGCCTTGCCAATGCCGAGGACCTGGCGAAGACGCCCGGTGTCGAGCTCACCATGGGGCAGGGTACGTCCTATACGTATATGGCGATCGATGCGAAGGGGAAATCAGGCAACAAGCCGCTGACGGATGTGCGTGTCCGTCGCGCGATCATGATGATGATCGATCGGGACGGGCTGGAGAAATTCCTGACGGGCGGTCGGCCGATCCGCCGTCCCGGCAATATGTGCTGGGAATTCCAGGCCGGGTGCGATTTCACGCTCAAGCCTTATCCGTACGATCCGGCCGGTGCCAAGAAACTGATGGCCGAGGCGGGATACGCGGACGGTTTCGAGCTTGAGATCACGACGAGTCCTGCCGGAACCGTCAAGAATGTTGCCGAGCTTATTGCCAATCAACTCCATACGATCGGCATCAAGGCCTCGATCCAGCCGACCGATTCCAACGCTTACCGCAAGAAACAGGCGGAAGGCCGCATCCAGATGATGATCGGTGGATGGCCCGGCGGCGGAAATCCCGACGTCCAGGGCACCATGGAATTCGTTTACGCCGTGCCCGAAGTGCGCGACTACACCGGCGATACCGAGATGATCAAATGGGCCCACGACTCGCTGTCCATCATGGATCCCGGCGAACGCAAGGCGATGGGGCGCAAGATTTTCGACCGTTCGACCGAGATGGCCTATTTCACCGCCCTCGCCGGAAGTCCGGTCGTGGTCGTCCATTCAGCGGACTTGTCGGTCCAGGCAGGCGCGCTCAACGCCTACGGCATCAATCCGCAGGGCCTGCGCTGGAAGTAGGCGCGGTCTATGGTTTCAGATGCTTCGAGAAGAAATCGGTGAGCGGCGCATAGAGCTGCGGTGACTGCAGTTCTTGGGATTCGACATAAACAAGCCCGATGTCGCCGCCGCGCGCACGATAGAGACGCACGAAGCGTTCAACCTCGTTGGCGTCTGCCGCGCCGCCGCCGGCATCGGGATCGCGATAGATGTGCGCGACATCGGGCGTGCCTTGTACGATGAAGGCGGGCAGCGGATCGAACTTCTCGCCGCGTTCCAGCGCGAGAACGGGACTGCCCTCGCTCATCGCTGCGTCGGTCTTCCAATAGGTTTCATGGCGCGCCGGGATATGGATCGCCCATTCAGGTGGATTGGCCGCCTGTTTCGCCTGCACCGCGCGGCGGTAGCGCGACAGGGGATTGATGACCGGCCCGATCACGCCGACGCAGCGCACGCGTGCATCGACGGCGCGCGCATCATCATCGGCGAGCTTGATCGCCGTGTAACGGGGATCGGCGGGGCGCAGTGCGCTGAGCATGGCGAGATGCCCGCCACTGGACGCACCCGTCAGGCCCACACGGGCGGGATCGAGCCGCAACTCTCCGCTGCGCGATTTGAGCCAGCGGATCGCGAAATTGATGTTGGCGAGCGAGGTGGGATAACCGTCCGGCCCGTGGCGGAAATCGAGCGCGGCGGCCGCGATGCCGGCTTGTGCCCACATGCCGTTGCGCATGGCGCAGGACAGCCGGTCGCTGTTGTTCCAGGCGCCGCCATGGGCATCGACCACGAACGGGAAGGGTCCCGCGCCGACGGGCCGCGTGAGGCGCAGCAGGAACGGCCGGTCGCCGTGGCGGATATATTCGATGTCTTCCGAAGTGTATTCCCGCGCCGTATCGGTCATGGGGCTGTCCTTCCCTGTGTTTTCGTTGCTACCATCCTAGCAGTGTCATCGCCGTAGAGAGAAGATATCGGGAAGGTGCAGCCATGAGCCACGATCATGATCATTCGCAGGATCATTCGCAGGATCATTCCCTGGGCACGGAGCCGCGTTGGAAACATGACGGCGTTCGGGTCATCAAGGGCGATCAGCTCGACCCGAACACGGCGCAGACGCCGGGCATGTTCCGCCAGGTCGCGATCGATCATGCCCGTGTCGGCGCGCAGAAGATCTGGGCCGGTACGGTCGCGATCGCACCCGATGCCAAGACCGGCGTGCATCATCACGGCGCTTTGGAAAGCGTGATTTTCGTCATCCGCGGCAAGGCACGGATGCGTTGGGGCGACCGGTTGGAATTCACCGCCGAGGCCAATGCCGGCGATTTCATTTTCGTGCCGCCCTACGTGCCGCACCAGGAGATCAACGCCGATCCCGATAACACCCTCGAATGTGTTCTGGTGCGTTCGGACAACGAGGCGGTGGTGGTCAACATCACCGACGTCGACCCTGTTGAGAAGCCGGAAGAGGTTTATTGGATCGACCCCATCCATAAGCACCCTTAGGGAATAGTCCCTCCAAGCTCAGCGGTCTTTTCTGCTGTTTACGCAGCATGCAACCTTTCGGGTGCTCGCACGTTATCCTCATGGACGTGCTTGTGCATCCGACTGGATTGCCCGCCTCATGCCATCGAAATCCAAAAAGACCGCCGAGAAGGGAACCGTTCCTGCGGTTGCGGAGCATGGCGCGGCCGTGTTGCCCGCCGTCACGGTCGATTCCTATAACGTCGAGATGAGGGATTCCGAAGGCTTCATCGGCGACCGTACGACGAATGGGGCATTTCGCGACATCCTGGACGACTGGCGCAAGCGGTTGAAGAAGGTTGACGAGGACCCGCTCGGCCAGAAGCCGAGCGACGAGATGACCAAACGTCAGCTCGATAAACTCTTAAGCGCCAACGACCCCGAGGTCACGGGCGTCCTGCAGGAGGCGATCGGCGAATTCGCGCAGGAACTGGCCGGCGTCATCCGCCGTTTCCTGCGGCTCAAGGATTGGAAGGGGACCGAACGCATCGTCGTCGGTGGCGGCTTCAGGCGCAGCCATATCGGTGAATTGGTGATTGGGCGTACCTCGGTCCTGCTGAAGGCCGAGAAGATCGATATCGATCTCGTCCCGATCCGCTACGATACGGACGAGGCCGCCTTGATCGGCGCCGTACACTTGGCGCCGTCTTGGATCTTTCAAGGATATGACGGGATCCTGGCGGTTGATATCGGCGGCACCAACATCCGTGCCGGCATCGTGGAATTCAATCGCAAGACTGATCCCAACCTAGCCAAGACGCGGGTCAAGGACGTGGATCTGTGGCGTCACGCCGACGAGTCCTCCGGACGGGAGGCCGCTATCGAAAAGTTGAGCACGATGCTGCGCAAGCTGGCGCGTGAGGCGTATCGGGAGAAATACCGGCTGGCACCGTTCGTCGGCATCGCATGCCCGGGCATCATCAACGAAGACGGCACGATCAAGCGCGGCGGACAGAACCTTCCCGGCAATTGGGAGAGTGCGAAATTCAACCTGCCGCATCGGATCGCCGAAGCCGTCACAATCGATGATAAGCACCCAACCGCCGTCGTCATGCATAACGATGCCGTGGTGCAGGGGCTCAGCGAGGTTCCGTTCATGCAGGGCGTCAAGCGCTGGGGCGTGTTGACCATCGGAACCGGGCTGGGTAACGCGCGCTTCACCAACCGCAAATAAATCTCCACAATCCTCCGGAATGTCCCGCGTCTGGAGGTGTCATGGAGGAGTCTGATTTACCGGATTTGTGGAGCGAGGTTCCGGCGCAGTTGGCCGCGATCGTCGCGATCATCGGAACGACCATGGGGGCGTTGCGTGCCAACGGGACCCTGTCGGTGGCCGAAACGTCCGATATCTTCACGCTCGCCGACCGTCTGCTTCCCGAACATGCAGGGACCCACGGCGCATCCACCTTGGCTGCGATCAAGGCCATCGCTGACCGCATCGCCACGAAATGAGCGGGCGCTCAGGCGCCGACCAGCATCATCAGTTTGGCGGCGATATCCTTGAGCGGCAGGATATCGTGCACGACGTTGGCTGCGATCGCCGAACCCGGCATGCCGAACACGATCGAACTGCTTTCATCCTGCGCGATGATGTGCGCGCCGGACTTATAGAGCGGGTGCAGGCCCGCCACGCCGTCACGCCCCATGCCGGTCAGGACCACACCGATCGCGTCGCCCCGGTAGACGCTGGCGACGGAGCGGAACAGAAAGTTCGCCGACGGTTTGAACCCATCGAGCGGCGGGCCGTCATCCAGGATGACGGTCGAGCGTGCGGAGACGCCCAGATGGTAATTGTCGGGGCCGAGATAAACGGTATGGGGCCGGAGCGGCATGCCGTCGGTCGCCATCTCGACATGCAGCGCACATGATGCGCGGAGCCATTCAGCGAAGCCGTCGATGAAGCCGGGTGTGATGTGCTGCACGACCAGGATCGGTACCGGGAAATTGCCGGGCAGATCGGACAGGATGCGATGCAGGGCTGCCGGGCCGCCGGTCGAGGCGGCGATGGCGACCGCGCCGATGCGGCGCCGTTCGCCGTCGGGAGAATATCTGGCCGGGGTTTCGCGCGGAGTGCGTCGCCATTGACGGACGACCCTAACTTGCGACATGGCCTTGATGTCGGAAATGAAGGTTCTGAGGTTCGGATCGAATGCGTGGTTCTCCGTCGCGTCGGGGACAGTGAGCACCGTCAACGCGCCGGCGCGGAGTGCACGCATCGATATCTCGACTTGTCGGGCATTTTCGCTGTCGGCGACGATGGCGATGGGCGTCGCCGCCTCGATCATGATCTGCTTGGTCGCTTCAAATCCGTCGTAGGGCGGCAGTTCGATGCCGATGATGACGATGTCCGGCTTGTGCCGTTTGGTCGCCTCGACGGCTTCGCTTGCCGTACCCACGGAAACGACAATTGAGATATCCGGCTCATTTGCCAGCATCTGTGCGACGCGGCCACGCAAGGAGGCCGATCCCGCCGCGACAACGGCACGGATCATGCGCCGATACCCGCGATGCTCAGATGACTTGTTCGATGGTTTCCAGAAGGACGCGTTGGTCGAAGGTGCTCTTGACGATATAGGCGTCGGCACCGACCTCGAGGCCGCGGGCCCGGTCGCGATCGTTGGAAAGGCCCGTCACCAGGATAACCGGCAGGTTGCGATATTGTTTGGAGCCGCGGATCGTCTGCGTGAGGGAGAATCCGTCCATATTGGGCATTTCGACATCGCTGACCACGAGATCGGGATTCACTTCCTGTATCAGCCGCCACGCTTCCGCCCCGTCCACCGCCACGATGACTTCGTAACCTGCGGCCTCCAATATATTCTTTTCAAGAATCCGTGTCGTCACTGAATCATCCGCGACGACCAGTCGCTTCTGGGTGCGTCGTACGGGTGCGTCGCCCAGTGGCACGGACTTTGCCGCTTCGCCCGTCAGCACGCCGTCGAGCAGGTCGAGCGCATTCAGGATGGGCACCAGCGTGCCGTCCGCCAGGATGGTCGCACCCGAGATGTTGCGCACCCGCGTGAGGCGCGGCCCCAGGCCCTGTATGACGATTTCCTGCTCGGCGATCAATTCGTCGACCATGAAGGCCACGCGGCGCTGCCCGTAGGCGAGGACCACCGCCGGCATCTTGGCCGGTGGGGTCGAGTCCGGCATGCCCATGCCGAGCGTCGCGGCCAGGGAGGCGACCTCGATCAGGCCGGTCTTGAGCGGGAGTACGTATTTTCCGTCAGCGACCCGCAGTTCGGTGGTTTCAATCCTCAATAGTTGTTCAACTGCCGAGGCATCGACGGCAAAGGTGTGCCCGTCGGCGCGCAGGATCACGCCACGGATGGTAGTGAGCGTCAGCGGCAGGGTAAGGATGAATTTGGTTTCTTGCCCGGCGATCGATTCGACTTCGATAGAGCCGCGCATCTCCTCGATCTTTGTTTTCACGACATCGAGCCCGACGCCGCGCCCGGAGATCTCCGTCACCTCCGTGGTCGTCGAGAATCCGGACAGGAAGATCGCGCGCGACAATTCGCGTTCGTCGTCGCCGGTTACGAGCTTCTGTGTCGTGGCGCGTGTGCGGATCGCAGTGAAATCAAGGCCGCGGCCATCGTCGTGCACGCTCACCTCGACCATGGCGCCGCGCAGCTCAGCACGTACCGTGATGGTCGCAAGCGCGGGCTTCTTCCTGGCGCTGCGGTCGAGCGGGGCCTCAATGCCATGGTCGATCGCGTTGCGTACAAGGTGGCGTAACGGATCCTGCAAGCCGTCCAAGATGGCGCGGTCGAGTTCGATTCCGCGCCCTCTGATCTTGAGCGCCACGTTCTTGCCGGTGGCACGGGCGACGTCGCGCACCACGCGTTCCAATCCATCGCACGCTTCACCGAAGGGCATCATGCGCATGTCGCGCAGTTCGGTATCGAGCGCGGTTACGATCTCGTCGAGGATCTTGCGGTCGTTCGTTTTGGCGGTGACGATCGTCTGGAGATCTTTCTCGAATTTCTTGAAGTTTTCGTGCGTGCGCCGCGTGCCGGGCGTCCTGTGTTGAGCGCGCGGGCGCAGAATGCGCGCGAAGTCTTGCAGCGCCTCAAGGGAATCCAGACGCAATTGCATGCGCCGGCTCGCCACCAGGAGATCGCCACTGCGCGCGATCAATTTGTCCAGCTTGTCACTCGAAACCCGCAACATATTGTCGCTTGCGCGCCGTGCCGGTTCCGCCTGGATTTCGGCCGATGGCGGCGATGATGGTGACGGGGCTGTCTGCGCAGGCGCGGAAGTCGGAGCAGGCGCCGGGTTTGGCGCTGATGCTGCCGGTGCTGGCGTCGCGATGGGACGTGTCAGCGGGGCGCCGGTGTCGCCATCGTTTTGTATCAGCGCCTGAACCAGCTGGAGCAGCGGAGAATCCGAAAAGCTTCGCTTGTCGCGCACGCGGTTCTCGGCGTCCTTGAGAGCGTCGATCATCTTCAGCAGCGTCTGGATTCTCGCTGTGCTCAGCCGCTCGCGGCCGTCGCGCACATCGGCGAAGATGCCCTCCATACGGTGGCAGGCCGCTTCGATGGCTTCCAGGTTGACCGCGCGCGCGGCCCCCTTGAGGCTGTGCGCGCTGCGGAACAGTGTCGTGATGAGCGCCGCCGTGTTCGCCGGGTCGGGATTCGCCTCGATCGCCAGAAGATCACGTTCCAGGATGCGCACATTGTCGCGCAGTTCGCCCGCGAATGCGGCGAACAGGCGCTGATTGAGCTCTTCCTGGTCCATGTCGACGATGATCCCGGCTTAGGCGATGAGCCGCTTCAGCCGGCTACCCAACTGATTGAGATCCTGCGCTGCCTGTTCGGATTGCTTGGTGGCGGCCAGGTTCTGGTTCGACGCTGCGTTGATCTGCGTCATGGCCTGATGGATCTGTGTCATGCCGGTATTCTGCTGGCCGGCCGATGCCGAGATCTGCATGGCGAGCTGTGCCGCATCGGTGATCGTCTCCGATAGCTGCGTAATCGTCCGTCCAGCATCATTGACGGTGTCGAAGGCCGTGTTCACGCTTTTGGTCCCTTCCTCGGTGACCATTACAGCGTTGTTGGTGGCCTTCTGGATATCGCCGAGGATCTGGCGGACCTGCGCAGTCGCCTTCTTGGACTGGTCGGCGAGCACCTTGATCTCGCTGGCGACGACGCTGAAGCCACGGCCGTGTTCACCGGCGCGCGACGCCTCGATCGCCGCGTTCAGAGCCAACAGGTTGGTCTGTTCGGCAATTTCGTTGACCGATGCGATAATGTCGCCGATGGCTTGGGCCTGCTCGGAAAGCATCAGGATGCTCTGGGCAATCGAGGATGTCTGTTCCTTCACGGAGCCCATTGCCTCAAGCGTGTCTTCCACCGCCTGGCGGCCGCGATCGCTGACCTCGACCGCACGGCGCGACGAGTCGGCGACGGCCTGCGCGCGTTGTGCGGCCTGTTCCGATGTCTTCAACACCTCATCCACCGTGGTGACCGTTTCCGCAACCGCGGACGATTGCTGGCGCATGCCGCTCGCTTGCTGGCTGGCGCCGGCCAACAGTTCGGCGACGGTCGACGACAGCGCATCGACGGCCTCGCGTACCGGTCCGGTAATGCTGCGCGATACCTGGAGCCCGATGATGCCGAGCAGGACGAAGCTGAAGATCGTACCGAAGAGGATCGTGTTGGTTGATGCCGTGGCGACTTTGTTGGCGGCTTCGTTGCGTTCCGCCAGCAACTTCGTCTCTTCTTCCTCGATCTGATCGAGCAGGCTGCGGATCGTCGCCGGAAGTTGCCGGTCGGCTGAGGCCTGGACGACATCGACGGCGGCATCAATGTCGTTCTTCTCGGCCAGCACCTTGAATGCGGATTCGGTCACGGCGCGCCGATCGTTCATCAACCCTTCAAGCGTGCGCAAACGCGCCTGCTGGTTGGGGTTGTCGGCGGTCAGTTGATAGAGCCGCTCGAACTGCTGGGAGAGCTCACGTACGGACGTGCGGTACAGGTTCAATACGTTGTCGGTGCGCAGCAGCAGATAGCCGCGCTGATTGCTTTCCGTGGCGTTGTAGGCAGATTCGAGAGCCACCGCGCCCCTGATCACTTGATACGAATGGACAATCGGTTCGCGGCTTTCCAGCAGATCCTGTGTGTTCGTGTAGGCGATCCAACCGACGATCGCGAGGATGACCGGGCCGAGAACAAATCCGACCGCGAGCTTCTTCTGTATATTGAGCCGAAAGTCCATCGTACGAGCCTCCCTGAAATCCTAGATATGGCCGATGCCGCCGACATACAGGTTCTCGTCGCGCAGCATCGCTGCCGCGTCGAGTACCTGGACCGCACCGGCGGTAACGCCCCGAATGAATGAATAACCGCCCTGGTCCTCCGGCATTGCGCGGGTGTGGACGTCACGGGCGGACAGAATGGCGATTTCCGCTACATCATCGACCAGCAGGCAGAATTCGATACGTTGTTCGCCGACGGCGATGATTTTCGCATCGCTGGTCAGCGGCTGGCGCGGTCCACCCAACAGGACGCGGAGATCGAAGACCGAATGGATCTCACTGCGTATGCGGACGACGCCGGCAACAAATACCGGCGTTCCGGGGATCACGGCAATGCCGTCGGAGCGGCCGATCGCGCGCACATAACGGCATTCGATGGCATAGGTTTCGGGCCTGAGCGCAAACAGGACCACGTCGATGTCGTCGCTCGTGTCGCGGCGTTCGATGATGGGTTTGGCGAGAGCTCGTGCGCGTTCATCCAGCAACGCCTGCACACGGGCTGCTTCGTCGCTCTCGCGGCCGGTAGATTGCGGAGCGTCAGCTGACACGCGGTCCCTCGTTCAGGCGGTTATTCCGGTTCAGCATCTCGATATGGGCCAGTGCGGCTTCGGCTAGGCCCTCGGCACGTTCTCCGTCCGTGAGGGGCAGGATTTCATCGGGATTGTTGGCGGTGCACAGTACGTAGGCACGTTGGAACGCGCGCCGCGCCTTGGCGAGTTCACCCCGTCCCGTCAGCAGGGTGCCCATCGCGAAATGGGCGATTGCCAGGGATCGATCGAGGTAGATTACGCGGCGAAGTTCCTCGAAGGCTTCTTCGTTGCGATCCAGCGCGAGCAGGGCGATCGCGCGCAGGTAATGGAACTCGGGCACGGTCGGATCCATCGCGATGGCGGATTCGCTCGCGCTGACGGCGTTCGCGAGGTCGCCACGATCTGCGAGGCCGCGGATATGGGCGACGGTGATTGTCGGTTCAACGCGGCGCTGCGGTAGAGGACGTGCAGATCGCGTCCGGATACGTTGGCGGGACGGCCGTTCGCGCCGCTCGATGGGCCTCTCCGCTACGGCGGGTGGACGTTCGCTCAAGCGGTTGGCGGCGAGGCGGCGCGGATGTGCGCTTCGGCGATAGAAGATACCTGCCGACGTCGTGACGGCTTCCAGATCCGTATAATCCCAAAGCGGTGGGTCCGAGGGGCCGGTGATCAGCCATCCACCGTTCGCAAGGCAGGTGCGGAGCCGTTCGGCGACCTTACGGATGTTTCGTTCATCGAAGTAGATCAGGACATTTCGACACAAGATGAGATCGAGTTCCGTGGTACCCGCCGCCACGGACGGATAATCGTCGCTGATCAGATTGAGCTCGCGGATATCGATGCGGTCGCGCAGCCGGTCCGGCATGGTCAGGCGTGGGCCATCGGAATCGATATAAGTGGCCGCACGATGGCCCTCACCGCGCAGCGACCAGGAGCCGTAAACGCCGTGCCTCGTCTTGGCGAGCGCTTTGGATGAAATGTCGGTGGCGAGCACGCGGGCAGGCATATGTTCCTGCTCGAAGAGAATGGCCAGCGAATAGGCTTCCTCGCCCGATGAACACCCGGCACTCCAGGCACGCAGCGTCCAGTCCACTCCGCGGGCTGCGCGCAATTCCGGAATGATGCGGCTGCGGATTTCGTCGAATTGGGCGATTTCGCGAAAGAAATAAGTCTCTGCCACGGTGAGTTGCTCGACCAGTCGAGAGAAGGCCCTGGTGTTGGTCCTGATCCGCTCGAGGAAGCGCGTTTCATCGGGACAGCCTTCCAGTGCCATCGCCCGGTGGATGCCGGCCAGCGCATCCATTCGCCGCGCCGGCGGATAAACGATGCCTGTGCGCGCATGGAACAGCTCGATGACCGCTTCGGTCGGCTCGATGTCTGCCGATGTTTCCGTCACGTCGCCTGTCGCCCTTCGAGCGCGCCGTCGAGCGCGTCGCTTTCCGCCTGCGTGAGAAAAGCGTGCAGGTCGTGCAGGATCACCAGCCCGTCGGGCAGTTTCGCGACGCCTGCGATGTGGTCGGCCCGCGTCGTCACATCGTTGATATTGACGATGTTATCGGCCTCCAGCCCGACGAGGCCGTCCACCTGGTCGGCGCGGATCACGACGCGGCGTGATCCCGCACGCGCCACGATCAGATGATCGCTCGGCGCGACCGGCTTGGCTTCCATGCCGAAACGGGCGCGGACATCCAGAACCGGAGCCACGGTGCCGTGGATATTGATGATGCCCTCGATGATGCCTGGTGCGTTCGGCAGCGGCGTGATCGAAACCGCGCGCAAAATCTCATCGGCATCCATGGCCGGAATGCCATATCTCTGTCCGTATAATTCGAACTGCAATATCTCGATCATACGGTGTTCCCCCGCCCTCGCGTTCCCATACGGCCCCAGCCGTTCCCCACAGGTATTCACGCGATGGTAGTGTGTCTTATAAGCTCTATTCTAATACGCTTGAACGCAATAAACAAATAGGTATAGGCTCAAATCGCGAATTTTTAGAACAACTTATGGTTTGTTCGGCTTCTTAGTGAAAACCCTCATTCTCCCGGGCAATAGGTAAGAGTGTAGGCTAAGGCGTCGGAGAGCAGGAGGCCATTGCGTGGTCAATATTCTGATTGTCGAAGATAGCCCCACGCAGGCTGCAAAACTCGACCTGCATCTCACGCAATTGGGTCTGCAACCCACAATCGCCATCGACGGCGAGGCGGCCCTCGATCTTCTGGACCGCGAGATTTTCGACTTGGTCATTTCCGACATCGTGATGCCGGGGATCTCCGGATATGAGCTTTGCCGCCAGATCAAGTCGTCGGACAGATGGCGCAATATCCCGGTGATCCTGCTGACGACGTTGCGCGACCCCATGGACATCATCCAAGGGCTGGAGGCCGGTGCCGACAATTTCTTCACCAAGCCCTATGAGCCGGACCAGCTCATCAAGCGGGTCAACAATGTCCTCGAGAACCGCCGCCTGGCGTCCGAAGGCAAACTTCGCGTCGGCTTCGAGGTTTCCTTCCTCGGCCGGCGTTTTGCGATCACCTCCGACCGCCAGCAGATTCTCGATCTGCTGATCTCGACCTTTGAGCAGATCATCGAAACGAACCGCGAATTATCGCTGCGTAAGGAAGAGCTCGCCATCGCGCGTGCGCGCGTCGAAAATTACGCACGCCAGCTCGAAGAAAAGGTGGAGGTTTCCGAACGGCGCTATCAGGCGCTGATGCAGAATGCGGGGCACGCCATCTTCACGGCCGATCGCAACGCGCGCATCCTGACCTTCAACCGTGTCGCGGAAGACCTGTTCCAGTTGTCCGCCGAGGAAGCGCTGGGCATGAGCCTGGACGACATCGCCGAGATTCCGGAAGGGCTATCGATCGCCGCGGCGACGGCGCGCTACTTCGAAGGTGGCCCCAGCCTCTATGTCGACCGCGGCGCGAAGGAGCTCATCTGCCGGCGCAAGGACGGCACCACATTCCCCTTCGAGGCAGTCGTGACCGATGTCACGTTCGGCGAAGACAAGGTTCTATGCATCTCGGGGCGCGATGTGACCGAACGCCGCGAGGCCCAGGAGGCGCTGCGCGCAAGTGCCGAACAGATCAGCTTGCTGCTCGATTCTACCGGCGAAGGCATCTATGCGATCGACCTCACCGGCAACTGCACGCTGTGCAATCCCGCTGCCGCGCGTATGCTGGGATATAATTCGACCGATGAACTGGTCGGCCGACCCGATATCCAGAAAACCATCCTGCGCAGCGTGTCCGATGACGCGGGGGACGGTGCAGGGGATCGGCTGATCGAGCGCATTGTGCGCGAAGGCAAAAGCTTCCAATCCGACAACGAGGTTCTGTGGCGTAAGGACGGCACGAGTTTCCCCGTCCACCTGAGCGCTTATCCCATCCGCCGCAGTGGTGTGATTATTGGGATGGCGGTCACGTTCTCCGACAGCACGGAACGCCGCCAGCTCGAGAACGAATTGCGCCACGCGCAGAAGATGGAAGCCATCGGCAAGCTGACGGGCGGTATCGCGCACGACTTCAACAACCTGTTGACCGTCGTGATCGGCAATCTGGAACTGCTCGAAGATACCGTGACCGAGAATCCGCAGGCCGCACAGTTCGCCAAATCGGCGCTGGGTGCTGCGATCCGCGGCGCGGATCTGACCAAACGCCTGCTCGCGTTCGCGCGCCGCCAGGTGCTCGAAGCCGTGGTCTGTGATGTGAAGGACCTGGTCGGCGGGCTGGAAGACATGCTGCGGCGCGCCTTGGGTGAGGACGTCGCGTTGAAGATGAATCTCGGTTCCAGCTTGTGGAAGAGCAAGATCGATCCGGGCCAGTTCGAACACGCCCTTCTCAATCTGGCGGTCAATGCGCGTGATGCCATGGAGGGTGGCGGTGCGTTGACGGTCGAGGCTTCGAACGAATATCTGGATGAGGCGTATGCGGAAGCACATGCCGAGGTCAATGCGGGCCCCTACGTCATGGTCGCGGTATCCGATACCGGGTCGGGCATGCCGCCGGAGGTGATCGAGAAGGCCTTCGAACCCTTCTTCACGACCAAGCCGATCGGGAAAGGAACCGGTCTCGGGCTGAGCATGGTTTACGGCTTCATCAAGCAGTCCGGCGGACATGTGAAGATCTACAGCGAGATGGGGCAAGGCACGACCATCAAGCTCTATCTTCCCGCCGAACGCGATGCGGCCAGCGCCGACCCGCTCACGAAACTCGATGCTTCGTTCACCAAGTTCGCGACATCGGGCGAGGTCGTCTTGCTGGTCGAGGACGATCCCAGCGTCCAGCAGATCGGCGCGGCGATCCTGGAATATCTCGGCTACAAGGTAATCCGTGTGGACGACGGTCCGGCTGCGCTGGCGGTCCTGGAAAGCGGCGAGCGCATCGACCTTCTGTTCACCGACATCATCATGCGGGGCGGTATGAACGGGATCGACCTCGCGCAGCGCGTGCGCCAGAAATGGCCGGCGCTCAAGGTTCTGTTCTGCTCGGGTTACGCGGAAAATGCGTTCACGCGCCGCGACGTGCTCGAGCCGGGCACGGCGTTCATCAGCAAGCCTTATGACCGGATCAAGCTTGCGGCGATCCTTCGCAAGATCCTGGACGACACCAGCAAGGCCGCTCTCAGCCTCGCCAAGGTGTGAACGCATAGGGCTCCCGCCCGGTTCCATCATCAATTCCAAGGCGGCCGCCAGGCCGTCTTTTTTGTGGGCCGTATTTTATGCCCATCGGCCGCGATCGGTACGTGCCGTTCGGCCAGACCGTACAAAATTGAACAATATTGACGAGCCGGACCGGCTTGGCGAAACTATGGCCTGCCCGCGGCGTCATCAGGCGGTATCAAGGAGAGCAGCGATGTTGAGCCAGGAAGAGAATGAATTGCTGACGCGCGTTGGCCCCGGTACCCCGGCGGGCGAAATGCTGCGGCGTTATTGGTGGCCGGTCCAGTTCAGCGCCAATATCCAGGACCGCCCGGTGAAGGTCCGTCTCCTTGGTGAGGATTTTGTCGTTTTCCGCACCAAGAAGGACGAGCTCGGCATGCTCGATCTCTTGTGCACCCACCGCTTGACCTCGCTGGAATATGGCCGTGTGGAGGATAACGGGATCCGCTGCTGCTACCATGCCTGGCTGTTCGACAAGGACGGCAAGTGCCTGGAGCAGCCTGCCGAGCGGCCCGACAGCACCTATAAGGACAAAGTGCGCCAGGGCGCCTACAAGGTTGTGGATCTTGCGGGCTTCGTTTTCGCCTATATCGGTCCCGCGCCCGCGCCGGCGCTGCCGAACTACGATGTCCTCTATCGCGAGGACGGCACGCGCATCATCGGCTGCGACGAGGATTACTGCAATTGGCTGCAGAAGGCGGAGAACGGTGCCGATCTTTCGCACCTGCCGTTCCTGCATGCCAGCGTCTATCCGCACATGGCGATGAAGACTCCGCTCGGCTACGGTTATGACGAGAACCCTTACGGTTTCAAGTGCACCTTGCATATGGAGGGGTTGAAGCCGCGCGTCGTCCATTTCGTCCTGCCGTCGCACAACCGCATCTCGACGACGCCGCGTACCGGCATGCTGCCGAGCCACGATATGCGGCTGCGCGTCCCGGTCGACGATACGCTGACGCACAGTTATTGGATCCGCTTCCATCCGAAGCCGGATGCGGTGTTCGAGCTTGAGACAAGAGGTTACAGCAACAAGAAGCCCGGCGAATATCCGATGGAGCCGGACGGGTTCTGGAACATTCCGTCGATGGAGCAGGACCGCGTCGCGCAGGAAACGCAAGGCGACATCACCGACCGCAGCAAGGAACATCTGGCCGAATCCGACCGCGGCGTCATCCTGCTGCGCAAGAAACTGCGCGAGATGATCGATGCGGTGGCGGCCGGCCAGCTTCCATACGGTGTCGTCGCCGCGGATGATCCGAAGGCGGGCGAGATCCTGAAGTTCGAGACGACGCTTTCGGAGAAGGAATACCTGGTGGCGTAAAGCCTAGTTTGCCGACTTGATGTAGTTCGCCAGGATATCGAGGGCTTCGTCGAGCGTCTTGTATTGCTGCGGCGTCAGTTGCGCTGCAAACATTCTTTGGCGTTCCATCGACCAGTCAGCAATCTTCTGCTGCATTTTGCGGCCGCGCGCGGAAATGCGAAAGCGCGGGCTGCGCCGGTCGGCGGGATCGTCGGCGCGCAGCACCAGGCCTTTTTCGACCAGCAGGGTCACGGCGTGGCTGACCTGCGATTTGTAGATCGCGGATTCGCTGGAGATTGCCGCGATGGTCCGGGGCGAATGCCAGCCGAGGTAGCCCAGCACGTACCACTCGGCATTCGTCATGCCGTAATTGTCGCTCAGGAACTTCTTGGTCTGGCGGTCGAACAGCCGGTGGATGAAGTTGATCCGATACGACAGGTTGCGCAGCGCCGGCCATTGCTCCTCCGGTCCGCTGGGACGTGCGGTCGAAGGTTCGCTCTGATCTTGGGATATGCTGCGCCGGGCGCGTTTTGGGCTGTCTGCGGCGGTTTTGGTCATCACGGTGCGTTGCTGGAGGAACGTGGTGTCATGCGACCCTACTTTCTCCAACCGGTTTTCACAAACCCCAGACACAAACCCGTGGCACAAACCCGTGACACAAACCCCAGACATGATTTCCCGACATGTTTCCGAGGCGCAGCGCCCGTCCTCGAGCGCCGCGCGCGCGGGGTAGGCGGGCCGTTAGCGCCAATTCACGTCGGCGAGGCGGATCCCGTAATTGTCGTAGGCGTGATGTGTGATCACCACGTCGCTGGTATGCAGGAAGATGATCGGGATGGGTGCGACCGGGTAGACGTAGCCCAGCTCGGTGGAGGTATCGAGCAGTTCGCGCACCGCATTCTTGCGCTGGGTTTCGTCCATGGTGGTCAATGCTTTATGCGCCAGGGCGTGCAGCTCGGGATCCTGGAAATAGTCGAGCGGACCCGGATTGAAGAACAGGTTCAGCGTGCGCACGATACCCGGCCCACCCGCGCCGGTCCCCGAGACCAGGGCATTGAGCCGCCCTTCGGAGCGCTTCTTGTTGTAGGCGACCGTCGACTGCGCATCGACCGACGCCCGGATGCCGACCGTGCGTAGCTGGCCAACGACCGCCTCGGCCATATCCTTGGTCGATGGCAGGGTTGTCATCTGGATATCGAAGCCGTCGGCATAGCCGGCCTCGGCCAGGAGCTTCTTGGCACCGGCCGGATCGTAGGCAGGCAGCGGCTTCGAGTAGGCGCAGCCTTCCTGGTATGGCCAGCACAAAGCCTCGTTCACGCCGCGCGGCAGCGGATGCTTACCCGAGCGCAGGCGGTAAACCTCCTCGCGGTTGATGGCCATCATCATGGCGCGGCGCACGCGCGGATCCTGCACCGGCTTCAGGCCGCTGCGGCCGGCGACGTCGAACATCATGTAAAGGAACCCGAGGCTCTGAACGAGCGTCATCTTGTATTTCGGATCCTTGATCAACTCTTCGGCCTGTTCGAGCGGTGTGTTGCGTATGAGATGCAGATCGCCGCGCAGGAAATGCGCCATCTGGGTGCCCTCGTCCGGGATCGACATGACCTCGAAGCGGCCGATGTTGCTGGCGGGCTTCGCCGCGTTGCCGTGCTTGTAATCCGGATTCTTGAGCAGGATCGCACCGGCGTTGCGATCGACCTGGATGGCTTTCACCATGCCCGTGCCGACCGGCTTGGTACCGAAGGATTCCTTATCCTCGAGCGGCGCGAAGATATGTTCGGGGTATATCCAGGTCCGGTAGGCGAGAACCTCCAGGAGGTCCGGCGTCGGCTGCTTGGTGACCACACGAATCTTGTGGGGTCCGAGCTTTTCGACCCTGGCGATCGAGCCCCAGTCTGCCTTGCGGCGCAGTTTGGTCTTCGGGTCGGTGACCCAGCCGATGGTATAGGCGACGTCGTCGGCGTCAAACGCTGCGCCGTCGTGCCATTTGACGTTGTCCTGCAATTCGAACTCGACCGTCAGGTCGTCGATACGCTTGATGGATTTGGCGAGCGACGGGGCGTATTCGTGCTTGTCCTCGTCATAGGCAAGCAGATTGTCGAACACGCCGTGGGCGAGGAAGCTGGTCGAGGCCGCGCCGTCGACGTAAGGATCGATGAACTGGATCGCCTCGAGAAAGGCGAGCCGGATGCGGTCCTGCGATTTCTGGGCCGAGGCCGGCGTGGCCGACAGCAATGCCAATGCGGCGGCGAGCCACAAGGTCGTCTTGTTCATTGGTTCGTTCCTCCCTGTCCCGCAAATATCGTTTACTTTTGTACGATCTGCAATAGGCGTGAGGAAACGTTCGCCCGCGCCGTGAAGTGGCGCGGTGTGTGGACTCGGAGCGAAGGCGGTTTTACCCCTGGTCGCGGCTGCCCTGGGTCTTGACGTTCAGCAGCGCCTGGGTGCCGGCGCCGACGTGTTTGAGCGCGCGTTCCAGCGCGGGCAGCAGTTTCTCCGGATCTTCCACCCGTTCGCCGACACCGCCGCAGGTTTCAATCGCCTTCTCGAAATCGGGAGAAGGGGCGAGTGAGGTGAGCGGCATGATGTTGGCGCGCGATGCCGGTCCGTTCGGATTGACACGCAGGGTCGCACTCCGCACCGCATGCCATTCCGCGTTGTTGTTGACGATGGTCAGTGTCGGCAGGTTCTGCGCACGGCCGACGAAATGCGCCGCGAGGGGGCAACCGAACATGTAGGCGCCGTCGCCGACGGCCGCGATCACCTGGCGTTCGGGTGCGGCGAGTTTGGCGCCCAAGGCTCCGCCGAGGCCGCGGCCCAGGCCGCCCGCACCACTGTTGCCGAACGATGAATTGGGCGCCTCGTAGCGCAGGAATGGCTGCGGCATGCCCAGTTCATTCACCACGATGGCATCCTTGTCCTTCACCTGGTTCAGGCAATGAGCCATCCAGATGGGATGGATCGGGAAGGCTTTACGCACATCCTCGATCTGCTTGGCCTGGCGCGCTTCGCGTTTCTCGCGCATCTCGGCAATCGCGGCCCGGCGTTTATCGACAATGGCGCCTTTGGTTTTGAGTTTTCCACGCAAGGTCTCGTCGAGCATCCTGATCGCGCGCGTACTGTCGCCCGCGATCAGGATGTCGGCATGGAACCCGCGGAACGGAATGCGCGAATAGAGGGGATCGGTGCCGATATGGATGATCTTGGCGCCGGAGCGGGGACTGACGCCGGACGGCATCCAGGGCACCAGTGAATCGATCACCACGATCACGTCGGCCCATTCCAGCAGCGCCTTGTTCGCCGGACCGACATTCATGGGATGCGAGGTCGGGATATTGATGTAAAACCCTTGTGCGACCGGGATCGCATGATCGCGCGCCAAAGCCGACAAGGCGTTGAACCCGGCCGGAGTGCCACCCGGCCGCCCGGCGACGATCAACACGTTTTCGCCGTTCGCGATCAGGTCGGCCGCCTGTTCGACGGCGTCCGCATTGGGGGCGGGTACGCTGTTGCCGAGCGCACGGCCCAGCGGAGCAAGCGGTTCGCTGACGGCGGGATCGGCCAGCACTTCGCGCGGCAGCGTCAGGTAGACCGGCGCCCGAGGTTCACTCATGGCGATGTCGAGCGCACGGCCGACGACGGCGTCAACCGGCTGTCCGGCGCGCAACTCGTAATCCCATTTGACATATTCGCGCAGCATGCCGCCCTGGTCGAAGGTCTCCTGGCCCCAATGGACCGTGCCGTTACGCGATGCGGGATGCCCCGTTTCGGTCGATGGGCTGCGGCCGGCCGCGAGGAAGACGGGAATATTCTCGCGCGAGAGGTTCATCAGGCCGCACAGCGCGTTTGCGGTGCCGACCGTCACGTGCACCATGACTGCGGCCATCTCGCCGCCCGTCTCGTAATATCCGTTGGCCATGGAGATTGCGACGTTCTCGTGCGGCACCAGAATGAATTCGGGAATGTCGCCGCCGGTTTCCTTGGCATGCGCAATGGCATCGACGATGGGGGTGAAATCAGTGCCGGAATTGGCGAACACATACTTGATGCCGCGACGCTTCAATGCATGCAGATAGGCATCTGCGACCGTCTTGGTGGTAGCGCCGGCGGAATCCATAAAAGCCTCCCCTGTTCTGGATCGTGCAAACTCTAGCATTGAGGCTTGCGAGTCGCACGGTATTATCTGCGCCGTATCAGAAGGGGGACATATGAGTTACGAAGTTATCAAGTTCGCGGATCCCGCCGGCAACCAGATCCCGGGATGGCTGTTCAAGCCCAAGGGCGGGCGCGGCATGGGGGTCTGCATGATCCACGACATCTTCGGCCTGCGCGCCGACTATGAGAATGTCGTCGCCCCGTTCGTCGAGCATGGCTACAACGTGCTGGTGCCCGACATGTTTTATGATGTCGAACCCATCGAAATCGTCGATCCGGACGGCAACAAGCGGAAATCGTACCGCGGCCAGTCGAGCGCCGAGCGTCATATGGTGATCCTCGAGGCGGCGGTGAAGAAGCTGAAGTCGATGCCGGAAACCGGCGGCAAGGTCGGCGTTACTGGCTATTGCCTGGGCGGCACCCTATGCCTTCTCGCGACGGCACGCGTACCCGAAGTGGACGCCGCCGCCGGCTATTACGCCACCAATGCGCATGATTATCTGGACGAGGCGAAAAACATCCGCGCGCCGTTGATGATGCACATTCCGGAAAGCGACCGCACGCACATGCCGGAAGATGCGAAGCGGGTGCGTGATACGCTGGATGGAGTTTCATTGGCGAAGTGGTTCATCTATCCGGGGGCGGTCCATGGCTTTGCCAACAATGACCATTCCCGCTTCGATGCGGCGGCGACTCAACTGGCGAACAACCGTACCTTCGAATTGTTCGACAGCGTCAAATAGTCACGCCGCGCGCATCCGTCTGAACCTGACAGGCGGATCGAGGAGAGGGATTAGAGGACGTTTTCGTGGGATTCCATGACCAGGAGTTCGCGTAGGCGCGTGCGACCACGGCTTACGCGGCTCTTGATCGTGCCGAGCGCGCATCCGCATCGCTCGGCCGCCATTTCGTAGCTCATACCCGTACTGCCGACCAGGATAAGCGCTTGTTTCTGGTCGCTGGGCAGTTGCTGGATGGCAGCATCGACCTCTTCGACGGTTAACGACCAATCCTGGGTCTGTTCGATGGGAATGTTGTCCATGCCGTCATCGAACGGCGAGAGCACCTCGCGCTGACGTTTTTTGCGGTCGGTGTAGAACGTGTTGCGCAGGATCGTATAAAGCCAAGCCTTCAGGTTCGTTCCTGGCGTGAATTGATGGATGTTGCTGAGCGCCTTCGCCAAGCCTTCTTGCGTGAGATCGTCGGCGTCGGCCTGGTTCCGCGTCAGAACCAGGGCAAATGTCCGCAGGGATGGCATGAGTTTCACGATGTCGGCTTCGATGCATCCGGACCCATTTTGCATTGAGCGAGCTCCTCCTTGTCCACAAAGACATGACGCGGTCGTGAAGCTTATGATCGGCTGCACGCGAACCTATTGAGTCCGCTGCGTGTCGAGCGTCTTAGTGTTGGACTGTCGAGGAGCTTGAGATATTCCGCTTTCCGGGGCGGCGTGAGCCCCTAATCCCGCGGAAAAGGCCGTTGCTTCAAATGTGTCACAGGCGTGTCACAGCAATGCCCCACATGCCACAACGATGCCCTCTCTGAGGGGGCTCGTAGCGCGCTAAGGTTGTATCACTGAACGGTCGTTTTACTTCTTGTTACCTTTACCGGCCGATGACGAGTTCGGCTTGCGGCGCTCCTTCGGCGTGCCGACGCCTGTAATGCCCGAATGGGCGGGCGCGTCGCTCGTGCCGAAGCTTTCGCGGATCGCTTCATCCACCTTCTCGTCTTCCGTCAAGGGACGTCCCGACGGATCATCCTTCGGCGGTGCCGAAGATCCGGTACGCGGACGCTCGTCCTTATTCTTGTCATTCTTGTCATCGCTTTTCATGTCCGCTCCTGGCTCATACGTCTTATAAACCCGGCTGCCATACGCAGGTTCCGTGACAACGCAATCGCGTTCAGCGGAAGTTGGATAGGAACCACTCCCACAAATATTTGAGATCGATCGTGCGCGGCGGATCGATCAGCGCGCTGCCTGGGGCAAGGACAATTTCGCCGTCGATGCTCATTTCGGGATAAGGCAGCAGGCGATGCTGCTTGACGTTCAACGCGTCGATGGCGCGGATCAGCGATCCGTGGCGACGCACGGCCCGTTCGAAGCGGTGCATACGCGTTCCCAGGTGCTCGGCGAGCAGCCGATAGGTCAGCGCGCGAATCGCCTGCTGCGTGGGCGCGTTATCGCCCGCCAAGGCGACGTCGCATTCCGTGTCGAGGCCGAGTGAACGATGATTGAAATTGGAGGACCCGATGCGGGCATAGCGGTCGTCGACGATCATCAATTTCGAATGGACCTTGATCTTCACCAGCGGATGGAGCTGGGCCACGGGCGTCATCGTACGCAACCGTTTATACCGGTCGGCGCGATGCAACAGCGCGAACAGCCGGTCACGATTGCCGAACATGGCCTGCTGTTCGATCCATCCCGATGCGAGATCGTTAATGATGAGGATGATCTCGGGTCCGTCGGCGCGTTCGAGGTGTTCGCACAACACGTCGTTGACCGCCGGGATCGTATAATATTGCTGCTCGATATAGATCCAGCGTTTGGCCGCGCGGAGCGCGTCCATGTTGAGCGCCTCGATCTCGCGCACTTCCGTCTGCTCGCCGAATTGCGGCTGGCTGCGTGCAATGGCTATCGAAGCATTGCGCAGGCGCGGCCGTGCGCGCAGCGGCCATGGACTGCTGCGCGTGGTGACCGGTGCCAATATTTCGCCGGTGACCAGTCGCCAGCGCTCGGCGACCAGTTCGGCAATGGCGCGCGCCGCATCGCCATCGTACAGCGCCTGGATATCGTGCACCGGGCCATAAGGCGTATCGGGTTCGCGGCGGTGGCGATTGTTTGCGGTGTGGCGGGCGGTATCCCAACGGCCCTGCGTCAGATCCATCCCGCCGCTGAAGGCGAGCTTGTCGTCGATGGAGATGATCTTCTGGTGATGGCTGGCGCCCAACGGATGATGGTCGTCGAGACGGAAATGAATGCGCGGGTGCGACCACCATTCGGTCCCGAAGCTGATCGGGAAATCGCGGTTTGCGCCGTAGAAGACCGAGCCCCACCATACCAGGATGTAGACTTGGAGGTTGGGGCGCGCCTCGACCAGGGAATGGAGGTATTCGCCGATCGCCAGACGGCGCGCGCCATGACGGTGTGGACGCAGCCACGTGGCGCTGTCGAAATCCCAGGCCAGGATGACGATACGCCGCTCGGCGCGCCGCATGGCAGCCCGTACGGCCGAAAAAAAAGCTTCGCCGTCGATCAGAACCGTGAAGCGTGATGCCCGCTCCACGCGCCAGCAATTTTCACCGGGTTTGAAGAATGTTTGTGGAGGCTCGGCAGATCGTGACGGCATCGCATCAACCCGACGCAAAGTCAGCTCGGGCGCGGATTTCTGCACGGTACCGTCCATGCGACCTAAACTGATGTTGGTGTGTTAGGTTCCGGATAGCCGGCATATCGGGCCCCATCTTTCCATGGAACGCGTGCGCCATTCCCAGGTTAACCCCTTATGGTTCGGCGTCGATTCCTGTCCGTGTTGGGTGGGCTGGCTATTTTGCTGGCCATTTTCCTTCTCTATCGCGTTTTCAACAATCAAGATCCGGTAGTTCTGGCGACCGCAATCACGTCGGTGTCGCCGCACGCCCTTGTGAGCGCCGGCCTGTTCACCGCGGGCAGCTTCGCGGCGATCTCGGGTCTGGAATATCTTGCGATCCGTCATATGCGCGCCGAGGTCCCGCTCGGGCGCATCGTTGCGACCGCTTGCGCGGCTGTCGGCATCGGTCATGCGGTCGGGTTGGCGGCGTTCTCCAGCGGGGCGATCCGCTATCGCATGTATCGCAGGGCGGGGCACAACGTTCTGCTCGTCAGCAAGGTTCTGTTGTTTTCGGGTCTGTCGACCGTCTGCGGGTTCGCCGGCGTCGGCGGGTTCTCGTTGGTATGGCAGGCTGACAGGTTGGCGCCCGTGCTGGGAACCACACCCAATGTCATGCGTGGTGCCGGCGTCGTCATGCTGGGCATGCTCGCCTGCTACTTTGCGGGATGCGTCCTGTCGCGTTCGCGGGCCCTGCCGCTCGGAGCCAGATTCTACATTCGCGTCCCCGCTGCGGGCCTCGCCGCACTGCAGATCATCGGCGCAAATATCAATGTGTTTTGTATCGTCGGGGCGTTGTATGCTTGTCTGCGTGATTTTACGGAAGTTATGTACCCGATGATCGCGACGCTTTATGTCGGTTCGGAGATGACCGCGTTGATCGGCCACGTGCCGGGTGGCTGGGGCGTCCTGGAATTCATCGCGACAACGACGTTGAGCGGTGGGGAAATTCTTGCCGGAATCGTGCTGTTCCGTGCGGTCTATTATCTCGTTCCGCTTTTCGTCGGTTTGCTGATTTTCCTCATCGATGAGATCATCGCGCGCCGCAAGCAAGATGATCTTGCCGCTCCACCCATCACTAACGCGACGTGAGCCTGCCCGACGTGAATGTGCCCGACGTGAGCCTTGTAGACGCGCACCCGCCGGGAACGGGCGAGCCGCTGCGTGTCATGACGTATAACATCCATTCTTGCGTCGGCAGCGACCGGCGTTACGACCCGGAACGGATATTGGCGATCCTGCGCGAGGTCGATGCCGATATCATCGCCTTGCAGGAGGTTGGCGGCTTCATGCACGGCGAATTGGAACAGGCCCATTTCTTCGAGCGTAAGCTCGATATGCGCGCGGTCATCGGCCATAACCGCTATCGCAGCAACATCTCCTTCGGCAATGTTCTCCTCGTGCGCAAGGACATCGAGATCGAAGACATGTCCTTGATCGATCTGAGTGTCGTACCGTTCGAGCGTCGGGGCGCCATCGATTGCGTCCTGCAGACGCGGATCGGGTCGATCCGCACGATCGCGACGCATCTAGGTTTGCTCGTGCGTGAACGCCGCAAGCAGATCGAGATCATTGCGAACCGGTTGTTGGAACGTCCGCAGCCGACGACGCTCATCCTGGGTGATTTCAATATCTTCGGGCCTGAGCGGCGGCGCCTGCGCAGGATCGGTGCGCCGCAGGTCTTGCCCAAGCTCTACAGCTTCCCTGCGCGCCGTCCATTGATGTCGCTGGATCGCATCTGGTCGATCCCCAACGACAGCCTCGTCAGGCTCGACCGTTATCGTACACCTTTGTCGCGCGTAGCGTCCGACCATCTACCGCTGGTTGGCGTGGTGGAGGCGCCGGACGGCTTGTGACCTCGATGGGCGCGGTCTCGCGTGCGGGAACCCGCGCGTGGAGGCATTGGTTTCCTTTCCAAGAACGAACCTCTTCATCGATCTTGGGAGTGCACCATGGCCACGAGAAAAGATGTGGATACGAATGAGACGAGCCGCCTTATCGCCGCCGACAAGGTGGAAGGAACCAACGTCTACAATACGGCCGGAGAAAAGCTCGGTTCGATCGAGAACATCATGATCGACAAGACGTCCGGTAAGGTTGCTTATGCCGTGATGTCGTTCGGCGGATTCCTGGGCATGGGTGACAGCCATCATCCGTTGCCGTGGCAGGTCCTGACCTATGACACGGGTCAGGGCGGTTATGTCGTCGATCTCGACAAGAAGGCGCTGCAAGGCGCGCCGAGTTACAGGTCCAATGAAAAGGTGAACTGGGAAGACGAGGCGTGGGGTAAGCGTGTCCACGACTATTACCAGGTTCCACCGTTCTGGATCTGAGCACCTAAGTTCTAGGCGCCAGTTCCAAGCGCCGGTTCCAGGCCGTCTGGCCCAGGGACTCAATCCAGCACATGTGCCGTCCCGATCGATGCCAGATGGACCCTGGCGCCGATCGGGGGCATCTGCATGCTCGCGCAGCGCACCAGGATTGTCTGGCTGGCGCCGTCCGGCCGGATGGTGAGCATGCACGTGCTGCCGCCGAAATCGATCTCCGTGACGATGCCTGCACTTCCGTGATCGATGCCGCAGAGTTGAAGCTGCTCGGGGCGCAGCATCACCTGTGCCGGCCCGTTGCGCGTGGCATCGTCGACCGCGAGGCGGCCGAGCGCGCATTCGGCCCAGCCGTCGTTCAGCGTGGCGTTGAGTACGATAGCATCCCCCAGGAATTCGGCCGTGGCCAGATCGCGTGGGCGCAGATAGACGTCCTCAGGGCTGCCGACCTGTACAAGCCTGCCGTCGCGCATCACGGCCACCTGGTCGGCGAAGGATAATGCTTCGGCCTGGTCATGCGTGACCAGGATGGTGGTCACGCCGGCATCCGACAGCAACTGTGCGACTGCTTTGCGTGTGGCGGCGCGCAGGCCTGTATCGAGCGCGGAGAACGGTTCGTCCAAGAGCATCAATTGCGGCTGCTGCGCCATCGCACGGGCCAGCGCCACACGCTGCTGCTGCCCGCCCGACAATTCGTGCGGCCAGCGGTTCAGCATGGTTCGGTCCAGCGCGACGAGCTCCATCAGTTCGGCGATGCGCCTGTCGCGCCGTTCGGTGTCGCGCGCGAGATCGCGCGGCAGGCCGAAACCGATGTTCTTGGCGACGGACATATGAGGGAAGAGCGCCCCGTCCTGCGGCAGATAGCCGATATGGCGTTGATGCGCCGGAACGAAGGCCGCGCCGTTGGCGAGCGTCTTGCTGTTGAGCACGATGCTGCCCGTGTCCGGAACCTCGAACCCCGCGATCAGACGCAGCAGCGTGGTCTTGCCTGACCCCGACGGGCCGACGATGGCGGTACGGCTGCCCACTGCGACATCGAGGTCGACGCGTTCGAGGGCGGATACGCTGCCGTAGGATTTGGAAACGGAACGGAGTTCGAGCGTGCTCATCGGCCCAGTGTGCGTTGCGACTGGCGGTACAGAAGCCAGGTGAGCGGAAGCGATAGCAAAACCATAGTCGCGGCGTAAGGTGCCGCGGCGGCATAATCAAGCTCGCTGGTGAGCGCCCAGAAGCCGGTCGCCAGGGTCTGCGTGCCGTTGGGTGCCAGCAGCAGCGTCGCGGTCAGTTCGTTGACGATGGCGAGGAACACGAGCGCCGCACCCGCCGCTGCACCCGGTGCCGCCAGCCGCATGGTGACGGCCCACAGGGCCTGCGCCGGCGTGCGCCCCAGGCTGCGCGCGGCATTCTCCAGCTCGATCGGCGCCTGGGCGATGCTGGCCCGCAGGTTGATGAGCGCACGTGGCATGAACATCAGCAGATAGGCGATCAACACCGTCACCACGGTCTGATAGAGAGGATAGGCGAACCGCACCGTGACGGCGACCAGGGCGAGCGCCACCACGATGCCGGGCAGCGAGCTCGCGATATAGTCGCAACCCTCAATGATGCGGATCAGGCGTCCGGGGTGACGGATCGACAACCAGGCGATCGGGATGGCGGCGACCGTGGTGATCAGCGCGCCCACGCCGGCATAGGTTAGCGTCTGGGAGAAGGCGGCGGCGAGTTCGTCCATCTGCCACACGTCGGCCCCGCCGATGATCAGCCAGCGGGTCAGGGTGATCAGCGGCACGCCAAGCGCGAGTGCGATCGTGATGACGGGAAGGATCGTGCAGACGATCTGTGCTGCCGGGCTCAGATGATGCGGCCGCACGAGGCGCGCGCTGCCGGCACCCAGGCGGGCGTAACGCGCATGACCGCGTGTCCCCGCCTCGAGACTGAGCAGCAGCATGCAGCATAGAACGAGTATGCCCGCGAGCATGTAGGCCGCCGGTCCGTTGAAGGTCGACTGGAACTGATCGAAGATCGCGGTCGTGAACGTGTCGAAGCGGATCATCGCATAGAGGCCGTATTCGGCGAGCAGATGCAGCCCGACGAGGATCGAACCTCCCCAGATAGCGAGGCGGAGCTGCGGCAGGACGACGCGGAAGAAGATCTGCCAGGGCTTCAGGCCCAACGAAGCCGCGACATCCTCCATCGCCGGATCGAGACGGCGCAGCGTCGCCGCGCTCGGCAGATACAGGAACGGAAAGTAGGCGAGCACGGAGACAAGCACGCCGCCGAACAGGCCGTGCATGGACGGCACCAGGCTTACCCACGCATAGCTGTGTACGAAGGCGGGGATCGCGAGCGGTGCGGTTGCCAGCACCGCCCATATCCGCCGGCCGGCGAGATCGGAGCGTTCGGTCAGCCAGGCGAGCGCCACACCGAGGATCGTGCACAACGGCACGGTCAGCACGATGAGCAACACCGTGTTGGTCAGCAATTCACCGACGCGGGGACGTATGACCATGGCGACGATGGTCGGCCACGGCGTCCGGATCGTGACGCCGACGATCGAGCCCAGCGGCACCAGCGCGAGCGCCGCGACGAGCAGCGCCGCGCCGACGATCCACAACGCCGGACGGTTGCCGTGGCGGGTATGTCGCGTGCCCGCTACAGCGACCGTGGTTCCGACGTCAGTCATGGGAAGGGACAGTACCGCTTAGAGCAATCCCGCCTGCGTCATCAGATCGGTCACCTTTGCGCTGTTGAGCTTGGAGGCATCGATCTTCGGCGCGCCGAGCTCGCTGAGCGGCACGAGCTTGGGGTTGGAGGCAGCACCGACGCCAACCGCGTATTCATAGGACGTGCCGGTACGCAGGATTTCCTGGCCACCCTTGCCGGTGACCCACTTCAGGAACGCCTGGGCTTCCTTCGGATGCTTGCTGGAGGCGAGCACGCCGCCGCCCGAGATGCTGACGAACGCACCCGGATCCTGGTTCTTGAAATAATGAAGTGCCACGTTGTTGCTGTTTTCGCCCGTCTTCGCCTGATCGCCGGCATAGTAATAGTGATAGATGATGCCGCCATCGATCTCGCCGGAATTCACAGCCTTCATGACGGTGCCATTGCCGCGATAGGCGGTGAAGTTGGTCTTCATCGCCTTCAGCCAGTTGCGCGTGGCGTCTTCGCCTTTGGCCTCGAGCAGCGCGCTGACGATGGCCTGGAAGTCGGCGCCGGCCGGCGATGCAGCCCAGCGGCCCTTCCAGCTTGGATCGGCAAGATCGAGCAGGGATTTGGGCAGAGCGGCGGGCGGGAACTTGCTCTTGTTGTAGACGAACACCGTCGAACGTGCGGCGATGCCGATCCACCTGCCGCTCGACGGGCGGTAGGCGGCTTCGACCTGCGCGATCGTGGCGGGATTGACGGGCGCGAACAGTTTGGCGTTGTCGACCAGGACCATCGCCGGAGAATTTTCGGTGAGGAACACGTCGGCGGGCGAGGCAGCGCCTTCCGCGACGATCTGGTTGGCGAGCTCGGTGTCGCCGCCATTGCGCACGGTCACCTTGATCCCGGTCTCGCGCGTGAAGCCCGCGACCCATTCCTTGGTCAGGCTGTCATGCTGCGCGTTGTAGATGGTGAGGCTGCCGGCCTCGGCGGCATGAACCGCCGGCGTGCTCGTCGCGAACAATGGAAGAAGGGCGACAAGAGACAGGACGAAACGGGCGGAAAATCGCATGTCGAACACCTCGTTCGCGGCCGCAGGCCCGCAAACTGATGGCTGGTCGGGCGGTCGCTTTTGGTTAAAGTGGCCGGAGCATATCTATTCGTTTGGGTTATTGCAAATAACTCTTAATCGCGATTGTTCTTATAAACGACCGGGAAGGCTGGGAAATCGCTTTGGCGCTGGACGAGGAAATCCTGATCGGTACGAACGATCATGTCCGGCTGATCACCATCAACCGCGAAAGCGCGCGCAATGCCCGTACGCGCGCCCATAATCAACGCATCGCCGAAGCGATCATTGAGGCCGATCACGATCCCTCGATCCACATGGTGGCCATTACCGGAGCAGGCAACAAGGCCTTCTCGGCCGGGGCGGACCTCAAGGCTGCGGCGGATATGGCCGATCGCGGGGAGGCGAACCGCGGCCCGTTGCATTCGCCAGACCGCAGTGTGCACGAGGTCATCATTGATTCGAAAAAGCCGTGCATGGCTATCGTCAACGGCCCAGCATTGGCCGGCGGGTTCGAGCTGGTACTGGCCTGCGATATCAGGATCGCGGCCGATCATGCTTTTTTTGCCATGACCGAGGCCAAGCGCGGGCGGGGAGCGCATTTCGCCTCCGTCCTGCTGCCCGCGATCGTACCGCCGGCCGTCGCCATGGAGTGGTTGTTCACGGGGCGGAGAATCCCCGCCCAGGAAGCCGAACGATGGGGACTGGTCTCCAAGGTCGTGCCGTATGAAAGCCTCATGGCAAGTGCGCTGGCCTTGGCCGGCGAGATCGTCTCATCGGCGCCCTTGTCGCTGCAGCGCATGAAGCAGACCTACCGCAAGGCGCACGCCCTGCCGCTTGCCGAGGCGATTCGCCTCGATGTTGGGCCCGACGTCTATATGTCCGAGGACCAGAAAGAAGGCGCCCGGGCGTTCCTCGAGAAGCGTCCGGCCGTCTGGCGCGGCGAGTAACTCTCTTTAAATCATATACAAAAGTATCGGTTGGCCGCAGCCGATCGTTGTGGAAGTTACCGATCGTGCCGAAGGTTCTGGCTTCCGCCCTGGGCAGCGGTCTATAAAACGATCCATAAACTCGTTCATATTTTAAATAATGGGCCGGCTTCAGATCGGCGCCACATAAAATTGGGAGGATTTTCCATGCATAAGATGATTGTGTCGTGCCTTGCGCTGATCGGGGTGATGTCGATTGCCTCGGCGGGGGAGGTGCGCGCCCAGGCGCTGGTGCTCGACGGCGAGGAGATCGGCGACGCCAAGCTCGTGGCGGCCGCCAAAGCCGAAGGCAAGCTCAGCGTCTACAGCACCAACCAGACCGAACTGATGCAGGAGGTGCTGGACAGCTGGAACAAGAACGTCGGTATCGAGATCAACTACCTTCGCGTTCCCACCGCCAAGCTCTACGACCGCGTGCTCGCGGAATTCAGCGCCGGAAAGCTTGACGTGGATTACGCGAATCTCACCGATCTCACCTTGATCAAGGAATGGCTCTCGCGCGGCATCCTCGCCGCACACAAGGTTCCGTGGGATGACCGCATCGCGCCCGAGCTGAAGGATCCTCAGGGGCGCTGGTACTATTCGTTCCGCTCGATGCAAACCATCGCGGTCAATACCGAGCTGGTGAAAGAGGCCGACTACCCGAAAAGCTTCAAGGATCTCTACGATCCGAAGTGGAAGGGCAAACTCGGCATGCAGACCGTCGAGGCAGGCGGCAGTGCGCTTACGCTCTTTGCCTTCCTGCGCATGAAAGTGGATCCCAATTCCTGGGAACGATTGGCCGCGGTCGAACCGCGCACCTACGCCACCTCCGCGCCGATGTACAACGACCTCGTGCGCGGGCGCATCGCGGCGGCACTCGGCACCGCGTCGGCTTTCTCCGCGGCGATCGAGAACGGCGCGCCCCTGAAGATCATGTTCCCGGCCGAAGGCATGTCGACGTTCGGCTCAATGGGCAATGTGACCTCGACCGCGAAGCATCCCAATGCGGGGCGGCTTTGGGTCAATTTCCTGACCAGCAAGCACGCGGCGAAATTCATCGCCAAGCAGGGTGTGTATGCGACCCATCCGGATGCGCCGCGCGCCGAAGCAGCCGGCTATACCTTCCCGCCGCAGAACGAATTGTGGAACATCTCGGCGGACCAATGGGATTCGATCGAGAAGACTTGGCCCGACGAGTGGCGAAAGATTTTTGAGAAAAAATAGCCGTCGCAATTTACGACGACACCCTTCCGTAGCGTAACTAAGAGGAACATCGTGACGAAGAAGTATCAGGTTGTGATCGTCGGCGGCGGGCCCGTCGGCGTGGGTATGGCTGTTGATTTGGGCCTGCGCGGCATCTCCTGCCTTCTGGTCGAGCGTCACTTGATCCCGCAACGCATCCCGAAGGGCCAGAGCCTCGGCCAGCGCACGCTCGAACACTTCCATTTCTGGGGGATCGAGCGGGAACTGCGCGACGCACGCGTCATGCCCAACAACTACCCCATCGGCGGCGTGACCGCGTGGGGCGACCTGATGAGCAAATATTGGTACGCGCCCCCGGGCCGTGAAGTGGTGCGCCGCTTCTTCTACCGCGACAATGAACGCCTGCCGCAATACCAGACCGAAGGTGTGCTGCGCGCGAAGATGGCGACCTTGCCGTCGGTCGAAAGCCGCTTCGGCTGGAACGCGGAAAGCATCGAACAGGATGGCAAATCCGTCCGCATTACCATCGCAAAGCGCGAGGGTACGGAACGCGAAACGATCGAAGCGGATTACCTGATCGGCTGCGACGGATCGCATTCGACGGTACGCGAACAGGTCGGCATCAAGCGCGACGGCAAGAGCCACGACCAGGTCATGGTGCTCGCGGTCTTCCGCTCCAAGGAACTGCACGAGGGCTTCAAGAGATTCCCCGAGCGCACGACGTATCGCGCCATGTCGAAGGAATCGAACGGCTATTGGCGTTTCTTCGGCCGCGTCGATGTGGGCGAGGGCTGGTTCTTCCACGCGCCCGTGCCCGCCAACACGACCAAGGACAATTACGACTTCCACGGCCTGATCCAGTCGGTCGCGGGATTTAAGTTCAAGGCCGAGTTCGATTATGTCGGCTTCTGGGATATGCGTATCTCCGTTGCCGAAACCTATCAGATCGGCCGCGTCCTGATCGCGGGCGACGCCGCTCACAGCCATCCGCCCTACGGCGGCTACGGCCTCAACAGTGGCCTGGAGGACGCGCGCAACCTCGGCTGGAAGGTGGCCGCTGTGTTGCAGGGCTGGGGCGGCGAGGAACTGCTCAAATCCTACAGCGACGAACGCCGCCAGATTTTCTACGAGATCGGCCGCGATTTCATCGGTAAGCGCGTCGAATTCGAACGCGACTTCATGGCGAAATACAGTCCCGAGAAGAACCTTGCCGAATTCGAGGAAGCCTGGAGCAAGCTCAGCAGCGTCAACGAAGAACGCGTAGCGAGTTACGAGCCGAACTATGAAGGCTCCTCGGTGATCAGCGGCCCGGCGGGCGGTATTTCGACCGCGCACGGCAAGCACATGATCAAGGCGCGCGCCGGCCATCACCTGACGCCGCGTACGCTTTCGTCGGGACGCGACGTGTACGAGGAACTCGATTCCGGTTTCGCACTCATTGCGCTCGATGCCGACGATGCGACCGTAAAGGGCTTCGAGGCTGCGGCCAAAGCCCAAAAGGTTCCGTTCAAGGTGATCCGCGACAGCTACGCCGGTGGACGCGAGGAATACGAAAGCAAACTCATCCTCGTGCGGCCCGACCAGTATGTCGTTTGGACGGGTGAAACGGCGCCGAGCGACATCGACGCTCTGATGGTCAAGGTCACCGGCCGGTAATCCGGTCGCCGATCGGGAGATCTATGAACACTCGTTTTCTGATGATCGTGTCCGCACGCGTTTTCGTGGCGATGGCCTCTTCGGCCCTCGTCCCGTCGCCGGCGTGCACGAGTTCAGCTGGAAATAATCTAGTTCCGAAAGGATGACATCATGAAAAGCGTTTGGATCGGTGCAGCGGTACTTGTTCTGGCTTCGGCCGTGCCAGTCCACGCGCAGAAATCCAAGGACACGGTCCGCATACCCCTGGGGGCGCCGATCCAGGCGTTGAGCTATTACCTCGACCCCAAGCCGGAGACGGTATTCGAGGCGGAGGCCGTGTTCGACAACCTGATCGCGTTCAACGAGAAAGAGTTCAAGTTCGAACCGCTCCTCGCCAAATCCTGGAAACAGGTGGATGAAAAGACGATCGAATTCCAGCTGCGCGATGACGTCAAATGGCATGACGGCGAAGCATTTAGCGCGGACGACGTCGTCTATACCCTATCGTGGGCGTCGGGGCCTGACAGCAAGCTGCGCTTCAAGGGCAATTGGGAATGGATCAGCAAGGTGGAGAAGACCGGTCCCAACACGGTGCGGGTCATCTCCAAGACGCCGACGCCCTACGCGCTGACACGCATGGCATATCTCACCTCGATGGAGGCGAAGCACGCGCACGGCAAGGCTGAGGACAAGGTCGTCTATGGTGCGACCAAACCGGTCGGCACCGGCATGTACAAGGTGGTCGAGATCGACCGCAACAAGCATATCCTGCTGGAACGCTCCAAGGATTATAAGCACGGCGGGCCGGCCAAAACCGCCTCCAATATCGGGCGGATGGAATTGATCCCCATGCCTGATGCGGGCGCGCGCACTGCACAATTCCTGATCAATGGGATCGATTTGATCCGCGATCCGGGGCTTGCTACGGCTGAGGATCTGGAAAAGAACGTGGGCGCGAAGATCGCGCTAGGCCAAGGCACCTCATATCTCTACATGGCGATCGACGCCAAGGGTCGGTCGGGCGTGAAGCCGCTCACCGACGTGCGTGTGCGCAAGGCGATGATGATGGCCATCAACCGCGACGATCTCCTGAAATTCCTGTCCCACGGTCGCTCGTTGAGCAACGGCAAGCCGGTGGTGATCCCCGATGCCATGTGCTGGGATTTCCAGGCCGGCTGCGATTATACGGCCAAGCCCTATACCCACAATGTGGCGGCGGCCAAGAAGTTGATGGCGGAGGCGGGTTATGCCGACGGCTTCGATCTCGAGATCACGACCTTCGTGCATGAAAGCGTGAAGGGCGTGGCACAGATCATCGCCGACCAGTTGCGTCAGATCGGTATCCGCGCCACGACTCAGCCCACCGACACCGGCGCCTATCGCAAGAAGCAGGGCGACGGGAAGATCCAGGTCATGGTCGGCGCCTGGCCGGGTGGCGGCAATCCGGATGTTCAGGGCACCATCGAATTCATCTATGCGGTGCCGCCGTCGCGCGACTACAGCGGTGATACCGACATGATCAAGACGGCGGAAGAGACGTTGAGCATCATGGACCCGGATCTGCGCAAGAAAATCGGGCGTAAGGTCTTCGACCGGTCGACCGAGATGGCTTATTTCGTGCCGGTCGCGCCGAACCTCGCCACCTTCGTTCACACGAACGAATTGGTGCTCGATCCCGGCGCCTTCGGCCCCTATGGCGTCAATCCGCAAGGCATACGTTGGAAATAAAGTGCGACCGGCATAAGGCCGGCTGTGACGCTTCATTCCGGGAAACGAATAAACGGCTGTCGGGAAACCGGCAGCCGTTTTTTTGACAGCACACATCACCATTGCCGCGCCGACCGTGTAATCGGCGCGTATTCTGTGTCCTCAAGGCTTTTTGTCGTGTTGATTAGTATGCATTAAGCACGCGCGGTTCATGTCACCATAGTGACAAATATATGGCTTAAAGACGGCGGACATCTGCCGTTTTCCGGTCACAGGTTGGTCACTGGCTGGAGAGCGCGGTGCGGTGTTTGGTTCGCGGTGCCAGTTCCCGACGCGGGGTTCGGACGCGCATGGTGTGTCTCCGAGGCTCGGCGTTCTACCCCTGGAGCAATCGAGCCAATGCGTCAGAAAGTTGCTTTGATCACCGGCGTAACCGGTCAAGACGGTGCCTATCTCACCGAATTCCTGCTCGAGAAGGGGTACATCGTCCATGGTGTCAAACGCCGCTCGTCCTCCTTCAATACCGGGCGCGTCGACCATCTCTTCGAGCAACAGCAGGAAGGCGCGGAACGCTTCTTCATGCATTATGGCGACCTGACGGACGCCACAAACCTTGAACGCCTAGTACAGCAGACGCAGCCCGACGAGATTTACAATCTCGCGGCCCAGAGTCACGTGCAGGTGAGCTTCGAGACGCCCGAATATACCGGCAACGCCGATGCGCTCGGCACGATGCGCATCCTGGAAGCGATCCGTATTCTGAAGTTCGCTGACAAGGTTCGATTCTATCAGGCCTCGACCTCGGAATTGTTCGGCGCTTCGCCCGGTCCGCAGAGCGAGAAGACCCCGTTCTATCCGCGCAGCCCCTATGCCTGCGCGAAGCTTTACGCCTATTGGATGACGGTCAATTACCGCGAGGCCTATGGCTTCCATGCATCCAACGGCATCCTCTTCAACCATGAAAGCCCATTGCGCGGCGAAACCTTCGTGACGCGCAAGATCACGCGTGCCGTCGCCGCGATTGAACTTGGCCTCCAATCGCGCCTGGAGCTCGGCAATCTCGATGCTTCGCGCGACTGGGGCCATGCCCGCGACTACGTCAAAGGCATGTGGATGATGCTCCAGAAGGACAAGCCCGACGATTACGTGCTCGCGACCGGCGAGACCCACACCGTGCGTGAATTCGTCGAAAAGGCCTTCGGGTATGTCGGCCGGCCGATCGAATGGCAGGGTAAGGGGCTTGAAGAGAAGGGCCGCTGCACCAAGTCCGGCCAGATCCTGGTATCGATCGAGCCGCGCTATTTCCGGCCGACCGAGGTCGACTTCCTCCATGGCGACCCGAGCAAGGCCTATAACGAGCTCGGTTGGAAGCACACGACCAAATTCTCCGATCTCGTCGCGGAAATGGTCGATGCGGATCGCCGCTCGTTCAATCGATCTCACAATCAAAGGACCCACGATGTCTGGCCCGATCTTCGAACTTCATGGCAAACGAATCTGGGTGGCGGGTCACCGCGGAATGGCGGGATCGGCACTGGTACGGCGGCTCCAGAGCGAGAAGTGTGAGGTCATCACCGTCGGGCGCGATCAGGTCGACCTGAAGCGCCAGAAGGAAACCGAGGATTGGCTGGCTGACGCGCGCGTAGATGCCATTTTCCTGGCTGCGGCCAAGGTTGGTGGCATCCTCGCCAATGATACGCGGCCGGCCGAGTTCCTCTATGAGAACTTGGCGATCGAGGCGAACGTCGTCCACGCGGCCCACCGCACGGGCGTCAAGAAGCTCATGTTCCTGGGCTCGTCGTGCATCTATCCCCGCATGGCTGAGCAGCCGATCGTGGAAGAGGCATTGTTGTCCGGCTCGCTGGAGCCGACCAACGAATGGTACGCCATCGCCAAGATCGCAGGGCTCAAGATGTGCCAGGCTTATCGGCGCCAGTATGGATGCGATTTCATTTCGGTCATGCCGACCAACCTGTACGGTCCGGGTGACAATTTCGATCCGTTCTCCAGCCATGCCGTTGCCGCACTGGTACGCCGTACGCATGAATGCAGGGTTGCCCATAGCCCGACGCTCGAGGTCTGGGGCAGCGGCCGCCCGCGCCGGGAGTTCCTGTTCATTGACGATTGCGCCGATGCGATGGTCCATCTCATGAAGCATTATTCGGATGAGATGCCGGTCAACATCGGCACGGGTGAGGATATGACCATTCGCGAACTGGTCGAAACCATCGCCAAGGTCGTCGATTACCGGGGCCGCTTCGTCTTCGACACCTCCAAGCCCGACGGCACACCGCGCAAACTGCTCGACGTATCGCGCCTCCAGAACCTTGGATGGCGTTACGGAACCTCCATGGAGGACGGCTTGCGTCGGATGTACGCCTGGTTCCTCGATAACGTGGCGAACGGCCCCATAAAGGCGAGCGCCTGAGACGAACCGTGGCTGGAGCGGACGATCGTCGTCCGCAGCAAGACAGAATGCCCGACCCACATTGCGACAAATCGTCGAACGATCGTTATCTCCGCACCGACCATCTGCAGCATGACCTTGCCAGACGCTCAGTTCGGGGCGGAACGGTCACGCTTGTAGCCCAGGGGATCAAGGTCGGTTTCCAGCTCGCTGCCGTCGTGGTGCTGGCTCGTCTGCTGGAGCCGGCCGATTTCGGCCGCTTCGCGATGGTTGGCACGGTGCTCGCGATGCTCGAGATGTTCAAGGATCTCGGGCTGTCGACCGCCACGGTGCAGCGTCCCGACGTCACCCATCAGCAGGTCAGCACATTGTTCTGGCTCAATCTCGGTCTTGGATGCGCGGCGGCCATCGTGACCGGAGCCTTGGCGCCGGTGCTCGCCTGGCTTTACGGCGAACCGGTTCTTATGGAGATCACGCCGGCGGTGGCGCTCGCCTTCATCTTTACCGGTATGTCGGTGCAACATCTGTCGTTGCTGCGCCGCCAAATGCAGTTCGGCACCGTCGCCGCAGTCCAGCTTGCCGCCGAGGTGATCGCCATCAGCACATCCATTGTCGCGGCGCTCATGGGATACGGGCTTTGGTCATTGGTGATCCAGCGTATCGTTTGGGCGGTGGTGACTGCCGCCGGCGCATGGTTTGCTTGCGGCTGGCATCCCGGACTGCCAGGTCGGTACTCTGACGTGCGGAGTTTCGTCTCCTTCGGCGCCAACGCCACCGGCGCCATGACGATCGGCTACGTCGCGGCTAACCTCGATAAGGTGCTGATCGGCTGGTATTGGGGTGCGGCTATCCTGGGCTTTTACGACCGCGCGCAGAGGATCGCGCAACTGCCGATCCAGAATCTCAATGCACCGCTCGCCAATGTCGCGCTTGCCGCCCTCAGCCGCGTGATCGATCAGCCGGCGCGCTATCGCAACGCCTATATCACGACGGTGGAGCGCCTCAATCTTCTGATGGTGCCGATCGGGGTGATCTTCATTGCTGCCGGCGATCTCGCCGTCCGCGTGGTGCTCGGTTCGCAATGGACCGATACGGCACCGGTTCTGGCCTGGATGGGGGTCTCGCTGCTTTACATGCCCATCACGTACAGCCTGAGCTGGCTTTATATGAGCCAGGACCGCACGCCCGAAATGCTGCAGGCGGGTCTGGTCAATGCGGGGCTTATACTGGCCGCACTGGTAGCCGGCCTGCCGTTTGGCGCCAATGGCGTCGCGGCGGCCTATGCGTTGAGCGGCGCGTTCGTACGCGGCCCGATCCTGTTCTGGATGGTCGCGCGGCGCGGGCCGATCTCGCTCGGTCATCTCGCGCCCATGGTGATCCTCCCGGCGTGTTCGGCGGCTGGCGCTGTCGGCTCCATCTTCGCTTTGCGCGCCTGGGAGCCGTTCACGCACCTGTCGCCGATCATGGCCTTCGCCGCCGCAGCTGTGGTTGGCGGATGTGCCACGCTCATCATTTACATGTTGATGCCGCGCGGGCGACGCATCCTGGTCGACGCCATGCGCTTGCCGGGCCTCCTATTCGGCCGAAAGGCGAACGCATGAGGATCGTGATCACCAATACCGCGATGCTGAACACGGGTGATGCGGCCATCCTGTTCGCGACCGTCGACATCCTGCGCCAGACGTTCGGACCAGAGGTCGAATTCAACGTTTACGACCAGCAGGCGGCGACCGCGGCACGTTATTATCCGAATCTGCGATTCCGCCGGGTATTGGCTGATCAATTGCCGCAGCGCGCCGGCTGGGGCGGACGCAAGTTTCAGATCGTGCGGCTCCTGGTTGCCGCATCGCTGTGGCGGACGTCCTTGCGCGCCGTGGGGCGTTGGCTGGCGCCGCGCGATCTGCATGCGAGCCTTGATGAGTTCGCCGCCGCCGACATGGTTGTCTCGGCGGGCGGCACGTATCTCGTGCCGCATTACCGGATCTTCCCGAAGCTGATTGATCTTCTGGTCGGGCTTGCGCTGCGCCGCCCGGTTGTCCTGTTCACTCAAAGCCTGGGGCCGTTTCCCGCCAGGCGTTGGGGACTGCTGCATTTCGTCCTGCGTAGAGCGAGCGCAATCCTGGTGCGCGACGAGCAGTCCCGCCGCCACCTGGTTGAATATGGCATTCGGCCGGACCACATCGCCGAATGCGCCGATGCCGCCTTTGCGCTCGCTTCACCGCCGTTCATCAGCCGACCACCCGGTGCGGCGCGGCGTTTGCGGATCGCGATATCGGTGCGGGACTGGCCCCATATAGGGCCTGATCAGATCGACAGCATGCGACGTTATCTCAATGCTGTCGCCGGCACGGTCCGGTGGCTGATCGAACAATGCCATGCCGACATCACGTTCCTATCCACCTGCCAAGGCATCGCCGAATACTGGACCGACGATGCTGCCGTGGCCGAGGAGGTCGTGGCACGCCTGCCGCCGACTTTGCGCGACCATATCCGCGTCAATCACGATTTCCACGATCCCAAGAGGCTGATCGCGCTGCTCAAGACATTCGACCTCGTGATCGCGACGCGGATGCATGTCGCGATTCTGGCACTTGGGGCGGGCGTTCCCGTGGTGCCCATCGCTTATGAATTCAAGACGGTCGAGCTGTTCAAGCGGCTGGGCCTTGGCGATCTGGTGCACGACATCAAGACGGTGACAGAGGTCAGCCTGAGCACGACCATCGACGGATTGTTATCCGGTCCCGCGGACTTGCCGGAAAAGCTGTCGCAATTTGTTGAACGTGAACGATCCTCGGCCTTCAGTGCCGGCCGGCATATCCGCGATGCGGTGGGAGTTGCGACATGACCAAGCCTCTCAGGATCGCATTCTTCGTCCACGAATTCCCGGCGATCAGTGAAACGTTCGTCCTCAATCAGATCACCGGCCTTTTGGACCGGGGACATGATGTGACGATCTTCGCCGTGCGTCCTCGTCCCGAGGCTCTCGTGCACGAGGATGTCGAACGCTACGGCCTGCGCGCCAGGACACGGTATCTGAATATGCCGGACGGCGCCGGTCGGCGTATCGCGCGCGGATTCGTTTCCATGCTGCGCCATGGCTGGACGCATTTCCGGACTTTCCTGCGCGCGCTTGATGTGCGGCGTTACGGCCATGATGCGACTTCGTTGCGCCTGTTGTTCTGGACGTTGTGTCTGCGCAACGAGAAACCGTTCGACATCATCCAGTGTCATTTCGGCCCGATCGGACAGCTCACTGCGAAATTGCGCGATATCGGGGCGATCGACGGGCGTCTGGTGACTGTGTTTCACGGTGTGGATATCAGCGCCTATGTGCGCGATCAGCGTGATTATTACGATTTCCTGTTCGCGACCGGCGATCTGTTCCAGCCGATCTCACAGGCGTGGAGCCGCAAATTGGTGGATCTGGGCTGCGATGCCGCGCGCATCGAAATCCACCATATGGGGATCGATTCGGCGCGTTATCCGTTCCAGCTCCGCCGGTACGAGGCGGGCCAGACGCTCCGCGTTCTCACGGTCGGCCGCATGGTGGAGAAGAAGGGCATCGCGGATGGTTTGCGCGCCGTCGCCGAAGCGATCCACCAAGGAGTGCCGGTGCATTACACGATCATCGGCGATGGGCCGCTGCGCGGCGAGCTTGAACGCCTCGTCCGGGATCTGAGGATTGAAGCCCAGGTCGAATTCGGTGGATGGCGGGATCAGGCCGTCGTGGCGCGATTGATGGCGGAGAACGATGTCCTGCTCGCGCCCAGCGTGACCAGCAGTGACGGCGACCAGGAAGGGATTCCGGTGACCCTCATGGAAGCCATGGCGTCCGGTATGCTGGTCGTATCAACTCAACACAGTGGAATTCCCGAACTCGTCGAACATGCGCACTCGGGGCTGCTGGTGCCCGAACGGGATGTCGCGGCGCTCACGCAGGCGTTACTCCGCCTCGTGCACTCGCCGGAACTCTGGCCCGCCATGTGTGCGGCCGCGCGCGAGGCGGTGCAGCGCGAATTCGAGATCGCGACCTTGAATGACCGTTTGGTTGACTGCTACTGCTCGCTCCTTGAGCATGCGGAACCGGGCACCCGTCGGGCCATGTTCGCGACTCGGCGCAGGTTTGCCACAAATTGATCACCCGATCGCGTGATCCAAGAAAGAGTAGTGTATTGCATTGAGATCGACTAATGCGCGATGGCCTGCCGTGACTGGGGTTCTAGGGATTACGAGTATCTTTGGGTCTCCGAATGATCGGCGGACCTGGTCGGGCGCTCCGGCGAATGTCGCCAAGGCGCTCGAAAGCAGAGGGATTAAAATAGCCGGCATCGACGCATCGTTGGGGCGGCTTCATTATGCTCTCTTTGCGGGTCTTCATCTTCTTTCTCTCTATGGCCGCTTCCAGAATACCGAGGCGATCTCGCGTGGTTTTTCGGCACGTCATTCGCGTGCCGAGACACTGGCGCGCAACCTGAAGAAACTCGGTATCAGCCGCGTGCTGCATACCGGCACGCTGGATATGCCGCCGATAAACAGCGAGGTCAGCCATTATCTCTATTGCGACCATACCTGGAACCTGTCGCTGAAGCATCGGACCGACGTCAATAGTTATACCGAGCGCGCGGTACGCGAATTCGACGACTTGGAACGTCAAGCCTACGAGAAGAGCAATCATATCTTCACGTTCGGCGAGTATGTGCGCCAGGATCTGATTTCCCACTACGGTATTCCGGCATCGCGCGTGACCGCTGTCGGGTCGGGTATGGGCAGTATCGAGCCGTATCTTGGTCCGAAGGATTATTCACACGGGCGGCTGTTGTTCATCGCCAAGCACCTGTTCTTCGAGAAGGGCGGCCATCTGCTGCTTGATGCCTTCAAGATCGCGGTGAAGCGCAATCCGAAGCTATCGTTGACCATCGTCGGCAGCCCGCAGGCTCAACGTCTGGCCTCGAAGTATCCGAACGTGGATTTCCGCTCGTTCATCCCGTGGTCCGAATTGGAACTCCTGCTTCGGGAATCGACATTGCTGGTCCAGCCGATGCTCAACGATCCGTGGGGGCAAGTCTATCTGGAGGCGCTGATATCGCGGACCCCGGTGATCGGGCTGAACCGCAACGGCTTGCCGGAGATCGTCCAGAACGGCAGGTTCGGCTTCGTAGTCGATTCTGAAACGCCGGAAGCCCTGGCGGACGCCATCATCGAGGCAACGTCGGATCCCGAACGATTGGCCGAAATGGGCAGCGGCGGCCAGCAGCACGTCATCGACAATTATTCCTGGGATATCGTCGGTCAGCGGATCTACGACATCATCGAGGCGCCGGCCCCGGTACCCGAGTCCTACACAGGCAGTTATTACCCAGTATTATCCAATATTCAGTGATCTTCAGGCGAGGGATCGCCCGCCGTTCGCCGAGGATGCGGTGCGGCCTGCTTCATCGCCGGCCTGACTGACGCCGAATATCCGCTCGATTTCATCGGACTCGACAAAACGCTCGCGTGGGATTGCTGCGATCGCTGTGTACTTTGCCGCGTATTGCGCCTCGCTCATCCGCGTAAACAACGCGATCAGTTCGTCCTCGATCGGCTCGGCGAGGCACCATCCCGCATTGTGTTCGGTGATGAAGTCGCCGACGGCGGTGTCGGATATGCTGATGATGGGTTTACCGAAATACAGCGCTTCGTAAGTTGCGTTGGTGAGCAACCAGCGCGAATTGCCGGAAAGGTCGTTGAGATCGACCGACCAGACGAAATCCACTGCGCCATAGATCGCTGGGAGGTCATCGGGGCTCTTATACGGGCCGCCATAGACGACATTGTCGAGCCGCGCCACATCGTCCAGGAAGCCCTCGGTATCGAATTCGTTGTAGGGGCGGCCGCGGATATAGATCATCACGTCATTGGGCATGCGTTCGGCGAGCCGGCAAAGTGCGTGCCAGCTCCGATCGTCGTCGAGGAAGCCGAACCAGCCGATCTTCCAGGCATCGGAGCGCGGCGCATCGTCCACGAGCTTACGTGCCGGGCAGGCGTGCCTTGGAACCTTGTTCTCGAACAGTAACCACGGCCCCGTGTAATTGAAGTACCGCGCGTAATAGGCCGATATGTAATAGGGTGAACTGACGACAAGCAGTCGAATGCGATTCAGCAACCATTTTTCCAGTCTGCGCATCAGGCGCGCGGGCCGGCCGCTGCCGATGCAGGAACCGTTGATGTCGAGGACCTCGTAGACGATCGGTGCCGACGAGCCGGTCATCTTGCGGACCAGAAGCGCCAGGAAGGCATTATCCATGTTGCGGGCGATATAAAGCTCGGCGTCGGCCAACATCGTACGCCAACTCCACAGACGGGCCAGCGCCCGTCCAAGTGCCAAAAGCCGGGTCATGCGCGAACGATGCTCGAGCGGGCCGAGACTGACATAGCCGGGAAGCTCACCCATTGCCGGATCGCGTGCGAAGGCGAAGGCGAAAACTTCGTGACCGGCGTAGCGCCATTGCTTGACGCGCCGATGAACCGCAGGATCGGCCAGATCCGGAGCGAAATAGGCTACCTTGCCGCTGACGGGGGTGGATGAATTCATGACACATACCCTCGCGACAGGATGATCACGTGCCGACGATGTTGCCGTCGGCATCCCCGCTGGGCATGCCGCGCTTGATGCGGAGCCGGCCTTGGCCGTCGACCCAAAGGCTGTATTCGCCGAGCCGGGCCAGGTTGGGGCTGTCCCATTTGCCGCCGAAGCGCGCGCCGCCGCGTGCGCCCAACTCCAGCGCTTCCAGTTTTCCGTCGCGATCGACCCCGCCATAGCAACCGAGCAGGCTTACCTGCGCGCCGTCCTTGCCTTGCAGTCGGGCGAGGCGCGCTTTTTCCGCCTTTTGGCCGCCGTAGCCGGTGCAGCCGATCATGACGAACTGGTTTGTGATGAAAGCGCGGACGAGATGGGTCTGATTATAGATCGAATAGGCGGTGCAGCCGATCAATGTGCCGCCAATCATCAGGCGTATGCCGGCATCGCCCTTGTCGAAGCTAGAGGCCGCGGTGTGATTGTTCTCAAAGCCGCAATGCGACAGCAGGGTCACGCCGTTATTGGCCGACAGGCCGAAATTCTTGTTCAGCAGGAAATAGCAGCCGTAGAAGCCGACGTCCTGGGCGCCTTTGACCATCTCGACGCCATGCTTGCCGTTCTGCCCGAACACGCAGCCGAAAACGTGGACAGCCGAGAGTACGGTATTTTCCTCGCCATGGCTGAAGGTGGCGCCGTTGCCCTTGTTGTCGCGGAAATAGCAATTGAAGATCTGGCCTTCGAATATGTTGCCGATCATATGGCAGCCGTCGCCGCCGCATCCTTCCACCACCAGGTCGCGGAAGCAGAAATTATAGAAATATTTGCCGCGGTTGCGGCAGGTGACCAGGATGCCGTGCCCATCCCGCCCAGATCCTTTGATCTGCAGGCCTTCGACGAGGAAGTAGCGCACGGTGGACTGGCTCTGCAGTTCGACAACGGGGCTGCCGTCCTGGATCGATGAGATGAGCTGTGCGCCCTGAGCGAGAATGCCGCTGCGATGGGTCAGATTGCCCCGGCGGTCATTGATCGTCCGCACGCGGATCGGTCGGGTGATACGGTATCTTCCGGGCGGGATCGTGACGATCTTCGGATCGGGATCCGAGAAGGCGGACTCGAATGCCCGCTGGATCGCTGCCGTATCGTCGGTATTGCCGTCGCCGACCGCGCCGAAGTCGCGCGCCGAGGCCATCTGGCCGGGTCTAGGGTTGTCGGCGGCTAGTGCCGCACCGGCGGCACCAAACATGGCAAGCCCTGTTCCCCCGGCCAAGAGGCCGCGTCGGTCGACATTGATCATGGTGCTCTGCTCAGGATGGATCGATAGAGTTTGCGATAACAATTGGCGACGACTTGGACGTCGAAGGTTTCCTCGACACGGGTGCGGGCCTTTTGGCCCATCTCGATGTCGTCGGCGTTCTGCAGGCACCAGGCGATGCCGCGGCCGAGATCGGCAGGATCGAACGGCTCGGCCAGGTAGCCGGTCTCACGATGGATGACGATGTCGACGGGACCGCCGTTGCGGAAGGCGACCACCGGAGTGCCGCAGGCCATGGCCTCGATCAGGGTCTTGCCGAATGCTTCCTGCAGCGACGGTACCACGGCGACGTCGGCGGCGGCATAAAGCTGCGCCAGCTTTTCATCGTCGCTGATATGACCGACGAAGCGAACGGGAAGCTCGGATGGGAACTCATCTTGCGGCGCATCATCGCCGAACACGATCAACTCGACATCATCGGTGCAATCGAGTTTCTTGAGTTCGTGCAAAGCCTCGATCAGCGCATGGAATCCCTTGCGTTCGTCATGCACGGCGCCCAGTGCGCCGAATAGGATATATTGTTTGTTATCCTTCAGGCCCCAGGCAGCGCGCGCCTGTTCGCGCGGCACCGGGTAGAAGCGGTGACCGTCGACACCGTTCGGAATCACCTTGATCGGTGTAGTCGAGAACAGCGGGCTGCGGCGTGCGCAATCGGCCAGCCAATTGCTGATCGGCACGAGCCAGAGATCGAGCCCATCCCAATTGCCACGCTTGTTCTGCCAGACCGAATGGCTGAGATCGTCGCTGGTATCGGAGCGCAATTGCGGGCAGCGGCCGCAGCCGGTCTGGTAGCGGCGGCAGCCCGCCGTGTAATGGCAGCCGCCGGTGAAGGCCCACATGTCGCGCAGGGTCCAGACCAGAGGATAGGGAAGGGTGCGCAATACATCGACCGGTAGGAATCCCGCACCCGTCCAATGCAGATGCACGAGGTCGGGTTTGAGATCGTCGATCACCGGGGCAAGGCGGCGCGGAACCCAACCTACGGTCCAGAACGCATCCTGCGTCTTCTCGTAGCGGCGCAGTGGAATGCCGTCGAGCATACCGCGCAGCCATTCGCGCGCCGGTGCCATCGAACCGCTGACCGAGACGACACGTTCGTCGTCGCTGTATTTGCGTCCGACCAGCATCATGGAATCGATGTCCATGTCGCACAGTGCACGATGCAGCCAATAGGCACCTCGGGCGGCGCCGCCGCGTATGTCGCTCGTACTAAGATGCAATACTCTCATTGTACACTGAGCCCTACGTTAGCTTTGCCGAGTTGTGCCTGCTGCCGCATCCGGCGCATGCGTATTCGTTCGTTCTCCGCCATGCTCTTCGCCAGATCGTCCTGGCGGGCCTCGCGTTCATGGATGACGGAAAGTGTGGCCGCGAGGAGGAGTACGACCCATGTACGCGGATCGACGTAGCCGCCGGATGCCTGGCCGAACACCACCCAAACGATCCAGCAAAACGCGATGCTCGGCACGCCGAGGGAGCGCAGGAACCACGTCAGCGCTCCGATCAGGATGCTGCCCCAGAATAGGCCGAGGAAGATCCAATGCAGCCAGAAATAGTTCGTGATCACATAGGCGGGGTTATCGACGATGAACCGCTGCATACCGGGGGCGGTCGCGTAGATCTGCTCGACGGCCAGGCGGATCACTTCCCAGCCTGTGAGGCCGGCGCCCGTGACGGGATGATTCGAGACGACCTCCCGCGCAGTGAGCAGCGGCGCCACGATGCGTGAGAAGAAGCTGGGATCCTCTCCGGAGACGGCGGCAGTGATGCGTTCCTGATAGACGAGTGCGGCGAGGAAGATGGTCGCGGTCAGCAGGACGCCGCAGAGTACAAGGCCGGTGATGACGCGGATGGAATCGAGCCGGGCCGCCCATGGTGGACCACGACGCGCCGCCAGCAGGAATTCATAGACCGGCACCAGGAACATGCCCAGCACGAGTGTCGGGCCGCGCATCAGGAAATAGCCGACTATGGTGACGCCGATATATCCGACGAGCTTCCAGCGGTTGCGTGACAGTATGTACCAGGAAAAACCAAAGAGCGTGTAAGCGAAGGTCATCGCCGAAGGTTCGGAGGTGAACAGCTTCGGTCGCACGCGGCCGTAAAAGATCTGGTCGCGAAGGTCCGAGGCGTAAACGCCGAAATCGTAGACGGCGCTGCGGAAGGAGTCGCTGATATCGCGAAACGCCGGGACATAGTTTTCGAGTGTCGCGCCGACCGCAATGAACACGCAGAACCAGAAGAACATGCCGGCCAACTTGTCGCGGCTGAAATTGGACGCCGCCAAGAAGAATCCATAGACGATGGCCAGCGAATAGGAGATCTGGATGAAGCCTTTGAAATATTCGCGCAGATAGTCTTCGCCCGGGGCGAAAACGATGGAGATTAGGTACAGCGCCAGCACCGACACAAAGGGGATGAATTGGCGTTCGCTGATATGGACGGCATGCTTGATGAGCAGAAGAAGGCCGGCGAGCCCCGCGACCACGCACGGGATGGGGATGCCGCCTGGCAACTTCGCCGCAACACCCAGGTAGATGCCCACCAGGAACAGGAAGACCAGAATATGATCGACCGCGCTGGGAGATCGCGCGCGAGAGGGCTGATTCTGGATCGCCGTCTGTCTCATGCCGCCGCTGTCTGAACCAGGAACTGCTCGCCGCGGTTCCGCCAATCAAACTGATCGACGCATACAGCGTATGCGCTTTCCTGCAATCGATTGAGATACGGAAGGTCGTCGAGAACCCTGATCACGCCGTTCGCCAGATCTTCGACATTATCGAAGCTCAGGCAGGTCTCCGGGGCGCGAAGCGGAGTCCCTGCCATTGAGCCGTTGAGCGCGGCGACCGGGAGCCGGTTGAAGACGTAGTCCAAGACCTTGAGTTTGAAGCCGCCGCCTACGCGTTCGGGCACGACAGCGATACGTGCTTCGGCCAGATAGGGTTCGATCGCCGCCACATGGCCCACGAGTTCGGTCGCGTGCATGCGCTTACGCAGACTTTCGATATGGGCGGGCTGACCATTTCCGACGATCTGAAGCTGAGCGCCCACGGCGGCGAACAATGGGTCGGCGACAGTCAGGAATTCTTCCAGGTTGATGCGCTTGGCGACCCATTCGAAGCTGCCGACCAACACGACCCGCCGCGGTAGGTCCTGGGTCAGAATGCGTTGAGGAACCCGCTTGCCGGCGTAACCCGGCGAGAGGACCGCAACCGGCTTGCCCGGCCATTGGATGACAAAGCGTTCGGCATCCTCTGGCGTGATTGCCGTGACCAGATCGGACTGGCGCACAAGGCGATGTTCCAACGCCCGCGCCTTCATGGCGTCGTGGGACAACGCGTAACGTGCCAGCGTGTTGCCCTTGTAATTGGAGGCGACGGATGCGCGCGTGCTTTCCTCGTGGTTATGCGAAACGTAGATGACGCGGGGCTGACGACCCCATACCCGGCCGAGCCGTTTGATCAGCGGTAGTGCCCAGCCTGAATAAAGGCCATCGAGCACGACGGCGTCCCACGATTGCTCGCTGATCAACTGCCAGAACGCGCTGCGCGTTTCGGACGTGTCGCAACGGTAGGCGATGTTCGGCAGGGGCGAGAACACGCTTGCCCAATTGGGGCGGGATTCGCGCATGACCGGCCACCAATGGACACGTCCCTCGACCACACCATATCGGCGGGGCGAGCCGTCACTGACGAAGCACAAGACATCAATGTCCGCGCCAGCTTCCGCGACTGCGTCGATCAGGCGTCCTGAATAAATACGCTGACCATCGCATTCGGGCTTAGGGTCGGTCCAGGTTAGCCAAAGGTAACGCATACGTTTCCGCTCGGTATCGCGCGGTTCGGTCGTTTCAATAGCCATGCTTGATAAGTGTTCTCACTTAATATGCGTTTTGACCGCTGAACCCTTTGAACACCGTGAGTGCGATGATCTTCAGGTCCAACCAAAGCGACCAATTTTCGATGTAATAGAGATCGTGCTGTACGCGTTTCTCGATCTGGTCGACGGTGTCGGTCGATCCGCGCCAGCCGTTGACCTGTGCCCAACCTGTGATGCCGGGTTTGACGCGGTGGCGCGCGGCGTAATGGATGACGGCCTCGTGGTACAGGATGCCGCCGGCTTTGGCCTGAACGGCATGCGGGCGCGGCCCGACGATGGACATCTCGCCGCGGAGCACGTTGAAGAACTGCGGCAGTTCGTCGAGGCTGGAGCGGCGCAGGAAGGCACCGATCCGGGTAATGCGCGGGTCGTCGCGCTGGGTGAGCTGCCCCGCATTGTGGTCGGTCAGGTCCTGACGCATGGTGCGGAACTTGAAGACGGTGATCAGCTGGTTGTTGTAGCCATAGCGCTTCTGCCGGAAGATCACCGGGCCCGGGCTGTCGATCTTGATCAGGATCGAGATAGCCAGAAGAACCGGCGAGATCAGCAACAGAATGATCGAGGCGAGGATGCGATCCTCGACTTCCTTGGTGGCCGAACGCCAGTTGGTGAGCGGGCGGTCGATGGCATTCAGCAGTGGTAGGCCCGCGACATGCGATACGCCGGTGCTGGTCAGATCGAGATTCACCGCATTGGGGCAGACCCGTACGTCGACCGGCACATCGCGCAATGCGTCCATGATGCGCTGAAGGCGGCGGCGGGTGAGTTTGGGGATCGCGATCACGACGGTATCGATATGATCGCGTCGCACGCGCGCGATGAGATCATCGATCGTGCCGAATGTGCCCGAGCGGGGGCGGTCCGACTTCGGCGCGCGGCTGTTCTCGCTGAATACGCCGGCGACGTGGATGCCGGAGCGCGCACTGGTCGCGAAATGGCACGCGAGGCGTTCGGCGAACGGACCGGTGCCCAGGATCGCAAGGTTGTTCCGCAGCCGTCCACTCGCGGCCCAGCGCGCGGCCAACGCGAAGAAGATCGCGCGCAGCATCACCAGCCCGGTGAGGCCGAAACCGAACCACAACATCGCCCACAGGCGCGAATAATCGTCCGACGTCTTGGCGAAGAAGCTCACCGTGATCAGCGTCGCAGCGACTGCGAACCAGCCGATGATGATGCGCTGATAGGTCTGTTTCGGATGCTGCAGAATCTTCGAGTCGTAGAGGCCGGACATCTGGAAGATGTTCACCGCGAGGATGACGCCGAAGCCCATGACCAGGCCATAGCTGGTCCAATCAGCGTAAGGATCGTCGGTCAGATGCAGGCCGTATGCCAGCAGAGCACTTCCGGCCAGAATCAGGATATCAAACGGCAGCAGCAGGCCGCTGATGACGGACGCCGAGATACGCTTGGAGGCACCCACCACCTTCGGGCTGTCGTCGTAGCCGCGCTCCGGTCGGTAATACGACGTCGCCAGCTGACCGTTTTGATACATAGGTCGTTCCTTCTTTCGTCTTTCGTACGGCGAGGATTGAGCTTCAAAAGCCAGCCGAAATGTCTCATGAGTTGCGCCGGATCGGGTGTGAACAAGCCGTGCTGCCCTGTGACTAATCAGGGGCTTTCATGCCGGTTTTTGTGTGGGATTCGTGACACTTAGGTGTAGGTACGACGCATAGATTGCGTTCCACGGGCGATCACAGAACCGGGCTCAGCAAGTGTGCGGCGAAGTCGTCCGGCCGCTGCCGTGCAGTGAAGGCGCGCATAAGGGTTGTATTGCCATAGGCCGCCGCCCCACGTTCAACCGCACTCACGATCGCGTGAGCAATGGCGATGCTATCGGCCGTATCGACCGCCAAGCCCAGCGCATGTTCGCGCGTGAGCTGGCCGACGAGGCCGTAATCTTGCGAGATGACCGGTTTTTCGAGCTGTGCGGCCCACAACAGCACGCCGCTGGAACCAACGAACTTTTGATAGGGGGCCAGCACAAAATCGCAGCGCTGAACCAACGCAGTGACCTCCCCGTCGGCCAGACGGCGATCCTCGACATGAAGCCACAGAGTGGGCCGTGCGCGCCGTACTGCCGCCACCGCGTTTTCGACCTGGGGGCGAAGCTGGGCGTCAATGCGGCCGGCGATGGTCACCGCCGCACGCTCGCAGGTGGCGTTCGGAAGCTGCGCCAGGGCTGCGAGTAGCGGCAAGATGCCCTTACGTTCGGTGATTTCGCCGAAGAATACGAAGGCCGTACGGCCGTTCGGCATGGCGGCGGCCAATGTTCGCTCCGACGGCGCCGGTGACGGTGCGGGATGGGCGGGATCACCGAGCGCAACGACCTTGTGGCCGTTGCGGTAGCGTTTCGCGGCGTAGGCAGGGAAATAGGGGTCCAGCGAGAACACCGTATGGACGCTGCGATTGTCCAGCATCCCGCGATAGAGTGCGTCCTTGCGCGTATCGCGTAGCCGCTCCTTGAAGCCCGGCCGGTAGGTCCCGAAAGTTTTGTAATGCACCGACGGGCGGAACAGGATTCCCGAGACCTTGGCGCCCCCCAGCGGGAGGCCGAGCCCGAGCGGCAGGGTCAGATGGTCCAATGCCAGGAACAGGGCATGGTTGGCCCCGGTGCTGCGCAGATAGTGCCGTACCATCCGCCAGCGGGCGAAACCGCTGACGGCCAACCTGGGATGGTGACATAACGCATGTTCACGCTCGGTGATTGCGATGATGTCGATCTGACCGCTGGCGGCGGGATTGTTGAGACGGCTTAGCGTAGCCGAGAGCGCCTGGGCCAGCGGCTTGGCGACCACGAAGCTGATCCTGGGCGGGTTCGCCCTCGGTGCGGCCGCGCCGAGGATGTGTTCGACCCACTCAAGTGTATGTCCGCGTGGATCCGGTTCAAAGATCAGAAGATGCGGAGGCACGTTCGGCATGGCCTACTCGTTTCGGCCGGTCGTAGAGAAGAATGGCCCTGAGGCGTTCGAGGATGACTTCGCGGTCATGATGGACTGCAGCGTATTGCCGCCCGTTGCGGCCAAGCTCGGACCGCAGCGCGGGGTCTTGCGCCAGATGTTCTACCGCGTCGGCGAGCGCGGTCACGTCGCCGGCCGGCACACACAGGAACGCCTGCGTATCTTCCCTCAGTTTCCACAAAAGGCTGCCCGGCCGCGCGGCCGCGACGAACGGCCGTCCCGCCGCCATGATGGTGAAGATCTTGGACGGCACAGCGAAATCAGCGACATTTTCGTTCTGAGGCACGAGGTGGATATCCCCCTCGGCCAGCCCGCGCGCGAGATGTTCGACCGCCACGAGCGGCCCGAAGCGCACGTTGGTCAGGCCGCGTGCGGCGACCGTCTCGGTCAGCGTCCCGGTTTCACTGCCTTCGCCGCGCAGGAAGACCACGACATTGCGATCGCGCTCCTTGAGTTGGGCGGCCATGTCCAGGATCTGATCGAGTGCCTGCTTGCGCCCGAAATTACCGCTATAGAGCGCGGTGATCATCTCACCACCCGGGCGCATATAGGGTTTGATGGTATGGAGGTCGACCCAAATCGGCAGGATCTCGATCTGGCTCTGGATGCCCAGATCGCGCAAGTGGCGCCGCATGCTTTCCGACAGGACGAGGACGACGTCCACTCGGTTCAGTACCATCCGCTCCAGCTCGCGGATGGCCCTGACCATGAGGCTGACCTTGACCATCCCCAGGCCGGCGGCGAGGCCGGATTGGATGTCATGGACGATCGCAACGTGTCGGCCGTGCCGCCGCGTTGCGAAGATACCCAGCAGGACGGCGAGGGTAGATGGGCATAACGAAATGACCAGATCCGAGCGGATCAGCCGGCCGGTAATCATCGCCCAGATCCCGCGCAGCAAGAACATGAATTCCGCGGCAATGCGGGCTAGCGCGCTCCGTCTGCGCGGCAGCCATGCCGCGACGCGCCGGATCGTCACGTCGCGATGGGTCTCGTTGTCGCGTTGGCCGTACTGATAGGCGGGCGGGACGACGCCTTCCGGGTAATTCGGCCGGCAGGTGAATACGTTCACCGGATGCCCGTGTGCGCGCAGCCAGTTGGCGATGTCAGTACAATACGGGCCGGAACCAATCAGTTCCGGCCAGTAATGCTGGGTGATGAACAGTATCTTTTCACGGATCATGCTTACGTTGCTCAACTGGCTCCGTGAATGAGATAGCGATGACGCAGGCCGTCTTCTTCGTCGTAGCCGTACTTGTGGTACCGCTTCGGATCGACCTGCGAGAGCACGATGCCGTCGATCCGCGCACCGACGCGAAGCAGGTTGCGGATTTCGCCCGCGACGGCTCGGCGCGGCGTGCTCGCCCATTTCACGACGAACACGGTGTGTTCGACGAGGCGGGCAAGATAGAGCACCTCAGGTGCCACCGTGGCCGGCGAGGAGTCGAGGATCACCACGTCGTAGTGGCGCGACAGGGTCTGCAGCAACAACCGGAGGCGTTCGATCCAGGCCGTGTTGCCGTGCAGGCGGCCGACATTGCCCGCGAACATGATGTGGGCGCCCGACAGCGGATCGCGATAGACCGCTTCTTCGGGTGTGATGTCGCCGTGCAGCAGGTCGGCTATGCCGTAGCCCTTGCTCTGCTTGAACATGCGGTGCAGGCCCGGCTTCTTCCAGTCGAGGTCGAGCAGGATGACGCGCTGCCCGTCGAGCGCCAGCATCTGGGCGAACGAGGTGCTGATGCGGGACTTGCCTTCGCTCGGCAGGGCCGAGGTGAACAGCATGGTCTTGGGCATCTTGCCGTCGCTGCTGCCCAGCGTGAGGCGTGCGCCGAACATGCGGAGCGAGTTGGTGAAGGTCGAGTAGGGCTTGCGCGCCACATGCTCGATCGGTGATGGCCGGCGGCGTTTGACGGCCGGGACCAGGGCGAGCGGCGGCAAGCCGATATATTCTTCGACCTCGTCGCCGGTCCGGAACGTCTGGTCGAGGTTTTCGAGCAGCAGGGCGAGCAATACACCAGCGCCGGTGCCGATCATTGCCGCGATGACGATCATCAGCGCCTTCGGCGGGAAGCTCGGACTAAGCGGCATGCTCGCGCGTGAGATGATGTCGGCCGTCGGAACCGTAACGTCCTGCTGGCTGATCGTTTCCTTGGATCGGAGCAGCAAGGTTTCCAGCATCGAGTTATTGGCCGCCGCCTCGCGTTCCAGTTCCTGGAGTTTGACGCTCTGGGTATTGGCCTGACCCATCTCGCTCTTCAGCTTCTCCATTCTGGCCGCGGCGCGGTTGTAACGATCCTGCGCGATCTGGGATTGATGGCTCAACGCGCCGACAACCTTGCCGATTTCGGCCTTGATCTTGCCGTTGATGTCGTTGATCTGCGCCTGGATCTCGCGGATGCGCGGATGCTTGTTGGTATAGGACGACGAAAGTTCCGCCGCCTGCCGTTCCAGGTCTGCCTGCTGGCCGCGCAACTGGCGGATCAACTCCGATTGCAGGACGGCGGGTAGGCTTTCTATGTTGGTGGGATTCTTGAGCTGTCCGCGCGCCTGGTCGAGATTGGATTCCGCCTGAGCCCGGTCGTTCTCAGCCGCCACCAGTTCCATGTTCAGCGCCGCGAGTTGCTGGGCGATGACGGTATCGGACTTGGTTTGCAGCAATCCGTTTTCGCGGCGATAGACCTCGACGGCGCGACCCGATTCTTCGGCGGCTTTCTGAACTTCCTTGATGCGCGACTGTAGCCATTCATTGGCTTTGTCGCTTGCACGCTGCTTGCGGACGATCTCACGTTCGACATAGACGTCGGCGAACGTATTCGCGATCTGCGAGGCCATTTCCGGATCTTCCGCTTGAGCGGAAATGGAGATGACGTAAGACCGGTTGAGCGGGACTACATCGACACGATCAAGCAGCCGCGAGTCGATGATCTGCCACAGAGCTTCTTCCTGGGCTTTCTTTTGTTCTTCGGTCTTCTCTCCCGAATCGCCGGATAGATCGCCCTCAGCCGGCGAGAAGAGGCTTCTGAAGAAATGGGAGATGTCGAAATAGCGCTTCCAGCTCCCGCTTTCGTCATCCTCCAAATACGGATTGAAGTCAGGAGACTTGTCCAAGGCAAGGCGATAGCCGACCCGGCGCGCCACGTCACGTGACGCCACGACATAGGATTCGCTGAGCACGGTTTCACTATTCGGCTCCAACCCCTTCAGGATGGACTCGAATTTCGTGACCTGGGGTTGGGGAACGCCGACAAGAACGCGCGACTCCGCGCTGTATCGCGGCGTGATCAACTGTCCGGCGACGATCCCGAGGGCGACGAAGCCCCCCGTCATCGCCAGGACGAGCCAACGGCGTCGCCAGATCTTGCGGAGGACATCGAGCCCTTCGTTGCGGACCTCCTCATTGACACGGAATTCGTGGGCGGGGTCCTGCCACGTCGTGGTCGTAAGGGCAGTGCCTTGGGGTATGTGGTTGAGCTGGCTCATGGGCACCCAATCAGAAGAAACGTTCGCGTACGACGATGACGTCACCGGGCGCTATGCGTGTCGCCTGATTGGCGCCGCCGGAGGACTCGTCGCGTTGAATCGTGAAATCCTTTTCCTGCGCGCGATAGGTGAAGCCGCCTGCGATGGCGATGGCATTCATCACGGTCATCCCGTCAACGTAGGGATAGCTGCCGGGGCGGCGCACCTCACCGACGATGTAGAACGGACGGTAGCTCATGATCTCCACGCTCACGTTCGGCTGGCGCATGTATTCCTTGAGCTTGGTGGAGAGTACCGTCTCGAGTTCGCCCGACGTCAACCCGCCTGCCTGCACGTTGCCGATCAGCGGGAAGGTGAAGGCACCCGAACCGTCGATCTGGCGTTCGCCCGATAGATTCTTGTCATTGAACACATTGACCATGACCTTGTCGCCGGGTCCGAGCTTGTAAGGCGCCTGTTCGGGCACGGAAGCGACCATGTTCATTGGACCGGAAGAAGAGCACGCCGACAGGGCGAGCAAGCCAAGCGCCGCCAAGACGACACCGAGGAATTTCCGGCCGCGATAAAACAATGTGTGGGTGGCGAAAGGGAGGGTATCGTCGCGCATCGTAGTCGCCTATCGTTTGGGCCTTTGCGTGTGTCTAAGGCGTATGGCAAAGACAGGAAAAGGCTTAGGTTAAGTGCATGCAGCGTAACAATGGGCCTATATGGCCTCATGTGATCAATCGGTGGACAGCGCCTCGATTTTGGCGCGTGGCTGCTGTGCGGACTTGAAATTCTGACGCTGCAGCCAGTGCCATGCATGTGACAATTGAGAGGCTAGATCGTCGAAGCGCGGCTGCCATCCAAGCTCTTGGCGTGCATATCGTGAGTCGGCGAGAAGAACGGGTGGATCGCCCGCGCGCAGCGGGCGGATGCGTGCCGGGATCGGGTGTCCGGTGATCCGCTCTGCCACGCGGATGACCTCGCGTACCGAGAAACCCTGGCCATTGCCGAGGTTGAAAGCATGTGCGCCACTATGTCCTTGCGATAGATAACGCAACGACAGGACATGTGCCGTGGCGAGATCGGCGACATGGATATAGTCGCGTACGCAGGTGCCATCGGGCGTCGGATACATGTCACCGAAGATATCGATATGGGGCCGCATGCCTGCGGCGGCTTGCAGAACCAACGGTATGAGGTGGGTTTCCGGTTCGTGCATTTCGCCGAGCTCGCCGTCGGGATCCGCCCCGGCTGCATTGAAATAGCGTAGCGACACGGAGGACGTGCCGTACGCGGTGGCATAATCCTTCAGGATCTGCTCGCTCATCGCCTTGGTCTGCCCGTAGGGATTGACCGGCAAGATGGGTGCGTGCTCGGGAATGGGGATGACGTCCGGCGCGCCATAGACGGCAGCACTTGATGAAAAAACGATCCGGTCGATCCCATGACCGCGCATTCTGTCCAAGAGGACAAAGAGACCGCGCAGATTGTTCTCGTAATACTTCGCGGGATTGGTCACGGATTCGCCGGCCGCGATGAAGCCTGCAAGATGCACGACAGAGATCGGGCGGTGCTTATGCAGACAGGCATCGAGCTGGGCCTCATCGGCCAGATCACCGACTTCGAGCGGTCCCCATCGCACTGCCTCGCGATGTCCGTTGGACAGATCGTCATAAACGACCGGACTGAATCCGGCGCGAGACAACGCCTTGCACACGTGGCTGCCGATATAACCGGCGCCACCGGTGACGAGCACAGTTTCCATGGGCCTTATGCTCGGCCGTAGGTGTCTTCGAAGCGAACGATATCGTCTTCGCCGAGATATGATCCGACCTGAACCTCGATGACATGCAGGGGGACCTTGCCGGGATTCTCAAGCCGGTGCGTTTCGCCGATCGCGATGTAGACCGCTTCGTTTTCGCTCATCAGCGTGGTTTGTTCGCCGACCGTGATCAGCCCGGTTCCGCCGACGACGGTCCAGTGTTCGGCGCGGTGATGATGCTTCTGCAGACTCAATTGCGCGCCCGGTTTGACCATCAGGTGTTTCACCTGGAAACGGTCGCTCAACTCGATGGTCTGGTAATAGCCCCAGGGCCGGTAGACCCGCTTGTGGTTCTGCAGTTCGGGCCGCTGCTTTTCCTTGAGGCGTTCGACCATGCGGCCGACCTCGGCGGCATGCGCGGTATCGCTGACCAGAAGGGCATCTTCCGTGTCGACGATGACCATATCGGTGACGCCAAGTGCGGCGACCAGGCGATCGTTGGCGCGAATATAGGAGTTCTGAACGCCGTCCAGGATCACGTCGCCCTGAACGACGTTGCCGAACGAATCGCATTCCTTGATGTCGTGCAGGGCACGCCACGACCCGACATCACTCCATCCAATCTCGGCCGGCAGGACGGCCGCTTTGTCGGTATGCTCCATGACGGCGTAGTCGATCGAGGAGTCGGGGGCTTCGGCGAAAGACTCGCGATCCAGATAGACGAAGCCGTCACGTTCCTGGCGTTTGGCGACGGCGGCCGCGGCGGCGGTTGCGATCTTCGGACTATAGCGCTCGATCTCTTCGATATAGGCGTCAACCGGCAGGAGGAACATGCCGCTGTTCCAATAATGCGAGCCGTCCTTGATGAGCCGTTCGGCGGTGTCGAGGTCGGGTTTCTCGATGAATTGGGCGAGCAGATAGGCGCCGTCGGAGCCCTCCAGTGCTGCGCCGCACTCTATATATCCATAACCGATCTCGGCATGCGTCGGCTTGATGCCGAAGGTAACCAGGCGTCCGGCAGCGGCCGCAACCGAGGCGCGCAACACAGCTGCGGCGAAGGAGGCGTCGTCGCCGATATAATGATCCGACGGCAATGTCAGCATGACTGCCTGTGGATCTCGTTCACGCAGCCAGTGTGCTGCAGCGGTCAGTGCAGGTGCGGTGTTGCGGCTGGCCGGTTCGCACAGGATTGCGCTCGGCTGAATGCCGATTGCGGCGAGCTGCTCGGAGATCAGGAATTTGTGTTCGTCATTGCACAGAAGAACCGGAGAGCGCAGGCCGAGCACATCGCGGGTGCGCGCGGCTGTCTCCTGAAGCATCGAACGGTCCGAGAGCAGGGGAAGAAGCTGCTTCGGATAGGCCTGACGCGACAGCGGCCAGAGCCGCTTGCCCGCACCGCCACATAGGATGACCGGATAAAGGTGTTCCACGTTGACAGAGTATGATCGATCCTCGGTGCGAAGAATGTTCATGACGGCACTATCCCTCGGCTGAAAATTTCACTTCAAACGAATGCTTGCTGGTGGATCGAGAAGGATTTTCGTCGGCATCCGGTTCCGGAATATCCAACATGCTCCGTTGCATTCCGTTCACGGCCGGCATTGCGGGGCGACCCGGATGCCAATGCATGAATTCAGTTGCCGTCTCGATCTGGCCGTCACGTACAGGGCCGCGCCAGCGATAGCCGAAGCCGGGGCAATTCTCGATTTCCACGAAATTGCCGTCGATTGTACGAAAGCGATCACGGATCTTACGGATCAGCGAGCGCACGTTGATGCGATAGCCTTGCGGTCCTTCACCGGCAAAGAAGCCGCTGCCATGCACCATGTCGTAGATTTCCCGGTACGAAATCTGTTCGCCCATGCGGCATGCCAGCAGACGGACGATCTTGAATTCCGTGACGGTCAGTGGGACTTCGTGTCCCATCCAGGACGCACGATGACAACGCAAGCGCACGTCCAGCAGGCCGATGCTGATGACGTCGGCGGCGGAGCCGGCCAACGTCGTTTTCGCGCGCGCACCGTCGACCAGCAGCCCGAGTCGCTTGGCAACGATGGAGAAGCGCCGCGATTTGCTGAAATATTCCGCAGCACCCTGTTCGAGCGCCCGATCCTCCTGTGCCTGATCGCTTTCGGTGGCGAACAGCGCGATGGGTGTCCGCACGCCCAAATTACGCAGCCGCAGGAATAGGTCGACGCCGACCGTCTGTGGCGGGTCGACATCAATCAGGATCGTATCAACAGGCGTGTCGCCGATGATGCATTCAAAGGCCGCTTTCGAATCCTCGAATTCTTCGACGATGAAGCTCTGTGTACGCAGGTACGCGACAAGCGCGGCGCGATACGTATCGTCCGGATGAACTACAACTATTCTTGGTGCTTGATCCGCCGGCCGGAGATCGGGCGTCTCATTTCTTCTGTTCGATATTGTGGTGGGTGGGAAGAGCGATGTGTCCATCATTTCCATCCATCGATTTATAGTTTCCCTCGTCGTCGATTTATCTCCCCGTAGTGTCGCCGGGCTTCCGCCAAGAGCTCGATTTTTTATTTTCGATCGTGAAACGCGTATTGCCGGTCCTGTGATCAAACAGGGACCGCCAAACATTCACGCGGACACACCTTCAAGAAGATGTTGGCAACATGCAGCCGTACATTTGCGCGTGAGCCGGATAGTTCATATCTGACCTATAGACTGGCTCGCCTCTGCATTATTCCAAGCTGCTCGAGTCAACTCGGGGGCTACAGCTCATGCAGGTCACTCGGCGGAATAATCCGCGGTGCACAAGGTCTAAGAACTAGAACGAGGGCAACCAGTCTCAAGTGCGTCGCGTCTTCGTTCCACTCTCAATCGCGCGAGCAGACGAAAATGCACGACAATTTGATCATAGCAGTGGCCGTTCTCACGGCCTTTGTTCTCTCCATTACGTTGGTGTTGTATGTCCTCCGTCTTATGGATCGAGATCGTCAATGGCGTCCGCGCCGTTATGGTCTTTCGGCGCGTGAAATGCCGTGTTCTTTCTGTGGCAAAGTGGTTCGCGCCGAGGCTGTGATCTGCAGATATTGTCATCATCGGCTCGACGAAGTGATCGAAGCGGATGATTCCGGCGAGCCAATCGTCAGCGAGGGCGTCTTGGCGCCGGCCCAAGCAGCTATGAGCGCGAGGGGACGTCTCGCGACGAGCATTGCCGCTGCGGCAATGCCGTCCGGCCTGATAGCCGACGAGGATTTGTCGAAGAATAAGACTTTCGTGTGGCTCGATACCGCTTTCGAGCAGATTACGGAGCGCGAACCTGTAGCCGAATGGGGGCCGGCATCGCTACACCCGGAGGAACATACACATACCGAAACGGATGCATCCGCAACGCAGACTGTTGGAATCGTTCCGATGGTGCGCGCCATCGGACTGCTCAGCACAATACCTCTTGCGGAAGCACGTGATTGGCGCGGCTGGTTCACCAGGGACTGGTTCGCAACCAGGAAGCGCGAATGGGGTATTGCCGCCGCCATCGCCACCATCGCGTTTATCGTCGGCGGCAGTACCTTCCTCGCGGGGCCGTCGAACCCCGGTGGCGAGAAGAAGGATGATTATGTGGCCTTCGACGTATCGGAACGCGCACCGCTCGTCGCCGTGCCGGAGCTTAAACCCGGAGAGCGGCAACCCGAAGAGCGGCCAGTCGCTGCTGCCCCGAAAGCGTCGGTGTCGGGCGCAGTATCCGTGCCGCCGCAGGCGATGGTCGCAGCGCCCGAATTCACGGCGCCGCCGCAACCCGAAGCCGCGGTTCCGCCGGATAATGTCGTGATGGCTGCGCCAACGGCCGTACCGGTTAAGGCAGGTGGTGAAGAGGATTGGGCATCGACGGTGTCTCGCGCCGTCAATCCGACCTATTCACGGGATCTCGTGGTCGCGGTGCAGCGTCTGATCCGTGCTGATGGCTTTGATCCCGGCCCCATCGATGGATTGGTCGGCCCGCGCACGCGACGTGCTATTCTGGCCTATCAGCACAATGGAGGTCTGCCACCGACCGGCGAGATCGATCGCGCTTTGCTGGTGAATCTCCAGCTCGCCGGTCGGACCGTACGCGTCATCGGACCGATGAGCGGGGTCGCGACCGCCGGGCGGAAAAAGGCCAAGTAGAAGTCGTTGGCCTGGCTTAGTACTGCGCGAGCAGACGCAGGAATACGGTGTTGGCGGTGTAGTCGCCCTCCGGGACCGTGGAGTCGCGCATGCTGTGCGTATAGCGCAGGCGCAGGCGCAGGTAACGATTGAGAAGATAGTCCGCGCTTGGGCCGACATTGATGATGTCGTCCGTGCGGGAAACACCTTCGTAGTCGTTGTTTTCGTAATCGACATTGGCCGACAGGATCAGGTTGCGCAGCAACTCATGATCGACCGTTGCTCCGACCCGTGTCGAGAAGGCGCCCGAGGCACCGGACAGCGTGGTCTCTTCGACCGTACGGCTGGCGATGCCTTTCACTGTGGTCAGGCGCGTCGGATTCCAGGTGATGTCGCCGCCGAAGCTCGGACCGCTGATCGCCTTCAAGCTCGCGTCGTCGAATTCCTGACGCATGTAGCCGACGAAAATGTTGCCGAACGTCACATTGCCAAGATCAAGCGCCAGACCTGCGACGACTTCCCAACCCTTCGAGTCGCGATTGACGCCGCCATCATCGATCTCGGCGTCATAGTTGCGCTGATTCACCGTGCCGCGCACGAAGGCTTCGTACGCCGGCACGATTTCATAGCCGAGGCGAACGCGGCCGGTCAGATCCTTGCGATCGCGGTCATCCATGTTGAGGTCGGGACCCGCGTTGGACGGCGTGTCCTCATAGTCGTAGATCTGGTAATCGGCACCGACGCTCGCGCGCAGACGGTTGAAGCGCTGATTGAAATCGGCGGTCGGCCCGAACTGACGGTAGATGACGGGTTCGCGCGCACCGGTCTGGTCGACGGAGGAGCGCCCTTCGTGGAGCTGGGCGAACTTGAAGCCGCCGGTGATGTTGCTGTCGCGCTGGATATCCAGCCGGCCATCGGTGGCGACGCGCCAATCGTTGAAATTCTCCTCGCTATGAGAGGCGTAACGGCCGACATCGGCGCCGGCAGAGAAGTTGAGCGCGTGAACGTTCCAGTTCGACTTGACCGCGACCCCGGGCGAAACCACGGTCAGCCAGTCGGAGACTTCGTTGTCCTCGCTATAGCGGATGTTGTCGCTGTAAACCTCGGCCAGGCCGACGTTCGGATAAAGGAAGAAACCGCCGAGACGGGTGCCGAGCGGATCGTATTCCGGACGCGGACGCGTGGTGACCGTATCCTTTTCCGGCAAAGCGCTCGGATCGGATTCGGATTCCGTCGGAATGTCCTGCGGCGAAACGGGTGGTGTTGTCGTCTGCGCCCACGCGCTGATCGGCGCTGCGACCAACAGACCAGGAATGACGAGAGTCTTGAGAAGTGCTCGCACGGATCTACTTGCCCCCGAATTATTTACCCAAAACCTATGGTGCGATTAGCCTTCGAGCGTATCCACGCCGTCCAGCATATCTCCGGTATCTTCTCCGTTCATCCGGCGGCGCAACATTTTACGTCCGCGTGATAACCGGGACATGACCGTACCAACCGGCACGCCCAATGAACGGGCAGCCTGTTGATAACTCATGCCTTCCAAACCGACGAGGAGAGTAACAGCCTTGTAATTATCTGGCAATTGTTCAATCGCACGTTGAAAATCTCTGATTTCTAATCGCTCATGTTGCTCGGGGGGCGTGTGTAATTCGCCGGCGACGTCCTCGATCGGCACGTGACGTTCAGTCCGGCGGTATTTTGCGCGGCGATCTACATATATGTTGTGCAGAATCGTGAATAGATACGCGCGACGATTGTGAACTCGATCCCATACGTGTTCATGGGCAAGCGCGCGGACCAGGCATTCCTGCACTAAGTCTTCGGCTTCGACATAATCTCCGAGAAGGGCGGTTGCATAGCGCCGCAATCCGAGGAAATGCGTTTCGAGGGTTTTGCCGAGGTCTGCGGTCAAGCTCCCCTTCCCTTCGCATCACGTCATAGAAGTAAGAAATCCCGCCAAGGGGGCGGGCTTGAATGGCTTGAGAGTACGGCCGGTGATTTTTCGGGGGTGTGGCAAAACCGGGACCTTTTTAGGTCCGGGCCTTGCATGACGATTGCCTCATATAGGAGGGCTACAGGTTCGAACCACGCACGGCTCACAGCCAATCTGACAAGCTTACAACCGTCCGATATAGTCGGCGGCGACTCGAACGGAGCCCTACCATGGCCAAAGCGGCGCGCGCCTCGCGCGGAAGAAGTCTCGGCGTCACCCAGCTTGCGCAAAGCCCGAGCCGCGGGGCGGACAAGGCCCAGCTTACGCTGCGCGTCGATTTCGGTCCCTATGGCGCGCTCGGCCCCGGCAAGATCCGCCTGCTCGAACTGATCGACCGGCACGGCTCCATCACTGCGGCCGGCAAGGGCATGGACATGTCCTATCGTCGCGCCTGGTTGCTGGTGGACAGCATCAATCAGATGTTCGATGAGCCCGCCGTCGCCAAGCAGCATGGCGGCTCGGGCGGCGGCAATGCCGTGCTCACCAAATTCGGTCAGAAGCTGATCGCGTATTATCGCGAGATGGAGCGCGATGCGACGACCGCCGCCAGCCATCGCCTGCGCGCATTGCAAAAATCCCTCGCTGCCACGCCGCCTGCTCAGGCCTCGGAAACGGACTGAAACAGACCGGGCCCGAACAGGGGACACGCGGAAGGCGTGCGACAAATTGTTCTCCGGTGCGCCGGACGGGCCGCGCTCGATGACGGCGACGGCATGAGCGATCTGGAGGGGGGCGATCTCGGGGCGGTCCGGGGCACCGTCCCGAAAAAAAACGGTCCGATGCCCCGGCCTTCAGGGAATGGCCTTTAGTTCTTCAGATGCGTGACGGTCTTGGAGACCATGTATTCCAGCAGGCCTTCCGTGCCGCCTTCACGCCCGATGCCGGAATCCTTCACACCGCCGAAGGGCACCAGATGCCCGCCGATCGCCAGCGAATTGACGCCGACCATGCCTGCCTGCAGCGCTTCGGCCACTTCGCCAGCGCGCTTCTGCGATTTGGTGAAAGCGTAAGCCGCGAGCCCGTAGGGCAGGCCGTTGGCCTGCGCCACCACTTCGTCGAAGCTGGACCAGCGGTTGATGGGCGCGAGCGGGCCGAAGGGTTCCAGGTTCATGATCTTCGCGTCGTTCGGCACATCGGCCAACACCGTCGGCTCCCAGAAATAACCCTGGTTGCCCAAGCGCTTGCCGCCCGCCGTGACGTTGGCGCCGCGATCGCGCGCATCGGTGACGAATTCCTCCATCGCCTCGATGCGGCGCGCGTTGGCCATCGGGCCCATCTGCACACCCGCCTCAAGCCCGTTGCCGATCTTCAGGTTTTTCGCGACATCGCTGAAGCGCGCGATGAACTTGTCGGCGACGGCATCATGCACGAAGAAACGCGTGGGCGAGATGCAGACCTGGCCGGCATTGCGGTATTTGCCGCCCGCCGCGATGGTCGCGACCTGTTCGATGTCGACATCGTCGAACACGATCACCGGTGAATGGCCGCCCAGTTCCATCGTGATCTTCTTCATGCCGTCGGCGCACAGCTTATAAAGATGCTTGCCGACCGGGACCGATCCGGTGAACGAAACCTTGCGGATGATGGGCGAGGCGATGAGGTACGACGAAACCTCCGACGGCACGCCGAAGACGACGTTGAGCACGCCCTTGGGCAGGCCCGCCTTCTCGAAGAGTCGCGCGATGGCGATGGCCGAACCCGGCGTTTCCTCGGCCGGCTTCACGATGATGGAACAACCGGCGGCAAGCGCATGGCCGATCTTGTTGGCGGGCATCATTGCCGGGAAGTTCCACGGCGACAGGCCGAGCACCACGCCGACCGGTTCGTAGACGATCTCCTGCACCGCGCCGGTGGGCGTCGGCGGCAGGATCTTGCCGTAGATGCGCTTGGCTTCCTCGCCCAGCCATTCGAATCGTTCGGCGGTGCCAAGGATTTCGCCCTTGGATTCGGCGAGCGGTTTGCCTTGTTCCACGGTCATGATGTGCGCGAGGGAATCGGCATTGGCCCGCATCAGATCGGCGACGGTCCGCAGAACCTTGCCGCGCTCGTTGGCGTTGGTCCTGCGCCAGACTTCGAAGCCGCGCTTGGCGGCGTCGAGCGCATCGTCCAGATCCTTGGTCGAGGCGTGGGGTAATTGGCCGAGGACCTCCTCGGTCGCAGGATTCAGCACGTCTTCCGATTTTCCGGTGCTGCCCTGGCGCCACTCGCCGTCGATGTACATTTCCAGTTTTTCGTAGCCGTCTGTTGCCCGTGCGTTCATTTGGGTTCCTCCGCATTCGTATGCTCAGAATATAGAACGAAGACGGTTGACAGCAAGCAAGATATCCATTCGGATATATCGATGGATACGAAAGCCCGACATGGCCGTTTTTCCGGTCGATTGCATCAGCCACGCCGCCATGCGGATGGTGAAGAAACTGTGCCATCGGTCGGGCAAGCCGTTCCTGCCGTTGCGTTCGTCCGGCGTCGGCTCGCTGCTGCACGGGCTGAAATCGCGCTCTAGCTCCGCCACGCTTGGTTGAGGGCTCATGTTATCCCATCCGAATGCCCGCGTATGCAGGGCTGGACTATCGCCTACCGAGGAGAAAGAGATGACCGTGCTGACCCGTTTAACCTTGACCCGTTTGACCGGATTGATGGGGGCCGTCGCGCTGTCGCTCGTTGCTCTTTCGAGTGCCGAAGCCGCCGACGTGAACATCGCGGTCGCCGCCAACTTCACCGATGCGGTCAAGGAGATCGGTGCGGCGTGGGAAAAGAAGACCGGCAACAAGGCGGTCTTCAGCTTCGGCGCTACCGGTCAGCTCTATACCCAGATTTCGCAAGGAGCACCCTTCGAGGTGTTCCTGGCGGCCGACCAGGCGACCGTCACCAAGGCAGCCAAGGAAGGTCATGCCGTACCGTCGACGCAGTACACCTATGCCGTCGGCAAGCTCGTGCTCTACAGCAAGAACAAGGATGCGGTGAACGGCGAGCAAACGTTGAAGGACGGAAAGTTCGCGAAGGTCGCCATTGCGGCGCCGAAGGCCGCACCTTATGGTGCGGCGGCGGTCGAGACCATGAAGGCACTTGGGCTTTATGAAAAGCTTCAGCCCAAGATCGTGGAAGGCCAGAACATTACCCAGACCTATCAGTTCGTCGATACGGGCAACGCCGAGATCGGCTTTGTCGCTCTTTCGCAAGTCGTCAACATCAAGGACGGCTCGCGCTGGTTGGTCGATGCCAAATATTATACGCCGATCAAACAGGACGCGATCCTGACCAAGAAGGGCGAATCGAGCGCGGCGGCGAAGGACTTCCTGGCCTTCCTGAAAGGACCGGACGCCAAGGCCGTGAAGGAAAAGTACGGTTACGCGGCCGAATAGTCTAATCTGCGGCCGATGTTCGAACTCGCGGAACTCTGGCCGCCGATCCGGCTGACCCTGACGCTGGCGACGATCGCGACGGTGACGTTGTTGATCGTCGGTACACCCATCGCGTGGTGGCTCGCGCGATCGAAGGCGAAATGGAAAGAGGCGGTGGCCACCATCGTGGCCCTGCCTCTTGTCCTGCCGCCCACCGTGTTGGGCTTCTATCTCCTGATCTTCCTGGGGCCGAACGGACCAGGCGGTGCACTCGCTTCGCTGTGGGGCGCGCGCACGCTTGCCTTCACGTTCGAGGCGCTGGTCCTGGGTTCAGTGCTTTATTCCATGCCTTTCGTGGTGCAGCCGATCCGCAATGCGTTCGAGGCGTTCGGTGAACGCCCGCTGGAGGCAGCGGCGACGCTGCGCGCCTCGCCGTGGGATACCTTTTGGTCAGTCGCGGTGCCGCTGGCGCGGCCCGGTTTCATGACCGGTGCCGTGTTGGGCTTCGCGCATACGGTGGGTGAATTCGGCGTCGTGCTCATGATCGGCGGCAACATCCCCGGCCAGACCAAGGTCCTGTCCATCGCCATCTACGATTATGTCGAAACACTGCGCTGGGCGCAGGCGCATGTGCTGGCAGGCGGCATGCTGATCTTCGCCTTCATCGTGATCTTCGCCATGTTCCTGCTCGAAAAACGGATCGGCAAACTGAAACAATGACGGCCGATCCGATCATCGCGGCGCGCTTCGCAGGGCAGCTTGGCGCCTTCAACATCGATGTTGCTATCGCGGCGCCCATGCTGGGCGTCACAGCCTTGTTCGGCCCGTCAGGCTGCGGCAAGACGACCATCCTGCGCTGCATCGCGGGATTGCAGCGTTTGCCGGGTTCGCTGTCCGTCGGCGGTGAGGTCTGGCAGGACGATGCGCGCGGCATCTTCCGTGCGCCGCACGAGCGGCCCATCGGTTATGTCTTCCAGGAAGCGAGCCTGTTCGCGCATCTGTCGGTGAAGGCGAATTTGTTGTTCGGCCAGAAGCGCGCGCTGAAGGCGGGCACGCGCGAGGAAATCCGCCTCGCCGACGTGGTGGACCTTCTCGGCATCGGCCATCTGCTCGATCGCGCGCCCGCGAACCTCTCGGGCGGTGAGCGCCAGCGTGTCGCGGTCGGCCGCGCGCTGTTGTCGCAGCCGCGCTTGTTATTGATGGACGAGCCGCTGTCCGCGCTCGATCGCATCACCAAGGATGAGATCCTTCCCTATTTCGAGGCATTGCACGCGCAGCTTTCGATCCCGGTGATCTATGTCAGCCACGACATCTCCGAGGTTGAGCGTCTCGCCGATGCCCTGGTCCTGCTGGAGAAGGGCTGCGTCCTCGCCACCGGCGCGTTGTCGGACCTGGAAGCCGATCCGTCCCTGCCGCTGGTCCATGCGCCGGAGGCAGCGGTGATCTTGGAAGGCAGTGTCGCGTCCATTGACGAGACCTACGGCCTCACGCGGCTCTCCGTTCCCGGCGGCTCGGTCATCGTGCCGGGGCGGCGTGGGCCTGTGGGTGCTGCGCGCCGGTTGCGGATCAGCGCTTCCGACGTCAGCTTCGTGCATGAACCGCCCACGGCGACGACGATCCTTAATTGTCTGCCGGTGCGTATTCTCACGGTGGATCGCCAGGATGTGGATGGCGTGCAGATGAACGTCGTGGCGCGTCTGGAGGATGCTCAGAGCGAAGGCAAGGGCGATGAAGGCGCACGCATCGTGGCGCGTGTGACCCGCAAATCCCAGGAGGCGTTGGGTCTGGCGCCGGGCGTGCGCACCTTCGCCCAGATCAAGAGCGTTGCGTTGGTCGCAGGCGCTGCCGGTAAAGCACGCCAAGCCTAAAGCACGCCAGGCTTGGCCTGATCATGCGGGGGATTGCGCGGGGGCCCGGCCCGTGCGACTAGGGAGGATAGAGAACAACCCTAGGGGAGGGCCGCCCATGACCGATATCGCAATGTTGAAAGACGATCTCGTCACCGCCAATCATATCCTGGCGGCACATCACGTCGTCGATTCCTTCGGCCATGTATCGGTGCGCAATCCGGACAATCCCAATCATTTCTTCCTGTCGCGCGCGCGCGCCCCCCATTGCGTGGAACTCGGCGACATCACCGAATTCACCCATGAGGGCAAGATCATCGGGCGCGAACCGGGCCGGCCCTATTCGGAACGTTTCATCCACGGCGCGATCTACGAGGCGCGCCCCGATGTGATCGCGGTGGTGCACAACCACAGCCCGAACGTCGTACCCTTCACCGTACAGAAGAAGAAAAAGCTGGTGCCGATCATGCACATGTCGGCGCCCATCGGCAGCGACATCCCGAACTGGGACATCGCCAACAAGTTCGGCACCACCAACCTGCTGGTGACCTCCATGGAGATGGGGCGCGATCTTGCGAGTTTCATGGGCAAGCGTAGCGTTTCGCTCATGCGTGGCCATGGCTGCGTGATCACCGGCAAATCGCTGCGCGAAACGGTCTTCACCTCCATCTATATGGAGATCAACGCCGAGATGCTGACCAAGGCCTACATGCTGGGCGAGGGCGAGGTACAGGCGATGAGCGACGGCGAGGTGCAGGCGAACGCCGGTGCGCGCGCGGGTTTCACGCTGGAACGCGGCTGGGAGAATTTCTGCCGCGAGGTCGGCCGCCCCTATTACGCCCAGGACTGGAACATGGGCGCGGGCTTCTCCAAGACCGATAAATAAGGAAGCGCTTCGCTTCTTTATTTTAGGCCCGGCAGCAGCCGGAGCGCGTTGTCGCGCTCGATGGCCTGCAAATCGGCTGCGCTCAGCCCCAGCTTCTGCAGGCCTTCGACCGTGGCCGTCGTCGTCGGTTCGGGCGCGAAGGGATAATCGCTGCCGAACAGCACCTGCGAGACCTTCACGAGATCGAGCAGCGACTTGAACGCATAGGAATTGGCCGACAGGGCGGTGTCGTAGAACAGGCGCTGGAATTCCGGAATGACGCCGTTCGGCACCTTCGCCTTGAAATCGGGTCGCGCGGTCAGGCGCGCGATGCGTTCGGCGAGGAACGGCACCGTGCCGCCGGCATGCGAGAAGATGAACTTGATGTCCGGGCAGCGCGCCAGGGTTCCGCTGTAGAGCAGGCTGGTGATCGCGCGCGTGGTGTCGAACGGGAATTCCAGCGTCGCCGGCGGGATCTCGCCCAGGCACGTGCTGCAGGGCGACGTGTTGGGGTGGAAGAAGACAACGGCCTTGCGTCGGTTCAATTCGTCGAACACCGGTGCGAAGGCGGCATCGCCGGGATAGCGGCCCGCGTAATTGGTCATCAGCCCGAAGCCGTCGGCCTTGAGGGTGTCCATCGAATATTCGATCTCACTGAGGCTCGCATCGACGTCGGGCAGGGGGAGTGCCGCGAACACACCGAAACGGCCTTTGAAGTCGCCGCGCATCTGGGCGGCGTATTCGTTGCAATAGCGCGTGAGATCGCGCGTCTGCTGCGGATCGTCGAACCACAGGCCGGGGCACGACATGGAGGTCACCGACTTTTCGATGCCGTGACGGTCCATCACCTCGACTGACAGGGCGGGATTCCACACCGGCGTCTTGCCGGACACCAGCAGCGGGCCGATGCGGTGGTCGCCCGCTTCCTGCACCCAGCGCGGCGGCAGGATGTGATGATGCACGTCGATGCGGTGTGGAGTAGCCATTTTTGCTGAGCCTTCCTCGGTTCGATCCGTGAAAACTTCTTAAGCGACGGTGTGCCGCCGCGCAATCGCTAACGGCGCAAACGAACGCGGTCCAAACTAAAACGGCCGCTCCAGGAGAGCGGCCGTCCTATTGCTTTATCGAGGCGAGATGATCACCACTTGGCGCGGAGATCCTCGGCCATGAATTCGCGCCATTCCTTGCCGTGCGGCACGAGCGAGTCGAAGGCGCGCACATGGCTATGCGTCTTCGGGTCGGTGCCGCGCGGCATCTTGCCCGCTTCGACGTCGCGCGTCGCTTCGAGCAGCAGATTGCGCATGGCGATGATCGCCTTGTCGGTCGAGCCGAGCTTTTCCTTGCTGCGGTCGACGATCGCGCCCATGCCTTCCTGCAGCGCGAAGTCCTGCGTGTTGATGCCGACGATGCCGGTATAATATGTGCGGTTCTTCTGCAATTCGCGATCGATCATGTAATCGTTCGACAGATTCTTCTTCAGCTTGAACGTGCCCGGGATATGGTCGTCGTGGCCGCGGCCCATCTGCGCCTCAAACTTCTCGAAGAATTCGAGACTGATCGGCGAATTCTCGTCGATGCCGCAGGCCCAGTTGTAGACCATGCAGCTCTCGTCATCGATCGGTACCCAGATGTGGCCGTCCATCTTCGGGTTGTTGCTGCGCCCGCTCGCCTGCGTGACGTTGCCGCGCGCCTGCTGGGCCGGCATCAGGTATTGGTAGACGCGGATGTAGGTGCCGTCGTCGCCCGCATTGCGGAACGAGATGTAGCTGTAGCCGTAGTCGGTCTTATCGACTTCCAGCTTGGGCGACTTGTCGCGCTGGCGCAGCTCGTTGTCGGCCCAATTGCCGTTATTGTGCGCGAACGACGAATGCGCGGTGTCGAGGCCGCCTTCGAGCGCCTGCACCCAGTTGCACGACTCGTACGTCTTCGACATGCGGCAATGGCTTTCCGGCGCACGCATCCATTCGTAGTTCGGCGGTTCCGGCATCTGATCCTTGGGGCCGAGATAGGCCCACACCAACCCGCCGCCCTCAAAGGTCGGATAGGCCGCGATCTTGATGTGATCCTTCATTTTGGAGGAGGCGGGTTCGGTCGGCAGGTCGACGCAATTGCCGTCCACGTCGAACTTCCAGCCGTGATAGACGCAGCGCAGTCCGCATTCCTCATTGCGGCCGTAGAACATCGGGGCGCGGCGATGCGGGCAATAAGCCTCGACGAGGCCCACCTTGCCGTCGGTCGCGCGAAACGCGATCAGATCCTCGCCCAACAGGCGCACGCGCACCGGCGCGCCGTCGGCTTCGGCCACCTCCGACGTCATCAGGATCGGCTGCCAATAGCGCCGCATCACCTCACCCATCGGAGTCCCGCGTGAAACGCGCGTGATGCGTTCGTTGTCGGCCTGGCTCAGCATGGTCTACTCCCTTGTGCTCGCGTGCGCTGTTGCGTGGGCGCGTGCGCGGTAAAATCAAACTTGTTCATGATGACATTTCAGAAGGAAATCAACAACTTCCCCCGGAATTGTGCGGTGATCGCACAGCCTCGCCGTAAGGCTCGTGCTAAGGCTGCTTACCACATGCTTTTACGCGCGCGTTCCGGCCATTCCTTGTCGTAGGTCGAGCCGCCGACCTTGTTTTCGCTCAACCCGGCCAGAATCTGGCCTGGGGTGGGCAGGGACTTGGGATCGACATGTTTGGCCGGATTCCACAGATCCGAACGGATGATCGCACGGGCGCATTGGAAATAGACCGTTTCCACGGAAATGATGCAGACCGAGCGCGGCGCCTTGCCCTCCATCTTGAACGAATCCAGCAGCGTCGGATCGATGGACAGTTTGGCCGTGCCGTTGACCCGGAGCGTGCTGCCCGATCCCGGGATCAGAAACAGCAGGCCGACGCGCGGGTCGCGTACGATGTTGCGCAACGTATCGATCCGGTTGTTGCCGCGCCGGTCGGGCAGCATGAGCGTGCGTTCGTCATGGATGCGAACGAAGCCGGCCGCATCGCCGCGTGGCGAGCAATCGAGACCCTCGGGCCCGCCGGTCGCCAGCGACACGAAGGGCGAGGCTTCAATGAAGGCGCGGTAGTGATCGTTGATGTAGGCGATTTCCTTGACCGTGGATGCCGGCGTGATGTCACCCGGCTCGTAGATCGCTTCAAGCTCTTCGAGCGTGGTGATGATGGTCATGGAATCCCCCGACGCTGGTGCAAGGCGCGGGGACTATAGCTGGCCGATGGCCATTCCGCGAATGTCATCATCGCCGCTATCTTGCTGCGCCGGTTGGCCGCGCCAGTTCGCCGCGCCAGTTCGCCGCGTCAGTTGGGTGAAATGGGAAAAATGATGTTGGTCCTGCCCGCGCCCTTGAAGGCGCTGCGATGCCGCCCATATTGTTCTTGATATGTTCTTATCATGGGTATGCAAACGCGCGCCCGGCCCATGCTCTTGGCCGATGCTCTTGGACAGTGTGAAACCTCGGAACTCCGCGATTTCCGGCCGTTGCTCTGTCGATTCCGGTCGCGAAAGCGTCGAGAAAATGTAGAGACAATGTAGAAACGATGTCGAAGTTCTGTAGAGGTCGTGTTGATGCTTTGTCGATGTTCTGTAGACCTCGAGTAGGTCCGATGTAGACCCCGGGCCGACCGGACGCAGATCCCCGTGTCGACCCCGACCATACGGCGAGTTGAGTCCTGACCCTAGATCGGAAGGCCTAGATCGGAAGGGACGGGATGACGCTCACGTGGATCGCGCCCTCCACACCCTGTCCACCGATCGACTTGATGGCCAGATCGACCTCGTCGAGCTTGAATTCGTGCGTCGCCATCAGTTCGACCGGATAGAGGCCGGAGGAAATCAGTTCGATCGCGGTTTCGACCGCCTGATAGCTGTGGCCGCGCGCTGCCTTCAGCGTGACGCGCTTGGCGTTCATCTCGACGGCCGGGAAATTCGCGATGATGCCGCCACTGGCGAACACCACGGTGCCGGACCGGCGCACGGATCGGATCGCATCGACCAGCGTGTTCGGCCCGCCCGCGACGTCGAGCGCCGCATCGACGCCTTCGCCGCCGGTGATGTCCTTCACGCGGCTGAGCAGGTCTTCCTCTTCCACGTTGATCGTGTAATGCGCGCCGAATTTCTTCGCCTTCTCCAGGCGTTCCTTATCGCGTGCGAGACCGCTCACGATGATGGTCTTGGCGCCCAGATGCTTGGCGGTCATGACGGCGGCGAGACCCTGCTGGCCCGGACCTTCGATCAGGATCGACTGGCCCATCTTGAGGCCGCATTCGAATTGTACCCATTGCACCCCATTGCTCATGGGGATCGACATGGCGAGGTGGCGCGCCGGCACGTTGTCCTTCACGCGATGCACGACCGCTTGGGGGTGCAGGTACATGTACTGGCTATAGCCGCCCCATAGTTTCGGGCCCATGGCGACCGGCGAGGAGCCATAGCGCAGCACGCTATCCTCGGCGCCGCGCGCCTCGGTCTGCAGGCACAGACGGAAGTCACCGGAACGGCAATAGCTGCACTGGCCGCACGGGATGTATTCCTCGAGCGCGATGCGGTCGCCTTCCTTGAGCTTGAAGGTCTTGGTGGCGAGCGAACCCAACCGTTCGACGATGGCGATGTTCTCGTGCCCCATGATGCGCGGGGTCTTTTTCTTCTGGTAGCTGTTCCAGTCGGAGCCGCAGATGCCGGCGGCCTCGATCTTGAGCAGGCCCGCATCGATCGGGATGTCGGGAATCTCGAATTCGCGCACCTCGGTCTTCATGATGTCCGTCGTAACGGCAGCCAGGGTTTTTTCGGCCATGTTCCTTCCTTCCGAGGGGAAAATCGTTGCTTCGTCAAATGGTAGGCTTCGGATGGTGCCGGCGCAACTACCCGCTGGGCCGTTAGGCCTCGGCCCAGTCGGCGTTCGCGCCGATCAGGATGAAGGCGATGCGGCAGGGCTCCGTCCCGCGGTTGGCCCAGGCGTGCAATGTCGCCTGTTGGACCACGACATCGCCGGGCTTCAGGTGCACCTCACCCTCATCCATCAAAAGGTCGATCTCACCCGACAGCACGATCGCGTAATCGATGCTGTCGGTACGGTGCATGCCGGGATGGCGCGTGGCTCCCTGCGCGGTGCCGTGCGCGCCCAGTTCCTTTAGTGCCTGCTCGTTGGTGACGCCGGAGCGCAGCCGCTGGGTATCGGGCGGATATTCGACAATACGGAAGACCGAACCGGTCTTGGGCGGCGTGATGGGAATGGTGCCTGTGACCGGATCGGCGGTGACGGAAACATCGGCTGGCGTCGTCTCGGTCCGCCAAAGCTGGGTCGAGCTTGTGCCGATGCCTGCGCGGACCTGGACGTTGGGAGCGGTCTCATCGATGACGATGATGGAGCGTCCCTGGGCGTCGTGCCCGGTAACGACACGGCGGACCGGCGTCGGCATCAGTGTGTTCCCTCAATATCTAGTTTTTCCGCACAATTCGTCATGATGTCTCCCTCTGCCTTATTGGGGCCTTTTTTGGCCGTTAGATAATCGGCTTACGGCTATGCCGCAGCGGAAATTCCGCACGATCCCAGGATAGGTATGAATACCATATCTTGGGAACTTAACGCGGGCGCAATGGAACTGTCACGAATCGCGCTTACACAGCGCGATTAATGAATGCGCCCCTAACAGATAGCCTGACCTACCGTACGATCTGGATATCCGACATTCATCTCGGCACCCGCGGATCGCAAGCCGAGCTCCTTCTCGATTTCCTCAAACATACCGAATCCAAATATCTCTACCTCGTAGGCGATATCGTGGACGGCTGGCGCATGAAGCGCCGCTGGTATTGGAGTCAGGCGCACAATGACGTCGTCCAGAAGCTGTTGCGCAAAGCGCGCAAGGGGACGCGTCTCATCTATATTCCCGGAAATCACGACGAGAATTTCCGCGATTTCGCCGGACGGCGGTTCGGCCACGTAGTTGTGCTGCGCGATGCCGTTCACCGCATGGCGGATGGCCGGCGGTTTCTGGTCCTCCACGGCGACGAATTCGACGGCGTCGTTCTTTATGCAAAGTGGCTCGCGACCCTCGGAGACGGCGCTTACGAGCTGGCGCTGAGCCTCAACCGCTGGCTCAACATTGCGCGCCGCAAACTGGGGCTGCCCTACTGGTCGCTGTCGGCCTTCCTCAAGCACAAGGTCAAGAACGCGGTCCAGTACATCTCGAGCTACGAAAACGCGATCGTGGCGCAGGCGCGCCGTCGCAAGCTGGACGGCGTCATCTGCGGACACATCCATACGGCCGAACTGCGCGACATGGATGGCATCACATATGCCAACGACGGCGATTGGGTCGAGAGCTGCACGGCACTGGTCGAACATTTCGACGGCCGACTGGAGATCCTCAATTGGGCCGAGTTGCGCGGAACAAACTATCTGGAGCGAACGCCATGGACCTCGTCATCGTCAGTGACGCGTGGCATCCTCAAATCAACGGCGTCGTCCGAACCCTCGATAAGCTGAAGACCGGACTTGAAGCGCGCGGTTGGCGCGTGACGATGATCTCGCCGGACAAGTTCAACACTCTTCCCTGTCCGACCTATCCCGATATCCGTCTGGCGATCGCGCCCGGCGCGAAGGTCGCCCGTCTGATGGAAGCTGCTCTTCCTGCTGCGGTTCATATCGCGACGGAAGGGCCGCTGGGCATGGCCGCACGTCGCTTCTGCATCAAACGCGGGTTGCCGTTCACGACCGCCTATCACACGAGGTTTCCCGAATACATTCATGCGCGCACGCGCCTCCCGCTGTCGCTGAGCTACAAGTTCATGCGCTGGTTTCACCGGCCGAGCTCCGGTCTGATGGTCGCGACGCCGTCGCTGGTGAACGAACTCCATGAGCGCGGCTTTCCCAACATCAAACGCTGGACGCGCGGCGTCGATACGGATTTGTTCCAGCCGGGGGATAAGGGCCTGATCAAGGACCCCAGGCCGATCTCCATGTATATCGGCCGCGTGGCGACCGAGAAGAATATCGAGGCCTTCCTGAAGCTGCGCCTGCCGGGCACGAAATATGTCGTGGGCGGTGGGCCGCAATTGTCGCAGCTCAAGCGCAAATATCCCGAAGTCAGGTTCGTCGGCATGAAGATGGGCAGCGAGCTTGCGGCTTATGTCGCGGCGGCCGACGTGATGGTCTTTCCCAGCCTCACCGATACGTTCGGACTGGTGATCCTGGAGGCGATGGCCTCAGGCGTGCCGGTGGCCGCCTACAATGTGACCGGCCCGCGTGACGTGATCGGTGATTCCGGCGCGGGTGCGGTCGCCGACGACCTCGGCGATGCGGTAATGGCCGCGCTCAAAATTCCGGGCGAAAACGCGCGTGCGCACGCGCTCAAATATTCCTGGGACGCCTGCGTCGATCAGTTCGCCGCGAACCTTGTCGCGGCTTAGATCAACCGGTCAGCAGAGCCAAGCCGATCAAAGCCAGGGCTTCGCCCGCTCCACCCAGGCGTCGAGACGCGGGTCTTCCGCGAAGTTCTTGTCGATCAGGTAAAGGCCGGGGGCCGGGCAAGATGCACCCAGTTCCACGAGGACGGGTTTGAAGAGCAGCTCGGGCGCCAGGAAATGGGCGGGCCCCGCGCCCAGCATCACCGGGAACGCGGTCATGCCAAGGAAGCCGTCCTGCGGCACATTGTCGAGGAACAGCTTGATCAGCCCGGTATAGGTCGCCTTGTAGGTCGGGCTCGCGAAGACGACGAAGTCCATGCCCTTGAGCGATTCGATGGCCGCCATCACCTTGGCATCGCCGTAGCCGAGCAGCCCGGGACCCAGGTCGATAACGTCGATCACCACGTCGGGCTTCGTGCCGCCCAATTTCTCAGCCACCAGCATGCCGGCTTCGAGGGTGCGTGACTTTGCCTTGGGATTGCCGACGACGACCGCGCTTTTCATTCTGCTACTCCCTGGATGCGAGACGGCGACTATAGCTTGCTTGCCCGCTTCGGCCATCCTCAATAACTTCGTTCAGAGGAACGTGTAAGAGAGATACGGGGGGACGGGGATATGGAGTTCGGGATCTTTTCCAACGGGTTTCGCCCGCATACCAGCGCAGGCGCCACCTATGACGAGGACATCCACGAGATCGTGCTGGCCGACCAGCTCGGTTTCCGTGACTGCTATATCAGCGAACATCACGGCGAGCCGCCCTATATCGACCGCGTCGATACGATCCCGGTCCCAGAACTGTTGATGTGCAAGGCAGCCGCGCTCACCAAGCGGATCCGCATGGGCGCCGCGGTGAAGCTGATCCATCTGCATCATCCGGTCGATGTTGCGATCCAGGCGGCGGTCGCCGATCACCTGATCGGCAACGGCCGCTTCATCTTCGGCTTCGGCTCGGGCTTCAACGCGCCGCTATTTTCCGAGGAACGCGGTCTCACGTTCGAGGACCGCCATGCGCGCCTCGCCGAATCCCTCGACGTCATCTTGAAATGCTGGTCCTCAAAGGAACCGTTCAATTGGGACGGCAAATACTGGAACGGCAGTGGCATTGTCGCGTTGCCGAAGCCGGTCGCAGGCTCGACCATTCCGATGGCGACCGCTACCGATTCCGACACCATGATCAAGCTCGCGGCCGAACGCGGCTACACGCTGATCTCAGCCTTTCTCGAGCCTGCGCCCAAGCTCAAGGCGAAGGCCGCCAAATATGTCGAACTCGCGCGCGCGGCCGGCCATGCCAATCCACGGCGCAACATTACCGCATCGCGTATCGTCTATATCGCCAAGACCAAGCAGCAGGCGATGGACGATCTGCGTGCCGCCGTTACCTATGAGGTGAGCGTCCAGGCGCAGCGCGGTTTCCTCAAGATGCTGAAGAACAACTTCAATATTGACGTTCCCAACGATTCCAACGCCATCGACGCGCTGGTCGAGGTGGGGCTCTATATCCTTGGCGATGCGGATCATGTCGCGAGCCGGCTCAAGGAATTCTACGACGCGGCTGGTGGCTTCGGCACCTTCCTGATGGTGACGGGCAAGGATTGGGCAGACCGCGAGCAGCGCGCGCGTTCCATGCGTCTGTTCATGGAGCAGGTGGTGCCGCAGCTTCGTCCGCTCGATCCCGCTTAGGGCGTCTCGGTGCTAAAGCCGTAACCGTCCAGGCAGCGCTTGCGGAAGGCGCGGTCGCGCTTCAGGTGCCATTCGCGGCTCATGGCTTCGGACCGCGTGGCGAATTTTTCTACGTAGAGAAGAACCCAGGTGCGTCCCCGGGTCGAACGCGCGCCCGTGCCTGTGTTGTGGCGCGCCAACCGTTGGGCCGGATCGTTGGTCCAGCCGACATAGGTCTTGAGCCCGCCCTTGCCGGTGCTGCCCAGAAGATAAACGAAGCAATCCACGGCCGCGATGCTAGCCTCGGTTCGCCTGCCTGGCCAACGGCGATTTGGGCAGGAGTGACGGCCCAAAAGAACTTGCCCACTCCGGGCAGACGCGCGATACCGTCCCTAGACCCCAAAGTTGGGCAGAAGGAGGAAGCGATGCTTGATGAAGAACGCAGCATGCAGTTGATGCGCGTCGGCGCCGGAACGCCGATGGGCGAATTGCTGCGCCGCTACTGGCACCCCATCGCGGCGGCGAGCGAATTCGCCGACAAGAGCACCAAGCCGATCCGGCTGCTGGGCGAGAACCTGGTCATGTACAAGGATCTCAGCGGCAATTACGGCGTGCTCGACCGCCACTGCCCGCACCGCCGCGCCGATCTGTCCTATGGCTGGGTCGAAGAACACGGCTTGCGCTGCAACTATCACGGCTGGCTGTTTGGTGGTGACGGCAAATGTCTCGCTCAACCCTACGAGGATGTCGAGGATCCGTCGGGAAAGCTGCGCAACACCATCCACGTCAAGAATTACAAAGTTCAGGAGATGGCGGGCCTTTTGTGGGTCTATATGGGTCCCGACCCGGCACCGCTGATTCCCAATTACGAACCCTTCATGTGGAAGAACTGCTTCGCGCAGATCAGCTTCACCGAGCTTCCATGCAACTGGTTCCAGTGCCAGGAGAATTCCATCGACCCGGTGCATAACGAATGGATGCACCAGAACTGGTCGATCCGGCTCGCCGGCAAGACCGGCCCGTATGCGCCGACGCACATGAAGGTGGAGTTCGAGGAATTCCGCCACGGTCATGTCTATCGCCGTGTGCGGTCCGACACGGATGAAGGCAATGAATTGTGGACGGTGGGCCGCGTCTGTCTGTGGCCCTATGCGCTGTTCACCGGCGGCCATTTCGAATGGCGCGTGCCGATCGATGACGAAACGACCATGAGCGTCGCCTGGTTCGTCAGCCGCGTGCCGAAGGAAAAGGAGCCTTACGTGCAGAACAGCGTTCCGCACTGGTGGTCGCCCCTGAAGGACGAAAAGACCGGTCGCTGGCTCGATTCGCACATCATGAACCAGGACTTCGTCGGCTGGGTCGGCCAGGGCACCTTCGCGGTGCGCTCCGAAGAGCATCTGGGCAAGAGCGACCGGGGCATCGCCATGATCCGCAAGCGCTATTTCGATGACATGGAACGGGTGAAGCGCGGCGAAGACCCGCACGCCATCATCCGCGATCCGAAGGAGAACGAATATATCGAACTCCCCATCATCGAGAAGGAGAGCTTCATCAATGGTGTGACGCTCGACTACCTGAAGAACAACCGCAGCTTCGGCACGCCCAAGCGCATGCAGCACCTGGCCGGCCAGCCGGCCGAGGTGAAGCGGGCCTATGAGGAAGCCATGGGCTTCAAGATGGTCGATTGGTAGACCATTTCGAAATCCGCTGAGTGAAATAGGGCCTCCGCCCAAAAGCGGAGGCTCTTTTTTTCTTGAGGTGGGCAGGGTGCTTGAAGGCACCGCGCGGGCCTCATAAAACGATAACCTGTGAAACGGCTTGTTGGGCCGTGCCCACGATTTCCGGACAGGTAGGCCGTATGCCGAAAGACGATCATCATCAGCCCACGGGATTGTGGAACGGCGGCGCCGTCGGGCAGCCGCTGCGCCGTAAGGAAGATGAACGTCTGCTGACCGGACGCGGCCAGTTCACCGACGATTTCAATTGTCCGAACCAGGCTTATCTTGCCGTCGTGCGTTCCACCCACCCGCATGCCAGGTTCACCGTGCGCGCGGACGCGGCGAAGGCAATTCCCGGTGTGCTCGGCGTTTTCACGGGGCGCGACCTTTTGGCCGACAAGGTGAAGCCGCTGCCCCATTCGCCGTTGCCGTCGACCAAATACGACATGAAACTGACGGCGCCGGACGGCACGACCAACATCTTCATCGGGCCGCACCGCTTCCTTCCGCCGGACCGCACGCGCCATGTCGGCGAAGCGCTGGTCATGGTGGTCGGCGAAACCATGGCGAGCGCGTTGGACGGCGCCGAAGCCGTCGAAATCGAATATGAGGATCTGCCGTTCGTCACCGAAACCGCGCGCGCCGCAGGCGCGCCGGAAGCCGTATGGGACGAACTGCCCGACAATGTGATCATCGATACACAATTCGGCGACAAGGCGGCGACCGATGCGGCCTTCGCGCGCGCCGATCATGTCATCGATATGGAATTCAAGATCGGTCGCGTCACCGCGGTGGCGATGGAGCCGCGCGCCTGCCTTGCCGATTACGATCCCAAGACCGGCAATTACACGATCTGGGCGGGCAGCGGCGGCGCGGTACGCCAGAAGGCGGAACTCGCCATGGCTTGCGGCATCGATCCGGCCAAGCTGCGCGTGCTGTCGCTCGACGTCGGCGGCAATTTCGGTTCGCGCAACCGTCCTTATGTCGAGTTCGGCATGGTCTTGTGGGCGGCGGGCAAGCTGGAACGCCCGGTCAAGTTCACCGCGACCCGCACGGAATCGCTGCTCACCGATTATCAGGGCCGCGATCTTTACAGCCGCGTCTCGCTCGCGGTTTCCGAGAACGGTAAGTTCCTGGCTTTGCGCGCCGACAATGTCAGCAATGTCGGTGCCTATTGCTCCTCGCTCTCGCCGCTCGGCAAAGGCTCGGGCCTGATCACCGGTTCCTACGACATTCCGGCCGCGCACTTGCGCGCGCGGGCCGTCTTCACCAACACGACCTGCACGCAGGCCTACCGCAGCTCCGGCCGCCCCGAAGTGAATTTCGCCATCGAACGCTTGGTCGACACTACGGCCAAAGTGCTGGGTATCGATCGCGTGGAACTGCGCCGGCGCAATCTGGTGCGGCCCGAAGCGATGCCTTATGCCAACGCCGTGGGTGCGCGCTACGACAGCGGCACCTACGAATCCAACATGGACCTGTCCATGAGGATCGCCGACTGGGCAGGGTTTGCTGCGCGACGCGATGACGCGAAAAAACGTGGGCGTCTTGCCGGTATCGGGCTCGCCAATTATGTCGAATCCTCCATCGGCTCGCCCAAGGAACGCGCCGACATCAAGGTCTTTCCCGAAGGTCGCGTGCGCGTGCGCGTCGGCACACAGCCGAGCGGGCAGGGCCACGAGACCAGCTTTTCGCAGGTCATCGCCGATCAGCTGGGCGTGCCGTTCGAAACGGTGGACATCAATTATGGCGATACCGATGTGATCGCGGTGGGCGGCGGCAGCCATTCGGGCCGTTCCATGCGCCACGCCTCCACCGTCTTCAAGATGGCGACCGACAAGCTGATCGACAAAGGCCGCCAGATCGCCGCGCACGTTCTGAAATGCTCCTACGACGACGTTACTTTCACGGACGGCAAGTTCAGCGCGCCCAACAGCAACCGCTTTCTCACGGTGTTCGATATCGCTGCCGAGGCGACCGCGATGGACGTGCCTGCGCATTTGCATGGCGAATTCGGTGTCGTGCAGGACAACGAGATGCACGACCCGGTCTTTCCCAACGGTTGCGCCATCTGCGAGGTCGAGGTCGATCCCGATACCGGCCTGGTCGAGATCATGCACTATTCGGCGGTGGACGATGTGGGCCGCTGCATCAACCCGATGATCGTGCACGGCCAGACGCACGGCGGCATCGCACAGGGCGTGGGCCAAGCCATGTGGGAGCTGTGTTACGTCGATCCGCAATCGGGCCAGCCTTTCATGGGTTCGCTCATGGATTACGGCATGCCGCGCTCCGATGTGTTGCCGTCCTTCACCACAGAAATCGTCGAAGTGCTGTCGCCGACCAATCCGCTAGGCATCAAGGCCGGCGGCGAAGGCGGCACGACGCCGGCCCTGTCGTCGGTCACCAATGCCGTGATCGATGCACTTTCGATCTACGATATCCGTAATCTCACGATGCCGCTGACGCCGTTCAATATCTGGACGGCGATCCAGAACGCCAAAGCAAAGGTGTAGACATGGACGATACCTTCCGCGCCGATCAATCGAAGCAAGGCGGCGACAAAGGCTATGCCGACCTTCAGGATCATATTGCCACGCTGAAAAAGGCTGGGCATCTCCACCGCATCACCGAACCGGTGAACAAGGACACCGAGATGCACGCCCTGGTGCGCTGGCAATATCGTGGCGGCATCCCGGAGCAGGACCGCAAGGCCTTCCTGTTCACCAACGTGACGGATTCCAAGGGCCGCAAATACGACATGCCGGTGATCGTCGGCGCACTCGCCGGCAGCCGCGAGATCTACCGCATCGGCCTCAACGTGCCCAAGGACCAGATCGGTGCGATCTGGCAAAAGGCACTGGAAAATCCGGTTCCGCCCGTCGTCGTCGATAAGGCCGT